>OLQL01002495.1_pt1 | contig 12572 bp, 10 predicted proteins | sample 1672971 | NCBI WGS metagenome assembly OLQL01 (sample SAMEA3136742, study PRJEB25190) | human gut metagenome | biome: human gut; feature: human-associated habitat; material: faeces | place: Austria | collected 2013
GCGACCTTTCGGATGTGTGGTACAGAATTTGAGGGTTAGACGAGAGCAGAGGATGCGGACATGACGCCCGATGCAAATAGGTTAGAGCAGGCCCATGCTGGTTAGAATCGTGTAGCCCATAAAGATGACAAACGCGATGAGGGCGAGCACGATGATGATTTTTTGAGCCGGAGCCATGCCGGGGATCTCGCCCTCGGCCGTAGGCTCCTTGGAGGTGACCATGCGCTGGGCAAAGGTCATCTCGTCACGGCTCGGTTTGGGCTCGACGGGCTTGGGGTGAGCGGCTTTTTTGGGCTGAGGTTTGGGTGCGGCGGGCGCGGGCTTCGCGGCGGCGGGCTTGGGCGCAGGCGCGGGCTTGGGCGCGGGCGCAGGCTCGGATGCAACCTTCGCAGCGGCCTCCTCGGCCTTCTCGCGCTCGGCACGCAGGGCGGCCAGCTCCTCACGCTCGCGGCGCGCCTCTTCCTGGGCCTCGCGACGAGCCTTCTCGGCGCGGAGCTCTTCCAACTCGGCGCGCTCCTCGGCAGACAGTGGTTGGGACTCAAGCTCGGCCATAGTACAGCCCTTTCTTTTTAAAAAAAGCCGCCGACACAATGTCAGCGGCTTATCAAATCCAAGGGTGGAGACGAAGGGAGTCGAACCCTCGGCCTCTGCCATGCGACGGCAGCGCTCTCCCAACTGAGCTACGTCCCCAGGACAAGTCGATATTTTACCTACGGCTCGCCAACTGTCAACGCCCAATAACCAGTCTTTTTGGGGCGCGGCTATTTTGGCAACTTTTCGAACAGGCGATCCTCTCGATGATTTTTTATCCCCGTCCCAGAAAAATCATCGACGAACGCACTACTTTGCGCTGGTAAGAACACCGGTGGTGTCGAAGGCCGGGGTGAAGCTCTCGTCTACCGCGCCGCCCTCTTGCCAGAACATCGTCGTAAAACCCAGGTCGTCGGCATGGTCGAGCACCTGCTCGTACTCCTCACGCGTCACGGCGCGTGCCAGGTCGCCGCCCTGCTCGCGCATGAGCGCATTGGGCGTGTACTGGTTCATAACCGAGATCGGCACGTCGCCCACCGTCTGCCACACCAGGTCCAGCACGCGACACGAATCGTCTGCATGCCCCGGAAGCACCAGGTGACGCACGATCATGCCACGCTTCATAAGCCCGTCCTCGTCCACCAACTCTCCCCCGCGGCGCTCGATCTCGCGCGCCATCTGGGCCAGACCCGACACGGCCACACGCGGGTAATCCTTTATATGGGAGAGCGACTGCGCAAGCCCGGCATCGGCATATTTAAAGTCGGTGAGCCACACATCGACCAGGTCGCCCAGCGCCGCCACGGCACTCGCGCGCTCGTAACCACTCGTGTTGTAGACGATTGGGATAACCAGTCCGCGCGCCCGTGCCGCGGCAATCGCGGCAGGCAACAGGTGCGCATAGTGCGTCGCCGTCACCAAATTGATGTTGTTGGCACCCTGGTCCTGCAGTTCCAGCATAATCTCGACCAGGCGCTCAGGCGAAATCTCAAGGCCAAAATTGCCGGTCGAGATCTCGTGGTTCTGGCAGTAGATACATTTGAGCGAGCAGCCGCTAAAGAAGATCGTGCCCGAACCGGCCTCGCCCGAGATAGGCGGCTCCTCCCACATATGAAGCGCGGCGCGGGCCACCTTGAGCGTGTCGTTAGCACCGCAGACGCCGTGCGCGCCCTCATCGCGCGCCGCACCGCAACGGCGCGGACACAAATGGCAGGCGGGCGAAAAAAGTTCGGTCAACGACGTCGGCATAAAACCATGCTCCAAAACAACGATTCAGCAGCTCAAACGTAAAGGGATCAACCCCACAGACGGCTCGAGCCCAAGGCGCCGTAATCGTCCGACACGATTTTTGTAATGTCAAGACTGGAATCGATAAAGTGCCGCTTTATGATGTAGGTATTCCGCCCCCCGCGGAGCAACTGGGTGAACCGTCGCGTTTATTTAGGGAGCCCACACAGTCGTACCTAGTACAGGTATCCTTCGTTGTTAAGGACGCTGGAACAGTCGATGAGGGCACCCACCTGTTTTAGGTGGGTTCATTTTCGTAACGTGGGGGGTGGTTTTCTTTTGCCGAAAATCACCATTACAGTCCATATGGATCCCCGCCGGCATCCCGACAAGCCATCGACAACATCCCAATATCTGGTAAGCGCGTGATTATCGCTGCGTGCAATTCCATGTACCCCCCTTGGTCGAGTATTATGGTTCGGCTATGCCCTTTGCGCATGGCGTTCTTCTGACCTTTTCCTTCGACGCTTGGCGGTTTTTAGATTCATGGCTTCATCCCCGAGCTACATACCGTACCTATGCGTGGCAGCGGCGGCCTTTATCACGACCTTCCTCGCGGTGCCCCTGGTCAAGCGCTTGGCAATTAAGCTCGATGCCGTCGACTATCCTTCTAAGCGCCGCATCAACACCAAGCCCATCCCGCGTTTGGGCGGAACGGCGGTGTTTTTGGGCCTGGTCGTCGCCTGCACTGTGCAAATCCTAGGCACCTGGTACCTGGGTTGGCCGCCCGTTTTGGTGCCCCACCCCCGTCTGCACATCAGCTACCCCATGCTGGCGCTCTCCTTTACCGTCATCTTTGCGACCGGCGCTATCGACGACGTCTTCCAGCTCACGCCCAAGCAAAAGCTGGCCGGACAAGTCCTCGCCGCGCTTATCGCCTGTATCGGCGGCCTAAAAATCGGCGTCATCGTCAACCCGTTTGCCCCCGGCGAGATCATGCTCGGATGGCTCGCCTACCCCATCACCGTAATCTATCTGGTGGCATTCACCAACATCATTAACCTCATCGACGGCCTCGACGGCTTGGCCACGGGCATCTGCGGCATCGCGTCGTTCACCATGTTTTCGATGGCCGTTCTCTCGGGCCGCATCGACGCCGCCGCGCTCTCCATTGCGCTCTTTGGCGCCTGTCTGGCCTTTTTGCGCTACAACTTCAACCCCGCAAGCATCTTCTTGGGCGACTCGGGGTCGCTGCTTCTGGGCTTTGCGCTGGGCTCCATCTCGCTGCTCAACGTGAGCCGCACCGCCGCACTCACCTCGCTTATCATCCCGCTCATCGTTGCCGGCGTGCCCATCATCGACACGTTTAGCGCCATTGTGCGCCGCAAGCGCGCCCACATTAGCATCGGGCAGGCCGACAAGGGCCACATCCACCACCGCCTGATCCAAGAAGGCTACAACCAAAAACAGGCCGTGCTGCTCATCTATGCCTGGTGCATCATGCTTTCGGCCGGCGCCGCCGCGATTAACCAGGTCGAGGTGCCCATGCGTGTGCTCATCTTTACCGTGCTCGCCATTGGCTCGGCGGCCTTTGCCAAGCATCTGCATCTGTTTGAGCCCGTGCTGCGCCACCATTACAACAAGCGCACGCACGAGGACGAGCTCGTCACCCCCGACGACCCCGCTTTTAAGCAGGAGGAGCAGGCAGCCGAGGAGCGCAAAGAAGAGCGCCACCACAAGCTCTAGGGCAAGCTGCCAAGGATGTGCCAAGGCACCGTTGGCCAAGCGCGGCCGCGCCGCACCCACCGCACAAGCCACCCCTCTCCCGCCCCTCGCCTACTTACGTCCCGCCCCTCCAATAAACGCGTTATCATCTTGACCCATGAACATACGTTAGGAGCAATCATGCCAAACGAGAACAGCTACGAAGTCGCGCTGCAAAAGAGCAACGCCATTCGCGAGGGCCTGACCAAAACGCCCGAGAAGTTCACCATGCTCACCGGTGATCGCCCCACCGGCCGTCTGCACCTGGGCCACTACTTTGGCACCCTCAAGGGCCGCGTTGAGCTGCAGAACATGGGCGCCAAGACCAACGTGCTCATCGCCGACTACCAGGTCATCACCGACCGCGACACCACCGAGCATATCCAGGACAACGTGTACAACATGGTCATGGACTACCTTGCCTGCGGTATCGACCCCGACAAGACCATGATCTACGCGCACTCCGCCGTACCCGCAGCCAACCAGCTCATGCTGCCGTTCCTGTCGCTGGTCTCCGAGGCCGAGCTGGCGCGCAACCCCACGGTTAAGGCCGAGATGGAGGCCTCGGGCCACGAGCTCACCGGCCTTCTGCTCACCTACCCGGTGCACCAGGCCTGCGACATCCTGTTCTGCAAGGGCAACGTCGTGCCCGTCGGTCGCGACCAGCTGCCGCACATCGAGCTCACCCGCACCATCGCACGCCGCTTCAACAACCGCTACGGCAAGGTATTTCCCGAGGTCGACGCGCTGCTGTCCGAGACCCCGCTACTGCCCGGCCTTGACGGTCGCAAGATGAGCAAGAGCTACGGCAACGCCATCAACATCTCGATGACCGCTGAGGAGACGGCCAAGCGCATCAAGAAGAGCCAGACCGACTCTGAGCGCATGATCACGTTCGATCCCGAGAACCGCCCCGGCGTGTCCGGTTTGCTTTCGACGGCCGCCATCTGCACCGGTCGCTCCGAGGTCGAGATTGCCGAGGAGATTGGCATGGGCGGCTCCGGCCAGCTCAAGAAGTACGTGACCGAGGCCGTCAACGAGTACTTCGCGCCGATCCGCGAGCGCCGTCAGCGCTACGAGAACGATCTGGACTATGTAAAGGACGTCCTGCACGAGGGCAACCGTCGCGCCAACGAGATCGCCGATCAGACCCTGGCAGAGGTTCAGGACGCCATGGGCATGGTGTACTAGACCGATCTGCTGGCTTGAGCTTTCGATTGCTTTAGGGCGGGCGCTACGGCGTCCGCCTTTTTTGATGCCCGACCTGTTCGGCTCCGCCCATCGCACTCCCCCGACAAACAGGAACAGGCCCGCCGGCAGTCAGTTGCCAGCGGGCCTGTTCCCGAAGTACACCGTTGAATCGCACAGAGGGGAGGAATGCGAATCAAACTCAACAGGGCAGGCTTTTTCATCGCCTATTGCCTGCTCCGTTGCTGAATACAATATAGTTCACCGTGGTTTACTTTCTAGCGTCAATATGCTCCGCCACACCTTCTCCATAAGTTAGCCCAGGTAAACCTGCAACGGAAAACCACCACAAAGGGGACAGGCACCTTTGTGGTGGTTTTGACCACGGCAGAGCTGTTAGAGTCCGGCAGGCCAACGACAGACGGCCAGGTCGACGTGCATGTCGTCCTTAAACGCCACACCCTCCCCTAGCAAAAGCTCACGTTGAGCATCGGGACCGCCAAAAGCAAAACCCTCGCATATGCGCCCGTCGGCAAACACCACGCGGTGACAGGGAATCTCGCCGGGGCGCGGATTGCTATGCAGGGCATACCCCACATACCGCGCACTTCGTGGTCGACCGGCAAGCAGCGCCACCTGACCATACGTGGCGACCATCCCCTCGGGGATCTGCTCGACCACCTCGTACACCCGTTCAAAAAAGCCCTCAGACGCCATTGCGTGCTCCTTTCAACCGAACCCAGCATAAACCACCACAAAGGTACCTGTCCCCTTTGTGGTGGTTTTGACCGGAAAGCTAGTTGGCGGGGCGGAAGAAGGCTACGGCTACGGCGCCAGGGCCTACGTGGGTACCGATGGTGGCGCCGATGGTGTGAACGGGCAACTCGCCCTCGGTGTGGCCAGCCCAAAGTGCCGCGCTGTCCTCGATATACTTCTTGAGCACCGCATCCGAAAGACCCGTATAGCCGAGCGCCAGCGGCATGGAAAAGTCGATGCCGCCCGCCTTTTCGACCTTCTGATTGAGCAGGTTGCGGCCGTTCTTGGAACCGCGCGCCTTGCCCAGCTGCACGATCAGACCGTCCTCGACAGCCACCACAGGCTTTACGTTGAGCAGCGTGCCCACGGCGCCGGCCGCAGCAGACAGACGACCGCCGCGCACCAGGTACTCCAGCGTCTCGAGCAGGCCGATGACGACCACGCGGTCACGGACGGCCTCGACGGCCGCCGCGATCTGGGCCGCACTACGGCCCTCATTCACCAGGCGCAGGGCATACTCGACCAGGACACGCTCGCCCAGAGTGACGTTATTGCTATCCACCACGTACACGTCGCCGCCCGGCGCCTCGGCAAGTGCGGTACGGGCACTCTGATTGGTGCCTGATAGCTTAGCGCCCACGGTAATAATCACAGCCTCATCGCCGGCTTCACGAACCTTGGCAATCGCCTGCGAAAACGCGTACGGGTTGACCTGGCCGGTCTTGGGCAGCTCATCGCGCTCCACGAGCATCTCGTAAAAGCGCTGGTGATCGATGTCGATGCCATCCATGTACACATCGGTGCCAAAGGTGACGGACAGCGGCAAAACGGCCAGTGCTGGGTGCTCGGCCGGCGACATATCGCTTGCGGAATCGGTAATAATGCGGACGGACATAGCGAATCCTTTCTTGCGCAGGTCCCGCGCAGGGAATTTTGACAGCAAGGCCCCGGCACGGTATACGCGCTCAAACAGGACTATGCAGTTGTTAATTGGAAGCAAAAGCCTTGGCGGCCCTACAGCTCGCGCAGGGTGTTGAGAATCGTGCGCAGCGACGCATACATCTGCTCGCGCTGCTCCACACCCATAGCCTTACCGGTGGTATCGAGCACCTCGCGAATGATGCGGTCCGCTTCGCTCATGCTCTCGCCGCCCAGAGCGGTCAGGCGCACCGGAGCACGATACTTAACGGCGGCATCGCCCGAATCGTCGACCTCGACGTAGCCGCCCTCCTCCAGATGCGCGAGCGTACGCGAGACGGCGGCGCGGGTCACGCCTGCCATGCGAGCCAGGTCAGCGCCAGTCAGGCCGTCCTTGCTGCGCTCAAGATAGTAAAGACACATAACGTCGGAGCCCTTGAGGCCCAGCCTTGCGCCCTCGGATGTCTTAATGCGCTGAATCTCCTTGTAGAGCCCGCTGATCAGTCCGACAAAGTCCTCGAAACGTGTCTCGTCGTTCTGCTGCATGGGAGACGACCGCCTTTCGCTTGCATAATGCTTACGGGTAAACATCTTAGTCGCATAAGGCGACACCCGTACCCAAATACCCCATTTGTTAACCCATCAACATAAAAACCACCACAAAGGGGACAGGCACCTTTGTGGTGGTTTTGACCGGCGAACATGATCCGCAGGCGTCGCTACAGCTCCACGCAGGGATTGTCGCGGGTCACAAGCGTCTTAACGACAACCGTCGCTCCCAGATAGCGCTCGAGCAGCTCGGCTAAGCGATCGATCGCGGCCTGGCAATCCCCCATCCGCTCGGGCTCCACGCACTCAATCGCCAGGAACGCATCGGCCGAATCATCGGACAGCGCCGTGCGAACGCCGTCGCGCCAGTTCCAGCAGCGGCACACAGCGCCCGCATCGTCGATGTAGGCGAGCTCGCCGGGCAGCGTCGGATCGTCCGCCTCCTCGCCAAGCGGCAAGAACGCATCGCCACCATCGGTCACCTTCAAGCGAAGATCTCCCTCAATCGCATGCAGGTCCTCGCCGCCAACGGGCAGCGCATAAGTCAACGAAATCGTGTTGTAGATATCCACCGCCGGTGTGATGTGGCCGACCGGCTTGCCTTTGAGCACGCGCTTGAGCAGGTTCTCAACTGAGCAACGCGCGCCCTTCTTGGTCTTGAACAGGCGATACGCCTCGCGCCATGCCTTAACCGGCGCGTTCTCGCTGATGGTATCGCTTGTCAGGTGACGCTCCGCATCGATATTGGCGCGATTGAGCAACGTGGCGATCGCATCCACGTCCTCCTGGGGAATCTGGGCCGCGGGCTTCATGCCCTTTACGACTACGACGCCGACCGCCGCCTGCGGAAACAGCTCCCAAAACGAATCCTCGGCAACGAAACTCTTCATATGCTCTCCCTTCATAGCGTACGCCCGAGCGAGGGCGCCTAAACAAAAAGCGCCCTCACAGCGGCCACCTTCAAAGTCCTACGGTGCCGCCACAAGAGCGCTTACGCTGTCCCCATCCGGAGAAGGGGACGATATGTCAAGCGTATTGTAACCCGAGTCATCCACGCGAGCAAAACCACCATAAAGGCGCCTGTCCCCTTTGTGGTAGATATGGACTCACGGCGAAGCTAGTGGCGAAGTCCCAGCAGCCCGCGGCCGCGATGACGAGCGTCGGCGTGTACTTGGGCGTGCGGGCCGGCGGCTTTGACGGACTCGGGCAGGTGCGAGTACTTCTTCTCGAAGTTCTCCTCGAACATCACCGCCAGGTTGTGCGCGGCCTCGTCATAGCGCGCGGTGCTCTGCCAGTATTGGCGCGGCACCAGGATGCCATCGGGCACGCCGTGGCACGTCGTGGGAATGTCGACGTTAAAGATGTCGTCGTGCAAGAACTCGCTGTCCTCGATGGTACCGTCGAGGGCGCGGGCCACCAGGGCGCGCGTGTAGGCAAGCTCGATGCGATGGCCCACACCATAACCGCCGCCAATCCAGCCGGTGTTGACCAGGTACACGCGCGTACGACCGTCGGCGATACGCTCGCCGAGCATCTTGGCATAGACCATGGGGTCGAGCGGCATAAACGGCTCGCCAAACAGCGAGGAGAACGTGGGCGTGGGCTCGGTGACGCCGACCTCGGTGCCGGGAATCTTAGCCGTAAAGCCCGTCACAAAGTGGTACATGGCGGCATCGGCCGTCAGGCGTGAGATGGGCGGCAGCACGCCAAAAGCGTCGCAAGTCAGGAACAGCACGACACTCGGAGTGGTGCCCATGCCCTTAGTCCACGCGTTAGGAATGTGCTCCACGGGATAGGCCACGCGCGTGTTGTGCGTGATCGAGATGTCGTCGTAGTTGGGCTTGCGGTTCTCGTCGAGCACCACGTTTTCGCAAATGGCGCCAAAACGGACGGCGTTGAAGATCTCGGGCTCGTGGAAGGCGTCCAGGCCCTCGCATTTTGCGTAGCAGCCACCCTCGATGTTGAAGATACCCATGTCGGACCAACCGTGCTCGTCGTCGCCGATCAGCAGGCGCGAGGGATTGGCCGAAAGCGTGGTCTTGCCGGTGCCGGACAGGCCAAAGAACACGGCGGTCTCGTGCGTGACGGGATCCATGCTGGCCGAGCAGTGCATGGGCAGCACGTCGTCCTCGACGGGCAGCAGATAGTTCATGACGCTAAAGATCGACTTTTTAATCTCGCCAGAGTAGCCGGTGCCGGCGACCAGAATCACGCGTTCCTGGAAGTTGATGACCACCGCGGCGCTGGAGTTGAGGCCCTTGATGGCGGGGTCGCACTGGTAACCGGGCGCTGCGAGCACGCAGAAGTCGGGCTCGCCGGTGCGCGCGATTTCGCGAGCGAGCGGGCGGGCGAGCATCTGCTTAATAAAAAGTGCCTGGCTGGCACGCTCGCAGGCAACGAGCAGTCGACGCGTGTGGTTGCGGTCGGCACCTGCCATGCCGCGGGTGACGAACACGTCGCGCTCGTTGAGATAGTCGACGATGCCGGCCTTGATGGCCTCATAGCTCTCGACGGACAGCGGGCGGTTGACCGCGCCCCAGGCAATCTTGTCGTGAACATCGGGGGTGTCAACGATAAAGCGGTCATTGGGGGAACGGCCGGTACGCTCCCCCGTCTCGATCACCAGCGCGCCGTTGGATGCCATGCGGCCTTCTTCGCGGCGGATAGCGTGCTCGACGAGCTCCGCGGCGGGCAGATCGACCAGCAGACGGGGTTGATTCTCGGCGGGATCTTCGACCAGCGTAATACCAAAATTGGACAGAACTTCTGCAGGGGTAACACCAGGCATGGGGCCTCCTTTAAAAACGCGGCACGTGGACGCGGCGCGCACTTTACTCACGTAAAGCCCGTTGTACCCGATATGCAAAAACGTTTTTGCGGCAAGGGCGGCAAGCCCGCCCAACGGTCAAAAATCGCAGGCAAGCGGCCCAGTCATTGGGGACGTTCTTAAACGACTAGTCATTGGGGACACTCTTGAACAGGCAACATTCAAGGAGTGTCCCCGGATGCCGGCACTTAGGGACGTTCCCAAAGTGCCTGCACATAAGGAACGTCCCTAAGTGCCGACTACCGAATGGCGCCGAAATTATCGAACAACCTGTTCAAAAATACGAGCGGACACCGAGGTGTCTATACTAGAGCGCAGCAATAGAAAGGACCCCGCTTTGAGCATCACGCCCCTCGATAGCATTCGCCGCGCCATCGCCCGCCGTAACGGCATCTCCAACCCCGCTGCATCGAAAGACGGCGCCGCGAAGGCCCAGGGCGGCCGCATCGAGAACGGCCTGTTCCCCGCCTCCCACACGGCCGAAGAGCTCGCGCGCATCCAGGAGCTGAGCCAGCGCAACGCCGGCGGACCCGATAGCAGCCAAGCCACACGTCGCCGGCGCGAACGCGATCGGGAGCCCGGCCCCGTCCGCCGCATGGTCAACGCTTGGTGGAACCGTCTGCTCGGCGCCGTCTACGGCGGCGGCTTCTCCATGCAGGAAGCGGAATACGAGGAGCACGCCACCAGCCGCGACTATCTTTGGAACACCCTCGGCACCGCCGTGTGGGGCCTGGCGTTTCCGTTGCTCACCATCGTGTCTACGCAGCTCGTGGGCGCCGAAGAAGCAGGCAAATTCTCCATCGCCTTTGTCACCGGCACGCTCATCATGATCGCGTGCAACTACGGCGTGCGCAATTTCCAGGTCTCAGACATCGACGAAAAGACGTCCTTTGCCTCCTACCAGCTCAACCGCTGGCTTTGTGGAGCGCTCGCCCTAGGCTGCGGCCTCATGTACAGCAGCGCCCGCGGCTATGATGCGCAGATGGCGACGATCGGCCTGGGCGTCTACCTGTATAAGGTCATCGATGGCGTCGCCGACGTGTACGAAGGCCGCCTGCAGCAGGCCGACAAACTCTACTTGGCTGGAATGAGCCAAACGCTACGCTCCGTCGGCGTCATCGCGGTCTTCAGCGTGGCGCTGTTCCTCACGCGCAGCATGCCCATCGCGGCCATGGCCATGGGTGTCACCGCGATCGCCTCGCTCGTGCTGGTCACCGCGCCGCTCGCCCTGCTCGAGACCGAAAAATCGCGCCGCGTGAGCCTGCGCGAGGTCGGCCACCTGTTTGTCCAGTGCGCCCCGCTCTTTGGTGCACTGTTCCTGTTCAACCTAATTGAGAGCATGCCCAAGTTTGTGATGGAAGGCACGCTGGCATACAAATATCAGCTGTACTTTAATGCCCTGTTCTTTCCGGCGCAGGCTATTTTGCTGAGCATTGGATTTATCTATAAACCGCAGCTTCTGCGCTTGTCGAGCATTTGGGCTAATCCTCGCAAGCGTCATCGCTTTGACCTGATTATTGTTGCCGTTATGGCGCTGATCGTGGTCATCACCGGCGTGTGCGCCGCATTTATGGCAGGTCCCGGTATTCCCCTCATGAGCTTGATGTACGGCCTCAGCTTTGAGCGCTACCGTACGCTGGCGTTGCTGATGGTCGTCGCCGGCGGCGTCACCGCGGCCATCGACTTTATCTACGCCATCATCACGGTGCTACGCCACGCTGGAGACGTCACCAAGATCTACCTGATCTGCTTCGCCGTAAGCGTGGTGCTGCCGGTGATCCTGATTAAGCTGCTGGGTCTGATGGGCGCTGTAGTGAGCTACCTAGCCATCATGGCCCTACTCCTGGTGCTGCTGATAATCGAGTACCGCCGCATCCGCCAACGCATAGAGAGGGACCGGAATCCGTACGGCGCCTAATTAGCTGCCCGGTCACCGGAATTTGCGATGGAATCACCCCGTCTGGGGTCTCGTTGCGGACAATATTCATCACGCAAAACCAAGTGAGTAGACTTTTACCGAATCCCCGACCACACCAACAGAGCACAAGTCTGTGACCTGCGGTTTTATTGAGGCAAATATGTTGGGTGCTCGGCATTTCCAAAAAAGCCTACTCACTTAGCCAGCGGGCAGCCAAAAAAGAACCGCCGCGACGTCGTTTAACTCCGTTGCAACGGTTTTTCGAGCATTTTCGCGCTGTCGAGGACGCAGACGCTCCTCATTTCTAGCGCTTACCGAGCAAGAAGGCGCTACTCTCCGAAAGTAGTCAAAAAAGGCCCCGTCCAAAATTAGCTACCCCTTGCACCGATTATTCGCCCGGGTTGATATTCGCGTAGAACTCCGCCCCGTCGTCCAGGCGCAGGATGCCCACGCGGCCGAACTCGGAGCCGGTGGCGGCGGCGCAGTCGATGTCGATACGATCGGGCACACCGGCAGTGTCCTCGCCGCCCAAGCGCACGATCTGCCCGCGGCCCGACTCCTCGTCGAGCCCCGCAAGACCACCGACCTCGCAATAACGCCCGAGCGACACCGTTGGCGTGTGACCGCTCACAACGACCGGGCCCTTACCCTCGGTAGAAAGCAGCCCGGTCGGCACATCCCAATAGCCGTGACGAATCCACAGCAGGTCATCGGACGACTGCACCGCGAGCATCTGCTGCAGCAGCTCGCGATCGGCACCCACCGCTCCAACGCCATCGGCACAATCGACGCCATGCTCAAGCAAAAACGCCCGCGCCGCCTCGGTCTGAATGCCGGCGTGTACCAGCAGATACGGGCGCTCCTCGGTCTCGACCACCGCGTAGAGCGGCAGCG
>OLQL01002496.1_pt1 | contig 12572 bp, 13 predicted proteins | sample 1672971 | NCBI WGS metagenome assembly OLQL01 (sample SAMEA3136742, study PRJEB25190) | human gut metagenome | biome: human gut; feature: human-associated habitat; material: faeces | place: Austria | collected 2013
TTATCTGGGTTTCTCAAAATCCAGCGTTTCTCACGCATTAAAGATCTTACAGGCAGACAAGCTGATTCAGATCCATCCGGATAAATCAGTTAAGCTGACAAGGGAAGGACAAAAAACAGCTCAACATACGTACCAGCGGCATGAATTCTTTACCAAAATGCTTCAACAGATCGGAGTGAATAAGTTTACGGCTGAAGAAGATGCCTGTCGCTTGGAGCATGTCATCAGCGATGAGACGTTTCAGGCAATCAAGAAGTATTATGAGCTTCATGAATAATTGAAGAAAGGATATGTGTTTTGACATGTATTCTTTTTTTATGCACAATTCGCATAATTTTTCAAGTTAAATGCTTCTAATTAGACTTGACTTATTTCTGGGGTAAGTGTAAACTAACTTTGTGGTTAGATAATGCTAATTAGGAAGCGTTAACTTAGGAGGGATGCTATGCCATTAACATTTGCACAAATGAGCAAAGAATATGTCATTGTGAAAATTACAGGGCAGGATAAAATTCGAACCCATTTGCGAAACCTGGGAATCATGGAGAATGAAACAGTCTCTGTCGTTCAAAGCATTCGTGGTAACTTAATCGTGGAGATCAAAGGTGTTCGAATCGCATTGGATAAGTCTCTGGCCAATCGAATCATGGTATAGAATTCAGGAAAGGATGAGAGAATGAAGACACTCAAAGATTGCAAACCTTCAGAAACGGTTTTTGTTAAAAAGATCACAGGTACAGGTGCCGTGAAACGTCGCATTATGGATATGGGAATTACCAAAGGGGTACAGATCTATGTACGTAAAGTTGCACCGCTTGGAGATCCTATTGAGGTAACCGTGAGAGATTATGAACTGTCTCTGAGAAAAGTCGATGCAGAAATGATAGAGGTAGAATAAGTACTGTACAGGATATAGTACTTTGCTGTGTGTACATAAGGGAAAAGTTACTGGTCACATATTTTTGAAAAACATTTTACAAATGTTGTCATATGAACAGTGGTAAAATCAGCACAGCATGAAATTGCATGTTCTGGAATAGAATGGGCAATTTTTTTTACCTTGCGGGTTAGCAAAACCTAATATAAGGTTGAAAGGCTAACAAACGAAAGCTGATTAAAACAATAGGCAGCACAGGGCAACTAAAATCAGCAGAAGCTGTATATAATAAGCCCGGAAAAAAAGAAAATCTGGAAAGAAAGAGGAGGCATGAAAATGTCGATTAAGATTGCACTTGCAGGTAATCCTAACTGCGGCAAGACCACATTATTCAATGCACTGACCGGCTCTAACCAGTTCGTTGGTAACTGGCCTGGTGTTACAGTAGAGAAAAAAGAAGGTAAACTGAAAGGTCATAAGGATGTAACCATCATGGACCTTCCTGGTATTTATTCCCTTTCCCCATACACACTTGAGGAAGTGGTTGCTAGAAATTACCTGATCAATGAAATGCCAGATGCGATCATCAACATCGTAGATGGACATCATCAAAGAATTATAAAAAGAATATGCGATGACATTTTGAATGATTTGTATACGAATTCATACAAATCACTCAAAATGTATAATCATGCAGTACATGACGAAAAGATTGAATATTTTCATATTCGGTCTTTTTTTTTATGATAGGCTGAGAGAAAAATAGAGGATGGTGAAAAAAATGATTAAATTTGGAAAAGGAGTCGTTAAATGTCGGTTTCTGATTTTGATCCTGGCTTTTTTACTGCTGATTCCATCCGCGATCGGCTATATGAAAACCAGAATTAATTATGACATTTTGTCCTATCTGCCGGGACAGATTGAAACGATGAAAGGGCAGGATATCCTTCTGGATGAATTTGGAACAGGCGCGTTCTCTTTTGTAGTTGTTGAGGGAATGCAGGATAAGGATCTGCAGAAAATAGCAGATAAGATTGAGGATGTACCTCATGTAAAAAATGTTATCTGGTATGGTTCCGTTATGGATTTTAGTATTCCAAGAGAAGCACTTCCGGATGATATCTACAACTTTTTCAATAACAAAGACGCAGACAGCCAGCTGATGGCAGTCCTGTTTGATGAGTCCATGTCGTCGGACGGCACCATGGATGCGATCCAGACGATCAATGATCTGGTTGGAAAGCAGTGTTTTGTCAGTGGTATGGCATCGGTGAACAATGATATCCGAAAACTGGCAGAGAATGAGAGTGTGATTTATGTTCTGATCGCCGTTGTGCTTTCTCTGATCGTATTATCACTTACGATGGATTCCGTAGTTGTTCCGTTCCTGTTTTTGATCAGTATCGGCATGGCAATTATTTACAATCTGGGTTCCAACGTATTTTTCGGGGAGATTTCTTATATTACCAAGGCACTGGCGGCGGTACTGCAGCTCGGTGTTACAATGGATTATTCCATTTTCCTGTGGCACAGTTATCAGGAGCAGAAAGAGCGGTTTGACGGAGATAAAAACCGTGCCATGGCACATGCGATTTCCAATACAATTACTTCCGTGGTCAGCAGCTCCATTACAACAGTTGCCGGATTTATCGCACTGTGTTTTATGAGCTTTACCCTTGGAAAAGACCTTGGTATCGTTATGGCAAAGGGTGTTGTCTTTGGTGTTATCGGATGTGTAACGATTCTTCCGTCCCTGATTCTTGTCTGCGATAAGGCAATCGAAAAGACCAGACATAAAGTAATTCTTCCGGATCTTAGTAGAATTGCAGGGTTTATCACAAAACATCATGTGGTATTTGTCATTGCGTTTCTGGTTGTGCTGATTCCGGCAATCTACGGATATACACATACCAATGTATATTATGATCTGACTGGTACGCTGCCGGAGACTTTCAGCAGTAAAGTCGGAAATGATAAGCTGTCCGAACAGTATCATATGGGTGCAACCCACATGGTTCTGGCAAAAAGCAGTCTGTCTGAAAAAGACAGTATGAATATGATCGATGAGATCAAAAAAGTAGACGGTGTAAAACTTGCGGTTTCGATGGATTCCCTGACCGGACCGATGGTTCCGCAGGATGTCATTCCGGACGATGTGAAGGATATCTTCAAGAGTGGAGATTACCAGATGATGGTCATTGTTTCGGAATATGCATCTGCAACGGATGAAGTAAATAAACAGTGTGATGAGATCAATGCGATTATTAAAAAATACGATAATACCGCAATGCTGATCGGTGAGGCGCCATGTACCAAGGATCTGATTGAGATTACCGATGTGGATTTCAAAAATGTAAGTATTATTTCTATTGCAGCCATTTTTATTATTATTTTACTGACATTTAAGTCCATTTCACTTCCAATTATTCTGGTATGTGTTATTGAATTTGCAATTTTCATCAATATGGGTATTCCGGCATATACAGGAACGGTGTTGCCGTTTATTGCATCCATTGTAATCGGAACCATACAGCTGGGAGCTACGGTCGATTATGCAATTCTTATGACGAACAAGTATAAGAAGAACCGTTTCCGCGGTATGGATAAGAAAGAAGCAATTACCGATGCATTGAGCAAGTCCATTCAGTCGATCATTGTCAGTGCGCTCAGTTTCTTTGCAGCAACGTTTGGTGTAGGATTATATTCCAACATCGATATGATCGGTTCATTATGTATGCTGATGGCACGTGGTGCGATCATCAGTATGATTGTCGTAATCTTTATTCTGCCAAGCATGTTCATGGTATTTGACCGTGTGATCTGTGCATCAAGTGCAGGATTTCGCAACAAAATCAAATAGGAGGATGGAATTATGAAATTATCAGAGTTAAAAACCAGACTGAAAAATAAATATGTAGTCCGTATTGTGGCAGGTGTGCTGACCATTGCACTTCTTGGAAGCAGCATGACAGCAGTTGCCGTGCAGGCAGATCAGAAGAAAGATGCTGCAGTTCAGACAGAGCAGAAAGAGGATTCTTCCGATAAGAAAGATGATATTGAGGATCTGCTTCAGGTATCTGTCAGTGATAAAGAAATCGGAAAAGATGAAAATGTTTACCTTATTTCCGATGCAACGGGAAATGTGTATGATACCATTGTCACCGATCATCTGATCAATAAAAACCAGTCCGCTACACTGGAGGATCAGTCCAATCTGACAGATATCAAAAATGTGAAGGGAAGCGAGGAGTTCTCACAGAACGGAGAGAAGCTGACCTGGCAGGCAGATGGAGCCGATATTTACTATCAGGGAAAAACAGACAGTGAAGCTCCGGTTTCTCTGAAAGTTACTTATTATCTGGATGGAAATGAGATTGCACCGAAGGATCTGGCTGGAAAATCCGGAAAAGTTACCATACATTATGATTACACAAATAATTCTTCTTATGAAGAAACCGTAAACGGAAACAAGCAGACGGTAAAGGTTCCATTTGCAGCAGTAACGGCACTGGTATTGGATGACAGTTTCAGCAATGTGGAAGTAAAGAACGGAAAAGTTTCCCAGAACGGGGACAGCAATGTGGTTATCGGCTATGCATTGCCGGGAATCAAAGAAAGTCTGAATGTGAAAGATTCTGATTTCATCGATGATCTGGAACTTCCGGAAGATTTCGAAGTGACTGCCGATGTAAAAGATTTCAAGCTGGATACGGCAATGACGATCGTGGCAAATGCCGGAAGCATGATTTCCATGAAGAGCGGGGATTCTTCTTCTCTGGATGATATGATTGATGACATGCTGGATGCAAGCAGCAAGTTAAAAGATGGATCAAAAGAATTATCCGATGGACTGGACACGTTACAGAAAAATCTTGCGGATTATGCAAGCGGCATGAATGAGCTGAATTCAAAGAGCGGAGATCTGGGCAAAGGTGTGGAGACATTAAACACCAGCGCAGAATCCATCAGCAAGGGAATCCAGACACTTGATAAAGCGTTAAATACAAAGATGAGTGATACAGAGAAACAGGCAGCGTCAAAGACCGCTTCCGAGACGGTGGCAAAAGAGTTTGCAAACGGAAAAACGCAGGAAGTCGCAAACCAGATCTATGCCGCACTCCGTTACAGCACAGGAAAAGATGGCAGCACAACGGATGGCGCATTATTTACTTCTCTTTATGATGGCGCTTATAGTGCAAATGCAGCAGAAACCGTGTATAATGAAGTGGTAAGACAGGTATTGCTGAAAGCTGCAGGACAGGCGGCAGACAGCAAACTTACTGCAGATCAGGCGGCTGCCGGCATTAAAGCAGCGTGGGCAAAGGGCGCACAGGCAAACGATCAGACGTCAACGGTTATGTATGCCGTATCGGATGGTATGACAAGTGCACAGCTTGCGGAACTGCTGTATGCAAAGAGTGGGGCAAAGGACACACTCTTTCACAAGACACAGAGCACAATCAAGGCACAGCTTGCAGCAGGAAGAAACAATGAGCAGGTGACAGACGGTGTGGAGAGCAGCTTAAAGACGCTGTCGGAGCAGCTGGCAGGAGCATGTCAGAATGTGGCCGTACAGGCAGCAAGTGCAGCTGCTGTTACAGGAGCAGAGAGTGCAAAGGCTACAATTGCACAGCAGATTGAAGCAGTACAGGAAAACGGTTACAGTCTGGTTACCGGTTCCGCAGCACTCAGTAAGGGAACACAGTCTCTGGCAGACGCAGTTCCAACACTGACGAAGGGAATCAAGGCACTCAACGATGCCACGGTAAAGATTGTGTCCGGTGTAGATAAACTGGATGACGGGTCCCATACGCTGGCAGATGGCATGGTAGAATTCGACGAGAAGGGTATTTCCAAGATTGCGAACAGCTATAACGGAGATATCAAACCGCTGACCGATAAACTGCAGGCAATGCTTGATGCGGGTGAGGATTACCAGACATTTACAAAGGTTGCAGACGGTGTAAACGGAAGCGTAAAATTTATTTATAAACAGGATGCGATCAAGGCAGACAGTGAAAATAACAAATAATTTTGATGGTCGGAGGAAAAAGGATGGACTGGATGGAAAACCTGCTGATAATTGCAGGGGTATCTCTGGATATTTTCGCAGCAATGGAATGTCAGGGATCACTGGTTGCAAAAATAAATAAAAAAAATCTGACAGTGATCTGTGGAATCGTTGCGCTGGCACAGCTGATTATGTTATATCTGGGGCATTTTTTGTCCTCCCTGTTCTGCCATTACCGGTCGGTGCCGGACGAAAAGCTGCTGGGACAGATTATATCCATGGTGATTTTTATGATTCTTGGCATCCGGCTGATGGTAAAAGCAATCCGAAACGAACATGTGGAAGAACATCTGGAACATCATCTTGGAATCCGGAGATTTGTCCGCATGGCATGTATCAGTGGAATTTACACGCTGCTTACGGGAATTGCATTTGGATTTCTGGAAACGAATGTGCTTATGATTCTGATCATGATTGTTGTATGTACCGTTGCATTTGTGATCGGCGGCATCTATACCGGATACCGTGTCGGATATGAAGCAAAAACCAAAGTATATATCGTTGGCGCACTGTTGCTGTGGGTGGCAGGACTGGATGTATTGATTGGAAGAATTTTATAAAGAGCGTTATTGTGGAAGAAAACCGGCCATATTCTGGCTGGTTTTCTTTTCTTATATGTGTATAATAAACATGTATGAAAGCGTAAGGCAGGTGCATAAAATGGATTATACGGTTCTTGATCTGGAGATGACGGGACTGGCTCCGAAAAGGGACAAAGTAATAGAAATCGGGGCGGTTCGTGTACGGAACGGAGAGATTGCAGATACATATGGAACGCTCGTGCGTCCGGGAATGTCAATTCCGGAAACGGTAGTACAGCTGACCGGGATTACAGACGAAATGGCGGCTTTGGGGAAAGAAGAGAATGTGGCAATGCAGGAACTTCTGCAATTTATCGGGGATGATATTCTTGTGGGACATAATCTGATTTTTGATTACAGTTTTCTGAAGCAGTGGGCCGTCAATCAGAAAATTCCACTGGAATTGTCGGCCTGTGATACCCTGCGGATTGCGCGGGCACTCCTTCCGGGGGCGCAGTCGAAAAAACTGGAAAGCCTGTGCGAATATTTTCAGATTGAACGGGAACATGCACACCGGGCACTGGATGATGCAGTAGAAACCTATAAGGTATTTGAAAATTTAAAATCCATAGAAGGTGCTTCCATGGAACTGTTTGTCCCGAAACCTCTGGTGTATAAGGCAAAGAGACAGACGCCGGCAACGGAGCATCAGAAAGAACGGCTCAGGGAACTGATGGAACAATATGGAAGGAAAGACAGTATCAGCTGGGAGACTCTTACACGCAGTGAAGCCTCCCGGCTGCAGGATAAGATCAGGGCTGGAAACTTTTAAGTTTTTCCAGAATGATTTTTTGCGGAAACGGCGCAAGCTGCGCAGCTGCTTCCTGCAGCTGCAAGATTCCGGAGAGATTGCCCCCGGTCTGATAGATGGCTGCCAGCTGTGTGTAGATGCTGCTGTTATCGACATGACAGGAAACTGCAAATTCCAGCAGCTGGCGTGCCTGATCGGTATATCCGGCATCACTCAGTTCCTGGGCATAGATGGCAGCATTTCGTTCAAATGTGGAAAAACGGTCATCACATGCGCTGAGTTCATCCAGGTTTGCAACACCATATTCAAGTTTCAGGTCGGTGTTACTCATGGAAGAAAGATTCAGCATTTTCTGACCGCATAGTGTTTCCAGTGATTTTTTGGCATCGGTCGTAAGGTTTTGTGGTATTTTATCTTTTGTTATGATAAGATAATTAAGATTGCTGATATCTTTTTTGCGTGTGAAATTCGCACTGTGCTCCCGGTCCCAGAACTGTTTTTCGAGATTTTCCTGGGCGCGTTTATTTTTATGCATCAAAAAGTTAATATACAGCAGAAAAACGATAAAAATAGCAAGAAATACAAACATAATGGAAATCCTTTCTGATATTGTTGTGTATTCATTATAACTGATTTTGCGAAAGAGGTGAATAGTATGTATAATTTTAATGGTTCAAAACGAAAAAGACAGCTGATTGCACTCATATCGTTGGTTGTTATCGCTGCAATGGTTGTTACAACACTGGTTTCAGCGCTGATTTATGGGTAGCGGCACTTGAAAAAGTGATTGTTTATGTTAAAATACAAGATAACGCTAAAATTATTTTAAAGGAAGAATATGAAGAAGATAACAAAGTTAGGAATGGCTGCAGCAGTACTTTTTTGTGTGGTGGGACTCGGTTCTCATACACAGGCAGCGATGGCAGCAGAGGAGACTACCATTGAAAATGGAATTTCCATCGGAAATGTAAACGTCGGAGGAATGACAGAAAATCAGGCGATATCTGCGGTAGAAGAATACGTGGATGGGCTGATGGATACAACTTTTACGCTGAAAGGAGAAACCGGTTCCATTCAGATGACTGCGGAAGATATGGGAGTGACCGCGGATGCGGATACTGCCGTGCAGGAAGCTTTGGCGGTGGGACACGCCGGAAGTCTGATCAACCGGTATAAAACCCTGCAGGATCTCAAAAAGAAAAAACTGGTTCTCGATATGCATCTGAGTGTAAACAAACAGGCGACGGCCGAAAAGATATATGAGAGCGCAGATGATCTTGCCGTCGGGGCTGTTGATAATGGATTAAAGCGTGTCAATGGAAAATTTGAATTTGTAAAGGGAAAAGAAGGCGTCGAGGTGGATGTCGTAAATTCCGTGTATGCAATCAATGATTTTCTTGCACAGGGCTGGGACGGCTCCAATAATGAGATTGATCTGGTAACAAAGACGGTAGAACCGCGCGGGGATGAGAAAGAACTCGCAGAAATTACGGATCTGATCGGTTCTTATACGACAAACTTTGCAAGTTCGAGTGCAGGACGTGCAAAAAATGTCATAACCGGAGTGAGCAAAGTAGATGGTACAATCCTTTATCCGGGAGAGGAGTTTGATCTGGCAAAAACGGTCAGCCCGTTTACACAGGAGAACGGATATGAACTGGCCGGTGCCTATCAGAACGGAACGGTAGTGGAATCGTTTGGCGGTGGAATCTGTCAGGTTGCAACGACTTTATATAATGCAGTTATCCGGGCAGAACTGGAAATTACGATGCGTTTTAATCATTCCATGCTGGTTCATTATGTGGAACCGTCCATGGATGCGGCAATTGCCGGAAATTATAAAGATCTGAAGTTTAAAAATAATCTGGATGCGCCGGTATATATCGAAGGATATTGCAGTGGCGGTATCATTTATTTTAATGTATATGGAAAAGAAACGAGACCATCCAACCGGGAGATTTCGTTTGAAAGTGAAACCGTTTCAAAGACAGATCCAAAGGTGCAGTTTACAATGGATGCTTCCCTTACCGCCGGTTCGGTTTCTGTTACCCAGTCCGGACAGTCCGGATGCATTGCGCAGTTGTGGAAGATTGTGAAGGTGGACGGAAAACAGCAGAGCAGGGATCTGTTCAACAAGAGTAATTATCAGGCAACTCCAAAGCTTATTACCATTGGAACCAAAGATGCGACAAGCGAGACGCTTTCTGCTTTAAAGGCAGCAATTACAATCGGGGATGAAGCAAAAGTAAGAAGTGCGGCAGCCGGTTTAAAGACAAACGCGCAAAAGAAAGAAGAAGAGCAGAAAGAAGAAGAAAAGAAGGACGATACCGATAAAAAGGAGGACGCAGACAAGAGCGATACGAACAAGAAAGAGGATTCCTCCCAAAAGGATGAAAATAATAAAAAGGAAGATACAAAGAAGGAAGATTCCAAAAAACAGGATACCAAGAAAGAAACAACATCTTCAACAAATACATCCACGAAAAAAACACAATCGTCCAAAGAAAGCGAATAGAAAATAACAGTATGAAAGCAGGAAAATTATCCGAGTCGATATTAAAGCGCTCGGTTCTCCGACAACTTCATAATTCTGCGGTCCGGGCACCGGGAGTGGGAATAGATTTCGGTGCAGTGGATGCTTCTGCGGGAAAGCAGATCGTTACTGCGGAAGCCTGCCGTGCATTTGACACGTTTCCGGAAGCCGGCGTTTATGCGGCATTGAATAATCTTGTATGCAGTGGGGCAAAACCATTGGGAATTACGATGACGCTTCTGCTCCCGACATCCGCAAGCGAAAATGATCTGCGTGCATGGATTTCGGCAGTATCCCGTGTAAGTGAGAAAGAGCAGATTCCGGTTCTCGGAGGACACACGGAAGTTCTTCGGACAGTGACCTCTCCGCAACTGATTGTTCAGGCAGTGGGAGAAGCTGACAGGGAATTATTTGTCACAGCAGCAGGGGCGCAGCCGGATATGGATGTGATTGTGACCAAATGGGTCGGGCTGGAAGGAACAGCGATTCTTGCAACGGAACACCGGGAAGAGTTATCGGCCAGATACGCACAGCCGTTTCTTGACAAAGCGGCAAAATATATAGATTATCTTTCTATCCGTTCGGAGGCCGCAGTCGCCGCAAAGTCTGGCGTTGCTGCAATGCACGACCTCTCAGAGGGAGGCGTTTTCGGAGCTCTCTGGGAATTGGGGCAGTGTTCCGGCGTCGGACTGGAAATTGATCTGAAGAAAATACCAATTCGTCAGGAAACCATAGAAATCTGTGAATTTTTTGATTTAAATCCTTACAAGCTTCTGTCGGGAGGCAGTCTTCTTCTGGCAGCGGCAGATGGCAATGCACTGGTGCATGCGATCCGTCAGGCTGGCGGGGAAGCTGTTATTATCGGAAGGACAATCGACAGCAATGACCGTGTACTTATCAATGGGGAGGAACGCAGATTCTTAGAAACAACACAGACAGACGAATTATGGAATATGGTAAAATGTAATTAGGAGAACAATAAAATATGAGAGAGAAGATTTTAACTTTTATAGAAAAAAACAGCCGCATCGATACACAGGAGCTGGCCGTAATTCTCGGTGTAGATGAGACAGCAGTCATGAATGAGCTGGAAGCTATGGAGCAGGAGGGAATTATCTGCGGATATCATACGCTGATTAACTGGGACAAAGCCGGTGTGGAAAAAGTAACTGCACTGATTGAAGTGCGTGTGACACCGCAGCGCGGCATGGGATTTGATAAGGTTGCAGAGCGCATTTACAATTATCCGGAAGTAAATTCCGTGTATCTTATCTCCGGCGGATTTGACCTGATGGTTACATTGGAGGGGAAGACACTTCGTGAGATTTCCCAGTTTGTATCCGATAAGCTTTCTGCCTTGGATCAGGTACTCAGCACAAAGACAAACTTTATTTTAAAGAAATATAAAGACCACGGAACTGTTATGGCTCCGAAAGCAAAAGATGAAAGGATTATGATGGCATAATGAGAAATCCATTATCAAAAACAATTACAACCATTGAGCCATCGGGTATCCGGAAATTTTTTGATATTGTCAGTGAGATGGATGATGCAATCTCTCTCGGCGTCGGAGAGCCGGATTTTGATACACCGTGGCATATTCGTGATGAGGGAATTTATTCCCTTGAAAAAGGAAGAACTTTTTATACTTCAAATGCAGGTTTAAAGGAATTAAAAATTGAGATTTCCAAATATCTTGACCGGAGATTTGGGCTTTCCTATGACTATAACAAGGAGATGCTTGTGACAGTCGGAGGCAGTGAGGCAATTGATATTGCCATGCGTGCCATGTTAGATCCGCAAGATGAGGTACTTATTCCGCAGCCAAGTTATGTATCCTATGTGCCTTGTTGTGTACTGGCAAATGGAACACCGGTTCCGATCGAACTGAAGGCAGAGAACGAATTCCGCCTGACGGCAGAAGAACTTGAGGCTGCAATCACGCCGAAGACAAAGCTTCTTGTTATGCCTTTCCCAAATAACCCGACCGGGGCGGTTATGGAAAAGAAGGATCTGGAAGCAGTTGCAGAAGTGGTAAAGAAACATGATCTGTTTGTCCTGAGTGACGAGATCTATGCGGAACTGACCTATCTGGACAATCATGTATCCATTGCCTCCATTCCGGGAATGAGGGAGCGAACAATCGTGATCAACGGATTTTCCAAATCGCATGCAATGACCGGATGGAGACTCGGTTATGCATGTGGACCGGAAGTAATCATCAAACAGATGTTAAAAATCCATCAGTTTGCGATCATGTGTGCGCCGACCACCAGCCAGTATGCGGCGGTAGAGGCACTGCGCAACGGGGATGAAGATGTTGCCATGATGCGGGAAGAGTACAACGGCAGACGCCGTTATGTACTGGAGCGGTTCAAAGAGATGGGACTTTCCTGTTTTGAACCATTTGGAGCATTTTATGCGTTCCCTTGTATTAAGGATCTGGGTATGACCAGTGATGAGTTTGCAACAAAACTTCTGCAGACGAAGAAAGTTGCGGTTGTTCCGGGTACGGCGTTCGGTGCCTGCGGAGAGGGATTCCTTCGTATATCCTATGCATATTCCCTGGATGATCTGCGGATTGCACTGGATCGCGTGGCTGAGTTTGTAACGGAGATTCGGGAGATTAAGAATTAAAAATGGCAGAGTTAAATATTGTATTACATGAGCCGGAAATTCCAGCAAATACGGGAAATATCGGCAGGACCTGTGTCGCAACCGGTACAAAGCTGCATCTGATTGAGCCGCTTGGTTTTTCT
>OLQL01002500.1_pt1 | contig 12546 bp, 7 predicted proteins | sample 1672971 | NCBI WGS metagenome assembly OLQL01 (sample SAMEA3136742, study PRJEB25190) | human gut metagenome | biome: human gut; feature: human-associated habitat; material: faeces | place: Austria | collected 2013
GCTTTTTTGCCGCCTCCTCCGAACGGCGGATTACACCGCGCCCTGCACGCCAATCCTCAAAAGAAACGGGAGAACGCTCCCGGAGGAGGGCCGGTATGCTGCATCCCCCGTTCGCGCGCACGGCCGCGCTTCCGCCCGCCGTTCGGGAAGCGGGCGCAGACACAGGCTCACGACATTCTTTACAAACTGTTTATAGAAAAACTGTGCAAAGATGCTATACTTTAGTTGTCGGAAAATATTTACAGACAGACCGCCCGGCAGGCCGCTCCGCGCGCGCCCGGGCTGAGGGAGAACCATTCATGGAACTGCGCAGCAACATCAAAATGCTGAATTACGCCCGCAAATATCTGCTGAACGATACGGACAACATCCTGCCGTTCCCCGTGCGGCCGCAAAAGCCGCCCCGCACGGGCAGGCTGCCCACACTCCTGCCGCGCAGCGCGCCGCGGGACGAGGGTGTGCCTGCTGCCGCGCTGGATACGCTGTACCGCAGCCTGTCCGGCGCCGAGTGCGGCACCCATGCCTGCATCGTACTGCGCCACGGCCGTGTGGTGAGCGAGGGATGGTACGCGCCCTATTCAAGCCGGTATTGGCATGTGACGCACAGCATGTGCAAAAGCGTGACGGGCACCGCCATAGGCATGCTGGCAGATGAAGGCCGCCTTTCACTGGATGAGCATGTATGCGAGATCTTTCCTGAAAAGTGCGGCCTGCTCACCAGCCGCCGCATGCGCGCCGTCACAGTGCGGCACCTCGTCACCATGACAAGCGGCGTCGCTTTCAAGGAGGCCGGCGCGGTTCTGGAAGGCGACTGGGTCAAAGGCTTTCTGGACGCAGATGTTCTGTTCGAGCCCGGCTCCGCATTCGATTACAACAGCATGAACAGCTACATGCTTTCCGCCATCGTCAAGCGCAAAACAGGGCTGGGTCTTTCGGCCTATCTGCGCCCGCGCCTGTTCGAGCCGCTGGGCTTCGGCGATGTAGCGTGGGAGACCTGCCCCCAGGGCATCGAAAAAGGCGGCTGGGGCATGTACGTTTATCTGGAGGACATCGCCAAGCTGGGCCAACTCTATCTGCAAAAGGGCAAATGGACGGGTGCCGACGGAAAGGAACAGCGCCTTTTGAGCGCCGCTTGGGTGGAAGCCGCCATCAAACCCGACACCGTGCATGAGAACGGCGAAGAATACGGCTATCAGCTCTGGCCGCACAGCGCCGACCACACTTATATGTTCAACGGCATGTTCGGCCAGTATGTCGTCGTTGCGCCGGACCTGGACCTGGTGCTGGCCGTGAACGCAGGCGCGGGCAATTTATTTACCCGCAGCCGCAGCTACACCGCTGTGAGAGAATTTCTGAAGGCCGTGGCCCGTGCTCCCGCGCCCCTGCCGGCCGACCCCTCCGCAGACGCGCGCCTTGCCTTTACGGCGGCGCATCTGCGCTTCGGCGAGGCTGTGCCGGAACCGCCTGTTCCCGTCAGGCATCCCTGGTACGCGCGTGTCCGTAACGCACTGTTCCCCCCTGCCGCGCCGTCTGCTCCCTCTCCTATCCCGGACAGCGTGCGCCCCGCTCTCGCCCAAACATACCGGCTGGAGGAAAACCGGGCCGGCCTGCTGCCCGCCATTCTGGGCTGCATGGAGGACTGGTATACCAAAGGCTCGGAAAAAGCAGCTTTCCGTGTGGGGGACAACACGCTTTCGCTGCTCTGGACCGAAGGCGGCGTGGAGTACTGCATTCCCGTGGGCTTTGAAAACGCGCTGGAATACGAGCTGGACTTGGGTGGCAACCGCTTCGCCGTGGGCGTGACGGGGCGCTTTACCGCCAACGAGGACGACGAACCCGTTTTGAAAGTGACGCTTTGTTTTCTGGAAAGCTCCAGCTCCCGTCTGCTGAAATTCGTGTTCCGGCCGGACGGCGGGCTGACGGTGAAATTTGACGAAGCGCCGGGCCTGCTTGTGGCAATGCGCTCACTGCAGGGCACAATGAAATCCCAGTCTCAGGGGCTGGATTTGTTCAAGGATATCGACTATCTGCATTATCTCATCCACCGCGTCTGCTCCCCCGTCGTGCACAGCGTGCCGCCGGAGGAATTGCCTGCTCCCGGGCAGGCGTGACACAGTCTTTCCCCGCCCGGTCTGCGGCAAAAGCGGCTTTCGCTTTTCAAACAGACCGGGCCAGATTTTTTCCCCGGCAGGCATTTGCTGTGCCAACCGGGCTGGCCAGGCCCGCAGCCCGCACGCACTTCGCCCTTTGAGCGAAAACGCCGCGCTCAAAGGCACATCCTCGCGCGAGGCGGCTTGCTCCCATCCGGTCGCATTTCGCCCTTTGGGCGAAAGCGCCGCGCTCAATGCGGTTTTGTTGAGGCCGCTTCGCGGCGTCATGGTATAATGATGACAAGACGATTCAAAAAAGGAAAGCGGGGCGTATTCTGTGGACATCCGTGCGCAAGCTGTGCGGAGCTTTCGGCTCCGGGCACATCATCTGGACAAAATGCTCCCATCCGGGCAAATTGAAACCGCCGCCGGGGCCTGCGGAGTACAGAACTCGCCACCCGGTGCGTGGGAAACAGCTCTGTTCAACCGCGTGGAAGGCTGCACTCTGCCGGAGCTGCACGACGCGCTGTACCGCCGGAAAACCCTGCTGCAGGCCTGGAGCTACCGGGGCGTGCCCGTTGTGTTTCCCACTGCGGAAAGCGGAATTTTTCTCTCCCCGCTCGCCGCGCTTAAGGGGGAAGCGCCGTGGATCTATACCCGCGGCATCGCTCTGGCGCTGGAGCACCTGCAAATGAGCTTTGACAGCCTGCTGCCGCTTGTGAAGCAGGCAGCGGGGTATCTGGATGCCCACACCGTTCAAGGCAAGGAAACGCTGGACCGTGTACTGGCGGATGCCGTACGGGAACACCTGCCGTCGGAAAAACGGACACTGTGGGACGCACCCTCTATGTACGGCGCGCCGGACCGGCAGACTGTGGGCGGCGCGGCCGTATCGTTCCTGCTGCGGCCCTGTTCCTTTTCCGGCCTTGTGGTATTTGGCTGCCGCCAGGGCGGCAGCCCGACCTTTGCGTCGTTCCGAAGCTGGCTGGGCCGCGCGCCCGAAACTCCGCCAGACGCGGACAGGCTGTTGGTACGAAAATTCCTGCACTGCCACGGCCCCTCCACGCCGGCCCTCCTGGCAGAGTGGCTCGGCTGCTCGCCCGCACAGGCGCGGCGGCTTTGGAACAGCGTGGCGCAGGAGCTGGAGCCGGTATCTGTGGAGGGCAAAGCGCGCTGGCTCCTTTCTGCCGACCGCGATGCGCTGGCCCATCCCTGCGGCCCGCAGGAGCGGCTGCTCCTGCTCGGGCCGCACGACCCTTACCTCGACACCCGGGACCGGGACGTGCTGCTGCCCGACAAAGCGCTTCAGAAGCTGGTGTGGCGCACCGTCGGCAATCCCGGCGCTGTCGTGCTGGATGGCCGCATCTCCGGCATGTGGACGGCCCGGACCGTCCGGGACAGGCTGGAGCTTTCCGTCACAGCCTGGCAGGCGTTTTCGGCACGGCAGCAAAGCATGCTGGAAATACGCGCGCAGGAATACGCCGCGTTCCGCGGGCTTTCTCTTTTGAAATACACACTGGAGGATGGATGACGCCTTGTGTCCTCATGCGCATCGCTTTGGCTGTTCGCCGCCGCTCAGGCGCAATGTCCGACAAAAAACAGCCACAGGCTATTCTTTCGGCCACGCGGGCCGTCCTTACCCGCGGCCATTGAGATACGTTTTTATTGCGGAGCAATAAAAAAGCTCCCGCGGGGGGCCGCAGATGCGGCCTCCATGCGGGAGCTTTTTTGTATGAACCGGCCGGATGCGGCGTTTTTATATCTGCGGCATCGTGCATACGGTTCCCGTTTTGCGTGCCTTTTCCGCCTGAAACACAGCCAGATGGCCATTGAGGGAATCGTTGATGTTCGTGCAGGAGATGGACGGCTGTTCGCCCTGCAGCACGCGCACAAAGTCCTCCACCAGCCGCAGGTCTCCGCCGCCGTGGGAGCCTGTCATGCCGCTTTTGTCTCCGCCGATGGCGAGGTCCACCACTTCCTCGCGCCAGCCGCTCTCGCTGGCCGTGTCGATGGTGCGCACCGTAAACACCGAATCGTCGAACACGCCTTTGATCTCGCCCTTTGTGCCGATGATGTGCAGGTTGCGCTCCGCCTTGGCCGTGCCGCCGATCATGTTCAGCGTGGCTGTTGCGCCGTCCGCGAAATTGATGGCCACCGACTGGTGGTCCACCACTGTGTGCTCGCAGTCCCACACGCAGCGGCCGTGGATGTTATCCGTTTTCAGCGACTGGATCTTGTCCTCAATGGTGGGCTTTTCCAGATGCTCCAGGCAGTCCCACACATAAAAGCTCCAGCGGTCCGGATGGTCGATGTAATGCTTTTTGGCCGAGTACAGGCAGTTTTCCTCGATGCCGCAGTCCACCAGGCACCGCTTGCCCGCGCCTGCGGGCTTCTTGGCCGGGTCGAACTGAAAGTCGCTGCCGAAGCTGGCGACCTGCCGGGGGGCGACACCGCTTTTCAGCCACATGATGAGATCCATGTCGTGGCAGCATTTGGCCAGCAGCATGGGCGCGCCGCACTTTTCCTCGTTGCCCCATTTGCCGCGCACAAAAGACACCGCCAGGTGATGATAGCTGACGTGCTCGGTGGCCTGGATGTTGATGATATCGCCGATCTCCCCGGCCAGCAGGCGCTCCTTCACGGCCACATAGAACGGCGCGTAGCGCAGTACGTGGCAGATCATCACCCTGCGGCCGGTCTCGCCGGCGACGCGCTGCAGCTCCCACATCTCGTCCTCATTGACGGCGAAGGGCTTTTCCAGAAGCATGTCGTAGCCCCGGCGCAGCAGCGGGACGGCGGTTTTTACATGCTGGGTATCCATGGTGCCGTTGATGACGGCATCGGCCAGCCTGGGGCGCTCCGCCAGCGCCTCGGCGCTTTCAAAGCACATATCCTCTCCAAACCCGTGCATCTCCGCCGTTTTTCTGCGGCGGATGGGGTCCGGGTCGGCCACGCCGACGATCTTGAGCGCCTGTGGATTTTCCAGCGCATAGGTACTGTAAAGCAGTGCGCGGTGTCCCGCGCCCACGATAATTGCAGTGATCTGTTTTGCCATTTTGTTCCATCCTTTCCAGCCCGCCGCAGCAAGACGCGCCGCAGGCACGGTTCTTAGCATACCTCCCCCGCCGCGCTCCGTCAAGGGCTGTTTTGCGCAAAAAAGCCCCGGCGGCGGGCAACTGCCGCAGCCGGGGCCGTGTTTTCTCCCGGTTGCGCATTTTTCAGCGCTTTCCGGCATTTTTGGTTTTCCATGCTTCGGCTCCCGAACGTGCCGTAAGCCGTCTTTTATTTTTTCTTCGGCGCAGACTTCCCGGCCGTGGGTTTCCCCTTCTCAGGCGCAGGAACCGGCTCGGCTTTTTTCGCCGGTTCTGCTTTCTTTGCCGGTTCCGGCTTTTTTTCCGGCGCTGCTTTCTTTGCAGGCGCCCCGGCTTTTGCCTCCTCCGCCTTTTTCACAGCGGGCTTACGGCCGCGTTTTGCAGGCGTCTTTTCCGCCTTGGCAGGCCCGTCTTTTTCTGCCGCCGCGCTCTTCGCGGCAGTCTTTTTGGCCGCCGGCTTTTTCGCCGCTTTTACTTCCGTAAATTTCCAGGCCTGGTTTTCGCCATCCACATCATCCCATATCTGCAGGCGCGCGCCGTTTTCCTGGCTCATGCCCACGATATCCAGCACCCGGCCAGACAGCTTGGAGCGTACCTTCCAGCGGCCGTCCGCCGCCGGCTCCAGCGTCCAGAGCTGGTTGTCCTTGCCGATATAATCCCACTGGTGCAGCCATGCGCCGTTCTGGGAACCGGCGTTGATCACGTCGAGCACCTTGCCCGTCAGCTTATTCTCCAGCTTGTAAAGGCCCTCGGCCACTTCCACAAGCAGCCAGATCTGGCTGTCTTCCTTCACATTGTCCCAGAGCTGCACGGCAGCGCCGCTGGCAGTGTTGAAATCGGCAACTTCAAGCACGCGGCCGTTTTTCGCCGCGATTTGATAACAAACATTCGATACAGGTTTTTTCTCGTTCATCTCAAAGCAACCCCCTTTTGGGAAATTATACCATAATAAGTCAAAAAATTCAATCTGCCCGTCCTGATTTCGGAGCATTGTACAAGCTGCACAGGTATCTGTTTGTTTCTTTGGCTAAATTGTTTGTTTTCCGCAGGATCTTGCACCATGCTTTTCGCTATGACAGCGCACGGCGCACCATTTGTCTGGCGTCCTCCCGCAGCGCGGCGTCATCCTGGCCCGGCAGAATATGCTGCAAATTGGCATACCCGAACACCGCGCCCGCAAGCGCCATCAGCGCATACGCTTCACTGGGCGGTTGGCGCAGCAGCCCTTCCCGCACACCGCTCTCCACAATGCGCGCGATCATTGCGCGAAGCTGCTCCACCACCTGTGCATCTCCAATGTGGCGGCACACGGCCTCGGGAGATTCCAGCGTGCGCGCACTGGCGAACAGCACCTTCATGCCGGAGGCCTGCGCCTGTACGGAATCCCGCGCAAAGCACAGCAGTGTGTCCAGTTTCTGCTCAAAGCCTTCCGCTTTGTCTACCCGCTCAGAGAGCGCGTCCGCCTCCCCGCGAAGGCGGTAGGCCATCGCTTTTGATATGATTTCCTCCCGCGAGGTGAAATATTCATATACCGTTCCCTTTCCGATGCCGGCCTCCTCCGCGATCTGCTGCACCGTTACGCTGTACATTTTTTCACCCCGGGCCAGCAGCCGGAACACCGCCTCGTACAGAGCGGTCTCCTTTTCCGCGTTTTTCGCCATAACGAATCCCTCCTCAGCCTGCCGCGGGCTGCGGCAGTTCCTTCGCCGCGTCTGCCGCCGCATCGTCCAGTTCCGGGTCATACAGCGGCTTTTTGCGGAAGATATCATACAGTACGGGCACGACCAGCAGCGTCAGCAGCGTGGCGTACGTGAGGCCGCCGATGGTAACGATGGCCATGGGCTGTGTCATCTCCGCGCCGTCGCCAATGCCAAGCGCCATCGTGGACATGGCCAAAATGGTGGTGAGCGCGGTCATCAGCACCGGGCGGATGCGCGTGCGGCCCGTTTCCAGAATGGCCTCCGTGCGGTCCATGCCCGCCAGCCGCAGCTGGTTGATGTTGTCTACGAACACGATTCCGTTGTTTACCACCACGCCCGCCAGAACAAGGAAGCCCAGCATAGCAATGATGGAAAGCTCGCTGCCTGTGAGCCACAGCGCAAGCAGGCCGCCCGTAAATGCCAGCGGGATCGTGAACATCACGATAAACGGGCTCATCAGGCTTTGGAATTGAGCCACCATGATGAGATAAATGAACACAACGGCCAGCGCGATCATTTTGACAAGGTCCGTCATGGCGCTGTTGATGGTTTCATTTTCGCCCGCGATCTCAACGGTGTAGCCTTCGGGCAGCTCGTAATCCGCAAGCTTTTTTTCCAGCTCGCGGCTCACGAGGCCGATGTTGTGCCGGGCGTCCACGCCCGCGCTCACGCTCATGGTGCGCGCGCCGTTTTCCCGGTTGATGGAGGAAACGCTTTCGGTCTCCTGCTTTGCCGCGATGTCGTACAGACGGACGGTCTCCTCCTCGCCCTCCGCGTTCGTCACCGTGAACGCGTGATCCATGATGTTGCCCCGCGTAGGCGCCTGTCCTGCCGGCTTCACCACGACCACGGGCGTATCCGTGCCGTCCAGCGTCAGCGTGGTGGCCGTGTTCTCGGCCTTCAGCTCGGCGGCAAGCTCACTGTATATCTGCGCCACGGTCAGCCCGTGCTGCATCGCCTTGTATTTGTCCACTGTGATGCGTGTCTCCGGGTTTCCCGTGACCGAATTTTCCGAGATATCCACAAGGCCTTCCGTACTGCGCAGAATACCGCGCAGGTCATCCGCGATGGCGTTCATTTCGTCCAGGCCGCGCCCGGTGATGACAAGCTCCACACCGCTGCCGCCCAGAGCGGACATATCCATCGTGGATTCCTGCACCTCCACGGTGCAGTCCAGGTCCGCCACCTGCGCTTCAATGGCAGCGGAAACGTCGGCATTGGTGGCGGTGCGGTCGTCAGACAGCAGGATATAATAAGTGATGCTGCCGCCGGAGGACGAGCCGCCCATCATCGAGGACATACCGCTGCCGCCGGACATCGCGCCTACGGTCTCCACACCATCCACGGCCGCGATGCGCTCCATGACGGTATCCGCCATGGCATAGGCATCCTGCTGCGCCGCGCCCCTGGGCATCGTCAGTTTGGCCGACATCTGCGGGCTGTCCATCGCCGGGATGAAGGCTGTGCCCATCTGCGTTGTCAGGAAAATGCTGATGGCCAGCAGCGCCGTCACGCCCGCCAGCACCGGCGCTTTGTGCCGCAGCGCCCAACCCAGCAGCCTCTGGTATCCCTCCACAAAGGCGTCGAACCACCTGTGGCTTTTCTCTTTGGTGTTTTTCAGCACGGCGGCACCCATGGCGGGTACCAGCGTCAGGGCTACCACCAGGCTGGCCAGCAGCGAATAGGCAATGGTCAGGCCCATATCCGTGAACAGCTCGCGGGAAATGCCCTGCGTGAACACAATGGGCAGGAACACACATATGGTGGTGAGCGTGGAGGCAAAAATAGCGCCGGACACCTGCTTCGCCCCCTGGATGGCCGCCTTGGAGGCAGGCACGCCCAGAGAACGCAGACGATAAATATTTTCGATGACAACAATGCTGTTGTCCACCAGCATGCCCACGCCCAGCGCAAGGCCCGACAGCGAGATGATGTTCAGCGTCACATCTGTGAAATACATCAGCGTGATGGCACACATCAGGCTGAACGGGATGCTGCACGCCACAATAAATGTGGGCTTTGCGTCCTTGAGGAAAAAGATCAGCACGATGATGGCCAGCAGGCCGCCCCACAGCAGATTGGAAAGGACGCTGCCCACCACCATGTCGATGTAGTCGCCCTGATCCATCAGCGGCGTGATGTGCAGGCCCGGGTTCTGCTCCTGCAGCTGTGCGATGGCGCTGTTGATGCGCTGGCTCACCGTGGCCGTGGACGCCGTGCTCTGCTTCTGGAACGACAGCACCACGCCGTCGTTGCCGTTCACCTTGGCATAGCTTTCGCCCGCGTTGTCCGTCAGAGCGATATCCGCCACATCGGACAGGCGCACATCGCCCACGCCGTCCACATCCATGTGCATCAGTAGCGTGTTTTCCAGCTCCTCCAGAGAGGCGTACTCCTCGCCCACCTTGACAAGATACTGCTCCTCACCCTCGGTGATATAGCCCGCGGGCATGTTGAAGTTCTGGGCCATCAGGATGTTGCCCAGCATGTCCGCCGTCAGCACGCCGGACAGATCGGCCTTTTTATAGGCCGCATCCCGCGCCTGATCGAACTGCGCCTGCGCGTCCGCAAGCTTCTGTTCCGCATCTTCCAGCTGTGTTTTTGTGGTACTCAGCGTCACTTCACCCCTGGTGAGCTCGTTTACCGCCGTCATCTTGCCCTTTTCCAGCTCGGCATAGGCATCCTGTGCCTTTTTCAGGTTTTCCTCCAGCGCAGGCTTCATGCCGGAAATTACAGCGAGGCGCGTGGTAATGTTGGAAAGCTCCGCCTCCACCTCGGGCAGACGCGTGTCCGCCCTCAACGCCGCATCGCGCAGCTGCGTCAGGCTTTCCTTTGTCAGCGCGGCAAGCTGTTCGCCGCCGGGCAGTGCGCCCGCCTGCGCCTTGAAGGCTTCAAAAGACGCGTCGTCCAGAGCCAGAAGCGCGTCCACGTTGGCTGGAACGGCGGCGGCGGCCTGTTCTCCCACCACCGCAGGGTCCGGCAGGGCAGGCAGGCCCGGCTGAGTCTGCTGGAGTTGCGCGTAAACGGCGGCGGCTTCCTCATAAGTGCCCACAGCGGGCCGGCCCATCTGTGCCAGCAGGGCGTTCACGCTGTCCAGCACTCCCTGCTTCGCAGCAGCCGCAGCAGCCTGACGAGCGGTGTCCCGCGCCCCCGCCAGAGCCGTATTGATGCCTTCATACCCCTGCTTTGCCTGGGTATAGCCGTCTCTTTCGGCCTCGAACGCCTTCTGGTTGGCTGTAAGCGTGGTCTCCTCGCTCAGCAGCGCGGAAAGCGTGGCGGAGGCGCCGTCCACCTGGGCGCTGCCCTGGGCCAGCTTGTCCAGCGCAGAGCCTTTTTGGCTTTCCAGCGCGGCTTCGCCCTCGGCCAGCTTCGCCTTGCCGTCCGCCACCTTGGCCTGTCCCTCACGCAGTTCGCGCTGTGCGTCCGCCAGACCGGAATCCACGCCGGCAAGGACCTTATCGTTCAGCGCGTCGATCTTCACCTGGTCGAGCGTTACGGTCACCTGCTGCTCCACAAGGCCTGTGGCATCTACGCTCGCAACGCCGTCGATGCGCTCAAAGGCCGGCATAACGGTTTCGTCCGCAAAGGCGGATATCTCCTTCACGTCCATGCCGTCCATATCCACGCTGGCCACCATCACGGGCAGCATATCAGGGCTGATCTTCATCAGCATGGGGGTCCCCACCGCATCGTCCATCTGGCCCGAAACGAGGTCCACATTGGACGAAAGCTCGATCATAGCGGAATCCATGTTCGTTCCCTGTTCAAATTCCAGGATAACGATGCTGGCGTTTTCGCTGGAAACCGAGCTGACGTTCTTAATGCCGCCCGTCGTACCCAGCACCGCTTCCAACGGCTTTGTCACCGTTGTTTCGATTTTCTCCGGGCTCGCGCCGGGATACGTTGTCATTACCACGACATACGGCAGCTCCATGGCCGGCAAAAGGTCTGTCGTCATGCCCGTAAACGAGATAACGCCCAGCACAAGCACCAGCACTACCGCCACCAGCACGGTATAGGGTTTTCTTACACTGAATTGCGGAAGCATATCTTCCCTCCAAAATACGCGCGGACGCGGATTCTCCTCCTGCTCCCCGGCAGGGACGAATTCCGACCGACCGGTCGGTCGGAACTTTTTCAGTATAACACACGCGGGCACGATTTCAACCCCGCGCCGCGCCGCCGCCGCGGATTTTACATTTTATTCATACCCTGTGCAGGCACAAAAAGCCCGCCCCGCATTTCCGCGGGGCGGGCCACAACGTTTCCGTTTCTGCTTTACTGTGCCAGATATTCCTCAAGGCACAAGCCGCTTTCCTTGATTTTATGCGCCTGCTCGGAACCAACATAACGGTAATGCCAGGGCTCGTAATCCATGCCTGTCGCCTCGGTCTTGTCCGACGGATAACGCAGAATAAAGCCGTAATCCGCCGCATGCTCGGCCAGCCACTGGGCCGCTGCTGTCTCCGCGAAGCCCGCGTCCTTTGCCGGGTGGTCTTCCGAAACGATGTCCAGGCCCAGGCCCGTATTGTGGTCCGACGTACCGGGCGCAGAGGTGTAGTCGATGGCCTTTGTCTCTGCATCCGCTTGGGAAAGGCCGCCCTCCATCAGGGTTTTGACACGGGCGTCCCAAAGCTCCTGCTGGCGCGCGATGCTGCGGTAGCCGTTGGTGGGCTTCAGTTTGACGCCGGTGGCGGCCGCATCGTTCACCATCTGCCGCAGAGCCTCCGCGATGCGCGCGTCTACTACAGCCTCTCCCACGGTCGCCGTCTCGGCCACCGTGAAATCACCGGGCAGCACGCTGCTGCGGTTGGCCAGCACCATATACCACTCGTCCCGCGGGATGGTTTCCACCGGGGCCGCGGAGGATGCGTCCGGCGGCGTGCTGTCTGCCGGCTGGGATGTGCTGGACGGTACGGAGCCAGAGATCCCGGGCGCCACGTCTCCGTCCTTCCCGCCAAAGAACACAAAGTAAAGGATGATGAGCAGCGCGATGAGCACGATGCCCGCCCAGGCAAAAATCGTTTTGTTCGGTATTCCGCGCCGGGCCGTGCCGGTACTCCTGCGCGGCGGACGGCCGCCGCCGGAACCTGAACCGCCGCCCGTCCGGGTACGCCGCTGCGGAGCGCGGGGCGCAGGCTCTGTCTCCTCCGGGTCCCGGTCATACAGGTCCGGGAATGCCGGATCCGCTTCCTGCGGGGCGGTGTATCCGCTCTGCGGAACATCGTCGAACAGGTCAAAGGGCTGCGCGCCCTCAAAATCGAAATCCAACGGCGTCTCCGCTGCCGGGGGCTGCGGCTCCTGCGCCGGCGGCGGTGCAGGCCGGGCAGGCGCAGGTGCAGGACGCTGGGTCGGGGATACGGGCGCATGCCAGTTGATAGGCCGTGGCGTGCGCGGGGCGTTTGCAGGGCGCGGCGTCGCCGCCGGCCACCCCGAGGGACGCAGCTCCTCCCCGCCGGATGCAGGCGGAACGGCCGGCGCGGGCGGCACGTCATCATCCGCCACCAAAGCGCTGAATACAGCCGCACCGATGTCTTTTTCCTTTGCCATACGTGCGGCACGGGCCGCGGGCGCCGGCTGGGCCGCCATTTTGGGCGGCGCGGGCTGCGGGGCCGCGGCAGGCGCGGGGGCATCCGACTTCACCGGTGTGAACGCCGTCGTGGG
>OLQL01002507.1_pt1 | contig 12535 bp, 19 predicted proteins | sample 1672971 | NCBI WGS metagenome assembly OLQL01 (sample SAMEA3136742, study PRJEB25190) | human gut metagenome | biome: human gut; feature: human-associated habitat; material: faeces | place: Austria | collected 2013
AACAAAGAGTGGAAAGATTTTAGTTTTTGTACAGGCTCCATTATCGGTAGCATTGAGATAGTGGATTGTGTACAGAATCATTCTTCTATCTGGGCCGAAAAAAAAGTTTATAACTGGGTATTGGCTAATCCTGTGTTATTCAAAAAGCCTATTCCGGCAAAAGGTAGACTATCATTTTGGGAATATGACAATCTATCAGAGGATGCAAGGAATGTTGTTGATGATGTGATTAAGAAACTTAAATCTAACGAATAACTAAATGCAGATTGAGGATCTACACATAGGCATGACCGTAGTAGAGCTGCTACCGTCACCGCAAGGAGTGAGAGAAACGATTCCTATGCAAGTAACCGCTATCTTCCAGGATGGTACTGTTCATCGTTCAAAAGTGGTTGCGTGAAATAAAGAACCTGCATATAGCTATTATCAGAAATGCTTGCGGATATGGTTATGATATATGCAAGGCTGATAATGGTACTCATATAGCTGATGGTGTATTTGACGGTCCTAACGATGGTGGTCAGTGGGATACCTATGAAGAAGCATTAGAAACTGGAATACAAGAAGCATTAAAACTAATAAAGGTATGAAGAAAATTATGTTCAATGATAGATTCGGCTTAACTCAGGCAGTACTAGAGGGTCGAAAGACTATGACGAGAAGAGCGTTGACAGATAGAAAGTTACACTATTGGGAACATAGTTGCCCTAATATGGTGATAGTTAAAGTGCCTGAGTCAAACAAAATTAAACTCGGTGACGATAATACCTATTTTGGTATAAAAGAAAAAATATCAGATGGTTACTATTGTGATACTATTGTCTCACCATACAAGGTTGGTGAAGTTGTTGCCATTGCGCAGAGCTATTTAGATTTATCCCTTGCGGAGGTATCTCAATGGAAAAGTAATGGTAATAAAACAACTATCAATTCTCTTGCAGGTTGGACTAACAAGATGTTTGTGAAAGCTGACCTAATGCCCCACCATATCGAAATCACCGGAATCAAGGTTGAACGCCTACAGGACGTTAGCGATGAAGATTGCTTGAAAGAGGGAATTGAGGAACATTTGAAAGGGGGACAATACGGATTTCCTTCAAATATCGGATATATAGGCCAGTATCCATTTTCTAATGCTCGTGAAGCCTTTGCTGCCCTGATAGATAAAGTCTCAGGCAAAGGCACATGGGACAGTAATCCGTTCGTGTGGGCTTATGAATTTGAATTAATAGACTAAGATTATGAAACAAGAAATAGACAACAACCTTCTAGCTGATTGCTTTAAAGCAGCAATGAATGTGGAATATATAAGCAACAGCAGGGAACTTAAGATGTATGCCTATGCACTGTACAATGCATGTGTATGGGGAAGAAAGACAAAATAAAAAGAGGACCACCCGAACCACCAGATAAGTCCTCTTTCCTCAATTCATAGTACAAATATACTATTAACTTTAAATAAATGTGCTATGTTTTCAGAAATTTCAGAATTAAAATCAATAAGAGAGCAGAAATCAAGATTGTCGGAAAGAGAATCTGAATTATCTGCTCCTATCGTGTCTGATCTGGACTATATCCCATCCATATATAAGTGGTTTTGTGAAATAAACAACTTAAGGGATTGTCCGGGATACAAAGACAGTGTTCATAACAGAAAAAAGTTCATATTCATCATTTTATTCCTGTATGCTCCTAGTGTTCTAGCAGGGGGAAGAATGCCTAGGGGCCTTCGGGATAAGATTGCTGAGTCGGTAAATATCAGTGATAAAACATTTATTTCCCACAATATCGAAACTGTGGTTGTTCTCTACAACAATTATAAAGGTTTTCGGAAGGATATAGAGTATATTTACAGTGAAATTGTATCTCATCTAAGAGATGAGGGTTTAATTTTTAATAAATAGAGATGGCAGCACCAAAAGGAAATCAATTTTGGAAGTTAAGAAGTAAGCATGGGCGTGACATGTTATTTGCCACCCCTGATTTGTTATGGGAGGCTGCTTGTGAATATTTTGAGTGGTGCGATAAGAACCCTTGGAGAGTTGTTAAGAATAAAACAAAAGGAAAGACAAAGGAAAAGGAGGAATCGCCTACACAGCGGCCATATACACTTAGTGGTCTAATGTTATATTGTGATGCAAGTGAAACTTTCTGGAGGGAATTTAAGAAAGCTAATCATGAAGATTTTTTGTCGGTCATTGCACGTATAGAATCTGTAATAGAAACTCAGCAGTTGGAAGGGGCTACTGTAGGAGCTTTTAATGCTAATATAATAGCTCGCAAATTAGGTCTTGCTGAAAAACAAGAAAGTACATTGAATGTAAAAGGGAGTATCCCTGTTCAAGAGTGGATAAAAGCTAGATCAAAAAAGAAATGATAGTGTTTAACATTAAAACTCAAGAAGTATATAATCCGTTGTATAATAACACGGATAAATTAATAACTCTCATAACCGGTGGTCGTGGAAGTGCTAAAAGTTTTAATGTTGGTACGTTTATAGAAAGGCTTTCATTCGAATCTGGACATAAGATGCTGTACAGCCGATACACAATGACTTCAGCAGATATATCGGTCATTCCTGAATTTCAAGAAAAGATAGATTTAGAGGGAACTAATGATTTCTTTGATATAACTAAAAAAGACATTATCAATACCTTTTCAGATAGTGTAATTATGTTTAGGGGTATCAGGACATCTTCAGGAAATCAAACGGCAAAGTTAAAATCCATACAGGGGCTTACTACTTTTGTGTGTGACGAAGCAGAGGAATGGAATTCAGAAGAGGACTTTGATAAATTAGTTCTCTCAATAAGGCAAAAAGGGATTCAAAATAGAGTGATTATTATTATGAACCCGACAGATTCGAATCACTTTATTTATAAGAAATACATTGAAAAAACGCACAAATTGATAGAGATCGACGGTGTACAAGTTCAGATTTCCACTCATCCTAATGTTCTTCATATTCATACTACTTATTTAGATAACATAGAGAACCTTTCTCCTCAGTTTATTCAAGAGATGGAACGTATGAAAGAAGAAGAGCCGGAGAAATATGCCCATGTAGCTATTGGAAGATGGTCTGATGTTGCGGAAGGTGCAATATTTAAACGATTTGAGATTGTAGATTCTATACCCGATTATGCTAAGAAGAGAGGTGTTGGATTAGATTTTGGATATTCAAATGACCCTTCCGCGGCTATTGAATGTGCGCTTATTGATAATGACCTATATCTTGATGAATTGTTTTACAGGACCCGGATGCTATCTGGGGACATTTCGGATTCTCTTAAGCCATTTAGGCTAAAAGTAATATCGGAAAGTGCAGACCCAAGATTAATACAAGAAATATCAAACTCAGGCATTCTTATTTATCCGGTAGATAAGTCAAATATAAACTCTAAAAGTTCAATTCTAGCAGGCATAGATAAAATGTTAGAATTAAACTTGAAAGTAACTAGAAGGTCATATAATCTTTTATATGAGTTAAGGAAATATACATGGGATAAGGATAAGGATGGTAATTATATAAATAAACCAATTGATAAGTATAATCATGCACTTGATGCTGCAAGATATTGGGTATTGGGGGAAGTATTAGGAAGAATATTAAAACCAAAACAATACAATAAAGACGATTTAGGACTATATTAAAATAAAAGATATGAATTATATTGAGGCTATATTCAATTTGTTGCGTAACAAAACGCTTAATTATTTAGGGGTTGAACGGGATTTAATGAGGCTTATCCAAGACAGGGATATAAGCCAGGTTATCTCGCTGCTTCAAGATAGAGATATTGATGTAAATGAGGCTATTGCCGAGTATAATCCGGAGTTCCATAAGGTCAACAGTCGCCCAGATAAGCCGCGTAAAGGCAAAGAACCTTATAGAACAGAAAAGCTACCTCGGACAAGACAAAGGTATATCAATGAAGTAGAGTTATTCTTCTTGTTGGGTAATCCTATAAAATGGAAGAACGATGTGGAAGGTACAGATGAAGCGTTTGAGGCATATAACGAGTTTCTTCAGAATACTAGGTTTCATACAACAATGAGACAAGCAAAAAGGCTGGCCGGCGCAGAAACTGAAAGTGCAAAAGTATATCATATATTTAATGATAACGGAAGGCCGGGAGTAAAGGTTCTGGTCATATCCAAATCTAAGGGATATACTCTCCGTCCGCTTTTCGATCAATACGAAAATATGATTGCATTTGGATATGGGTACAATTTGAAGGAGGGCAATAGAACAGTTGAGCATTTTGATATAGAAACGCCATCCTACATATTCCGATGCAAAAGAGCAAATATTGGGTGGGAAGTTGAGCCGTTGGTTAATCCATCTGGTAAAATCAACGTAATTTACTATAAACAGGATAAGGCTTGGTACGGGACACAGCCTAGATGTGACAGGGAGGAACATATTGATTCCAAAGCCGCTGATACTAATAATTATTTTGCAGACCCGAAAGTAAAAGCAACGGCAGATGTTCTCCAGTCTTTATCAGATCCAAGCATGGTTGGGGAAGTAATCCAAATGCAAGACAAGAACAGTGCTATTGACTATCTAGCTCCTCCTGAATACTCTTCAATGAAAGATAGTGAAAAAAAAGACTTGAATAACTCTATTCTATTCGACTCATTTACGCCCGATTTCTCATTCGAAAACATGAAAGGTATGGGAACACTATCTGGAGAGGCTTTAAAGCGTGCTATGACGCTAGGGTACATTAAAAGGGACAATCTAAAAGAGACTTACGATATACTTGTGGACCGGGAAAAGAACCTTATCCTGGCTATTATGATGAATGTTACCCATATCCATCTGAGAAACCAGTTATCTAGGCTGAAGATTACTCACGAATTTGCGGAACCATTCAATGAAGATAAGGAGAAGCAATGGGAAGCTATCGGTAAGCTATATTCGGATGGAATTATTTCTCTTGATCTGGCTGTTACTATGCTTGCTTTGACGGATGCTCCACAGGAAGAGATAGAGCTTATAAAGAGTGAAAAGCAGGCTTCTTCAAATGGAAATGAATCTTCTGAATCAGACAAACAGATCAAAGAAGTGACCGAGTAGTCAGAAAAATCACGGGTATTATACAAAAATAAGAGGAAATATAGAACAAAATATTTAATAATATGAACAACTTGGTTTTTAAAAGTGAGAACAACCAAGCACTAACAAGTAGCTTGTTGGTAGCTGAAAAGTTCGGAAAAGAACATAAGCATGTCTTAGATGCTATTAGAGAGCTTATACAGGGGTGTGCCGAAAATTCGGCTGACCCCATGTTTGTTGAAACTATTTATGTTAATGAACAAAATAGGCAAGAATACCCAATGTTTATAATGAATCGTGATGGCTTTACTTTGTTAGCTATGGGATTTACTGGGAAAAAGGCTATGCGCTTTAAACTTGACTATATTGCAGCTTTCAATGCAATGGAAAAAGCCCTGAAGGAACAGCAAAAGCCGTTATCTCAGCTTGAAATCCTTGTTCAGTCCGCACAAGCTTTGCTTGAACAAAGTAAACGGATTGAAAACGTAGAGAAGAGACTGGATGCAATGGAACAGGAGAGGGAAGAAAATGGGCAATTGCTCTTAGCAGTTGCTGTCTCATCTGAAAAGGTACCGGAAATCTCTCTTCGTGATAAGATACGCCAGTTGGTGAACAAATATGCTTCGGCAACTAATACAAGACAACAAGACGTTTGGCACAAGGTTTACGAGCAATTATATTACCTCTATCACATTTCCATCGGTAACTACAAGAAGAAGTCCAAGGGAGAAACAAAACTTGAAATAGCGGAAAGAAACAACATCTTGGATAAGGTTTACGCTATTATCTCTAATATGGTTCGGGAGAGAAACGTTGCTTGAACCAAGACAAATTAAAATCCCCAGAAGCGGAAGTGTCCGAGCCGCTAATGGGGATAGTATTAACTATTTAATAATGCAAATCTATGAAAAAGAAAGCAGAAATTAAAAAGTATGACGCTAATATTTTAGAGAATATTGGTAGAGATGGTGATTTTTATTCTCTTAACGATTTATGGGTAATCGCTGGAAGTCCTGATGCTAAAAGACCTAATGATTGGAAGAATACTCAACAAGGTTCTGATTTTATAGTGTCTGCATGCAGATTTCTAAATGCCGCCCAAAATGGCATTATAAAATCAAAACGTGGAAAAGGAGGTGGTACTTATGGCATTAGGCAGGTTGCTTTGGAATATGCAAAGTATCTTGATGCGGATTTAGCGGTAATAGTGAACGAAGTTTTCTTCCAGCGTATCGAAGAAGAAAAGAATCCAGACCTAATTGGCCAACGCTACATAAAAGCATACGAGAAAAGAGGAAAGTCTGCAGACTGGACCGCTGAACGCCTGAAATCTATCGGAACTAGGAATATGTTTACAAGGACATTGGCAGCTCATGGTGTATCGGGTGATGGATTTCGTAATTGCACTAATGCCATATATGAGCCTCTCTACGGAGGAACTACTAATGTGATCCGAGCAAAGAAAGGTCTTTCCAAAAATCAAAGCATACGTGACAACATGAGCAAAGTTGAGCTTGCGGCAGTTGGTTTGATTGAAGCTCTTGCTTCTGACGAAATAGAAAGAAAAGATATTCAGGGAAATGCGGATTGTGAGATAACCAGTAGAAGGGCTTCCCGTACCGTTGCAAATGCGCTGATTGAGCATAAAAAGTATATTCTCTGAATCCGTACATAAAGAAAGGGCAGCCCTAAGCTACCCTTTCCCGTCGATTGGCGTCAACTTCAGTGTCGGCCGAAGCCCCCTGACTTATCTTATCTTACAAGATGCCCGTTGAGCGTTCTTAGGTCAAATTTCTGACGTTTGAGCCTTCCTGAGCATCTCACTACCTTCATCATTGCCTGCTGTGGAATATCACCCAATTCACAGCATATGGCTTCAAATCTGTCTAGGGCAGAAGCCAGTCTCTTCGAACCTTCCTCCCTCATTTGGGCTACTCTTAGGCTTTTCATGGCAGTTTCCCTGCCGATCCTGCTTATCTCTTCATTCTGTCTTATTGCTACGTATAAGGCGTCTCTTATCTCGTTTGGGGCATAATGTTGTGCGTTCATAACTTTCTATTTTTCGTGTATTTGGATATAGTTTTGGCTGTCCGGCATTCAAACGGACCGCGATATGAATTGAGAAAAGGGGATGGTTATACTATCCTAGCCAGCTTTCCGTCAGAAGGTTTTCCGCCAAACAGGTGGTTCAAATAAGCCAATCCCTTCTGGGTGACAAGAACCTTAGTGACGACAAAGCCCGGGTGGTTGGTGCGCTCGATGAACTTCTCTTTCATCTCGAAGTAGCCGGCATCGATGAACCTCTGCTTGGGCTCGTTGCGGTTGGCGAAGAATATTCCTGCCTTTCTTAGCTTGTCGAATAGGGTATTGCGCCCGAATCCTAGCTTTAGAATCTTGGCGGACATTCCTATGTCTACCTTGTCGTCGGTGGCGAATGCCGCGTCTGCGAAGTCTGCCTTTGGTTGGAGTTTGGCGTTTTGCTGCTCCAGTTGTTGCTTCTCCGCTTTGGCTTGCTCTAGGCGTCTGTTTAGTACTTGCATGGCGTAGGCTATTGCTTCATCGTCATTAGAGACGGTCGTTACTCCGGTCTTTAGGAGTTCTTTGATACGGTCATTGCACCATATAGCAAAAGCAGGAGATAGCCAACGAGCAAATTCCATTGCGACATCTTCATGCATCCATGTGCCAGAATTATTGCCACCTTTCGTAACTTGCACTAAATCAGCCAAAGTGCTTTTTCTCACTTTGGATAATTCGTTTAGATATTCTATTGATGATTGGTTTTGCAACCAATCAATAGGGCGTTTTTCAAATGGCTTTGCCATCTGTGTAGCATTTACCATCACATTTTCGCCACTCATAAAAGAAATTTGACTACCTTTGTAGTCGTAAACTACTGATGTATTCATATAATTAAGTTGTTTATGGTGAGCAGGTGCTACGAACGCCTGCTCACATCGTTAATTAATCTCCTACGTAATGAGCACCCATGTAACCTCTGCTGCTAGGATTATATATCTCCCCTGAGAAGTTATACCTTACCACCTCTGCCGGCCTACTGTTTTTAAGAGATTCTAGTCTCTTTTCCTCTTCAGCTTTGCGTTTTGCGTCCGCTTCCTGTCTGGCTACGTCCAGTTTGGCAAGTCTCCAAGTTGATTTTAGGACCTCGCCGAAGGTCTTACCTTGTTTCTTACCTATATACTTGTAGGTTCTATGTGCGGTGCGCATTATTTCTGATAAGTTGTAGCGTTTCATATATACAATTCTATTATTTCACGTATGTGTTATTAATTATGATGCAAATATAACACATATGTGAATATGAAGCAAGAAAAAGAAAGATTATTTTTCATGTATATGTGAATTTTATCGTATTTCTTTCCACATATACATTAAATTATATATATTTGCCTCAAAATTTAAATATAACGTTTATGTTAAGAGTAAAAGAAATAGCAAAAGAAAAAGGATTGACTATGGCAGACGTAGCTAAAAGAATGAATATGTCTCAATCAGGGTTATCTATGGCATTAAATCGAAACTTGACATTGGATGTGTTGAATAGAATAGCCGATGCATTAGAAGTAGAGATACCAGACTTATTTGAACGTAAAAAAGAGGAAGAAAACACTATAATATGCCCAAAATGCGGTTCTAAGTTTAAATTAATCGAGTAAAATTTGCTTTTTTGTGTGTTTGTATGTTATTTTGTTGTATTGTATAACTAACTAAAAACACGCAGTTATGAAAAAAATATTATCTTTTCTTCTTGTTTCCTTGCTACTATTTGGCTGTCAATCACGTGAAGAGAAAGCACAAGAGCTTATAAAACAAGACATGTTCAAAACTCTATATGATTTTGCAAGTTATGAACCTATTGAGACAAAAATAGATAGTGCATTTACTTCCATATACACTGATACGTTAGCCTTATTATATGCAAATGGAATAAATGAAATGTTTGAAGAACTCGAAGATAAAAGAGTAGAATATGAAAGCGCTAGAAGTGCTATGGAAATATGGGCTGATAGCTATTCTTCGCTTGGAATTTATAAATTTAATGAGGCTAAACGAAAGGTTGATGAGTATATTGAAAAGATGGATGATGTATTAAAGGAGGCAAACGATGTATATGTGAAAATAAAAGAAAGAAAACAGAAAATAGGGCGTTCTTTTATTGGATGGGAAGCAAAACATAAATTTAGATGTAAAACTAAAGGTGGTAATTTTGATTTAGGCAACTATTTGTATGTTTTTGATAAGGATGTCAATCAAATACTATATAGTAAAGATATGGACAGCAAAGATTACTTGCAATTAGTTGGAATAATAAAAGAGGCTATTCAATCTAATAAAAAAAATATAGATTCGGCTAAAACAAGGAAAAATACAAATAAAGATACATCTGCAATAAGTACAGCTGATAGTCTAGCGAATGCATTAAAAGGAGAGTATTAAGTTTTATTTATAACAATATGGAATACGAGAATTTATTGTCTTCTTTAATTGATAGCAAAAATAAAGAACTTTGGGACTTTTGTAGCTCAAATGCGGTAATAGATTTAGAGTTAAGCGAAAAAAATGAATATGGTACGTTTTCTCAATCGGGAAAGCATATTATATCTGTCGACCCACTTAACTTAGATCCTGCAACTTTCGCCCATGAGCTTTTGCATGTATATTTGGATATAAAGGGGGTATATGTAGGTGGAGCGTTATCTCTTTGGGTGGATGCATCACATATAAACAATATATTTACACCGCCTTTGGTAGACCATGTGTCTAATTGTTTAAACCACATAAAAATGCTTCCTTTGTATTTGGATATGGGATATGACATTAAACGCTTTATTACAGATTATAATGTTAGTAAATTCTCGAAAAGAGAGATGAATATCTTAAGAGATAATTTAAAAATATCCAAAGGGGTATATCAAGCGGGAGGAGTTGATTGTTATATTGGTAAATACTTCGCAATGAAAGCTTGTCCCAATAAAGTATTTGATTATTCTAAGGGGTATATTTTGTTAAAGTCACTAGATCCTGCTTTGTATAATATCTTGGAACAAACTATAGCAGAATGGAATGACTATGATTATAATCAGAATGATATCTTAGCCAAAAGTTATAGAGATGTAGTTTATACTCTTGTGGATGGTCTAAAAGAATGGTCTTTAGGAAAAACTATAATTTGAAACCAAATAACACAATATAATCATGGAAACATCAAACCAATACTCAGAATTAGCTGTTCATTGTGGTAGCAACACGGACAGCATGGAAAGGCTAGCAGATATATGCAAAGAAGAAGCTGATAAGCTAGCGGAAACATTGAAACTAGCCGAAGGTGAGGAAGTGTCCGTCCCTTTTTGGACATCAGGTCCAGGCTTCCCTGAACTAATCTGTACCGGGATATTTAAAATAGATGACAACGGAAAGATCGTCTATGACCTAGATTTCTCGGAATCAGTTTTGTAATCCACTCCTAACCAGTTTCCCGCCCGTCTAAAGATGGGCGGTTTTTGTATCTAACTAGTCAAAACTAGCCAAAACTATTAAAAACTATTAAAAACCTATAGTATAAATAGTTAATCTGCTAATCAATCAATCAATCTTGATTTGTATTATTTATATTTGCAACATCAAAATAGCGTGACTGTGACACGTTACAAACAAAGGAGGATTAAATATGAAAACTTCATCTTACACACAGGACACATTAGTAATAGAGAACCCCTCACAAAAGCTTCTTGAATTTGTGAGGGAATTGGAGCGTAGGAAATGTGAAACCAAAAATGAACTTTTAACTAAAAAGGATAAGTATTTCCCCGCTAAGAAAAAGTAATGAATATCACACTGCCTATTGAGTGCTCTGACGGACACCAATACCTTCTAAAGCTTACTGACTGTAAGAATATACCAATTGATTCGACTATTGAAATTGTAGATATAGCTCTGATTTCAATGTCCAAGACAGAAATTATTAATAATGCAGGAACCTTAAATAGAATAGCGTCAATACTCTTCAATTTTTTGGATGAAAATGATGTTATTCTATATTTTTATTGTTCTAAAGACCCAATAAAGCAAAGAGATACTAGAGGAAAAATGTCATATCAACAATACCGCAGTTTTTTATTTACTTCTATGTTTGATAGAACGACTCGACATCATAAGGGGGAGTTTATAAATAAGTCTATTATTTTAAAAGATATGATATATGGCGATCACTATATCCACCTTATAGCTCAATCAAAGCACTCCGATAAATTGGATAAGCTTGAAGGAGAACTCAACACATTCAATAAGTAAGCAGGCGGACTAACATCCGCCTTTCTTTTTGCCCGTTTCTCTTATTTCCAGATCCCTGACCATCTTGAAATCTTTTTTCTGCGCTCTTATCCAGGTGGTTATTTCGGGGAATTTATACCCAAGCTCCATGCACTTGCTTATGGCTTCCTGGTCTTTCTTGGTGTAAATGAAAAACTCTGACTGGCGAATCAAGCCATAAGGCCCTCCGAGCCTGGCCATCATCTTGTATAAGTCTACTATCTGTTTGACGGTATAGGGGGCCATGGACTGCTGTCCGTCTCTGAAAGACGTATCGGTTATCCATATATCCTCCGGCATGTTGGCCGGAACTCGTCTGTGGTTGAAAGCAATTTTCGGCACGCTTTCGTAGTCGAACATTTCCCTGTAAAGGTTGGGTTCTTCAACGTCCTGCAGTGTGTACTTGTAGATATTCTGTTCGAGCAGGTTAGTTTTTTTTGAAATTTCAAGCATTTTGTTCCCCCCTCCGATTCGTCTTATTTGCTCTGCTGTTTTCTATGAATCATAGTAATACATATATTCAGCAGTACATGTATACAAGTATACTCTTCATTTTATGATGCGTCAACACTGCTTATGAAAATATTTGGGGATTTTCCGTGTTTTTCCCCGTGTTTTTTCCCGCGTCCGCAGCAAAACCGCAAGAACTTGGCAAAAAATATCTAAAACGCCTTGACATTCCACCAGCTGTACCCTCTATAATGGAACCAATCCAGGAGGATAACTATGAACATAAAGCTGAATTATGAAGAAAGAGGTCAGGGGTTTCCGCTTATTCTGCTTCACGGCAACGGCGAAAATCTGACTTATTTCAAAGACCAAATCGCCTTTTTCTCAGATGAATACAGAGTGATCGCCGTGGATACCCGCGGCCACGGCAGGTCGCCGCGAGGCATCGCGCCTTTTACAATACGGCAGTTTGCCGACGATCTGCGAGAGTTTATGGAGGAGCTCGGCATAGACAGAGCTCACATTCTCGGCTTTTCGGACGGCGGAAATATCGCCGCCGTATTCGCAATGAAATATCCCGAAAAAGTGGAAAAGCTCATCTTAAACGGAGCCAATCTCGACCCGTCCGGGGTCAAAGGATATTTTCAGATACCTATCACATTGGCCTACAGACTGATGGGCGCGCGCGGC
>OLQL01002510.1_pt1 | contig 12516 bp, 7 predicted proteins | sample 1672971 | NCBI WGS metagenome assembly OLQL01 (sample SAMEA3136742, study PRJEB25190) | human gut metagenome | biome: human gut; feature: human-associated habitat; material: faeces | place: Austria | collected 2013
CGTTTTTTATTTTTTTCTATTTCTCACACGCCCAGCGACATTGGGAAAAAGAGCGAAAAATTACCTGCGGAACCTCTGTTTTTCCCGAAAAAAGCGATAACTTGCCGCCATGAAGGAGACGGTGCTCGAAAAACTCAAGGTGCTGGCCGAGTCGGCCAAATACGACGTTTCGTGCGCTTCGAGCGGCGTGACGCGCAAGCATCGCGCGGGCGGGGTGGGCAGCGCCGCGGGGTGGGGCATCTGCCACACCTTCACGGCCGACGGCCGCTGCGTTTCGCTGCTGAAGATCATGCTCACCAACGTCTGCATCTACGACTGCGCCTACTGCATCAACCGGCGCAGCAACGACATCCCGCGCGCGGCCTTCACGCCCGGCGAACTGGCCGAACTGACTATCGAGTTCTACCGCCGCAACTACATCGAGGGGCTTTTCCTCTCGTCGGGCGTCATCCGCGACCCCGACTATACGATGGAACGCATGGTCCGCGTGGCCCGCGACCTGCGCACGGTGCACCGTTTCAACGGCTACATCCACCTGAAAAGCATTCCCGGCGCCAGCCGCGAACTGGTGGCCGAGGCCGGACGCTATGCCGACCGCATGAGCGTCAACATCGAAATCCCGACCGAACGCAACCTGCAGCTGCTGGCCCCCGACAAGAATTACGAAAGCATCTACCGCCCGATGAGCTACATCCAGCAGGGGGTGCTCCAGAGCGCCGAGGAGCGCACGCGCTTCCGCCATGCGCCGCGCTTCGCCCCGGCCGGACAGAGCACGCAGATGATCGTCGGGGCCACGGACGAGAGCGACCGCGACATCCTGCTGCTCTCGTCGGCCCTCTACGGGCGGCCTACGATGAAGCGGGTCTACTATTCGGGCTTCATTCCCGTCAATCCCTACGACAAGCGGCTGCCGGCGCTCGACAAGGCGCCGCTCGTGCGTGAGAACCGGCTCTACCAGGCCGACTGGCTGATGCGTTTCTACGGATTCCGCGCCGAGGAGATCGCCGATGAGCAGACGCCCCGGCTGGACCTCGAAATCGACCCCAAGCTGGCCTGGGCCTTGCGGAACCCCGCGTTTTTCCCCGTCGATGTCAACCGTGCCGATTACGAAGCCCTGCTGCGCGTGCCGGGCATCGGGGTCAAGTCGGCCCGGCTGATCGTCGCCTCGCGCCGCTACCGGACGCTGACGCAGCAGTCGCTGCGGCAGATCGGCGTGGTGATGAAGAAGGCGCAGTATTTCATCTGCTGCCGCGAACTGACTACGGGGCAGGGTGTCAACGAACTCCGCCCCGAGCAGGTGCGCCGCCTGCTGACCGCCCCGCAGCGGCGAAAGCAGGACCGGAACGAAGGCCAACTGACCCTTTTCTGATGCGATGCTGGTTTTCCGATACGACAAATCCTTCGACGGGCTGCTGTCTGCCCTGTTCGACGCCTATTCGCTGCGGGCGTTTCCCGAGGCGCTGATCGGTCCCGGGGAGCCTGAACCGCTCTTCACCGAGCGCGTCCACGAGGTCGCCACCGACGGGGCGCATGCCGACCGCGTGTGGCGGGGCCTGGAGCGGCGGTTGACCGCCCGCATCCGTTCGATGTTCGTCTACGCCTGGCACGGGGAGCAGCCGCAGGGCGACCTGCTGATGCTGCGCTGCCTGCGCCGCGTCTTCGACGAGGGCGGGGGCGTCGTGGCCGACCAGGCCGATCCCGACATGAAGTCGCTTTTCCAGCTGGCGCTCAAGGTCTCCCACGAGCGGGAACGCCTCAAGCAGTTCGTCCGCCTCCAGAAAGCCGCCGACGGAACCTATTTCGCGGCCGTCACGCCCGAGCACAACGCCCTGCCGCTGGGGCTGGACTATTTCACCGACCGTTTCGCCGACCAGCGGTGGCTGATCTACGACCGGCGTCGCGACTACGGCTACTATTATGACGGGCATACGGCGCGGCGCGTTACGCTGGAGGACGACCGGGGAATGATCGTCGACAAGCTCGCCGACGACTTCCCGCTCTTCCCCGTCTTCTCCTTTTACTTTTTCGATCTTGGGCTCTCCTTTTTCTACAATTTCTTTCACCGCTTCCGGAAGATTTTCCTTGGAAATTTTTCCACCTTCCAGCGCCGCATGATGCCCCGCCGTTACTGGAAGCACCTGACCGAGATGGAGTGACTGTCCGGGGCGGATTCAGAGGTTGTTTTTGCAGATGACGCCGTCTTTGACGATCAGCGCGAATTTTTCCGCGGGGTTTTCCAACACACCGATCTCTTGCAGGGGATTTCCCTCGACCAGCAGCAGGTCGGCCAGCGCACCCTCTTCGACGACGCCGAGCCGGCCCGGATAGGGATTCCGCGGCCCGGACATGGCCAGCAGCTGCGCGTTGTCGAACGTCACCATTTTCAGGATTTCGAACGGCGTGAACCATTTTTGCAGTTTGACGATGCCGTGGTTCTGGTTTTTCGTGTTGGCAGGATTGAACAGCAGGTCGGTTCCCCAAGCCAGTTTCACCCGGTATTTTTTCGCGAGGTTGTAGGTGCGGTCCGTTCCTTGGGTGATCTCGATGTGCTTGGCCTGCTGAACGGGCGAAGGGTAGGTGTTGTCCTCGACGGCGAATGCCTGCATGCTGAGCCAGACATCGTTTGCCGCAAGCAGCTCCATTGTCGGTTCGTCGATCAGGTGGCCGTGTTCGATGCTTCTGACGCCGGCCGCTATGGCCCGCGCAATGCCCCGCGGGTTGTAGACGTGTACCATGACATACGTGCCCCAGTCTTCCGCCGCGCGGACTGCGGCGCGAATCTCTTCCTCGAAAAATTCGGTCACGTCCAGCGGATCGTAGAGCGATGCGGCGCCGCCTCCGGTCATCAGCTTGATCTGCGAGGCGCCCTGCCGCAGGTTCTCGCGCGTGGCGGCTGTCACGGCGTCGGCCCCGTCGACGATGCGCGAGGCTCCGAGCTGTTCGATGTGCGCGGCCTCGCACCCGCAGCCTCCGTGGAAATGGTCGTAGATCATCCGGAAATCGCCGTGCCCCGAGGTCTGTGAGATCATGGCGCCGCTGGGGTAGATGCGCGGCCCGGGCAGCAGTCCGGTGTCGATGGCCCGCTTCAGTCCGAAGACGGGTCCTCCGGCGTCGCGGATGGTCGTGAAACCCCGTAGCAGGGTAGCCCCGGCCTCGCGTCCCGCCGCCAGATGCGTATACGAAGGGTCCGACGTCAGCAGATCCTGCATGGTGTTGCAGCAGAGGTAGGCGTGCCAGTGCGCGTCGATCAGGCCGGGCATCAGGAACCGGCCCTTTCCGTCGAGCGCCCGGACTCCGGCTGCGGGGTCTGCGGGGATGGGTTCCCGGGAGATTCTCTCGATCCGGTTGTTTCTGATCAGCACGTTTCCCCGGAGGGTCTGCGGCTCTTTTCCGTTGAAAATCTCAACGTCGTTGATAAGTATTTGCGAATCCATAGAGAAGAGGGTTTTCGGTCAGACATGCAGGTGGAACAGTTTGGCGATGCCCGTCACGACGATCTGGACGCCGACGCAGAAGGTGAAGAAGGCGACCATCTTGTTGATGACGATGCTGCCGCTGTTGCCGATTTTCCGGATAATCCGTTCGCCCTGCGACAGGAACAGATAGAGGATCAGACACATCAGTAAGATGACCAGCGCGATGATGGCGTAGGAGAGCAGGCCCTTGGCCCAGCCGTCCTTCATGCTGACCGAGGCCATCAGCGTCAGGATGACCGAGACGCTGCCCGGGCCGATGCTGATGGGGAAAGTGATCGGGTAGAAGATCTGCGACTCGATGGCCGATTTGTGAATGGGGTTGACGTCCTTGCCCTGCGTCCGTCCCACCGAGGAGTCCGAATCGCCGAGCCATTGCAGGGCGGTGCGGCAGATCAGCAGTCCTCCGCCCAGCTGGATGACCGGGAGCGAAAGCCCGAAAAGCGACAGCACGAAATGCCCCACGGCCAGGCTGCCCAGCCCGACGAGCAGGTAGTCGGTGACGATTCTGCGGATGATCGACCTGCGGTCCTCGTCGCTCAATCCCGACAGCAGCCCGTTGACCAGAAATCCGGCCCCCACCGGGTTCGCCACCGGGAACAGCGCCATGAAGGCGGATATGAACGTGAAAAGGAAACCTTCTTTCAGCATCTTGAGGCTCGGAACTTTGTGTTGCCGGCAGAAATCAGCAACAACTGTTCCAAACCTTCCGCACTCCGGGCGGAGCCATGTCGCACGGAGGCAAAAGCCGTTTGCCGTGCACAGCCCGGTTTTCAACGACGACGGCAATCGCCGTCCGGAAAAATAAAACCCTGCAAGATCAACGACTTGCAGGATTTTCTATTTGATAGCCGCTTTGCGTGCCGGCTTTGCGGAGAGGACGAGATTCGAACTCGTGGTACAGGTTGCCCCGTACGTCGGTTTAGCAAACCGGTGGTTTCAGCCACTCACCCACCTCTCCGGACACGCCTTCCGGCTGTTAACTCCGAAAGGGTGTGCAAATATAGAATCTTTTTGGGGAAATACAAAGAAATGCGGTCAAAATTTGTATTTTTGCATAAATCCTCACACCCTCGGTTTGAAACGCATCCGTTGCATATTATATATGGTGTGCTGTCTTGTGGCGGCATTCTCCGCCGCGCAGCCCGCCTTTGAAAACCGTTTCGCGCAGCCGCTCGGCGAGGTCCTGCGGCAGACCGGGGAGCGCTTCGGCGTGCGTATCGTCTGCAAGCGTTTCGACCCCGACACGGTGCGGGTCGCCTATGCCGCCTTCCGGGTGCGTCCCTATTCGCTTCCGGAGACGCTGGACGGGCTGCTGCATCCGCTCGGGCTGGTGTGGAACGGGACGGAGAAGATCACCGTGCAGCCTTACGAATACTACCGCCGCACGCCTGCCGACGGCGAAAGACTGCTGGCATGGCTCTCGGCGCAATATGCCGGCCGGGAGGCGTGGGAGCGGCGCCGGGAACGGCTGCTCGAAGGCGTCCGTGACGCCCTGAACCTCGCTCCGTTTCTCCGGGGGCTGGCGGCCGATCCCGATGTCCTGCTCGGTCCGGAGATCGGTCACGACGGCTATACGACGCAGAATTACGCCCTCGAAACCCTGCCCGGACTCTATGTCTGCGGGACGGTCTATGCTCCCGCCGTGCCGCCGCTTCCGGAGCGCCGGATGATTTTCCGGGGCCGTGGAACGCATGGCCCGGTGCGTCGGCCGCTGATCGTTTCGCCGGCGGGGCACTGGCCGGGCGGCCGCTACCGCGCCGACCAGCAGCTGCGCATGGCGACGTTCGCCCGCATGGGGGCCGTGGCCGTCGATATGGACATCTTCGGTTGGGGCGAATCGGAACGGCAGGTCGGGCGCGAGGCGCACACGGCCCCTTACTCGATGCAGGTGCAGGCCCTCTGGTCGAAGGCCGTCACCGACTGGATCGCGGCGTCGCGCCGTGACGTGGACACCGCCCGCATGGCCGCGACGGGCGGTTCGGGCGGGGCTACGCACGCCCTGCTGCTGGCCGTGACCGACGGACGCTTCGCCGCTTTGGCTCCCGTCGTGCATCTGGTGTCGCATTTCGACGGGGGATGTCCCTGCGAGAGCGGCCGCCCGGTGACGCTGGCCGCCGGGGGCAGCTGCATGCCGGAAATCCTCGCCGCGGCGATGGCTCCCCGTCCGGTGCTGGCGGTCAGCGACGGCGGCGACTGGACGGCGAGCTGGCCGGCGCTGGAATATCCCTTCCTGCGGCGAATCTGGGATTTCTACGACGCCGGAGCGCAGGTCCGCAACGTCCATCTTCCCGGCGAACGGCACGATTACGGTGCGAACAAGCGCCGCGCGGTCTACGCCTTTTTCGCCGAAACGCTGGGCCTCGACGTCTCGCAGGCCGACGAAAGCAGGGTGGAGGTCCTGCCCGAAGCCGCGCTGTGCGCTTTTCCGGGCGAACTGCCCCCGACGGCCCTCCGGAGCCGCGCACAACTGGAACGAATCATCGAAAAACTGAAATAGCCATGAAACGGATTCTCTTGTTTTTGCTGGCCCTCGGGGCCGTTTGCAGCCTGAATGCCAAGACCCAGAAATGCCTCTACCGCGTGACGGTCACGGGCAACCGTCCCGAATGTCCGGTCGTGATCCGCGACGTGCCCGAGTGGGCGCAGAGCGCCGTCGTGTCGATAGAGGGTCTTCACCAGATTCCCTCCCAGCTGGACAGAGACCTGGGCGAGCTGGTTTTCGTTTACGACATTTCCGGCAGTCGGGATTTCCGGGTCGTTTATTCGTCGAGTCCCGACAAACGGGTCTTCAGCGCGCGCGTGCATGCCCAGATGTGGCTCAAGAACCCCGACAAGACCCTGCGTGCCGTCGACCGCGCCTCCTCGGAGAAGAATGACATGTACCATAAACTGCACCATCACGGTCCGGCCTTCGAGTCGGAGTATGCCGCCTACCGCATCTATTTCGACAACAAGCAGACCATTGACACCTACGGCAAGAAGCGTCCGCAGCTCGAGCTGGCCGAGACGATGTGGTATCCTTCGGACGAGCAGCTCTCCCGCGGTTACGGTCACGACAACCTGCGCGTCTTCGGGTCGGTGGGCGTGGGGTCGCTCAAAGGCTGGGACGCCGAAAAGAGAAAAATGGTCCACATCGCCGATTTCAAACGCCGCGAAGCCCGCATCCTGGCCAACGGACCCATCCGCACGGTGGTCGAAATGCAGGTCGAGGGGTGGCGCTACGGAGGGCGCGAGATCTCGATGACCTCGCGCTACATCCTCTACGCCGGGCATGGCGACGTGCAGGTGGAGAACCGTATCGAGGGTGACTTCAAGGGGCTGGTCTTCACGACCGGCGTGATGAAGATGGCCGAGAACAAGGTCTATAAGAACGATAACGTGATCGCCGCCTTCGGGCGCGACTTCCCCGAGAACGACACCGTGAAGTGGGAGCGTGAGAGCGTCGGGCTGGCCGTCGCCGTGCCGCAGAGGCAGATCGCCTCGCAGACCGACGACAGGACCAGCTACCTTTTCCAGCTTACGCCCGACGCCCGGGGACGCATCGACTACGTGTTCGAAATGATCTGGCGCAAGAGCGAATGGCTCAAGGACCGCAGCGACACCGAATGCGTCCTGGGGCTGATGGAGTCGGTGGGCGCGGCCCGGACTCCGGTCGTCGTTTCGCGGATCAGGTAGTTTTGAAAAAAAATGCATCGTTTGCGTCAAAAAATCCCTGTTCGATAAGCTGGGGCAGTGTACTTTTGTATACCTGAAATTGTGAAAATTTTACGTATACGAATAAAACTACCTCTCTTATGAACTTCAGACAAGTGACGATTTGCGCAGCCGCGGCACTCCTGGCAGCCGCCGCAGGATGCCGCGCACACGCCCCGGCCTGCAACCTCCCGTTCGAGATGCCGCAGGTCGCCCGGCCTGCGATTCCTTCGAATACGGTCAGCGTCGCCGATTTCGGCGGTTCGGGCGACGGCCATACGCTCAATACGGCGGCCTTCGCCGACGCCATTGCCGCCCTGGCCGCCCGGGGAGGCGGTCGTGTGGTCGTTCCCGAAGGCGTTTGGTTTACCGGGCCTATCGAACTGAAAGACAATACCGAACTGCACCTCGAACAGAACGCCGTCATCGTTTTCAGCGACGACAAGACGCTCTATCCGCTTGTCGAGACCACGTTCGAGGGTCTCAATACGCTGCGCTGCCAGTCGCCGATCTCGGCGCGGGGCGTGAAAAACGTGGCCATCACGGGCCGCGGCGTGATCGACGGCAACGGCGATGCGTGGCGCGCCGTGAAGCAGGACAAACTCAATCCCCGCCAGTGGAAGACATTGGTCAAAAGCGGCGGCGTGCTCTCCGACGACGGCAAGACGTGGTATCCTTCGGAAAGCTATAAGTTCGGGGCCACGTCGGGCGCCGACCAGAACGTTTCGACGTGGGCGAAAACCCGCGCCGATTTCGAGCGCATGCACGACTTCCTGCGTCCGGTGATGATCGCCGTCCACCATTGCGAGAACGTCCTGCTGGAGGGCGTCACCTTCCAGAATTCGCCCTGCTGGAACATCCATCCGGCCATGTGCACCAACCTGATCGTCAACGACATCACGGTCCGGTGCCCCGATTATGCGCAGAACGGCGACGGCATCGACATCGAGTCGTGCCGCAACGTCGTGCTGACCAACTCGCGCTTCGACGTGGGCGACGACGGCATCTGCATCAAGAGCGGCAAGGACAAGGCGGGCCGCGACCGCGGCATTCCGTGCGAGAATATCCTCGTCGACAACTGCATCGTCTTCCACGGCCACGGCGGGTTCGTCGTCGGCAGCGAGATGTCGGGCGGCGTCAGGAACGTCAAGGTTTCGAACTGCACCTTCTCGGGGACCGACGTGGGGCTGCGTTTCAAGTCGGCGCGCGGCCGCGGCGGGGTGGTCGAGAACATCTGGATCGAGGACATCGCCATGAACGACATCCTTCAGGAACCGCTGCTGTTCGATCTTTTCTACGGCGGCAAGTCGGCTTCCGAGGCGCTTGCCGAGGAACGCGGGGGCCGAGGCTGCGGACCTCGCCCCGAAACCCGTCGACGAGACCACGCCGGCCTTCCGGGACATCCATATCCGAAATGTGTGGTGCCGCGGCGCGCGGCGCGCGATGTATTTCAACGGACTTCCGGAGATGAACGTCGAGCGCGTCACGGTCGAGAACACGCAGATTTACGCCGCGACGGGCGCGCAGATCAACGAGTCTTCGGATGTCGTGCTGCGCGACGTGCAGATCGTCCCCGAGCAGGGTCCCGCGCTGATGCTCAACAACGTGAAGAATCTTTCGGCCGAGGGCTTCGTCTGCCCCGAAGGGCTGGAGCGCGCGCTCGTCGTGACGGGAAGCCGCAACCGCTCGATCGAGGTTTCCTCGCCGCAGATCACCGGGGCCAACGCTTCGCTGCCGAAGGGTGCGGCCCAGTATGTAGCAATCAAATAAACCGATCCGCGATGATTCGTACCGATATTTTACTGTTGTCCGCGATGCTGGCCCTTGCCGTCGGTTGCGGCGATGATTCCACGGCGGCGGCTCCCGACGTGAAAACCCTTCCCGTGCCCGATGTCACCGTCGCGGTTTCGGACCAGACGGCCACCGTGCGCTGGAGCATCTCCGAGCCGGTCGAGGCCGTGCGCTTCACCTTCGAACTCTATGCCGGCGACGCCGCGGCGCCCCTGCAATCGGCCACGACGCGCCTCGGGTCGCAGCGTTTCGAAATGGAGACGGGCGTTTCCTATCGTTTCCGCGTGCTTGCCGCGGCTCCGCTCGGTTCCGCCGAATGGCAGGACTCGGAGTTCTCCGATTTCGTGGTTTTCTCGGGCGACATGCTCGGCACTCCCGCGGCGCGGCTCGTCGAGAAGTCGGACGATTCGGCCACGCTCTCCTGGACGGCGGTCGCCGGGGCGGCGGAATACGCTTACGAGCTTTACGAAGGGGATGATGCGGCTCCCTGCCGGGCCGCCGCGACGATCCGGACGACCGTTGAACTGACGGGCCTTTCGGCCAATACGGCCTACCGTTTCCGCGTGAAAGCGGTTGCGGAGGAGGAGGGTGACGACTCCTCCTACTCCGAGCCGGTAGCCTTCACCACCGACCGTTCGTCCGTCGATCCCGGCGTCGACCTGGGGCTTCCCTTGGCCGACGAGAACGACGGTGTGCTGCGCGCCTTCCCCGGCGCCGAGGGCGGCGGCATGTACACGACGGGCGGCCGCGGGGGCAAGGTCTACCACGTCACCAACCTCAACGACTCGGGCGCCGGTTCGTTCCGCGCCGCCGCCGAGGCTTCGGGCAAACGCATCGTGGTCTTCGACGTGGCCGGCACGGTCCACCTGACGAGCGACCTGCGCATCCGGAACGGCAACCTCACCGTTGCGGGGCAGACCGCCCCGGGCGGCGGCGTCTGCATCGCCGGCGGCACGGTTGTGATCGACGCCGACAACGTGATCATTCGCTATATGCGTTTCCGCCTGGGCGACCTCAATACGGGCGGCAATCTCTCCGACGGTTCGGACACCATCTGGGGCCGTTACCACAAGGACATCATCCTCGACCATTGTTCGATGTCGTGGTCCATCGACGAGTGCGCCTCGTTCTACGCCAATCAGAATTTCACGATGCAGTGGTGTCTCTTGACCGAGAGCCTGCGCAAATCGGCCCACGGCAAGGGCGACCACGGCTACGGCGGTATCTGGGGCGGCAGGAACGCTTCGTTCCACCACAACCTGCTGGCCAACCACGACAGCCGCAACGCCCGCATCGACCATCCGGGCATCTACGGCAGTTACCTCTCGACGCACCGCGGCAATGTCGATTACCGCAACAACGTGATCTACAACTGGGGCAGCAATACGACCTATGGCGGCGAGGACGGCTCGTTCAACATCGTGAACAACTACTACAAGCCCGGCCCGGCATCGAAGGAGAAAAAATATTTCGTCGACGCCTACTGGTACAACTCCTCCTCGAACGTGGGTTCTGCCTATCCCCGGCTCTATATGTCGGGTAACTACCATGCCGGCAGTTATGCCTCCTCGATCAACGGCGATCAGTGGAGCGGCGTTTACTACCATCCGCAGGGCAATGACCCCTCGACCACGGACGGACGTCTCTCCGCGCCGCTTTCGATCAAAGCCGGCGACGCGACGGTGTGCCACACCACGACGCACACGGCGGCCGGGGCGTTCGACGCCGTGCTGTCCTACGCCGGGGCTTCGCTCTGCCGCGATGCCGTCGACAAGCGGGCCGAGACCGACGCCCGCAGCGGCAAAGCGACCTTTCCCGACGGCGGCAACGGCTCGACGGGCGGCCTGATCGACTCGCAGGCGGCCGTGGGAGGCTGGCCCGAACTCACGGCGACCGCCGACCAGATCGCGCGGGCCGCGGTGGATACCGACGGCGACGGCATTCCCGATTACTACGAGGAACTGCTCGGACTCGACCCGAAGGACGCTTCCGACGCTGCGGCCACGACGCTCGACCCGCAGAAGCTCTATTCCAACATCGAGGTTTACTTCCACTACCTGGTTCGCGACGTCACGCTGTCGCAGGTGAAGGGAGGTTCCTATACTGCTTTACAATAGTTGATCCGGTCGCGGCCGGCGGCAGACGGGAGGTCGCAGCCCCTCCCGCCCGCCGTTTAAAACGTTGCTTGAGATGAAACGGTTTTTCCTGCTGATACTGTGCGTGTTGTTTTCCGCGGTTGCCTGCGGGCAGACGCTGCGCGTCTACCTGGTCGGCGACTCGACCTGCGCCACGAAGGACCTTGCGAAGCAGAATCCCGAGCGGGGCTGGGGGCAGCTGTTCCGGCCGTTGTTCGACGCTTCGGTGCGGGTCGAAAACCACGCCACGAACGGGCGTTCGACCAAATCGTTCCGCGACGAGGGGCGCTGGGCCGCCGTTTACGGAAAGTTGCAGCCCGGCGACTACGTCTTCATCCAGTTCGGGCACAACGACCAGAAACAGCAGGATTCTACCCGCTATGCCTCTCCGGAGCAGTATGCCGAAAATCTGCGCCGCTATGTGCGCGAAACGCGGGAAAAGGGAGGTATTCCCGTACTGCTGACACCCATTGTCCGGCGGCACTTCACCGGGGGTGCGCTGGACGATACCCACGGACCCTATGCCGACGCCGTGCGCCGCGTGGCCGCAGCGGAGAAGACGCCGCTGATCGATGCCGAACGGCTGACCCGTGCGTGGGTATCGTCGCTGGGCGAGGAGGCGTCCCGGGCCTGTTACATGTGGGTCGAACCCGGGACCAATCCCCGCTGGCCCGACGGACGGCGGGACGACACCCACCTCAACGTCCGCGGCGCACGCGCCGTGGCGCGGATGATCGCCGCACGGCTTCCGGAGCTGCTTCCGGAACTGGGCCGCCGTCTCGCACACTCCGATTTCGTGGTCGCACAGGACGGCTCGGGCGACTTTTTCACGTTGACCGAAGCTGTGGCCGCCGTTCCCGACTTCTGCCGCGATACGACCCGCATCCTCGTCTGCGAAGGCGTCTACCGCGAGAAAGTCGTCGTTCCCGCCACCAAGCGCAACGTCATACTCGAGGGGGTGCGCGGAATCGGGCCGGATGCGGACCGACCGGCGGCCGCTTCGGAAACCGGCGCCTTGAGCCGGCGGGGTGCGGTGACCGTGACGTGGGACGACTACGCCGCCAGGACCGGCCCTACCGGGCATCCGCTGGGCACTTCCGGCTCCTCGACCGTCTATTTCGGCGGCGACGGCTGGACGGTGCGCGGCCTGACGTTCGAGAACACTGCCGGATGCGTGGGGCAGGCCGTCGCCGTGCAGTGCCTCGGTACCGGCCTGCATTTCATCGGCTGTCGTTTTCTGGGCAACCAGGACACGCTCTACCTCTACGGCGTCGGCAACCGCGACGGGGAGACTTGTGCGGAGAACGCCCGCATCCGTTTCGACGTGCCGGTGTTCGCCGTGGACCGGCAGATTCGCGCCTGCACGCCCAACCCGGGCGCCTGGTGCGAACTGCATGCGCAGGGCGGCGACGAGCCGGTCG
>OLQL01002519.1_pt1 | contig 12463 bp, 10 predicted proteins | sample 1672971 | NCBI WGS metagenome assembly OLQL01 (sample SAMEA3136742, study PRJEB25190) | human gut metagenome | biome: human gut; feature: human-associated habitat; material: faeces | place: Austria | collected 2013
AAATTTGCTGCCTGTTTGCAGCCCTGCTCGCCCTGCTGCTGCTGACGGGCGGCGCGGCGGCGCAGGAAGAAGGGCTTCTGTGGCTCCACGGCGATCTTGAGACCGTGGAGACGGACGGCTACCGCCTGCAAAACGGCTTTTACGAATACGAGAAGATCGCCCACCGGGGGGATATTTCCCTCTACGCCGTGGGCTACGGGGAAGAGAGCGGCTACGCCCTCCTCACCCCCGAGGAGGCAGGCGGCGACCTGACCTACGAGCGCATGGAGGATGCAGACCTCGGCGCGGCGCAGGCAAGGCGCTGGCGCTACACAGACGCGGGCAGCCAGTGGGACTTTCTCGCCGTGGAGGCGGTGGGCTTCTTTTTCAGCATCATGATCGCCGTGCCGGAAACCTGCGAATCGGCTTGGGCGTCGGCGATCTTCTCGTCAAGCGCCGAGCTGCCGTCGGCTTCCACGCAGGCCATCCACGTGCCGGCCAGGGCTGCTTCATTGCGATAGAGGAAGTCGTTCAGCGATGCATAGGTGGTGAGCACCGCCGTAAGCAAAGCCGCGGCCAAGGCCACGCCGGCGATGGTCACCAGCGTGCGTACCTTGTTGGCGCGCAGGCTCTTTACGGTGAAGTTCGTCGTGGCGTTCATCGGCGGATCCTCTCGTCGCGCACGATGCAACCGTCCTCCACGGCGATGATGCGATCGGCGGCCAGCGCGATCTCCTCGTCGTGGGTGATGACGATCATGGTCTGGCCGAACTCGCGGTTGGAATCGCGCAGAAGCTGCATGATCTCGCAGCTGTTGCGGGTGTCCAGGTTGCCCGTGGGCTCATCGGCCAGCACCACCGCCGGCGCGTTCATGAGGGCCCGGCCGATGGCCACGCGCTGCTGCTGGCCGCCGGAGAGCTGGCTGGGCAGATGCCCCTCGCGGCCAGCGAGCCCCAGCCGCTGCACGAGACCCTGCAGACGACCCGCGTTCACTGCGCGACCGTCCAGGGCTACGGGCAGCGTCATGTTCTCCACCACGTTGAGCACCGGCACGAGGTTGTAGAACTGGTACACCAGCCCCACTTCGCGGCGCCGGAACACCGCCAGCTCCTCGTCGGAGCGCGCGTACACGTCGGCGCCGTTCAGCAGCACGTGGCCCGAGGTAGGTCGGTCCACGCCGCCGATGAGGTGCAAGAGCGTCGACTTGCCCGAGCCCGACGAGCCCACGATGGCCACGAACTCGCCCTCTTCCACGCTGAAGGACACATCATCCAGGGCGCGGGTGGCCGCCTCGCCCTCTCCGTAGATCTTCGTCAAGTGGCTGACCGTCAAAATGTCCATGCCAGATGCCTTTCTTCTCCTGGTTTCCCAATCTACGGAACAAGTATGGCGACCCCTCATTGCCGCCCCCTAACGCGCCCATTACGGTAATGTAATTAAAAGGCTTAATGCTCGAAATTTGGAACACTAACGGGCCTAATGTCCCAAATTTCGAGCATTAACAGACGCGCCGCCTATACCACGAGCTTCGGGAAGGCGATTTCGAAACGGGCGCCGCCGTCGGGGTTGTTGAAGGCGCGCAAAGTGCCGCCCTGGGCGGAGACGAGGGCCTGGGCCAGGGAGAGTCCGATACCGAACCCGGCGGGCTGGCGCACGTCGCTTCCGCTGTCGCCGGCCCAGGGGCGACCGAGGTCGCCCCCTACGGGATCGGCCTGCATCCTGTCGGTCGAATCGGTATTTGCCGAACGGAACGGTTTTGATCGAATTCCCTCAGCCAGATCGAAGCCTTCTGAAGGGGGCGACTTTAGTCGCCCCTCGGGCGCAAGCTCGGGAGATGCCGGGACGAACCCCCTTCCCCGGTAGAAGCGCTCGAAAATGTGGGGCAGATCCTCCGGGGCGATGCCGGGGCCGGTGTCGGAAACGGCAATAGTGGTGGCCAGGGCATCCTCGCGCACGACCACGGTCACCGTGCCCCCGGGAGGGGTGTGCTCCATGCAGTTCTTCGCGATGTTCTCCACGGCCTCAGCGGTCCAGGGGGCATCGCCCTGGAAGGTGGCGGTCTCGTCCAGCTCTATCACGAGGTTCACGTCGCGCAGATCCATGGCCGTGGCCAGAGGCGCCACGGCCCGGCGCGCCACCTCGGCAGCGCTCACTTCACGCCGCTCCACGCGCATGGCCCCGGCGTCCACCTTCGCGATCTTCAGCAGCGTGGTCACGAGCCACGAGACGCGCTCGATCATCGACTCCAGCTCGCGCACGGCCCGCTTGCGCTCCCGCGCGTCATCGGCGCGTTCCACCACGGGCAGCATGAGCGTGATGGCCGTGAGCGGCGTGCGAATCTGGTGGGACACATCGGCCAGGGAATCGGCCAGGGCGTTACGCTCGCGGGCCAGTTGATCGCGGGTGCGCGAAAGGCGCGACACCATCTTCGACAGCTCGTTGGCGAGCACGGCCACATCACCCTCGCGGCAGTTCGAAAAGTCCACCGTGCGGCCCGAATGCAGCACCTCGTCGATCTCCTCGGCAAGTCGGCGAATCTGGCGATGGCGGTACAGCGACACCACGAGGAACACCGCCAGCAGCACCGCGCCCGTGCCGGCGACCCACGGCTTCACCTCGCTCGGCGCCGCCCACGCGAGCACAGCCACGAGCGCCGCCATAACCGCGCACTGGCGCAAGAGCGTCGATGCCGAGCCCACGCTACTCGCCCCCTCGTGCCGTGGCGGCGCACTCCATCGGCCACACGACGCACCCCATCGACCGCACGGCCTTCGGCCACCGAACTCGCGCCATCGCCCCTACTCCCCCACTTTGTAGCCGAGGCCGCGCACGGTGACGATGAGCTCAGGTTCAGCGGGATCGGTCTCCACCTTCTCGCGCAGGCGCTTCACATAGACGTTCAGCGCGTTGTCCGACACGTACTCCCCGGCGCTGTCCCAAATAGCGTCGCGCAGGTTCTCGCGGGTGACAAGCTTGCCCTTGTGCTGCAAGAAGTACAGCAGCAGCCGGTACTCCAGCGCCGAGAGGAACACCTCGCGGCCGTCCTTGGTCACGGCCGCCGAGGCCACGTCGAGCCGCACGTCGCCGACGGTGAGCACGTTGGAGGCCGGGGCTGTGCGCCGCAGGGCCCCGCGGATGCGCGAGATGAGCTCGCGGGCGCGGAAGGGCTTGGCGATGTAGTCGACGGCCCCCATATCGAGCCCCGCCACCGTGGAGTACTCGTCGTCGGAGGCGGTGAGGAAGATGACGGGCATATCCGGCGCCGCCTCGCGGGCCGCCGCGCACACGGCGAACCCATTGCCCTGGGCCAGCGTCACATCAAGCAGCGCAATGTCGAAGTCGTCAGCCGCCAGCGCCGCGCACGCTCCGTCCTGGGTCGCGCACGAGCGCACGGCGAAGCCCTCCCCTTCCAAAAGGTCGGTCAGCGCCCGCACGATGGCATGATCGTCCTCAACCAGCAGAACCCGCATGATGCCCCTTTCCACGCGCACGTCGCCGCAGTCAGCACCTGAGCCGCTGCGCCCGATGCCCTTTCTCGTTCGCCACCATGATAGCGAAAGCGCCCCTGCACAGGGGGCGCTTTCAGGAAAAACCGCGCCAGCTTACGGAAGCGTAAGAGGCGTTAGTCCAGATGCGCAGCTACCACTTCCACGAGGCGCTCGGCTACGGCGCGTTTGCTCATGAGGGGCAGAAGCACGTCGTCGCCTTCCGTGACGAGCCACACCTCGTTGTTGTCGGTGCCGAAGGCGAGGCCGTCGCCCACCTGGTTGGCCACGATCATGTCGGCGTTCTTCTTCTGGAGCTTGGCGTGGGCGTTCATGAGCACGTCGTTGGTCTCGGCGGCGAAGCCCACCACGTACTGGTCGGGGCGCTTGCCCGCGGCCAAAGTAGCCAAGATGTCGGGGTTCTCCGTGAGAGGCACATTGGCAAGCGCCGCATCGTCACGGCCCTTCTTCAGCTTGCGATCGGCCGGATTCGCCGGACGCAGATCGGCCACAGCGGCGGCGAAAATGGCGGCATCGGCGGCCGGGAACACGGATGCGGCAGCGGCCAGCATGTCGCGGGCCGTCTTCACGGGCACCACTTCCACGCCGGCGGGCGCGGCAAGGGCCACCGGCCCCGACACGAGCACCACCCGCGCGCCGGCGGCCGCGGCGGCCTCGGCGATGGCGTAACCCATCTTGCCCGAGGAATAGTTGGAGATGTAGCGCACCGAATCGATGGGCTCCACGGTGGGGCCCGCCGTCACGAGCACCGTGCGGCCAGCAAGCGCGCCCGCGGGCATGGTGGCCGCGCCGTCGGCCACGGCGCCGGGCTGCGGAGCGTCGGGAGCAGCAGTTGGGAGATCCTTCGACTCCGCACCTTCGGCGTTCTGCTCGGGATAGCACGGGGCAGAAGCGCTTGCGGCAGCGTCCTCGGTGGAAGACGCAGAAGCCGGCGCACGCGCAACATCAATCTGCTCCATCACGGCTGCGAACGGCACTTCGCCATACTGCTCGCAGGCCTCGCGCAGGGCGTCCAGGCCCACGCGCTCGGCCAGAAGCCCCAGCGTCTCGCGCACGATGACAGCGGGATCGGCCAAACGACCGCGACCCACATCGCCGCAGGCCAGATAGCCCGCGCCCCCTTCGATGAAGCGCACGCCCCGGCGGCGCAGCGTGGCCATGTTCTCTTGGGTGGCCGCCGCCTCGTACATGTGCACGTTGGCCGCCGGCGCGATGGCCAGCGTCGCCGTGGTCGCCAGGGCCGTGGTGGACAGCAAGTCGTCGGCAATGCCGCAGGCCACCTTCGCCATCACGTTAGCCGTGCACGGCGCGATAAGGAACACGTCGCATTCTTGGGCGAGTGAAATGTGGTGAATGGGATCTGACGGATCGTCGAACAGCCCCACCGCCACCTTCTCGTGGGTGAGCGCCCGGAACGTCACCGGGTCGACGAAGTGCGTACCGTGCTCGGTCATGACCACCTTCACGCGCACGCCCGCCTTCTGCAGCCCGCGCACGATCTCCCCGGCCTTGTAGGCCGCAATGCACCCGGTCACTCCCACCAATATGCAAGGCCGCTCCACACTCATCGCCCTCTCCTTCCACGAAGTTTTCCGCCTATTATAGGCGAACCAACTGGCTAATTCGAATCGCACGCAGCCAGCGAAGGAGAACGCCCTCTCGGCGACCTCTTATCGCCCTGCGGAGAATGCGGCCGTTAAGAAGCAGATTCTACTTCAGCAGCAACGATGTCGGGATGGTACCGACCCATGTGCGTCATCTTCTCTGCTTCTTTTGCCGCATTCGCAGCAGGATCAAGCGATAAGCGGGCGACGAGAGGGCGTTCTCCTTCGCCACCCGCATTACCGAGTTTCTACATATTCACGCAGTGGATCTTCTCGCCGCGCTCCAGGTAGGCCATGATTTCCTCCACGGCCATCTTGGCGCAGTTGTCCTCGGCCTCGGCGGTCGAGGCGCCCAGATGCGGGATGACGATGGCGCGCTCCATCTTCACGACAGCCGGGTTGGCGAAGTCGGTCACGTATGCCGCCACCTTGCCAGATGCCAGGGCCTCGGCCATAGCGGCGTCGTCGACCAGCACGTCGCGGGAGAAGTTCAGGAACACGACGCCGTCCTTCATCTGAGCGATAGTGTCGGCGTTGATCATGCGCTTGGTGGCGTCCATGGCTGGTACGTGGATGGTGATGAAGTCGCTCTCCTTGAGCACCTTCGGCAGGTCGGCGAACTCCACTGTCGGGGAAATCTGCTCGTGCACGGTGATCTCGTCCATGGCCGGATCGTAGCCGATGACCTTCATGCCCAGCGCCTCGGCGGACTGCGCCACCAGCTTGCCGATGGCACCCAGGCCAATGACGCCCAACGTCTTGCCCAGAATCTCGCCGCCGGCGAACTGCTTCTTGGCCTTCTCGGCGGCCTTACCCACGTTCTCGTCGTCGGCGTTGTCGCGCACCCACGCCACGCCGCCGATGATGTCGCGACTCGCCAGCAGCATGCCGGCGAGCACAAGCTCCTTCACCGCATTGGCGTTGGCGCCCGGCGTGTTGAACACGGCGATGCCGGCCTCGGCGAATTTATCCAGCGGGATGTTGTTCACGCCAGCGCCGGCGCGGGCCACGGCCTTCAGGTTCGCGGGCACTTCCATCTCGTGCATGTCGGCGGAGCGCACGAGGATGGCGTCGGCCTCGTCGATGTTCTCAATGACCTCGTAGTTGTCGGTGAGCAGGGCCAGGCCCTCAGGAGAGATGTTGTTCAGGCAGTAGATCTTGTACACGAAAAGCTCCTTTCAGTAGGCATCCCCAGCATACCGCGAACTTTAGCGCGCTAAAGCAACAGTTGCGCTGGCGGAGAAAAAGCGGTTTCGTGCGGCGGCGCGCAAGGGCGGCGACGCACGCGGGTGGCGGCGCGCCCTCCCCCTACGCGTTGGCGTGGTGCACGTAGTCGCAAATGCGCACGGTAAGCGAGCGCTCCGCCGCCGCAAACGCCTCGGCGCGGCTGCAGCCCTCCTCAACGCGCTGTTCGGCCTCGCGGATATAGTGCAGCGTCGTCGTGAGCACCATGCCCACCACGGCCACCGCCTCGAACGCCGCATCGATATCGCCGCGAATGCTGCCCTCGCGCTGTCCGCGCTCAATCTGCCCGCGCAGCACCGCCAGCAGGCGCTCCTCTAAAGCGCGCATCGGCTCGGACCATTCGCGCCCGCGCCGCCACAACTCCGACACGAGGATGCGCCCGAATCCGGCGTTGCGGAAAATAGTCGCGGCGAAAGAATCCATCATGGCCGTAAGGGCTTCCACGGCCGAAGGGGCCTTGCCGGCGATAGCCACAAAGTCGTCGACGATCTCGCCAATGCCCTCCACGAGGATGCAGGTGGCGATATCGGCCTTGCTGGAGAAGTGGTAGTAGGCCACGCCCTTCGAAACGCCCGCCACCTCCACGATGCGCTCCACCGTCGTGTCGGCGTAGCCGCGTTCGGAAATGACCTCGATCGCCGCATCCAGCAATTGGCGCCGCGTGGCGTCAGCCTTGCTCGTTCTCCCCTTCTGCTGGGCCATGTCCCACCTTCCCGCCCGCGCAACCGACTATGCCGCGTGCAAAACGCCTCGACCGGCTCCGCACCGTCGGGCAACCACTCATTTTGGTCATCGCAGCGCAGCTGCGGCCATTAATCTCTCATCAACGAGGAGAGACGCTGCTGCGATGATAATACCGGGCTCCCGCAACACCGCGCCCCCCGGCGAAAGACTCACCAAATCCCTTGAATTCCTGACTTATTTACTTAGTGTAAATAGTCACCTTATCCCTGCTTGAAGCTACTTTTTCGGCCAATTTCAACCATTTGATTTCCCTTAGGGAAAACTCCTGTTACAATGCCCCCGTCATGAGGAGGACGAGAAAGGCTCGAGTCGTGACCGCCAAGATCATCGAATTTCCCGGCCAATGGTGGCGCGCGCCCGAAGCGGCCCCGTGCGAGGGGGTCTTTTCGAATGCTGCGCTCACCCTCGTTATCGGGCCGGCGGACGACTCCTCCCCGCAGTGCAGCGCCTTCATGAGCGCCGATGAGACCCTTGCCGACCTGCATCGGCTCATCATCCAGCACTTCGGGTGGGACGACGCCCACAACTACTTCTTCAGCCAGGGCTGCGACCGCTACGAGGATCCGTTGCTGTTCGCCACCCAAGATCGCGTCTCGGCCCGCTGCCGCCGCATCTACTGCGCCGCCGACGTGCCACTGAGCCACGTGTTCAGCCGTCCGGAGGCGCCGCTCTATTATACCTACGCGCTGCCGAATGGCCGCGAGCTGAAAATCGTCCTCGACGACACCGTCGCCTTGAAGCTATTCGGCTGAACCGCCCCGCAGCGCCTCGTCGCGCAGCGGCTCCGACGTTCCCGTGCGCTTAAACGCGTGCTTGCCGGCCAGCAGAGGCGGAGCCTTCCGCACCCAAATGGAGCCGAGACGCAAGCCCAGCAGGCGGGCGCGCGACCGAATGGCCTCCGAGTACGCCTCCACGATCGGCTTTGTCTGCGCCACGTCATCCACGTAAAGAAGCAGCCGGTAGCGCTTCTCCCCCTGTCGCTTGCCATCCCGAACTGCCGTCTCGCCGGTTGATCCCGCGGCGAACATCTCCCGCACCGAGGCACCGCGAACTTTCTCGAGAAGAGCCCAGGCCAGCTCGGTGTCCTCGAAGACGAGAAACACGACCCGCTTCACGATATCCAAGGCCCGCGCCTCGTCCTGGTACTTGAGCCCGTCACGGTTGCCGGGAACGCAGGCGCTCTCCCCCTCCTCCCACAATTCCGGAAACAGCCGCCGCTGGCGCATATCCCATTTCGCAGGGAAGAAGCGCAGCTCGTTGACGGCGAAACCCTCTTGCTCCAGGTTCATGAGCAGCACCGACTGCCAGGCGTCCACCTCGGTGCGCGCCATGGCGTCGTCCAGGTACATGCCGAAGACCCACCAGTCCTTGTGGCGGTCGGGCCCTTTGCGGGGCCGCTCGTCCTTGGCGATGTAGATGCCGTTGGTGTGCATGAGGACGAACCGCCCCACATCCGGGCGCAAACGCCACGTGCGCTCCACGGCGGCGCGGAAGCGGTCCTTGTTCCGCGAGCGCTTGAGAGCTGCGGCGGCTTCAGGGCCCCAACCGGCAATGGTTCGGTCCAGTTCAGTGCCTAGCGTCTGCATAAGCGCCCCCTCACGTCAGATCTCCGGAATCGTTCAGCGATACCGCCTCGCCGGCCGTGTCCACGGGCAGGCGCAAAAGCGCCGCGTAGAAGTCCTTCGTGCGGGCGAGCACCTCGCGGATGCTGTAGGCCCGCTGGTTATCGTAGGCCCCCTTGTCACAGGGCACGCCCCACGCCTGCATGCCCAGACAATCGGCAGCGAACATGGCGCGATACAGATGGTAGGCCTGGGTGGCCACGATGATGCGGTCCGCCCCGAACACGTGCCGTGCCCGCCACATCGACTCGTAGGTGGTGTTGCCCGCATGGTCTACGTACACGTCCTCGCTCGGCACGCCCAGCTCCACGCAGTACGCCTTCATGGCGTCGGACTCGTTGTAGTGGGAGGTGCGGTTGTCGCCGCTGACGATGATGGCCCGAGCCGCACCGCTCTTGTACAAGTCGCAGGCCACTTCCAGCCGATCAGCCAAAATATCGCTCGGCGTGCCGTCGGCGTACACGCTGGCCCCCAGCACCACCACGGCATCGGCGGCATCGCCGGCCAGCGCCGTCGCCGCGCCTTCCACGGTAACTACCCGATCGCGCGTCGTGGCCACGGTGACCACGTTGGCCACGCCCACGATGAGCACCGCCAGCGCGCAGACGGCCAGCAGCACGCGAGCGCACCAGCGCCACCAGGGCACGGGTCGGGCGTTGTCGCGGGCCACAGGCCACCTCCTTCGTAGCATCGGAAAAGCGGGGTACACTATAGCAAAAATTCAAACTTGTCCAGTGGTGCGGGAAGTCATCCCTGATAAAGTTGGTATACTACACAAGTTGAGAAACCGTTTCCTCGTTGTTACGGCAACGACACGTTGAGCAACTCCAAAGGACGCGCGCCATGTACCATTGCCCGGTGACTTTCTATCTCGTGGGCCTGCCCGACGAGATCGCACGCATTATCGAAGATGCGCAGCCGCAGCCAAGCTTTACGCACCATTTCACGCGCAGCGATGAGCCCGAAGAGGCGCTCACCGCCCAGGCCAGCGCCATTTTCGCCGATGCCACGGGCCACGATGCCGCCGCCTGGGCCCGCGTCTTCGCCGCTCACCGGCAGGCCACCACAACGGTCACCCTCATCGTCTCCCACGACCAAGCGCCCGCCGTCGAGCCCTACTTCAACGACATCGCCGACCTGTGGATCGCGCCCTTGAGCGCCGCCGAGGCATCCTGGCGCTTCAACCATTGGCAGCGCGCCTGCAAGCGCTACGCCGACTCCTGGGAGACGAGCCAGTATTTGGAAGCCACCATCAACTCTATTCCGTCGCTTGTATGGTACAAGTCCAAGGACGGCATCCACCACAAGGTCAACGACGCCTTCTGCGCCACGGTGAACAAGACCAAAGAACAGGTGCAGGGCCGCGGGCACGCCTACATCTGGGACGTGGAAGCCGACGATCCCGCCTGCATTGAATCGGAGCGCCGGGTCATGGCCGCCAAGTCCACCATTGTCTCGGAGGAGACCGTGCAGACCAGCGATGGCACGCGCCTGCTCACCACGTACAAGTCGCCCCTCTACAACATCGACGGGTCGGTCATGGGCACCGTCGGCGTCGGCATCGACGTCACCCAAGAGCGCGCCTACGAGGATGAGATCGTCGAGAAGAACCACACCATGGAAACTATCTTCACCACCATGGAATGCGGCGTCATCACCCACTCGCTCGACGGCACGCGCCTGCTCGGCATCAACCAGGCGGCGCTGGACATTTTGGGCTACGATTCGGCGGAAGACCTCATGGCCGCCGGCTTCGACATGGTGGCCCCCTCGGTCGTCGACGAGGACGCCGGAAAGATGCGCGAATCAATCGCCACCCTGAAAAACGTCGGCGACTCGGTGAGCACCGAGTACCGCGTGCGCCACGACAACGGCGACATCGTGCATGTCATGGGCAACGTGAAGCTCATCGAAAGCGATGGCGAGCTGCTCTTGCAGCGCTACCTGCTCGATTACACGGACAAGAAAAAGGAAGAAGTGCGCAAGGAGCGCCGCCAGCGCGATCTCATCCAGGCGCTTTCCGAAGATTACCTGCTCGTGTGCTCCTTCAGCCTGGACACCAAAGCGGGCGAGGCCCTGCGCGTCAGCGGCGACAGGCTTCGCAAGCTGGACGAGCTGTTCGCCGGCGAGCTCAATCTTGACAGCTGCCTCGGCGGATACATCAATGAAGCTGTCGTGGAAGAGGACCAGGCCATGCTGCGCGACGCGCTTTCGGCGGAAAGCCTCATCACGCGCCTGACCGACGAGAGCCGTATCCATGTGAACTATCGCATCAACCACGGCGACGCTACGGAGTACTGCCAGGCCACCGTCGTGCGCGGCGGCGATTGGCCCCAAGCTCACAACATAGTGCTGGGCCTGCGCAGCGTCGACGTGCAGACGCGCGAGGAGATGAAGAAGAAGGCCCTGCTGGAAGAGGCGCTGACCCAGGCCAACAAGGCCAACGCCGCCAAGAGCGCCTTCCTCTCGAACATGTCCCACGACATCCGCACGCCCATGAACGCCATCGTGGGCTTCACCACTCTGGCCGCCAGCCGCCTCGACCAGCCGGAGAAAGTGGAGGAGTACCTGAACAAGATCAAGTCCTCCAGCACGCATCTCTTGAGCCTCATCAACGACATTCTGGACATGAGCCATATCGAGAGCGGCAAGGTCTCGCTGGACGAGCAGCCCTACAACCTCATCGACCTTCTGGACGACCTTTACAGCATCATCCAGGCCGAAACGAGCGCGCGGCAGCTGTACTTCTCCATCAACACCGAGAGCGTCCGTCACGCCGACGTGCGCTGCGACAAGCTTCGCATCAACCAGATTCTTTTGAACCTGCTGGGCAACGCCTTGAAGTTCACCAACCCCGGCGGCTTCATCAAGGTGACGCTGGACGAGCTGCCCGGCGCGCCGGTCGGCTACGGGCGCTACCGCTTCACCGTGTCGGACACGGGCATTGGCATGAGCCCCGAATTCGTCGAGCACATCTTCGACCCCTTCGAGCGCGAGCGCACTTCCACCATCAGCGGCATCCAAGGCACCGGGCTCGACATGGCCATCACGAAGAACCTCGTGGACATGATGCACGGCACGATCTCCGTGAAGAGCACCCAGGGCAAGGGCACCTCATTCACCGTTGAGCTGACCTTGCAGCTGGCGTGCGAGGGCGCGACCGCAGCGGCCCAAGAGGCCAAGACCCAGCACGTCGACCCGAGCCACCGGCTGCGCCACAGCCGCATCCTGCTCGTGGACGACAACGACCTCAACCGCGAGATCGCCATCACCCTTCTGGAGGACGAGGGCTTCACCGTGGAATATGCCGTGAACGGCTGCGAGGCGGTGGAGAAGATCATGGACGCGCCATCGGGGCACTACCAGCTGGTGCTCATGGACGTGCAGATGCCGGTCATGAACGGCTACGAGGCCACCAAGGCCATCCGTCGCCTGAACGATCCGACCCGCGCGCAGGTGCCCATCCTCGCCATGACCGCGGACGCCTTTGAGGAGGATCGCCAGAAGGCCCTGCGCAGCGGCATGAGCGGCCACCTCACCAAGCCCGTCGAAATCGACAAGCTCTTCGAAGCTTTAGACGAACTGCTCAGCTAGCATCGCTCGCTGCGGGAGGGCGAACCCGCTCGCAGACCTCTGGGCACCCTGCAGAGATGCGCATCCTCTTCCATAGGGGCTGACCTTGGTCAGTCCTCGCGAGCGGGTTATGGGCGCACGACAATCATGAACCACCCCTCAAAGGGGTGGTTTGCTCTGGGCCTATAAG
>OLQL01002521.1_pt1 | contig 12460 bp, 8 predicted proteins | sample 1672971 | NCBI WGS metagenome assembly OLQL01 (sample SAMEA3136742, study PRJEB25190) | human gut metagenome | biome: human gut; feature: human-associated habitat; material: faeces | place: Austria | collected 2013
GGACTCCGCAAGGGACTTCGTCCCTTGACCCTTTCGCGCGATTGAGTTGGTCGCATCTGCATACTGCTTCCGCGTGTTTATCCACAGGATACCCACACAATTCACGCGATTTCAGGGAAATAAAACCACATTTACATCATGGTCGTGGGGTTATACTCAAAGTACACCTCCGCGCCCTCCTGCTTCTCCCGCGCCAGTTCGCTCAATGCCGCGGCGAACTGCTCCGTCTCCGGATGCACCAGCAGCTTCATCAGCACATGCCAGCGCGTTTTTCCGCGCAAAACCGTGATGCTCGGCTGGTCAAGCCGCACCATCAGCGCCCGCTTCTTCCACAGCGGATGCGCGTTAAGCAGTTCCTCGCACCGCGCATGAAGCATTGTCGCGACCTCCCGCGCCTTCTGCGGCGAATTGCTCTCCACCAGCAGGCGCGCCAGAATCGTGAACGGCGGATACAACCCCGTCCGCCGGCGATCGAACTCCAGCTCAAAGAACGCGCGGTAGTCCTGCGCGGCGGCGGTCTGAATCACCTCATCCTCCGGCTTGTACGTCTGGATGATGACCTGCCCCGGCAGTGTGCCGCGTCCGGCGCGCCCGGCGACCTGCGTCAGCAGCTGGAATGTCCGCTCCCGCGCGCGGTAGTCGGGCAGATTCAGCGTCATATCCGCCGCAATCACGCCCACCAGCGTCACCTTCGGGAAATCCAGCCCTTTGGCGATCATCTGCGTGCCGACGAGCAGCTTTGCGCGCCCGGAGCGGAACTCATCGAGCAGCTTTGCGTGACCATCCTTACCGGAGGTCGTGTCAATATCCATGCGGATGACGTTTTCCTGCGGGAAGAGTTTTTTCAATTCTTCCTCGATTTTCTGCGTCCCCGCGCCGAAATAGCGGATGTACTTGCTGCCGCATTTCGGGCAGGTGTTCGGCGGCAGCGCGGCGAATCCGCAGTAGTGGCAGTGGAGTTTCGCCTCGGTCTGCCCGCTGCCCACGACGTGGTAGGTCATGGCGACATCGCAGTTCGGGCATTTGACGACATAACCGCAGCTTCGGCAGCTGACGAAGCTGTTGTACCCGCGCCGATTCATCAGCAGCATGGCCTGTTCGCCGCGCGCGACGCAGTTCTTGAGTGCCGCGACCAATTGCCCGGAAAATACGCTTCGGTTGCCGTTCTCCATCTCCTTGCGCATGTCCACCAGCGTGACCTGCGGCATCGGGCGGTTGCCGACGCGGGAGGGCATTTCAAGCAGCACATAATCCCCGCGCCGTGCCCTGGCGAAGGACAGGATGCTGGGCGTAGCGGAGGCAAGCAGAAGCGTCGCGTGCTCATTTTCACATCGGCGGATGGCAACTTCGCGCGCGTCATATCGCGGATGACGGTCGGAGATATACGTCGATTCGTGCTCCTCATCCACGACAATCAGCCCTAAGTTCCCGCACGGCGCGAACACCGCTGACCGTGCGCCGATGACGACCCGCGCGTCGCCGCGCCGGATGCGCCGCCACTCATCAAAGCGCTCGCCCGCGCTGAGCCGCGAGTGCAGCACCGCCGCAACCGCCCCGAACCGCGCCCGAAACCACATGACCATCTGCGGCGTGAGGGCGATTTCCGGCACGAGAATCATGGCGGATTTCCCCTGCACGAGCGTCTGGCGCACGAGGCGGATGAACACCTCGGTTTTGCCGCTGCCCGTCACACCGTGGAGCAGGTATTTCCCCTGTCCACTGCGCAAATCCGGCAGCATGACAGACAGCGCTTCCTCCTGCCCCGGCGTAAGGGGCGGGTCAGGGACGGCGGTGTCCGGCGTATTGCCGCCCGGCCGGCGCAGCACTTCTTCTTCCCGCAGGGCAATTAGCCCCGCTGCTTCCAGCTGGCGCAGCGCTTGCAGCGGCTCGCGGACAAGCAGCTTCAATTCCTCCACCGGGTGCGTCCGCCCGTCGGATAAGACCGTCAGCAGCAGACGCCGTTTCGGCGAGCGTTTCTCCGCCAGTGCCGCCGCTTCCAGCATTTCGCGCGGCTTCGCTGCCTGCGCGACCGTCTGCGTTTTCACCTGAATGCGTCCACCGCGCATTTGGGCGGGCAGCATCAGCCGCAGCGTTTCCGCCAGTGGGCAATGCACGTCGTCCGCCATCTGCTGGGCGAGCGTCAGCAGCGTGGGGCAGATAGCGGCATAATCTTCCAGCGGGCGGAGGACGTCGCGGAGCTTTTCCGGCGGCATGTCCGTCTCCTGCGTCAGGGAGAGGACGACCCCCTCCTTGCGCATCCGCCCGAACGGAACTTCCACGCGCTGTCCGGCGGTGAGCGTCATGCCGTCCGGAATGCGGTAGGTAAACGTGTGCGCAACATTCTCATGCACAATGTCCACAATTACCTGTGCGTACAGGACACTCACCCCTTTCTGCTCAATGCGCTAATACACCATTGTTTATTATACATCGGAATGCCGAAGGGGTCAAGGAAAAAAGGCATGTTTCTGCGATTTCCCAAAACGAAAAAAGCGGTCACGCGACCGCTTTTCAATGCGCAATGATTTCTCAAATTGCTAATTACTCCTCGCATTTTCCGTGAATCACATGGATGGCAACAATGACGACCCCCGCCAGCATTTCCGCAACGGACATCCCCATCAGCACACCCGAAAAGAATTCCTTGACATGGCTGCCGCCGACCAGCGCAGACAATGCATTGCTCGCGATGCCCAGCAGAATCAGCAGAACGCCGTAGAGAATATGCTGCTCATAGACTGTGCGCTGCATCCGGCGCAGCAGGTCAAGCATCTGTGCGTCATGTGTCAGCTGCATTTCTTCCTTCTGCGGCGAATCCTTGCCGTTGAGCAGTTCCGGCAGGGTGATACCCAGCGCCGCGCAGAGCGCTTCCACCGCATCAGCATCGGGCAGACGTTTGCCCGTTTCCCAGCGCATCAAGGATTTCTGCGATACGCCAATTTTCTGCGCCAGCTGCTCCTGCGTCATTCCTTGCGCAGTGCGCTTGCCTGCGATATACTGACCAATTGCCGCCTGATTCATAAGCACACTTCCTTTGATAGCCGCACCCCTCTTGGAGTACTTTCCGTATCATAGCACGACTTTGTAACGAATGTCGGAAGTGTTTGTAAATATTTTGTGAACAATAATTGCGTCGAAACTGTTGCAAAAAGAACCTGTTCAAGCAGGAGAAAATGTGCTATAATAAGGCATAATCAACCATACTGGAGGTGTTTCTGCGTGGCACACAAGCCTGTATTGTATATTGTGATTCCCTGCTACAACGAAGAAAGCGTACTGCCGATTACCAGCGGCATGTTCCGCGACAAGGTGCGTCAGCTCGCAGACGCGGGGAAAATCAGCGACAAGAGCCGCATTCTGTTCGTCAACGACGGCAGCAAGGACAAGACGTGGGAGATTATCACGGCGCTGTCCGCGAAAGACCCGTGCTTCCAAGGCATTGCGCAGAGCCGCAACCGAGGGCACCAAAGGGCGGTCTGGGCAGGGCTGATGGAGGCGAAAGACCGCTGCGACATCACCATCAGCATCGACTGCGACGGGCAGGACGATATCAACGCCATGGACGCGATGGTGGATGCGTACCTTGACGGCTGCGAAATCGTCTACGGCGTGCGCTCCAAGCGTGATACCGACACGTTCTTCAAGCGCTTCACGGCGGAAGGCTTCTACAAGCTGCTCAGCGCAATGGGCGCGGAGGTTGTGTTTAATCACGCGGATTATCGCCTGATTTCCAGCCGTGCCCTGCAGGAATTGGCGAAATTCCGCGAAGTAAACCTGTATCTGCGTGGGATGGTTCCGCTGGTCGGGTTCAAGTCCACCAGCGTCTCTTACGAGCGCCACGAGCGCATTGCGGGCGAAAGCCACTATCCGCTGAAGAAGATGCTGGGGCTGGCGTTCGACGGCATCACAAGCCTATCGGTCAAACCGATTCGCATGGTGTTCTTCGCCGGGCTGTTTATCACGATTCTGTCATTCATCGGCATTATCTGGGCGGTGATTGCCGCGATTGCCGGGCATTCGGTGGCTGGCTGGGCGTCGCTGGCTTGTCTGGTATGCTTCGTTGGCGGGATGCAGTGCCTGTTTCTGGGTATCATCGGGGAATATATCGGCAAAATCTACTTGGAAGTCAAGCAGCGTCCGCGGTATATTATTTCGGAACGCACAGCGGAGATGGAGGAGAAGAAGGAGTAACGGCACACCCACTAATCGCATTTTCGATAAAATCCAAGTAACATGGGTGTGCGTGCGAAGGAGTCCGGAGGGCGACCGCAAAGCCCTCTGGTCGCCTCCGCAGAGGCGAAACCCCTGCCGCGATAAAGACAATCATCGAAGTACCAATAGTACCACTATAAAAGGAAAAAGGAGAACACAACACACATGCTCTATGAAGGCAAAATCTGGCTTGGAACGGGCGAACACCCCGTCTGCCTGCTGCCGCAGATGGCAAACCGCCATGGTCTCATTGCCGGGGCGACCGGCACGGGCAAAACCGTCTCCCTCAAGGTGCTGGCAGAGGGATTTTCGGACATGGGCGTGCCCGTGTTCCTCGCGGATATCAAGGGTGATCTCGCCGGGATGGTGCAGCCCGGCACACACAGCGACAATATCGCCAATCGCCTGACGCAGTGCGGCGTGCCGACGTTCGAGTACCGCACGTTCCCGACCGTGTTCTGGGACGTGTTCGGCAAAGAAGGGCATCCCGTCCGCACGACCGTGAGCGAAATGGGGCCGACGCTGCTCGCGCGGCTGATGAACCTCAACGACACGCAGGCGGGCGTACTGAGCATCCTCTTCCGCGTCGCGGATGACGAGAACATGCTCCTGCTCGACCTCAAGGACTTGAAGGCCATGCTTGCCTACGTCGGTGAGCACGCCAAGGAGTACACGCTCGATTACGGCAACGTGTCCATGGCATCTGTCGGTGCGATTCAGCGCGCCGTCGCCATGCTGGAGGACGAGGGCGGCAATGCGTTCTTCGGCGAACCCGCGCTGAACATCGCCGACTGGATGCAGCTTGATGAAAGCGGGCGCGGCGTTATCAACATTCTCGCGGCGGACGTGCTCTACCGCAAGCCCCGGCTGTACTCGACCTTCCTGCTGTGGATGCTGTCGGAGCTGTACGAGCTGCTGCCCGAATGCGGCGATTTGGACAAGCCGCGCATGGTGTTCTTCTTCGACGAGGCGCACCTGCTCTTCGACGACTGCCCCAAGGCGCTGCTGGAAACGCTGGAGCAGGTCGTCCGGCTGATTCGCTCCAAGGGCGTCGGCGTGTATTTCGTCACCCAGAACCCCTGCGACATTCCCATGAGCATTCTGGGGCAGCTCGGCAACCGCGTTCAGCACGCCCTGCGCGCCTACACGCCGCTTGACCAGAAGGCCGTCCGCACCGCTGCGATGACCTTCCGCGCGAATCCCGCGTTCGATACGGCAGAAGCCATCACCACACTCAAAACAGGCGAAGCACTGGTTTCCTTCCTCGATGCGGACGGTGCGCCGAGCGTCGTCGAGCGCGCGACCATCCTTCCCCCGCAGAGCGCCATGAACGCCATCGACGGCGATGTGCGGCAGGAGTGCATCGAATCCAGCCCCTTCCGCGGCGTTTACGACACGCCGGTTGACCGCGTTTCCGCCTACGAAATGCTGGCAAGCGCGTTCCAGAAGGAGCAGATGCCCGCACCGGAAGCCGCCGCGCCGCAGATTTCGACCGCTGCGCCGACGGTCAGCCGCCCCGATGCGTTCCTCGTGTTCGACCCGCAGACAGGGCATTATGTGCAGCGCGAGGCTGCCCAGCCGATGACTCAGGCGCAGCCGATGGTTCAGGCACAGCCGATGGCTCAGGCTCAGCCTGTGGGTCAGGCACAGCCTGTTCAACAGCCTGCCGCACAGGGCAGCACGCCGCGTCCCGCGTGGATGGCGGCGGACGAACCTGCACGTCCGGCATGGCAGAATCAGCAGGAGCAGCAGCCGATAGGTCAGGCGCAGCCTGTCCCGGTGCTGACTGTGCAGCAGCCGCAGGTGCAAAACATGCTGGTGATGGTCTATGACCCGGCAAGCGGGCAGTATGTGCAGAAGATGATGCCGATGCAGCTTGACCCCGTGACGGGCAATTACGTCCCGGCTCAGGCGCAGCCCGCAGCAGCGCCGACAACGACGAAGGCGCAGGAGCGCGAGGCGGAGAAGCAGCGCAAAGCAGCTGAAAAAGCCGAGAAGGAACGTCAGGCGGAAGAACGCCGGAAGCACGCGGATGAACTGCGCGAAGAACGTGCCGCGCGCGCCCGGAAGAACGACTCATTGCTGGGGCGCGTGCAGAATACGGCGATTAGCACCGCGACCCGCGAAGTGACGCGGCAGGTGACGCGCGGGATTCTGGGCGGAATCACGGGGCTGTTCGGGGGAAACAAGAAATAACTATTATTGATATACGCAAAGCGGGTGCATGGAGTTTGAAGCTCCGCGCACCCGCCTTTTTTATACTATTTTCAAATGAGAATGCGCCGCGAATGCAGGAAATAGTATTAGTCCACCGTAATCAGCCCCGGATACTGCGCCATCACTTCGTCCGCCTGATTCACGAACGTCGTTACTGCCGACGGCTGCGCCTCAAACGGCTTTCCTTCCACCAGCACCTCGACTTTCTTCACGCCCGGAAATTGGCTCGCCGTGAACACAATTGCCCGGAGCGCCTGACTTGTCGCCGCGCTCGCGTCCTCCGCCGTCGCAAGGGACGCAAATTCTTTTGTGAAGTCAATTGTCGCGACACCGTTCTTCAGCGTCACCGACCGCAGACCACAGTCCTTCGGCAGCGGAATTTCCAGCCCGCTGTCCTTCTCCGGGCCTTTCGCCAGTTCCAGCATTGCCGTGGTCAGGTCAGCAGGGGAAAACACCGTCCGCGTAACAGGCACCATCAGCCGCCCGTCCGCCGACGGGAAATATAGCTGCACCCGCGACGCATTCGTCAGGTTCGCCGTCGTCTCCACGCTTTCCAGATTCACGCCGTCCGCCTTGAACACGCCGGATACGTCTGTCCCGTGCGTCAACTGCGAGCGCTTCTGACCGTCAAAGAGGAACGTTACCTCCTGCACCGTGTCAAATCCGCACAGCGCCGCCGCCGTCCCCTGCACCATCAGCAGCTCTTCTTCCGCGTTCTGGCAGCTCAGCGCCTCCTTGCTCAAGTCCACGCGCGCCTTGCCGCCGGAAATGTCCAAATCGAACGTCACGCCCTCTGGAATAACGTTCCGCAGCCCCATCCGCGCCGCCGCGAGGTCGTTCTCGGACGACTTCACCATCAGGCTCAGCGTCGCCTTCGCCACGCCGTCCTGCAGCGGAATCTGGCGCGTGACCGGCACGAGATACCCCTCGCCGTCCTCATACCAGCAGACGGTAGAGGTCACTTCGACATCCGGCGATGCGTCCGCGATGGTTTGGGTGCTGACATCGGGGGTGAAGTCAGTCTGCTGCATGGCGGTTTGGGTCTGCTGTCCGCCGCGGACGGCGAGGACAACTACAAGCGCCGCCGCAGAGACAATGAGCAGCCGTTCCATCGTGATGCGGCTGGGGAGATGAAGGGATTTGAGGGATGGAAGTTTCGGAAGTTTGGGAAGTTTCATGTTTGTCCGCCTCCTTGCCCGTTGATTCGGCTGATGGATGGTATGCGGGCGGGCGGCGGAAAAGAAGGGCGTGTGGAAAAGAAAAAACGGGGGCAGGGAGCATTGCACCCCCCTGCACCCGTCCCTTTGCAATTTTCCCTTCAGCCCAATCAGCCGATATATTCCTTCCCGCCCATGTACATCCGCAGCGCTTCCGGGATGCGGACGCGGCCGTCGGCCTGCAGGTTGTTTTCGAGGAAGGCAATCAGCATACGCGGCGGCGCAACACAGGTGTTGTTCAGCGTATGCGCGAAGTATTTGCGGCCGTCGTCGCCCTTGACGCGAATCTTCAAGCGGCGCGCCTGCGCATCGCCCAGATTCGAGCAGCTGCCGACCTCAAAGTACTTCTTCTGGCGCGGAGACCACGCTTCCACGTCCAGCGACTTCACCTTCAGGTCAGCAAGGTCGCCAGAGCAGCATTCCAGCGTGCGAACCGGGATGTCCATCGAGCGGAAGAAATCAACGGTGTTCTGCCACAGGCGGTTGAACCACATCGGGCTGTCCTCCGGCTTGCAGACGACGATCATCTCCTGCTTCTCGAACTGGTGGATGCGGTACACGCCGCGCTCCTCAATGCCATGCGCGCCAACTTCCTTGCGGAAGCAGGGGGAATAGCTGGTCAGCGTCTGCGGCAGCTGGCTTTCGTCCAGAATCGTATCAATGAACTTGCCGATCATCGAGTGCTCGGACGTACCAATCAGATAGAGGTCTTCGCCCTCGATCTTGTACATCATGTTCTCCATCTCGGCGAAGCTCATCACGCCCGTCACCACGTCGCCGTGGATCATATACGGCGGGATGCAGTAGGTGAAGCCGCGGTCGATCATGAAATCACGGCCATAGGACAGAATCGCGGAGTGCAGACGGGCAATATCGCCCATGAGGTAATAGAAGCCGTTGCCGGAGGTCTTGCGGGCGCTGTCAAGGTCGATGCCGTGCAGGCGCTCCATGATATCCACATGATACGGAATCTCGAAATCCGGCACGACGGGTTCACCGAAGCGCTCGATTTCCACGTTCTGGCTGTCATCCTTGCCAATCGGCACAGACGGGTCAATGATGTTCGGAATGACGAGCATCCGCTTGCGGATTTCCGCCTGCAGTTCGTCTTCCTTCGCCGCAAGGCCCTCCAGATCCGCCTTGTAAACGGCGACCTGTTCCTTCGCCTTTTCGGCCTCTTCCTTCTGACCCTTGCCCATCAGCATGCCGATCTGCTTGGACGCAACCTTAATTTGGTTGCGCAGGGTGTCCGCCTGCTGAATCGCGGCGCGGTACTCCTTGTCCATCTCGACGACTTCGTCGACCATGACGAGCTTTTCGTCCTGAAACTTCTTGCGAATGTTCTCCTTCACCAATTCGGGATTGGTACGGAGCAGATTGATGTCCAGCATCGGAAAAAATCCTCCTTTTTTGCTTGGCGGAAACCAAAAAGGCTTCCCATCCCGTAAAATTCCGGGACGAGAAGCTCGCGTTGCCACCCAGTTTGCCTGACGCACGTCAGACCACTCATGCTCGCTGTATCGGGCGAACCCGGCAGACTCCTCGTCTGCCCCCATTCAGGAGTGGAAGAAGCACCCGCGCCCTGCCGCCTCGCACCGTCCGGCGGCTCTCTGGAAGGACAAAAGCTGCTTTTCTCCCGTCAAGCGGGGTCATTTGACAGGCTTATTATACGCCATTTTGCGCGCTGATGCAAGAGGGAATTTCAACTTTTGGGCGAAATGGCGCGCATCCGCAAAATTGTTACAAAAAAATTAAATTTTCGTACATGACAACGTTTTCCCCTTTTGATTCGTCTGATAAGTAGAACACCGTAGGAGGTACATTTCCCGATGAAACACCTGATTTCGCTTTTGCTCTGCGCGCTGCTGATTGTTCCCGCTTTGGCGGAGGACGCGCCTGATTTCGAGCCAATTCCGTGGGATATCAAGGTTTCCCCCAACCTGCCGAACCCGGATTGTTACCTGCCCAATAACGGCGGCTACCATGATGATTCCATCGACATCCAGATTAACGTCACCTACTGGACGCAGGATTTGCAGCAGGTCGATGCACCCGGCGAAGGCACAACAACCGTCATGTCCGCACGCGTGAAGCTGACCGACGTGAGCCAATTCCGCACAGGCTTCGCGAACAAGTACCCGTCGAAGCAGGCGCGCCACGTTAACGACATGACAAAGCGCTTCAACGCCGTCATGGGCATCGACGGTGACTACTGTCTCTACCATGAGCAAGGCATCGTCGTCCGCAACGGTCAGACGCTGCGGATGCGTCCGCATAAGGGCCGCGACGAGCTGATTGTGGACGAAAATGGCGACTTCCACCTCATCACCTGCACCACACAGGCGAAGTGGGACGAGTACATTGCCGGCGGCGGCACCGTCCTGCACGCCTTCTGTTTCGGCCCTGCGCTGGTGGTGGACGGCGTTCCGCTCACAAACCTTGATGACGTAACCATCGACAACGGCAAAGCCAAGAAAGCCCAGCGAATGGTCATCGGGCAGATTGGCAAGCTGGAATACCTGATACTGACGAACGAGGGGCCGGAAAGCACCGCCCCGAAATCCGTCGGCTTCGACCTTGTGCAGATGGCGAACCTGTGCGTGCAGTTTGGGCTGGACAACGCCTACAACCTCGACGGCGGCTCATCGAGCACGATTGCGCTGAATAATCAGAAGATTAACTCGCCGTCGAGCCACAAGAACCGCATGGTTGGGGATTGCATTTGGTTCGCGACGCTGGTGAAGGAAGAGACGTGGCGGGAGAAGGAGTCGGTACAGACGGTAGAAGTGGAGGAAAATAAGTGAACCTCGCGGTGCGCAGGCGATTGGCAGACCTGCGCGCCGTGCTTTTTTGGGGGGCAAATTCACCGTCAAGGAAGCGGCAGGTGCAGAAAAATAGGGATGAGGTCAGGAAAAACGTCGAGACTGCAATGCGTTCTGCTTATAAATGCAAAATCTGCCCCAAAACACGAAAAAAGCCCTGCAAAATGCAAGGCTTATGGAGCTGATAACCAGATTTGAACTGGTGACCTCATCCTTACCAAGGATGCGCTCTACCAACTGAGCTATATCAGCATCCGTGTGCCGGCGAGTGAATCGCACTGACAACATTGATATAATAGCACACTTCTTCGGAAAATGCAAGAGGGAAAATGAAATTTTTTTCGGGAAATTTGCGAAAAATATCGTTTGCGGGAAAATCAGCAGATTTCAGCACGGAAAATCAGCGTTTTCGGTGGAAAAAATGCGTTCCAGCCTTGACAAAGTGAGCGTTTGCGCCTATCATTATATTTGTTAGATTCTCACTTTTTCAGGAGGAAATCACGATGGCTGATTTGACGATGGACAAACTGGTTGCGCTGTGCAAAAACCGCGGTCTGATTTTTGCCGGAAGCGAACTGTACGGCGGTTTGGCAAATACATGGGACTACGGCCCGCTCGGTGTGGAATTTAAGAACAATGTGAAAAAGGCGTGGTGGCAGAAATTTGTGCAGGAAAGCAAGTACAATGTGGGACTTGACTGCGCTATTCTGATGAACCGCGAAGTGTGGGTGGCGTCGGGTCACGTCGGCGGCTTCAATGACCCGCTGATGGACTGCAAGGCGTGCAAGGCGCGCTACCGTGCAGACAAGCTGATTGAGGACTTCACCGGTGGCGCGGAAACCGGCGACGGCTGGACGAACGCTGAGCTGGAGAAGTACATTGCCGAGCACGACATCGTCTGCCCGAAGTGCGGCAAGAAGGATTTCACCGGCATCCGCCAGTTCAACCTGATGTTCAAGACCCATGCGGGCGTGATGGAAACGCCGGAGAACGAGATTTACCTGCGTCCCGAAACCGCGCAGGGCATCTTCGTCAACTTCGCCAACGTCATGCGCTCCATGCGCAAAAAGCTCCCGGCGGGCATCGCACAGATTGGCAAATCCTTCCGCAACGAAATTACCCCCGGCAACTTCATCTTCCGTGTCCGCGAATTTGAGCAGATGGAGCTGGAATTCTTCTGCAAGCCCGGCGAGGATTTGCAGTGGTTCGACTACTGGCGTTCGTTCTGCAAGCAGTGGCTGCTTTCGCTGGGCATCAAGGAGGACAGCCTGCGCCTGCGCGACCATGAGCCGGAGAAGCTGGCGTTCTACTCCAAGGCGACGACGGACTTCGAGTTCCTATTCCCGTTCGGCTGGGGTGAACTCTGGGGCATCGCCGACCGCACGGATTACGACCTGACGCAGCATCAAAACCATTCCGGCAAGTCGCTGGAATACCTCGACCCGGTGACGAACGAGCGCTACATCCCCTACTGCATCGAGCCGTCGCTGGGCGTTGACCGCATGGTGCTGGCATTCCTGTGCAATGCCTACGAGGAGCAGGAGCTGGAGGGCGGCGACGTGCGCACGGTGCTGCACCTGCATCCGGCGCTGGCGCCCTACAAGGCTGCCGTCCTGCCGCTGCAAAAGAACAAGCTGGGCGCGCTGGCGAGCGAAATCCACGCGGATTTGGCGAAGTATTTCCCGGTGGATTACGACGAGACGGGTTCGATTGGCAAGCGCTATCGCCGTCAGGACGAAATCGGCACGCCGTTCACGATCTGCGTGGACTTCGACACCGAAGCGACGCAGTCGGTCACGGTTCGCGACCGCGACACCATGCTGCAGGAGCGCGTGGCGCTGAAGGATCTGCGGAGCTACATCGAGGAGCGGATGCGCTTCTAATTTCGCCTGTTTCCCTCATAAACACGCGGGCACTGTATGCAGCCGCGTTCAACCCAATCGCGCGAAAGGGTCAAGGGAGGGGACTTCGTCCCGTTTCATTCTCCCTTGC
>OLQL01002528.1_pt1 | contig 12436 bp, 11 predicted proteins | sample 1672971 | NCBI WGS metagenome assembly OLQL01 (sample SAMEA3136742, study PRJEB25190) | human gut metagenome | biome: human gut; feature: human-associated habitat; material: faeces | place: Austria | collected 2013
ATGTAAGCTCCCTTGCCTGCAAGTTTGCTTCCTTGTCTTGCAGGCTTTCTCATCCCTCTGGCAGTCTGTTGACTTTGTCAACATCCTGAGGCGCCCGGTTTTCCCGGACGCCTCTGCGCTTACTTGCGGTGCTTGGCTTCGCCCAGATAGGCGTCGCGCACGCGCGGGTCTTCCAGCAGCTCAAGGCCCTTGCCCTCCATGGTGATGACGCCCGTCTCCAGCACGAAGCCGTAGCTGGCGCACTTGAGGGCGGCGTTGGCGTTCTGCTCGATGAGCAGGATCGTGATGCCGCTGTCCCGTAAACGCTCGATGATGGCGAAAATGTCCTTCACCACCAGCGGCGCAAGGCCCAGACTGGGCTCGTCCATCATGATGAGCTTAGGCCGGGTCATCATGGCGCGGCCTACCGCCAGCATCTGTTGCTCGCCGCCGGAAAGCGTGCCCGCCAGCTGCCAGCTCCGCTCCTTCAGCCGGGGAAACAGCGTGTAAATGTACTCGATGTCCTCCTGAATTTTGCGGGTATCTTTGCGGAGATACGCGCCGATTTTCAGATTTTCCAAAACCGTCAGATTGGCGAAGACCCGCCGCCCCTCCGGCACCAGCGCAATACCGCGCTCCACAGTCTTCTGAGTTGCCAGACGGGTGATGTCATCGCCGTTGTAAAAAATGGAGCCGCTCTTTACCGGCACCAGCCCGGTGATGGCCCGCAGCGTGGTGGACTTGCCCGCGCCGTTGGCACCGATCAGGGTAACGATCTGCCCTTCGTCCACGGAGAAAGAAATGCCCTTCAGCGCTTCAATGCCGCCGTAGCTGACCACCAGGTCTTTCACTTCCAGCATACTCATTCTTCCTCCACCCCCAAATAGGCCGCGATCACGTCGGGATTCGCCTGAATATCCTCGGGCGTGCCCTCGGCGATCAGTCGGCCGAAGTCCAGCACGTAGATTCGATCGCTGATGCCCATGACCAGATTCATGTGGTGCTCGATGAGGAAGATCGTCAGCTTGAAATCTTCCTTGATCTTGAGGATAAATTCGCTTAATTCGTCCGTCTCCTGCGGGTTCATGCCGGCGGCGGGCTCGTCCAGCAGCAACAGGCGGGGTTCTGTGGCCAGTGCCCGGGCGATCTCCAGATAGCGCTGCTTGCCGTAGGGCAGGGACGAGGCCTTTTCGTCCGCTACGTCCCCAAGGCCCAGCAGGTAGAGCAGATCCAGCGATTCCTGACGGATGCGCTTTTCTTCCTGCATGTTCAGGTGGAAGGCCGCCGAGAAAAGCCCCGCCTTCATGCGCATGTGACGGGCTACCAGTACGTTTTCCAGAACCGTCATGCCCTTGAACAGACGGATATTCTGAAAGGTGCGGGCCACGCCCATTTCGGTAATCTTGTCCGGCGTGTTGGAGATGAGCTTGCCGTATTCGCCGATGTGGCTTCCGGCGTAGAGCTTCTTCATTTTGCCGGTGGGATGACCCTGCGCGATGATCTTGCCCCGCATTTTCACATTGCCGTTGGTGGGCGCGTATACGCCGGTGACCACGTTGAAGGCCGTGGTCTTGCCCGCGCCGTTGGGGCCGATGAGGGCCACGATCTCGCCCTTGTCCACGTGCATGCTCAGGCTGTCCACGGCGACTACGCCGCCGAACTGCATGGTCACGTTTTCCAGCTCCAGAATGGTCTTGACGCCATTGCTCATTTCACCGCGCCCCCTTTCTGCACTTTTTTGCGGAAGAGATCCGGGAGTTCCCGGGTGCCCATAATGCCCTGCCGGAAGAACAGCACCACGATCATGATGATGATGGAAAAAACCACCAGACGGAAGCCGTTGCGCAGCAGAGGCACCTCCCATGTGCCGATCATCTGCTTCTGATCCAGGAAGCGCAGCCACCATTCGGAGCAGGCAACGAACAGGAACGAACTCAGGCAGCTGCCGGTGACGGAACCGATGCCGCCGATGACCACGATCAGCAGAATTTCGTAGGTCATGGCCGAGGTGAAGCTCTTGGCCTGCACGGAGTTCTGATACATGGCCAGCATCGCGCCGCCTACGCCCGCAAAGAAGGAACTGATGCAGAAGGCCTGCTGCTTGTGCCGGGCCAGATTCACGCCCATGGCCTCGGCGGCGATCTCATCGTCCCGGATGGACATGAAGGCGCGGCCGTAGCTGGAATGGAGCAGCAGTACGATCAGGCCGATGCATACGCCCGCGATCAGGAAGGGAATGGTGGTGGAAAAGTAGAGCGTGACTTCTCCTTCCGCGTTTCGGATGTTGAAATCGTTAAAGGTGGGGAAAAGGCGGAGCATATTGGAACCGTTGGTGACGGCCCCCAGTTTGTCCCACTGGAAGATGGAGCGGATGATCTCCGCAAAGCCCAGCGTGGCAATGGCCAGATAGTCGCTCTTGAGCCGCAGCACCGGCAGGCCGATCAGGAACGCGAAGGCCGCCGCCATCAGCCCGGCCAGAATCAGCGCGGGAATGACGGGCATGGCGAACTGGATCAGGCCGCCGTCATAGTACTGGTACACCACGGCCCGGCTTTCTACCGGAATGGTCAGAATGGCGTAGGTGTACGCCCCGATGAGCATAAAGCCTGCCTGTCCCAGCGAGAACAGACCCGTGAAGCCGTTGAGCAGGTTCATGGAAACGGCCACCAGCGCATAGGTGGCGCCTTTTTTCAGCACGGTGAAAAGCATGGAGGTGGGCGGGATGATCTGTTCCAGCAGAAAGACCGCCGCGTAGATCAGAAGGACGATCACGCCGGTCAGCACTGCGCCCAGACTGGGCTTGGTATTTTGCATCCGGGGAGCTTTTTCGGGAATGGTCATTTTTCTCACCTCACACCTTATCCGTCGTTTTTTCACCGAACAGACCCGTGGGTTTGACGATGAGAATGATAATCAGCAGCGCGAAGGTAAACGCATCCGAGAAGGTGGTCAGTCCCAGCATCTGCTTGGTCACGCCGGATTTGATGAGGATCACGTCCAGTCCCTTGATGAGGTTCTCACAAATGCCGATGATGAACGCGCCCACCACCGCGCCGGGAATGGAGCCGATGCCGCCGAACACCGCCGCCACGAAGGCCTTCAGGCCGGGCATGGAGCCGGAGGTCTGGATGACGGTGGTGTAGTTGGTGAAGTACAGAATGGAGCCCACGCCCGCCAGAAAGGAACCGATCACGAACGTGATGGAAATGACGTTGTTGATCTTGATGCCCATGAGCTGGCTGGTCTCAAAATCCTTGCTGACCGCCCGCATGGCCATGCCGATCTTGGTGTGATTGATGAGCAGCACCAGCGCCACCACCAGAATCAGCGTCAGAATGGGGGTGACGATGGTCACCATTTTGGTGGTGGCCGTGCCGATGGTGACGGACTCCGAAATAAAGGGAATGCTGGGGTAGTACTGGTTCAGGCCGCCGGTGATGTACAGCACCAGATTCTGCAGCGTATAGCTGACGCCGATGGCCGAGATCATGATGCTCATGCGGGGAGCCGTGCGCAGGGGCTTGTAGGCCACCCGTTCGATCACGAAGCCGATCAGCGCCGTCAGGATCAGCACCAGCGGAATGGAGAGATACAGCGGCAGGCCGCTGGCGGAGATATAGACCATCAGAATGCCGGCCACCATGAACACATCGCCGTGGGCGAAGTTGATCAGGCGCAGAATGCCGTAGACCATGGTATAGCCGATGGCGATCAGCGCGTATTGGCCGCCTACGGAAATGCCGGACAACAGGTAGGGAAGTACGGTGCTCATCGTGGGAGCCTCCTTCGTGACGGATGGAGTGGCAAAAGAATGCGAATGGAAAAGAAAGCAGATGACTTTCGGGAAAAGACAAGCTGCAAGAGAAGGGTTTGAAATAGAAGTGAACGAAAGTATGGGGTAAAGAGGACTTAGTCCCCTTCCGGGGTTTGGGTCAGGGCCCCAAAAGGCGGCTGACGCTCGCCCGCCCGCAGCGATACAGAGCCGCTGGGGCGGGCGGAGCGCAGCCGCCCTGACGGATAGAAAGGATGAAATTGGAAACTTACTCGACGGTCTGCACGGCGACGAAGTCCCATGCGCCGGTCTCGGTATTGACGGACTTGATGTAGGCGGAATCGCGGATCGCGTCGCCGGTCTCGTCAAAGGCGATCTCGCCGGTCACGCCGGTCAGCTTGACGCTGGGCAGCGCGGCCAGCACGGCCTTCGAATCGGTGCTGCCAGCGGCCTTCAGCGCCTCCAGCGCGGTGAAGTAAGCGTCGTAGCCCATAACGCTCACAGCGGAGATCATGTCGTTGCCGCCGTTGTTGGTCAAATACTCGCTGTCGGAGTTCAGCCAGGCCTTGAAGCCTTCGTCAAATTCGGGGGAGCCGCCCTCCTGATAGAAGGTGGTGATGATGACCTTCACGTTGGTGCCCTTGGCGGCCTCGGCGACCTTGTTGTTGTCCAGCGTGTCGCTGCCAAGAATGGGATAGCTCACGTTCTGGCCCGCCGCCTGACTGATGATCTGCGAAGAATAGGCGATGGACACGGGGCAGAAGAACACTTCCGCGCCGATGGCCGTAGCGTTGGACAGGTAGGAGGTAAAGTCGGAGTTGCCGGTGGGGAAGGTGTCGGAGATCACCATGCCGCCCATGGCCTCAAAGGCCTGCTGGAAGTAGTGGCACAGGCCCACGTCATAGTCGTTGCCCAGCTCGGCCAGACAGTACGCGGTACGCGCGCCCAGCTCCTTGAAAGCGTAGTTGGCCAATACCGTTCCCTGGAAGGGATCCAGGAAGCAGATGCGGAAGTAGTGGCTGTTGCCTGCCGTCACCTGCGGGTTGGTGCAGGTCACGCCGATAGCGGGAATGCCCGCGTCGGCGAAGTACTGGGAACCGGCAATGGAAACGCCGGAGCCATAGGAGCCCAGCACCACGCTCACGCCCTCGCTGACCAGCTGCTGGGCGGCGGAGGGGGCTTTATCGGTAGAGGAGCCGTTATCCGCGTAGACCAGCTCGACCTTGTAGGTCTCTCCGCCGATCTCGACAGTGGGCTGCACGGCGTTGGCGTACTGCATTCCCAGCATTTCCTGCTTGCCGCCTGCGCCGCTGTCGCCGGAAGCGGGTTCGAACACGCCGATCTTTACGACGCCCTCAGCCATGGCAAAGGTGGGGATCATCATCAAAACTGCCAGAAAAATTGCCAGATACCTTTTCATTGGGGGTCGCCTCCTGAGTTCCTGAATGTTTTTTGGTTTACGGGTGAAATTATAATTCCTTCATTTCAAAATTGCAATCCTGCAAAATAAAAATGCGGACGAAAAACAGGAAAAATACAAAAATATGAATTTAAAAGCAAAAATTCAGCACAAATCAAGGCGATTTTGGTGAGTTAAAGGAACAAAGCGTATGTTCAAAAATGCAATTAAAAGTTTTGAAATTGCATTTTCCTGCAAAATTGCAGCAAGATGCAGGAAATATAAACGGGGGGTATCAAAAAAGACCGCCCGCAAAAGGACGGTCCAAAAGAAGCTTTTTTCAGTTGTCATTACTGTCCGGATAGGAATGGTAGTAAACGATAACGGGATCGTCTTTCTGGAAGGAGTCTCCTTTTTTGAAGTCTGCTTCCCCTTTGATCGTAACCCGTCCCACTTTGCCGACGTCGCCCTGCTTACTGAAAAACAGCCAGTCCGCCAGATCGCCCATTGCAGAAGTAGAAACAGCAGAAAAACCGGCATCGGTCAATTCCTGCGCCACCTCCTGATAGGGGCGGTTCAGATAACTGCGCATGTCAGCCGGTGTATAACGGCTGTCCTTATCAGACGTTATTTCTAGTAAAATCCATGGAGCGAAACAACTAACAAACAGAATAATAGCAGCAATAATTAAACCTTGGGTATCCTTACTCAAATCTCTGAAATGTGTTCTCAGCCTTTTCCTTTCCAGCTTCAGCCTCTCCCGCGCAAGATCGTTTTTCATCCGCGCGATAAACACATCGTCGCTTTCCGTTATCGTGTCCTTCGAACCGCAGAAAGGGCAATAGGTGATTTTCCGTTTCGCGTCCAGCTTCAGGTCGGCGCCGCAGTTTTTGCATTTCACGACTAGTTCCCTCGAATAATGCATGAGTCAAGACGGTTATTATACCGCATTCCTTATTATAGGAGCTTCGATAGAAAATTTCAATCCTTCTTTGCCGCGCATTGTTATGAAAAAATACGGTTCATGTGCAGCAATACGGTTTTCATGATGGTAGCAACAGTATTAGAAGCAGGTAAAAACATATTCAGAACAATTCATTCCCTTGACGGACGGCATCGAAGGGGGTACAATGCCAGCAACGTCCCCGGCGAGAGCCTTTTCCGCCGGGCGCGGCAGCCGACCGGATGCTTCCGGCGGCGTCATTAGAACGGTAGGATTGTAGGAGGAATGAAACATGAAAAAGGCATTGGGGATTCTGGCAGCTTTGGCCGTACTGGTATGCGGCATGACCGGCGCAATGGCGGAGCCCTTCCGCGTAGGCATTTGCCAGCTGGTCACCCACGACGCGCTGGACGCGGCCACGCAGGGCTTTATGGACGCGCTGACCGAGGAACTTGGCGCGGATAACGTAACTTTTGATGTACAGAATGCGGCGGGCGATTCCAACACCTGCTCCACCATCGTCAACAGCTTTGTGGCGGAGGATGTGGATCTGATTCTGGCCAACGCCACGCCCGCCCTGCAGGCGGCTTCCGCGGCAACCGCCGATATTCCGATTCTGGGCACCTCTGTTACCGAATACGGCGTGGCGCTGGGCATTGACGATTTCACCGGCACGGTGGGCGGCAACGTCAGCGGCACCTCCGATCTGGCTCCGCTGGATCAGCAGGCGGCCATGATTCTGGAACTGTTCCCGGACGTGAAGACTGTGGGTCTGCTGTACTGCTCCGCCGAGGCCAACAGCCAGTATCAGGTGGACACCGTGAAGAAGGATCTGGAAGAAAAGGGCGTTGCCTGCACCCTGTATCCCTTTGCCGACTCCAACGACGTAGCCGCTGTGACCCAGACGGCCTGCGACGCGTCCGATGTGATCTATGTGCCCACGGATAACACCGTGGCTGCCAACACTGCTATCGTGGCGAACATCTGCCTGCCTGCGGACAAGCCGGTCATCGCCGGGGAGGAAGGCATGGCCAAGGGCTGCGGCGTGGCGACCCTGTCCATCAGCTACTACGATCTGGGCGTGACCACCGGCAAGATGGCCGCGAAGATCCTCAAGGGCGAAGCGAATATCTCCGAAATGCCCATCGAGTACGCTGAAAACTTCACGCCTGAATACAACCCCGTGGTCTGCGAAGAACTGGGCGTGACGGTCCCCGACACCTATCAGGCGCTGGACGTGGAATAAGATTCGTATTTTCCAAAAGGCTTTTCTGACTTTTCCGAAGGGGCAGCTGCATCCAGCCGCCCCTTCGAGTGTGTTCTCTAAAAAATCATTCGTTTTTGTTTTCTCTTTTCAAGCGACCACGACAATGGGGGAATGAGGTTTGACCAGTTTTCTCAACGCGCTGCCGGGGGCGATCTCTCAGGGACTGATCTGGGGCGTCATGGCCATCGGCGTATACATTACCTATAAAATTCTGGACATCGCTGATCTGACGGTAGACGGCTCCTTCTGCACGGGCGGCGCGGTGTGCGTCATGATGATCGCGGGCGGCTGCAACGTCTGGCTGGCGCTTTTGTGCGCCATTCTGGCGGGAATGCTGACGGGACTGGCTACCGGCCTTCTGCACACGGCCTGCGGCATTCCGGCTATTCTGGCGGGCATTCTGACCCAGCTGGGCTTGTGGTCAGTCAATCTGGCCATCATGGGTATGAAAGCCAATCAGGCCCTCAATGTGAATAAGCAGCCCCTGCTGGTTTCTCTGCGCTATCTGCAGGAAGTGGGCAAGGGTACGAAGCCTTTCTACATGCACCCCATTTTCATTGTGGGGCTGTTCGTGGTGGCGATCGTGGCCATTCTGTACTGGTTCTTCGGTACGGAGCTGGGCTCCTCTATCCGCGCTACCGGCGCAAACCTGCATATGTCCCGGGCGCAGGGCATCAACACCAACAAGAACATCGTGCTGGGGCTGATGATCTCCAACGGTCTGGTGGCGCTTTCCGGTGCGCTGCTGAGCCAGTACCAGAGCTTTGCGGATATCAACATGGGCCGCGGCGCCATCGTGATCGGTCTGGCGGCGGTCATCATCGGCAAAGCCCTGTTCGGCAAGCTGTTCCGCAACTTTGCTCTGAAGCTGCTGGCTGTGGCTATTGGTTCCGTCATCTATTACGCGGTCATTCAGGCGGTCGTCAGCCTGAGCGGCATCAACTCCAACTACCTGAAGCTGCTCTCCGCTCTGATCGTGGCCGTTTTCCTGACCGTGCCCCACTGGAAGGCCAAGTACTTCACCAAAAAGCGCGTGACAGGGGGAAAGAGCCATGCTTGAGATCAAAGAGATCAGCAAAACCTTTAATGCGGGCACGGTCAACGAAAAGACCGCACTGAACGGCGTTTCTCTGACCCTGAACGACGGCGATTTCGTGACGGTCATCGGCGGCAACGGCGCGGGCAAATCCACGCTGCTCAACGCCGTGGCGGGCGTCTGGCCGGTAGATCAGGGCAGCATCTCCATCGACGGGGTGGATGTGACCTATCTGCCGGAATACAAGCGGGCCCGCTACATTGGCAGGGTCTTTCAGGACCCCATGATGGGCACGGCCGCGACCATGCAGATCGAGGAAAATCTGGCGCTGGCCAAGCGGCGCGGCAAGGCTCGCTGTCTGCGGCCCGGCATTACCGCCGCCGAGCGGGAAGAATACAAGCAACTGCTCAAGGGCCTGAATCTGGGGCTGGAAGACCGCATGACCACCAAGGTGGGGCTGCTTTCCGGCGGTCAGCGTCAGGCGCTGACCCTGCTGATGGCAACGTTGCAGAAGCCGAAGCTGCTGTTGCTGGACGAGCATACCGCCGCTCTGGACCCCAAAACGGCGGCCAAGGTGCTGGAAGTGACGGAACGCATCATTCGTCAGGAGCAGCTGACCACGCTGATGATCACCCACAATATGCGGGACGCTATCGTCCACGGCAACCGGCTCATCATGCTCTATGAAGGCCGCATCGTGGTGGACGTTTCCGGCGAGGAAAAGAAGCGCCTGACGGTGGAAGACCTGCTGGGCATGTTCGAAAAGGTCAGCGGCGAGCAGTTCGCCAGCGACCGGGCGCTGCTGAGCTGACGGCGTGGGGGAAGGACGCAATGCGACAGACGCTGCTTCGCGGCTCGGCGCTTCTGCTGGGCGGGATCCTTCTGGGAATGCTGCTGCTTATGGCGGCGTATGCCCTGCCGACGGAACCGATTAGAAAACATTTGGGGGAATCTCTCCTGTGTTTTGACGGCAGCGACGGTATGCCGGAGACCGACAATGAAACGCTGGTTAAGACCTATTCCAGTACATGGCTGGACATCCGCACTGACTTGGTTATGATGCTGATTGCAGCCTATGATTCAGATGCTTCCCCGTGGGAACAAGCCTTGGAAAACCGTATGTACAATGATACGGAACGCTATTACCGGCTGAGCGAACGGCTGGCCGCCGTGGCGCACGGTGTTGGCAAAGACGCGGAACCGGCCTATTCCTACGGCCGTTACTGGCACGGATATTTGGTGCTGCTCAAGCCGCTGCTGCTGTTTTGCAGCTACATGGACATTCGGATGCTGAATGTTCTGGCGCAGGGAACGCTGCTGCTGTATCTACTTCTGCAGCTGAAAAAGTCAGGTGTGCGCTGTATACCGGCTCTGGGAGCGGCACTGGCAGTGTTACAGGCGTGGTTGCTTCCGCTGTGTCTGCAGTATTCGACGGCCTGGCTGACAGCATTGGCCGCTATGTGTCTGTTGGTGCGGTTTCAGAGCCGCTTTGAAAAAGACGGGGTTGTTCTGTTTTTCTTCGGCACGGGCATGGTGACATCTTATGTGGATTTTCTGACCTATCCATTGATTACCTTTGGCCTGCCATGCGTCCTCTGGCTGATGCTGGAAAAGGATCGTCAGAAGAATGCACTTTTGCTGCTGGTACAGTTGGCGCTGGCTTGGGGAATCGGCTATGCAGGAATGTGGGCTGGCAAATGGCTGCTCGTTCTTCTTTTTGGCCGTGCCGGGGAAGGCAGCATGATTCTTGCGGCCATGGAAGAAAGAGGACTAAGTGCCGCTGTCAGCCCGTGGAGCGCAATTCTGCGGAATGGGAGCGTATTTTGGCGGAAACCCTATAAGCTGGCGCTGTTTTGCGTGACAATTTGGATGATAGTCCGGCTGATTCGGCTGGGGAAAAATCGCAGGAAGGTTTCGTGGAATCTGGCAATGGCTCTGCTGATAACGGCGGCCATGCCGCTGGCATGGTATGCGGTGATGAACAATCACAGCCATGTCCACTATTTCTTTACCTATCGGAATTTGGCGATAAGCGTGTTTGCCTTGGGATGCTTGGCTTCTTTGCTTCTGGAAGATAAAAGAAAAGCGAATGAAAAAGGCTTGCCAGTATAGCAGGCCTTTTCTCTTGCGATTGCTTTTTTACCCAAAACACGCTATGATATAAGGTGATGAAATTTACTTGCTTGGAGGGAACAACAGTTGCACCACGAGGAACGGCTGTCCCATATTCGCAATTTCTGTATTATTGCCCATATCGACCACGGCAAGAGCACGCTGGCGGACCGCCTGCTGGAAATGACGGGCGTGTTTGAGAAGCGGCAGATGACGGAGCAGATTTTGGACTCCATGGAACTGGAACGGGAGCGCGGCATCACCATCAAGTCGAAGGCCGTGCGCATGGAGTATCAAGCCAAGGACGGAGAGACTTACGTCCTCAACCTGATCGACACCCCCGGCCATGTGGACTTCAGCTATGAGGTCAGCCGGGCACTGGCGGCCTGCGAAGGCGCGCTGCTGGTGGTGGACGCGACGCAGGGCATCGAGGCGCAGACGCTGGCCAATGTGTATATGGCGCTGGAACACGATCTGGAGACCGTGCCGGTCATCAACAAGATCGACCTGCCCAGCGCCCAGCCGGAGGAGGTCAAGCACGAGATCGAGGAAGTGATCGGCCTGGACCCCTCCGACGCGCCGCTGATCTCCGCCAAGACGGGCGAAAACTGCGGCGACGTTCTGGAAGCCATCGTCAGGCACATCCCCGCACCCCAGGGCGACGCGGAAGCGCCGCTGCAGGCGTTGATCTTCGACGCTTATTATGACAACTACCGTGGCGCGATCTGCTTTGTTCGGGTGAAGCAGGGCACGGTGAAGCCCGGAATGCGGATGCGGCTGATGCAGACCGGCAGCGAGTTCGACATCGTGGAGGTGGGCACCTTCAACCCGGGCTACGAGCCCTGCGACGAGCTGTATCCCGGCGACGTGGGCTACATCGCCGCCTCCATCAAGGATGTGGCCGACACCCGGGTGGGCGACACCATCACTGACGCGAACCGCCCGGCGGACGCGCCCCTGCCTGGCTACCGCAAGGTCACGCCCATGGTGTTCTGCGGCATCTATCCCGCAGACGGCGCGGATTACGACAACCTGAAGGACGCGCTGGAAAAGCTGCGCATGAACGACGCGTCCCTGTCCTTCGACCCGGAGACTTCCGTGGCTTTGGGCTACGGCTTCCGCTGCGGATTCTTGGGCCTTCTGCACATGGAAGTCATTCAGCAGCGGCTGGAACGGGAATTTGATCTGGATCTGGTCACTACCGCGCCCAGCGTTATTTACCATGTATACAAAACGGACGGTTCCATGGTGGAGATCGACAATCCCTCCAACTTGCCGCCAATCGGCGAGATCGAGCACATGGAGGAACCCTACGTCACCGCCACCATCTATACGCCGCAGGAGTTTGTGGGCGCGATGATGGACATTGCCGTGGACAAGCGGGGCATTTTCATCGACATGCAGTACGAGGGCGGCCGCGTCAAGCTGATCTACGAAATTCCCCTGAACGAGATCATCTACGAGTTCTTCGATCAGGTGAAGAGCCGCAGCCGCGGCTATGCCAGCTTCGACTACGAGCTGCACGGCTACCGGGAGAGCGATCTGGTCAAGCTGGACATTCTCCTCAACGGCGAAATTTGCGACGCTTTTTCGATCATCGTTCATCGGGACAAGGCCTACGCCCGGGGACGGAACATTGCCGAAAAGCTGAAGGACGTGATTCCGCGTCAACTCTTCGAAATCCCCATTCAGGCGGCTATCGGCGGCAAGGTCATCGCCCGCGAGACGGTCCGCGCCATGCGCAAGGACGTTCTGGCCAAGTGCTACGGCGGCGACATCACCCGCAAGAAGAAGCTGTTGGAGAAGCAGAAGGAAGGCAAGAAGCGCATGCGCCAGTTCGGCACCGTCGAAGTCCCCAGCGAAGCCTTCCTCGCCGTCCTCAAAATGAACGACGACTAGCAGGGACTGAGCCCCTGCACCCCACACCG
>OLQL01002530.1_pt1 | contig 12419 bp, 8 predicted proteins | sample 1672971 | NCBI WGS metagenome assembly OLQL01 (sample SAMEA3136742, study PRJEB25190) | human gut metagenome | biome: human gut; feature: human-associated habitat; material: faeces | place: Austria | collected 2013
TGACAGACAGCATCACAGCCACACAGAGCACCAGGCTCAGAACCTTCTTCTGGGGAATGCCCTTATCTCACAACGCTTTGCCTCTCAATTTCCCACAGGTTTTCCACGGCGTTCCCACAGCTTCTCCAGGTTTTTCCGTTCCAGTGATTTGCTCCCGAATTTCCTGTTGTTCATAAAAATTCAGTAGACAACTGCCTCTGATGTGAGTACAATAAAACCATTCCACAGAAAAGGACAAAAGATATGAAAAAACTCCTTCGTTTCCTCTTGATCTGTACTCTGACCATCGGCCTTTCCGCCTGTGAGAGCAATGCCTCCAATCCCCAAACCACAGGGAATGCGGATGCAGACTATTTGGGGAAGTACCTCTGCACGGGAATTACATTGGATGGTCTGACCATGAACCCCAATGGGAAATGGTTGGAGCTGAACGCAGATGGGACCGTGACCACATTTCTTACAGAGGAAGCGGACGAAGCGGAATGGAAATTGGAAGGGGAAAACTTTACGATGACCATCGCTGGCAAGATGGTAGGAACTGGTACACTCCAGGGCAACGAACTCTCGTTGGAAATGATGGGGATGGAATACACGTTTGTTCAGGAAGGAACCGGTCAGGACGGGCAGGAGGCATCCTCCAGCAGTGGTTCTTTTGCCACGTTTACCTGCTATGGAAACCTGTATGCGGTTCGGTATCCCACAGACCTTTTCCAGCAAGATCCAGCCGGATTGTCTGATCTTTACACAGAAGACGGCGTCAAAGGCTGGATCACAAAGCTGGATACGGAAGAACGGGTGACAGAATGGTTGGCCGGTTTTGATGAAAAAGAAACCAACGAGAATGTACAGGATTATCAGACCATGGAATACACCGTCGCGGGCTATCCTGCTCGGGCAATTGTATATCAGGACGCAGAGGGCTGGCACAGTGAGGTGATCGTCAACTTTGGAAAAGACATGGGCAATGAAACCTACTCCATGTATGCGGCCTATATTTACTTTACAGGGGATACGTATGTATCCGTATGGAATGAAGAGATTCAAGGAATGATCAACAGTTTAAGCATCGATGGATAATCGCAGGAGGATATCAATGTTTTTCAAGCGACGTTTTCTCTCCCTTATTCTCGCCCTTTTTTTGCTGGCCGGGCTGACTTCCTGTGGAGGACCGCCCGAAGATGCCGGCTCAGGTCCTTCTGCAAGTGATCTGGGACAAGAAGCGCAGCCGAGCGACCAGCCAGAAGATCCCTCCCTTTCCCAGCTCAGGCGCGAGTTGGATGAGGGCGGATATTTCTGTGGCATTGCTTTCTTGGGGAACCTCCCAGACGGTGATCCGGAAGCTCTCCCCCGTGTCATCCGTGAGGCAGGGTATCTGGAGGACTACCCCTTTTTAGAAACCCTTCCCAAAGAGCAAATTATAGCGTATGAAGGTTCTGAAGCCTATTGCCTTGTTCCCCGGTATCAGAAGGCAACCCTTACCGTACAGGCCTTTCTCTCAAACGAAAGCAATCACTACCAAGGGGAACCCGGTGAAATCCTATACGAAAGCCAGGATGGACGCCCTGTGGTTCTCATCGGAAATGTCAGTGACATCATCCCGAATCTGTTGGTCACACTCACGGGGGCAGATGGGGAAAAAATGGAGTATCATCCCGCGCTGAGTCTTTGTGATGGTACGGTAGCACGCCCGGTTTCGCCCAATGTGTATGACTTCAGCCGATACCAGGCGGAGGATTCTCCCATATCCGCTGACTTTTTAGGGCAATGGGAATCAGAGGATGGAGGGGTGGTCTTCTCCTCGGACGGGACCATGTCTCTCTGGTCCGGTTCCTCCATGGACCAGGCAACCGATCAAAAAAGCGGAACGTTTTACGTTATCTCCAATTCAACCCAATACCCGGCTGGAGCTGTATTGTTCGAACTGACAGATGACCATGATACCCCTGCTTTTTGGGGGATTTTTACCCTTGCCGTTGACGGAGCAACCCTCACCGCAACACACGTCAGTGGGGATTTATTGTGGGGAAAGGAAACGGTACTGTTTACACAATAAGGAGACCGTCCTCCTGCAAAAGACATATCCCGGTGCTTTACCATAGGCACCGGGATCGTTTTCATTGGGCCTTTTTCATTACATAATAACTGCAAAGTTTTGTGGGAGTTCCGTGTAAAATCCGTGGGAAATTGCGGAGCGAAGCATTGATGGATAAGGGATTCCCCCAGAAGAAGGTTCTGAGCCTGGTGCTCTGTGTGGCTGTGATGCTGTCTGTCATGGTCATGGGCGCCGGGGCGGCGTTCTCGGATCAGGACAAGATCGAGAACACCGAGGCCGTTGATGCGTGCTCTGCGCTGAACATCATCGGCGGGTATCCTGACGGGTCCTATAAGCCCGAAGGGAACATTAAGCGGTCCGAGATCTGCAAGATGATCTGCGTGGCCCTGAACGGCGGCGAGGAGCCCACCCTGGGCACACCTGCCACTCCCACGTTCTCCGACGTGCGCAACACCCCCAACGCTGCTTGGGCGGAGAAGTACATTGAGTCCTGCGTGTCCCAGGGCATCGTGTCCGGCGTGGGCGGCGGCCGGTTCAGCCCCAACGGCAATGTGACCGGCTCCCAGCTGGCTAAGATGCTGCTGGTCTGCCTGGGCTTCGATTCTGACATCGAGGGCTACACCGGCAACGCTTGGGACATGAATGTCAACGTCCGTGCCACCCAGAAGGGCCTGTACAAGGGCCTGGAAGGTCTGGATGTCTCCGCTGCCCTGACCCGCGACACTGCGGCCCAGATGGTGTGGAACGCCCTGCAGGCTGGCGAAGTCAAGTATGAGTACACTTGGGTGGGCGGCGACGCCACCAAGGTGACTGCGGTTGACAAACTGGACAATGCCAACAATCCCATCACCCTGCTGAAGGACAAGTACAATGCCACCATCGTGGATGATGGTGTTTTGACCAGTATTGATAAGGACAGCAAGGGCACCTACAATGTCGTCGTGACGAACAAGGATACTACTACTACGACGTATACCAAGGTTGAAAAGGACTACTCTGATCTGATGGGCCAGAAGGTTGACGTCATGGTGAAAGATGGCGATCATTCCAAGGTCTATGGCATTTATGCCAATGAGGACTCCAAAGTGATTGCCACCAGCGTGGTGGGTGACCTGGATCCTGTGACCGGTGACAGCGAGAAGATCAAGCTGGACAGCACCGAGTATAAGATTGATACCAGCGCTGAGGTCTATTCCTTTAACAAAACGGATAATCCTGTCAATCTGATCGATTTGGCGAAGACTCACAGCGGTGTGCAGGATGCTTACAGCATTAAGCTGATCGACAACGACGGAAACGGCAAGATTGACCGTGCAGTTGTGACGCCCTTTGCGGTTGCTGAAGTTACCTATGTAGGAACCTCTTCCATGACCTTCCAGGCTGTTAACGGCTTTGCCACCATCGGCAACAAGGACGTGGACGACGTCACTGCTTATGACGGCATTGCCGAGGATGACTGGGTTATCGTTTACGCAGATAGCGATACGGTAGACGGCAATTACAATGTGGAGAAAGCTACTGTTGTGACTGGCGAAGTGACCGGTACCCGCAACAATGGTACTGAGGGCCTGATTGACGGCACCTGGTACACCTCTTTGGTGTCTGGCAAGACCTTCAATGTTGGTGACACTGTTGATGTTGTGACCGTTGGCAAGTATGCATTTAACATTGAGATCTCCGATACCACCGCTACTTCCGCAGATGTTCTGTATGTGGATGGTTTGGAGATCAAGACGGGTCTGAATGCTGGCCTGAACGCCAAGTTGTACTTCACTGATGGTGCTTCCAAGGAAGCTCTGATCTCTAAGATCGATAATGTCAAACTGATTACCAGTGGCACCGCAGCGAAGGGTGAGTGCCTGCTTAATAGTAGCACTTCTGGTACTTTCGGTGACAAAGGTTCTACAATTAATGAATCTGGTCTGAAGACCATGATTGAGGATAAGGTGTTTACCTTCTCCGTGGACGGCGACAAGTACGAAATCAAGACTATCTCCGATACCAACAAGGCTGGTTTTAAGGGGCAGGATACAGTTGCTTCCTATGCCGACAAGACTCTGACGCTGTCGAAGAAGGGCACCGCCAAGATCGCTGACGATGCAGTGATCTTCGTGGAAGGTGCCGACGACACCAAGGTTGTCTCTGGCGCCACTGTAAACGCTTGGGGCAAGGATTCGATTTCCTTTACCGCGGCCAACAGCATTGTGCTGTACTCTGAGTCCAATGGCTTTAAGTACGTGCAGGTTGGTTCTCTCAAACTGGCAACTGGTAATATCCCCGATGCCTCTGGTGACACCGCTTACGGCTATGTGACCGCAGATCCCTACCTGATCAAGGAGGATGGCACCAACTACATCCAGTACACGCTGTGGACTGCTGACGGTGAGAAGGTCGTCCGCGAAAAGACTTCTGACGTCCACGCCAATAAGGGTGACTTCATTTCTTATAACGTGGGTGATGGTACGACCATCAAGACTGTCAAAGTGGGTGACGACGCCAATCTGTTTGCCGGTGCTGTAACCGCTTACGCAGGCGGCGAGGACATCAACATGGTCCAGGCTGATAACGACGCTATCTCTTCCTTCGCCAATAAGATGGCCGATGATGCCACTGTGGTTTACGTCAACACCGCAGACACCAAGGGTGTAGACGGCGGCAAGATCCGCACAGCATCCAAGGACAGCAACGACAAGTACATTGCAAACGTAATGTATAAGCTGGACAGCGAAAACAAGGTCGAGGTTCTGTTTGTTGACGTGAACAACGATCTGGAAGCTGTTGACAACCCGGTTGTTGCTGATGATAAAAAGGCCGTTGAGGATGCAGTTAGTGCTTTGAAGAGTGCCGTTACAACAGGTTCTGCAAATGGTACTGCTGAGAAGCCTTATACAAAAACCGTGACCAACACGGATGGAAAATCTCTTGATCTGATCACTTTCTCTGCCAATGGTACTACTGTCTCGGCATCTATTGTTGAGGATACTGCGACCAAGATTACCAGTGTTAAGTATGCTGACGGCAAATTGACTGCGACTTCTACTGAGAATATGGTAGATGGCAGCGTAAAGCTCGCAATTACTATTGCAAACAATAATGCTACTGCTACTGTGTACGTAAATGTGACTCTCAACTGATTTTCTAATTAAAAATCACAATGAAACGTGCTCCCCTTTTTTGAGGGGAGCACGTTTTTCTAAAATTTACAAATCCCCGTTTCCGCATATCTTTTCGCAATCTGGCCATGATAAGCTCCAGAACGACGCAAGTTCGTTCTTTGATTTTACAATCTCTCATTTCAACATGAAACAAAGGAGAACATTGTTATGGCTAGCAATAAGTCTTCCAGCAACAACAAGATCATGGTCCCCCAGGCTCGCGCCGCGATGGACAAGTTCAAGATGGAAGCTGCCAACGAGGTTGGCGTGGATCTGAAGAAGGGCTACAACGGCTCTATGACCACCCGTGAGGCCGGTTCTATCGGCGGCCAGATGGTCAAAAAGATGATCCAGTCCTATGAGCAGGGCATGAGCAGCGCCGAGTAACCCACCGGGTTCTCTTCTCTGCTGTGTTGGAACAGAGGGAGAGGCAAGTTGCCTCTCCCTCTGTTCCTGTTTAGAATGCGCTACTCCCCCGCCGGCACAGGCGCGCCGACGGGGGAGCCAAATCAGACCTCCATAATCACAGGGAGGATCATAGGATTGCGTTTGGTTTTCTTGTAGAGATAGCGGGACATCTCGCCCTTCATGGCGGACTTGATGGTGGCCCAGTCCCCAATGCCCCGGCTCTGGCAGGCATCCAGGGCCTCCAAGGCCACCTCCCGGAGTTCCTCCATGAGGCTCTCCGATTCCTTTACATAGACGAAGCCCCGGGTGATGATGTCGGGGCCGGAGACCAGCTCTCCGGTCTCTCCGGACAGGGAGACCACCACCACAATCATGCCGTCCTGGGCCAGGTGCCGGCGGTCCCGCAGGACCACGCTGCCCACGTCGCCCACGCCGTACCCGTCCACAAAGACCCGGCCCGAGGGAACCGTGCCGCCCAACTGGGCGGAGTGGGGGGTGAGTTCGATGATGCGCCCCACGTCGCCGATGATAATGTTCTCCGGGGGGGTTCCCATCTCCTGGGCCACCCGGGCGTGGGTCTGGAGGTGGCGCTGCTCCCCATGGACAGGGATGAAGAACTTGGGCCGGACCAGGGCGTGGATGATTTTCAGCTCGTCCTGGCAGGCGTGGCCGGACACGTGAAGGGCGCCAGCGTTCTCGCTGACCACCTCAGCCTTTTTGCGGTAGAGCTCGTTGATGATGTTGTTCACCGCGTTCTCATTGCCGGGGATGGCGGAGGCGGAGATGATCACCCGGTCGCCCGCCTGGATGTCCACCTGCTTGTGGGTGGAAAAGGCAATCCGGAACAGGGCGGACATGGCCTCACCCTGGCTGCCAGTGGTGATGATGCAGATTTTTTCCCGGGGCAGGGACTTGATGTGGTTGATGTCCACAAGAATCCCCTGGGGGATTTCCGTGTACCCCAGTTCGGTGGCCACCCGCATGGAATTCTCCATGCTCCGGCCAGTGACCGCTACCTTGCGTCCGTAGCGGGCGGCCACGTTGATGATCTGCTGAATCCGATCCACATTGGAGGCAAAGGTGGTGACAATGATCCGCTCCTTGCATCCCTTGAACAGTTCATCGAAGCTGGCCCCCACGGCCCGTTCAGACCGGGTGTGGCCGGGGCGTTCCACATTGGTGGAGTCGGCCAGCATGGCCAGGACCCCCTCCTTGCCCAGCTGCCCCAGGCGGGTGAGGTCCATGATTTTTCCCTTGATGGGGGTGGGGTCAATCTTAAAGTCCCCGGTGTGGACCACCACGCCCACGGGACACTTCACCGCGAAGCTGACCGCGTCGGCAATGGAGTGGTTGGCGTGGATGAACTCCACGGAGAACTTGCCCGCCTGGATGATGTCCCCTGCCTCGCAGGTGACCAGCTTGGTGGTATCCAGGAGCTTGTGCTCCTCCAGCTTCAGGCGCACCAAGCCCAGGGTCATCCGGGTCGCGTAGATGGGGGCGTTGAAGGACCGCAGCACGTAGGGCAGGGCGCCAATGTGGTCCTCATGCCCGTGGGTGAGAAAGATCCCCCGGATCTTGTCCTTGTGCTTGATCAAATAGCTCACGTCAGGGATGACCACGTCCACGCCATACATATCATCGTCGGGAAAGCCCATGCCCACGTCCACGATGATAATATCGTTGCCATACTCATAGACGGTGAGGTTTTTGCCGATCTCATTGAGTCCGCCCAAGGGAATGATTTTCAGTTTTTCTGCCATAATAACTCCTTTTTTCTAAAATTCCGCAGAGACAGACCCCAAAAAGAGAGACAGAAAGAAAAGGAAGCTGCCAGGCATACCCGTCCGCCCTGTCCCGCGAAGGGTGATGTCTGTGTTCCCTGTCCTCAAGCATAGATCGGTGGTCTGTGCGGTGGATTTTTATCTCATGCCGCATCGCGGCCGTTTCCCAGTAAAAAAACAAATGAGAAAAGAAAACAGCGGACCGCTGTTTTCACTGTGTTATTGGTAGTATATCACCATTTCCGGAAAAAGTATACATATTTTTTGGAGGGCCTGGGTTTTTGGAACAGAATGTGATAAGCTAAAAGAAAAAATCCCCCCGCCCAAGGGGCCAGGAGGCAGCAATGAATATTCAGATTTTCGGTAAGTCCAAGTGTTTCGACACCAAAAAAGCGGAACGCTATTTCAAAGAGCGCCGGGTAAAATACCAGTACATTGACATGAAGAAATATGGCATCAGCAGAGGGGAGCTCAATGGGGTGCTCCGGTCGGTTCCCCTTTCGGACTTGGTGGACCCCAAGCACCCGGACGCGGCGCTGCTCCAGTATTTGGCCTATGACCAGGATAAGGTGGAGAAGGTGCTGGAAAATCCCACGCTGCTGAGAACGCCCATCGTCCGCAACGGAAAACAGGCCACGGTGGGTTACCAGCCGGAGCAGTGGAAAACCTGGGAATGACAAAATCCCTCCCCTTTTTGGGACACCACCTCCTCTCCCTCTTGCAAAATTAGAACATATGTTCTATAATGAGGGCATCAACCAAGAGGAGGGATGAAGGTGGGAAAGCACACCGACCAGAGAGACCGCACCCTGTGTCTCGCCCGTATTTTATATGAGGAAACCGACGAAAAGCACCCCATGCCCATGACGGAGATGATCCGGCGTTTGGAGGAGGAGGGCGTGGCTTCCGAGCGAAAAAGTATTTATCGGGATTTGGCCGCCATGAACAAGCAGGGGTTTGAGGTGGCCTACCGCCACGGGAAGACCGGCGGGTGGTACCTGGCGGGGCGGCCGTTGAACCTCTCAGAGCTTCAAACCGTGATTGACGCAGTGGCGGTCTACCGCTGGATTCCAGCGGCGCTGCGGGCTTCTCTGCTGGACAAGCTGGCCGGGCTCTTTCCCCGGGGACAGCGCGGCCAGCTGCGCCGCCCGGTCTCGCTGCCGCCCCAGGGGGTGACAGCGCCAGAGGAGGTCCGGCAGGTGCTGGACCGCGTCCACACCGCCCTGCAAAGCCAGCGGGCACTGCGTTTTGTCTCGTTTGTGTACGACCCGGCGCGGAGACGGGTTTTCTCGGAGTACACTCTGGTGGTCAGCCCCAAGGGGCTGCTGTGGTCTGAGGAGGGGTATCACCTGCTGGGGTGGAACCATCGAAGCAAATCGTTGGCCCTCTATCGCACGGATCGGATGTCTCAGGTGCTGGTCACGGGAATGCCCGCGCAGGGGCCCAATCCCGACCCGGCACTGTGGACCGCAGCCCCCTTCGGCATCGAGCCCAACCGGCGGGAGCGGGTACGGCTTCGCTGCTGCCGCGCTTTGGCGGATGAAATCCTCGACCGTCTGGGGCCGGCAGTCCAGCTGACGGCGGAGGGGCCCTTCTTCATCGCCACAGCGGATGTCATCTTGGGTCCCGCGTTCTGGGCCTGGCTGTCTATGCATACGGATACCATCACGCTCCTCTCTCCCGCCTGGGCGGCCAATCTCTGGACAACCCGCTGCCGCCCCCACCCTGGAGACGCCGCTTTTTCCACCAGCGTACAGCGGCACGCCATTTGACGCGGTGTTTCCCCTGATGTCCTTCCTCCAGATATCCCCCAGCACCCCATTGCACGGATGCTGGGGGATTTTTCTGTTGTGCGGGGAGGGGAAACAACTGTGTGAACGCCGTGTAAAATCCGTGGGAAATTGCGGAGCAAAGTATTGAGGAATAAGGAGTTCCCCCAGAAGAAGGTTCTGAGCCTGGTGCTCTGTGTGGCTGTGATGCTGTCTGTCATGGTCATGGGCGCCGGGGCGGCGTTCTCGGATCAGGACAAGATCGAGAACACCGAGGCCGTCAATATGTGCACAGCGCTGAACATCATTGGCGGGTATGAGGATGGTTCCTATCATCCGGAACGGAACATTGAGCGGTCTGAGATCACCAAGATGATCTGCGTGGCCCTCAACGGCGGCAAGGAGCCCAACCTTGCTGTTCCCGCAACGCCTACTTTCTCTGACGTGCGCGGTTCCGCTGACGCTTGGGCAGAGAAGTACATTGAATCCTGCGCAGCCCAGGGCATTGTGTCCGGTGTGGGCGGCGGTCGATTCAGCCCCGCTGGCAACGTGACTGGCTCTCAGCTGGCCAAGATGCTGCTGGTGGCCCTGGGCTATCGCGCCGATGAGGCCAACTTCACCGGCAACGGCTGGGACACCAACGTCAACGTGATTGCCACCCAGAAGGGCCTGTATGAGGGTCTGGAGAACATGGATGTCTCCGCTGCGCTGACCCGTGACAACGCGGCCCAGATGATCTGGAATGCGCTCCAGGCTGTGGAGGTGGAGTACACCTACACCCTGGTCACCGAGAACGGCCAGCTGGTCTCCAAGGTGGTTGTGCAGGATAAGGCACCCGCCACGGTTGGCAGCAATAAGTATGATTACACTCTGCTGTACGACAAGTACAAGGCCGTGATGACCAATGATGCCGACACTTATGACACCCTCACTATGACTAAGTATAAGTGGAACGACAAGAACGGCGAGTATGACTACACGTTCACGGACAACAAGAATAATGAATATACGTTCTCCAGCGCTGCCGACTATACTGCGTTGTTTGCGCAGCAGGTTAATGTTGTCTATAAAAACACCACAGATGAGCCTGTCTACGGCATCTATGCAGAAGACTCCCAGGTTCTCTATGAAGGCATTGCCGGAGATATTGAGGACAATGACCAGGATTCCATCAAAATTGATGGGGTGAAGTACAAGGTCGATGATGACAAGGGCTTGGATGATGTTGAATACTATGCTGAAAATGCCTATACTGCTAAGAAGTCTACTGATGCACAGAACTACTACACCGTCCGCGTGATTGACCTGGATGGTGACGACGAGGTGGACTGCGTGGTCTATCTGCCCTTCACAGTGGCAGAGGTTACTTACGTTGGCTCCAAGTATATCCAGGCCAGCGGAAAGTATGAGTTTGAGGACTGCAACATCTACGACGGCATTGCCAAAGACGACTACGCTGTCATCGTTTCCGGCACCAATACCGCTGACGGGAAGGACACCTTGACCAAGGCAGAGGTTGTTTCCGGTGAGGTCACTGTGGTGAACGGAGATGACTACACCATTGACGGCGAAGTCTATACACTGGCGAGCGGTGTTTCTAACACCAATCTTGAACTGGGCAACGATGTCGAGGCTGTCGTGGTGAATGGCTACATTTTCGCTGCGGAGCTGGTTTCCGGTTCCATCTCTATGGATGATGTTGTCTATATCAATGGCACGGAGAAAAAGGTCAGCTACGGCGAGACTACGCTGATGGCCAGAGCTGTCTTTGCCAACGGCGAGACAGCTGAGATTGAGATTAAGTCTGTGGATGGTAGCGATGCTGTAACAAAGGGCGACGACGAGGCGACCGTCATAGAGGTCAACGATGGTCTGTGGGCCTTTGAGATGGACGGCGACAAGTACGAGTTGAAGACCATCTCTGTGGGTGATGACGCGAACTTTGACACCACCACCAACAACAAAACTGTCGGTGATGATCGGATCGGCGGCCTGCGCGTCAATGATAACGCAGTTGTCTTTGTGAAAGATGGCGAGGGTGACGTTACTGTGCTGACTGGCGCCGATGTCAAGGCCTGGAGTGAGGCAGCTCGGGAGTCGGTTGTTGCCTATGCCAATAACACCTCCGGCTATGCCTACGTCGAGCTGGCTGCCATTACTGTTGAAGGTGACGTACCCGGTTCCGCGTACAGCGACATCTATGGCTACGTGGTAAAGACCCTTGGTGAGACCCAGGAGGACAACACAAAGTACACTTCCTTCCTCGTCTGGACTGGGGCGGAGAACGAGACCATCAAGGTTAAGACCGGTAATGTGAAGGGCGACATTGAGAAGGGCTCTTTCGTGAAGGTTTCCGGGGACGAGATTTCCGCGCTGAATCTGGCAACCTCCGCAGCAGCCGTGGCAGCCACGGATGAAGAGACCGTCTCCTTCATCGGGAATTCCACTGAGTACAAGATTACCAGCGACACCAAAGTGATCTATGTGGACACCGAGGCCGTGGCAGGAGAAGAAGGTGGCTCCATCGCGGAGGCAACCGACCACAACCAGGATGGCAGCTTCGAAAAGAACGTGGTTTATGTTGTCGATACCGACAGCAAGGATCAGGATGAACTGCTGGTCCTCTTTGTGGACACCAACAACGAGCTGAAGGGTACTGAGCCGGTTGTGAAAACCACTGTGAATGCGGAAGGGGTATTGACTGTGGACGAGGTTCTGCCTACCACCAATTCCACGATTTACCCCGTTGCGGAAAATGTGGAAAAATTGACCAGCAAGAATATCGGGGATGTAAACGGGGAATTGTTTAGCGGGTTTGACCTTGATAGCTTAAAAGGTAAAGCGGCTACTACCGTAACCGTAAAGATTCCCGTAAGCGGCGAGACGGTTGCCATTCGTCAGACCAACAAGGCCCTGGCCGGTGCGTCTACCGATGGCAGAGTCGAAAATAATGTTAAGGTGGCAGGGTACACTGACATTAAAGGCGGCATCCTTGAGCTTTCCGTTGTTGTGATGCAGGGCGAGAATGTGAAGCTTGAAGTTGTGAGCAACGCGAAAGGTAACTATAATAATGATTTCGAAACGAACAACACTGCTTTTGGGGCAGAAACAGGCATTGTGACTTATACCATTGATACCTCTGGCATTTCCTTTGCAAAGTAATTTTGCCTGTTTGACTGTAATCAACAGAAGATAGCAGAAGCTCCCGGGGATACCCCGGGAGCTTCTTTGCTGTTTTGTTCCAAGGTCGAAC
>OLQL01002533.1_pt1 | contig 12404 bp, 8 predicted proteins | sample 1672971 | NCBI WGS metagenome assembly OLQL01 (sample SAMEA3136742, study PRJEB25190) | human gut metagenome | biome: human gut; feature: human-associated habitat; material: faeces | place: Austria | collected 2013
TCGTTGTTGATCCAGTAAAGTGTATCCCGTGTACCGTTGATTCCCACCAAGGACGGCCACAACCTTGCTGTCAAATACACGATTTTCATAAATGGTCTTATCAAAGAAGTATTTCGGCTTGCTGTAGTTTACATCAATATCGGTAGCTGCGGTAAGGAATCCCTTATTTGCAGCGGTTGCAGCGATAGAACGCGCATCCATCAGTGCTACGGAAGCAACCTGTCCGTTCTGTACCTTAGATCCCTCACGATTCGGGAAGTTACGTGTAGAATGACGGATAGAAAATGCATTATTTGCAGGTGTATCTCCGGCACCAAAGCACGGTCCGCAGAATGCAGTCTTGACAATGGCACCTGTCTCTAACAGATTGGCAACGGCACCGTTCTTAACAAGTTCCATATAAATCGGAGTGGAAGCCGGGTAAACACTCAGCGTAAACTCGTCCGCTCCAATGGAAGTGCCCTTTAAGATATCTGCTGCATCGCAGATATTTTCAAATCCACCACCAGCACATCCGGCAATGATACCCTGATCTACATACAGTCTTCCGTTCTTTACTTTGCTCTTTAAGTCAAGGTCTACTTTTCCATCAAAGCTTACCTGTGCACGCTTCTCACAGTCATCGAGAATATCCATCAGGTTTGCATTTAATTCCTCGATCGTGTATGTATTGCTTGGATGAAACGGCATGGCGATCATTGGCTTAATCTCGCTTAAATCAAGTTCGATAAAGCTGTCATAGTATGCAACTTCTCCCGGATTCAGTTCCTCGAAATCTCCGGTTCTTCCGTGAATCTCATAGAATTCCTTCACCTGGTCATCGGTTCTCCAGATGGAAGACAGACAGGTTGTTTCTGTTGTCATAACATCGACACCGATACGGTAATCAACACTCAGATTGGACACGCCCGGTCCGACAAACTCCATCACTTTATTCTTTACAAATCCGTTGGCAAATACTTCACCGATAATGGCAAGCGCGATATCCTGCGGTCCGACACCCTTCTGCGGGGTACCTGTCAGGTAAATGCCGACAACTCCCGGCATATCAATATCGTAGGTTTTATTCAAAAGCTGCTTTACAAGCTCCGGACCACCTTCTCCAATTGCCATGGTTCCCAGTGCCCCGTAACGGGTATGGGAGTCTGATCCAAGGATCATCTTTCCGCCGCCTGCAAGCATTTCTCTTGCAAACTGGTGAATAACTGCCTGATGAGGAGGAACATAGATTCCGCCGTATTTCTTTGCACATGTCAGTCCAAACATATGGTCATCTTCGTTGATGGTTCCACCGACTGCACACAGACTGTTGTGACAGTTGGTGAGTACATAAGGAATCGGGAACTTCTCAAGACCTGATGCCCTGGCGGTCTGGATGATGCCGACAAATGTAATATCGTGGGAAGTCAGCTTATCAAATTTGATCTGCAGTTTTTCCATGTTGCCGGATGTATTGTGACTCTTTAAAATTCCATATGCAATGGTTTGTTTCTTTGCATCTTCCGGTGTAACAGTCTTTCCTGTCTTTGCATTGACAGCAGCTGCCGCTTCCGGTGAATTAATGACAACATCCCTGCCGTTGACCAGGTATGCGCCGTTCTCATATAACTTCATAGTTTCCTCCTTGTTTTCGAAATCATGGTTAATGGTAATTATATAATAAAATGTATTTTTATGCAACGACTGCAAACGTAATGGATGCCGCAAACAGATCGCCATCTACCAGGATTGCAAACTCACCGCCCATCAGCTGTGTAAGATTCTTTGCAATGGACAGTCCAAGACCGCTTCCCTCTGTCGTGCGGGATTCCTCTCCCCTCACAAAACGCTCCGTCAAGTCTTTCCTCGCCGCTCCCTGTTCCGGCAGCGGATTTTTCGAAATATTTTTGATACGGAAAACCGCATTGTTCTCCTCTACTTCCAGATCTACATAAACCCGGGTATTTTCGAGTGCATATTTTGCCGCATTGGTATACAGATTTTCAATTGCACGGTAGAGCTGCCGTCCGTCTGCCCGGATCATCACCGAATTGTGCGGCAGTTTCGTCACAATGGTCAGCCCCCGTGCCTCAAAACGTTCATTGAACTCACCACCCGTCTGGTAAAGCAGTTCTACCAGATCGATGGTCTGCATATCCAGCTGGATATTTCCGGAACTGATCTTTGATGCTTCGACCAGATCCTCCGTCAGCTGTTTCAGCCGCTGGGATTTTTCATCCAGAACCCGGATATAATTACGTGCATTTTCGTTTTCCAGGTTTTCACGTTTGAGCAGATCCACATAATTGACAATGGAAGTAAGCGGTGTTTTGATATCATGGGAAACATTCGTGATCAGGTCTGCCTTCATCCGTTCATTCCGGATCCGCTCCTGAATGGCTTCGCTCAGCCCTGCACGGATATTATTCACAGAAGCTGCAATGCCTCTTTCCTGTCCGTGAAACTGTTCCACATCCAGTGTCGTATCCAGTGCCCCTGCCGCAATTTTTTCAATTGCATGCTGGATCTCATATCTTTCGCGCGCCTTACGCGTACACAGTCTGGGATTCTGTCCGGAAATAAACACCCGTCTCAGGAAGCTTCCTGCCTGATAGATCAGACTGTGTGTCAGAAGGGTATTGTTTTTGACCCGCCGGACAATGCTCATATAAAACAGCAGGAATACAACATCGACCAGATACCCGACTGTTCCGACCGCTACCATCAGTCCGGACAGTTCAAACTGGATGTCATGGAGATTTCTCCCCAAAAAGAGCACAAGATAAATGAATGCCACAAAAAGTGCCATCTGGATATCCGTATAAATTTTATCGATCCAGGTCAGGTAAATGGTTGCATCCTCCTCCGACCGGCGCCCTGCAACACCTGTCAGATAGGCAAGAAATACAAAGCTTCCGACCATGCCGATCACCATAAACAGGCTGAGAATACCCAGCCCTCCGATATGTCTGCGCAGATTGTATCCGATCCCATAGATTCCGCAAAGCATCATAATCAGGAACATCTGATGCATGACAATGGCTGCGCCCTTTTTTCCGCTGGAGAATTCTTTCATAGATAGCTACGCCCCCGCTTCGATTTTATAGCCGACACCCCAGACCACTTTCAGATACCGCGGTTCTTTCGGATTGATTTCGATTTTTTCCCGGATATGCCGGATGTGGACAGCAACTGTATTGTCTGCGCCAATTGCTTCTTCATTCCAGATTTCCTCATAAATCTGACTAATGGAAAATACTTTTCCTTTATTTTTCATTAAAAGCAGAAGAATGTTGTATTCGATCGGAGTCAGTTTGACCTCTTCCCCATCTACCGTAACTTTTTTTAATTCATCGTTAATAACCAGGCCGCCGGCTTCATAAACGGCATCACCGGAAGGGGTGCTCGAAAGTGTGGTATAACGCCGCAGCTGTGACTTCACACGAGCAACCAGTTCCAGCGGATTAAACGGCTTGGTCACATAATCGTCCGCCCCCACGTTCAGCCCCAGAATCTTATCCGCATCTTCTGTCTTGGCAGACAGGATGATAATGGGAATGCTGCTTGTTTTACGTGCCTGGAATGTCGCACGGATTCCATCCAGTTTCGGCATCATCACGTCGATCACCATCAGATCAATTTTCTTTGTGCGAAGCATATCCAGAGCCTGTTCCCCGTCATATGCTTTTACTACCTGGTATCCTTCCTGAATCAGGTAAATCTCAATTGCGTCTACAATTTCCTTGTCATCATCACACACCAGAATCGTCATGCGGATGTCCTCCTATCAGGTTCTTGATCTTGTTCTGAAAGCCGGCGGATTTTTCTTTTTCTTCTGCTGCTTCCTGTTCTTCCTGTTCATCTTTCCACTTAAAATAATCAGCATCCAGATTCACACGCAGTTGTTCTTCCAGCTGCTTTAACTCTTCATCGTCATCTTCTACCGTAACCGGTGCCGGAATCTCCGGCTTCGGCGACAGCTTCTTTGGTTTTTCCACCGGCTTTTCCACTGGCTTTTCTACTGGTTCTTCCGCAAGGTCTTCTACCGGTTCTTCCGGTACGGAAAGTCCAAGCTTATCCAGATATTCCTGATTAATCCTGATATCGGTCTGCCGGTTTGCGTAAATTGCTTTTTCTTCCCGCTTCTCCTGCTCGTACTCCGGTCTTCCTTCCATCTTTTCCTTCTCAATCTCGCGGTTCCGTTCCTCGATGATCTTTAAGTACTTTTCGGTATCAACCAGATCCTGCAGCTGTCCTTTGAGTTCGGATTTGTTGGTTCTTAATTCCTGTTCTTCTTTTTCCATCTGTTCTTTAATTTCCTGATAGATGGCACCGACCTTTTTGTCCGCCTCCTGCATAATATCCTGCATACGGTTTAACGTTTCATCCATATACATGACAGATGCCGCATAAATGTCCTCTGCCTTACGGCTTGCATCCCAGATGATCTGATCTCCCTTTTTATGGAAATCGCGCTCTGCCTTGTCACGGCTTCGAATGGTCAGCTCGTATTCATCCATAATCTGATAAATACAGGTATTTAATTCTGCCAGCAGATCAATCACCTGCTGCTTATCTATGATAACTTGACTCGGCTCCTTCGGATACGGCTCACTCTTCGACAGCAAAACGTGAAGACTGCGCAGTACCTTTTCCGTATTGTCCTGTGCTCCCATGTGTCCTGATTCCTTCCATAATAGATAATTCCGTACTTTCTATTATAATCAATCCCCCTATAATACGCAATATTTTAGATTCTTAGGTTTTTCTAAATTTTATTACACATAACTTTATTTTTTACAGACACAAGGTTATAATAATTTTTTGAAAATGAACCTGTTTAATAAAGGATATATACTATGAATATCGTCAAAACTTACGGAAATTATATTAAAAAATATGCCGGCACCCACCCGGCAGTTTCCCGCAAAATGATTGACATCGGATTACATCTCGAACAGTTCCGGACGGAACATTTTGCAGAAAAAACAATGCCGAAAGCATATCAGAAGCTGAATACGCTCGGCGTAAAAAATACGCTTCATGCGCTGGAATACCCGGAATCCACGGTCTGGTGCAATCTGTTTGCACCCGTGGAAATTTTCCAGTGCTTCGGACTCAGTGCGCTTTCCATGGAATGTCTTTCCTCGTTTCTCTCAGGATTTACGTGTGAAGACTATTTTATCGACCGCGCAGAAAGCCGGGGAATTGCCTCCACGCTCTGTTCCTATCACAAAGATTTTATCGGTGCCGTAGACTCCGGAATTATTTCACCTGCCAGACTCGGTGTGACAACTTCCATGATTTGTGACGGCAATATTAACACATTCCGCTATGTCAGCCGGCACACGGATCTTGACACTTATGTGATCGATGTGCCGGACAGCTGTTCTCCGGAAGCCGTGGAATATGTGACCATGCAGCTGAAAGAACTGATTCAGAAACTGGAAGCACTGACCGGAAAACGTCTGTCCATGGATGACCTGTCGGAAACACTTGCCCGCGAAAACCAGTCGAAAGCTTATTACAAAGAGTTTTTAAAACTGCAGGCAGAGCGCTATTATCCATCGACACTGACTCTGCAGATGTACATGCTTTTTGCCACCCACTTAAACATCGGAACACCGGAAACCCTTGACCTGTTCCGCAGTTTTGCCGAGGATATCAAACAATATCCGAAATATGACGGCACCCGGATTGTGTGGGTACATCTGCTTCCTTTTTATCAGGAAACACTCAAACACTATTTTAACCTGAACAGAGATTACCAGATCCAGTGTACCGAAATGAACCTGGATTACATGGACGAACTGGATACCACCCACCCACTGGAAGCACTTGCCACTAAAATGCTAAACAATCTCTATAACGGTCCATACGAAAAAAAAGCAAATATGGTCGTAAAACTGGCAAAAGAAATGCATGCCGATGGCGTAATTAACTTCTGCCACTGGGGCTGTAAGCAATCTGCCGGCGGAGTATTCCAGCTTCGCGAAACACTCAAGGCCGCGGATATTCCACTGCTCGTTCTGGATGGCGATGCCATGGACCGCCGGAACAGCCATGACGGACAGATCAAAACCCGTCTGGAAGCTTTTCTGGAAATTCTGGATAAAGAGAGGAATTCATCATGTTAGGTTATGTATGTAAATATACCCCCATGGAATTATTTGAAGCCATGGACACGGAAATCACACGTCTGGAACCATCCGTTACGGATTTTAACCACGCGGACACCCTGATGCACGCCAACATCTGTTCCTATACCAAGGCCGTGCTGGAAGATGTGATGGAACATGACTATGAGGGTGTCATTCTGACTACCTGCTGCGACAGCATCCGGCGTCTGTATGACACATTAAAAAGCCAGTTCCCGGATAAATTTTTCTTTTTGCTGGATATTCCCCGCAAATTTAATGATTTCGCAGTAGCACTCTATGAGCGCCAGCTAAAACAAATGCTCACCGAGTACGAGGCTTTCTCTGGAAAAACACTGGATCTGAAACGTTTTGTTTCCATGATGCAGAACAAAGCGGCTCTGAAAAAACAGGAAAACACCCGCATGTCTGCCAGCGCAGCGTCCGAAAAAGGAAACGGACAGAAACTCAATATTGGTATCATGGGTGCCCGATGCAACAATGAAATCCGTCAGCTGCTTGTCGACCGCGGTGCCAATCTGCTGTTTGATTTAACATGCACCGGACTTGCACGTGATTTTTCCATTACAGAGGATCAGGTCCTGCATTCCTATGCTGCCGCGCTGCTAAACCAGATTCCATGCATGCGTATGTTAAAAGCAGCGAACCGTGAACATTTTCTTGACGGTTTTACCGACCGCCTGGATGGAATTATATATCATACCGTCAAATTCTGTGACTCTTATTCTTACGAGTATGCGGATTTCCGCCAGCGGCTGGATCTGCCGATTCTGCTGGTAGAAACCGATTCCACCAGACAATGTGCCGGACAGGTCCGGACCCGTGTGGAAGCCTTTATGGAAGAATTGAAAGTGAAAAAAGGATTGTCCCTGACCGGGGAAAAACAAATGATAAAAAGAAAGGGTGATACTGTGTATACATTAGGAATTGACAGCGGCTCTACCTCTACAAACGCCGTAATCTTAGACGAAAACAGACAGATCAAAGCATTTTCAGTTGTCCGCACCGGAGCCAAATCTTCCCAGAGTGCAGATGCCGCACTGGCAGACGTTCTGAAAAAGGCCGGACTTGACCGGGAAGATATTTCCCTGATTGTATCCACGGGTTATGGTCGTGTCAGCATTCCATTTGCGGACAAAAATGTAACCGAAATCAGCTGCCACGGAAAAGGTGCGCATCTTCTCTTCCCGGACGTTCACACGATCCTCGATATCGGCGGTCAGGATAGCAAAGCCATCCGGCTGAATGACAATGGAGAAGTTGCCGATTTTGTCATGAATGATAAATGTGCCGCCGGAACCGGCCGCTTTCTGGAAATGATGGCGCGCTCCCTGGAAATCAGTATCGACGAACTTGGCCCGGTATCCCTGCAGTCCAAAGAAAATATTGAAATCAGCAGCATGTGCAGTGTTTTTGCTGAATCGGAAGTTATCTCCCTGATCGCACAGAACAAAGAGATTGCCGATATTGCACATGGAATTCACAAGGCAATTGCCGGGAAAGCAATGTCCCTCCTGAAACGTGTCGGTCTGAATCCGGGATATATGATGACTGGCGGTGTTGCCAAGAATCCGGGTGTCGTCGCCGTGCTGGAGGAGCAGCTTGGAGAAAAACTACATATCTATGAGGAACCAGAGATTGTCGGTGCACTGGGTGCGGCATTGTATGGGCTTGAGGAGATCCTATAAACCAGAAAATAATTTTACAACAACAATCGTGATACGATTTATTTTCCAATCGTATCGCAATTGTTGTTTTTCTGTTACTGTTATAAATCATTTGACTTCTGTCCGAAAATACGATATTCTGTTTTTACTGGGTTTATAAAATTATATACCACAATTACTTATGCGATACATCGCCATTGTACCGCAATCACCACTCATGGAGAGCATTTCGCTCATAAATTTCCATTAGAACCACAATTTCATAGAACTGGTCATAACAGCTCTGTTTTTTATACTTTCTATATTGTAAAAGCAGATGCTTATGATATATACTAAAGGAAAGGTAGGACACTACATGGGGAACACTGACATTTTGACAACTTCGTTGCCAGATGCCGACACAGAAAACACAACAGAACACAGCACGATTTTCGACGATGTATTCCGAACCATTGCGCAAAAAATGCCGCAGCTTCTCATTCCGCTGATCAATGAAGTTTTCCACACTTCTTACAGCGAGGAGGAACAGTTTGAACAATTGCGAAACGAACATTACGAAAAGTACGGAACCGTGATCACGGACTCCATTATCTGGATTGGTGGACATATATACCATCTGGAATGCCAGTCCTCTAAGGACAGGACAATGGTTATCCGGATGTTCGAGTACGACATTTCGATTGCACTTGAACATGCTTCTTTGGGGGAACATGCAATTTGGGAGATTGCGTTTCCTCAATCGTGCGTGCTTTATATCCGCAATCACCGTTCGCTTCCAGATTATCATGAGGCAATCGTAACGTTTGCAGATGGTCAGAAAGTACGTTACCGCGTTCCGGTTTTGCAGGCGAAAAGATACACGGTGGATCGGATTTTTGAAAAACGGCTGCTGATTCTGCTTCCGTATCATATCTTACGGTATGAACATTTTTTGAAGCACAATGGAACGAATTCGAAAAAAGTGAAGCATCTGCTGGACGATTTCCGGGAGATCAACCGAAGGTTAGAGGACGCGTCCGAAAAAGAACAAAAGTCACATCTTTATATGGATATGATTGTTTTAATTGAGAAAATCGCAGATTATATTATCCCAGAGGATAATGCTATCAGGAAAGGATTGGGTGAGATTATGGGTGGTAAAATTTTGAAGTTACGATCCGAGGAATTACTGGAACAGGGCGAAGCCAGAGGAGAGGCCAGAGGCAGAATCGATGCAATTCAAAATATGATTGATCTTGGTTTAACCAGAGAACAGATTTTAAGAAAATATTCTCCAGAGGAATATGAAGAGGCGATAAATTCTATGTCGGTAAAAGCATGACATAATCCGTCTATAACTGTATTTTTCTTATTTCTATGCTATGAGATGTATTTTAATTATATCTCATAGCATTCATGAAAGAACATTCGTTCAAATTACCATTATAATTACAATTTCATACGTTTGATCATAACTGCTTCTGTTTCTTACACTTTCCATATTGTAAAAACAGATGCTTATGATATATACTAAAGGAAAGGCAGGACATTACATGGGGAACACTGACATTTCGGTAAACACGTTACCAGATGCCAACACAGAAAACACGACAGAACACAGCACTATTTTTGATGATGTGTTCCGGACAATTGCACAAAAGATGCCACAGCTTCTTATTCCGCTGATCAATGAAGTTTTCCACACTTCCTACAGTGAGAAGGAACCCTTTGAACAGCTACGGAATGAACACTATGAAAAATTCGGAACCGTGGTCACGGACTCCATTATCCGGATCGGCAGCCACATTTATCATCTGGAGTGCCAGTCCACCAAAGATGAAACGATGGTCATCCGGATGTTTGAGTACGACATTTCCATTGCGCTTGAGCATGCTTCTTTTGCGAAGCATGCGATCTGGGAAATTGAATTTCCGCAGTCGTGCATACTTTACATCCGCAATCACCGTTCACTTCCGGATTTTCACGAAGCGATTGTGAAGTTTACGGACGGTCAGAAAATTCGTTACCGCGTTCCGATCATACAGGCAAAGAAATACACGGTCGATCGGATTTTTGAAAAACGGCTGCTGATTTTACTTCCATATCATATCTTACGGTATGAACACTTTTTGAAGCACAACGGAACGGATTTAAAGAAAGTGCAGCATCTGCTCGACGATTTCCGGGAGATCAACCGAAAGCTGGAGGAAACATCTGAGAAGGAACAAAAGTCACATCTTTATATGGATATGATTGTTCTGATTGAGGAGATTGCGGATTATATTATTCCGGAGGATAATGAGATCAGGAAAGGATTGGGTGAGATTATGGGTGGTAAAATTTTAAAGTTACGGTCGGAGGAACTGTTGGAGCAGGGCGAGGCCAGAGGTAGACTTACAGGACTACGTGAAGGCAGGCTTACCGGACTACATGAAGCCAAAATTGATGCGATTCAAAATATGATTGATCTTGGTCTGACCAAAGAACAGATTTTAAGAAAATATTCTCCTGAGGAATATGAAGAGGCGATAAATTCTATGCCTGAAAAAGTATAAAAGAGATTATGAAAAAATGATCAGAGTCTTATTATAAGTCTTCTGATCATTCTTCTTTCAAATCCAGATCCGAAAATCGGCTCTGCCTATCTGTCTCCTAAAAATTAACTCAAGAAAGTCCTCTTTTTACAAGTTCTCTCTTATGACATTCATTATATAATAGCCTGGCTTTTCTCTCCGAAATAGGGGGAACAGAAAACGAATTCCATTTATCTTTCTCTTTTGCTGGTGCTTTTGTTAAATCAGCTACACTGAATACTCCAGAATATTTTTTTTGCATATCGAATCTCCTTGTCATATTCTTAGTTCTATATTCTACGCTATTTTCAGAAAAATGCAAGAGCTTTCTTTACAAATCTATCCATTTGTCTACATTTTCCTCATATTGGCATGTTGCTTCTATCACATAGTCATAGAGCTCTTCGTATGTATTTTGTCCACACGTTGTTTCACTTAACAACATATATGTTCTTTGAATTTTTTCAATAATTTCTTGATTTTCTTTTTCAGTGAATTTCATAGTCATTTTTTCTAAACAAAGTTTTGAATACTGAATTAGATCACTTTGAATTTCTTTATACGAAAAAAGGCGCTCTTCAACAGACGATGCATAGATAAATTCCAAGCCGCTTCGGTGTATCTCACCCTGATATTGCATACATTGAGACATTACGTATTCCCGAATTGACTGTATTTTATTTGTACACTCATCTTCAATTTTCACTTCCTCAGAAACTTCAAATGCCCGTTGAAATTCAGGAAAAGAAAACTCAAGAATTGCATACGCGGAAACATCCGAATAAATTTCTTTATATGCAGAAATTAAAATTTCGATTGCCCTTTCAATATTATTTTCAAATACCTCCTGTATTCGGTTTTGCATAACAAGATCATTTACTTCCGAGTAAATGTCATATACTTCACCACCAATTTTATCCATCTCATCAATCCACTCTTCTGGTCTACCAAAAATCTGTATAAATAACGGATCATCGTGATTAGCATTTACAACTTTCCAAACGGCTGAAATCAGAATTTTACTTAATTCTGAAGCATACCCTTTTTTACTTAAATCCACTTCTTCTACAAAAAAGGAATATATATTATTGTTGACGCGTTCCTTATACTTTAAGAATAACTGTTTAATTTCATCCGTCTCATTTATAAGTAAATCATCCATATGATAAAATAGGGTATCCGTTATCAGAAACGCAACTTCCTCTGTAAGCATTTTTTTCCGTCTTTCGCGAAATCGACACTCTTCACCTACATAATGACTAACCTCATGTATCATAATTATAAATAAATACGGTTGAAACAACATCCGTTGTCCAAATCTAACCATTATCGTATGAACAGTATCATTTTTTTTATCTCCTTTTAATAAAATTTCACGCGTAAGAGGTTTTGATTCCAGTTTCGGGACAAGTAAAACATCATACTTATGTCCATTTTCCTTGTACAAGTCTATTATATCATATGCCAGCCTCTGATTATACAAAGTCATCTTAGGTGAAAGACAGAATGATGTACCACTATATCCAGGAACCATCAAAAACATTTGATCAGTGTGTATTGTTTCCTCTACTATCGAATTTATACTCTCTACAAGTTCAATTACTTCTTGTTGTTCTTCCTCAAATTGTGCCAAACAATCCCAATCTTTTTTCGTTAAGCAGATTTCCTTCAACCGGAAAAACTGTTTCAAAAAATTTTCCAATGCTGGAACAATTAAATAATAAATATCCCGCGACATGGAAAATAATTCAAACTGAGACAATGTATTGAGCATCATAATGAGATTTTGAAAGCAGAACCTTTCTTTTTCATTTTCTGCTGTTTTCAAATAGTTTTTTGCCTTTCTTAAGTCTTCTTGTAAAATTTTTTTATTTGACATTGTACCTGTTTTTTTAGGAATTGCTATCAATTCTTGCCTCGATTCATCTCCCATAAAAAAATCATAAGAATAATCGCTTTCAATATTGTAGAGGAATCTTCCAAAAGCTTTGTTTTCGTGTGTCAAAAATCCTTCTGGAAGAAGTAAAAATAATATAAATTTGATAGGG
>OLQL01002536.1_pt1 | contig 12396 bp, 12 predicted proteins | sample 1672971 | NCBI WGS metagenome assembly OLQL01 (sample SAMEA3136742, study PRJEB25190) | human gut metagenome | biome: human gut; feature: human-associated habitat; material: faeces | place: Austria | collected 2013
GCCTGTATGCGCAGGTGACGGGTCGCTTTGAGGTGCCGCCGCGTTGCTTTATGCCGGCGCCGCACGTGGACTCGGCTGTCGTGCGTATCGACCGTGTTGGCGGCGTGGTGCCCGAAGGACTCGATCACGACTTTGTGGCTCGCGTGATTGACGCCGCATTTGCTCAGCGTCGCAAGACCATCCGTAATTCCATGAGCGCCAACGGCTTTGCCAAGGACGTGCTCGATGCCGCCTTTGAGGCTTGCGGTATCGCGCCCACTACGCGCGCCGAGACGCTTGATGTTGCCGACTTTGTCCGCCTGGCCCAGGAGCTAATCCATGATGCCTAATGCCGCACGCGTGACGTTTACCAAGAAAAAGAAGACGGTCGCCTGCCCCGTGCCCTTGGCACCGCTTGCCGACACGCATGCGCATCTGCTTTCGTTTTGGGGCAAAGAAGTGCCCGAGACGCTCGTGCGCGCCAAAGCCGCGGGTGTCGACCTGTTGGTGACGATGTTCGACCCCATCGCTGACAAACGCAGTGTGACGGACTATAGCGATTGGCTCGTGCGCGAAATTCTGCCGATGCAGGATATCCCGCAGATCAAGTATCTTGCCGGCGTGCATCCGTATGGCGCGCCGGACTATACCGACGACGTTCACGCACAGGTCGTTGCCGCACTCGATGACCCCTTATGCGCCGGTATTGGCGAAATCGGCCTGGACTATCACATGGACTATGACGACGATATCGCGCCGGCACCCCATAACGTGCAGATTGACTGCATGGCGCGCCAGCTCGAGCTTGCCGTGTGCCGTAACGTGCCGGTGGAGCTACATCTGCGTCACGAGGATTCGGACGGGGAGCGCACCTCGCACGTGGACGCCTACAACGTGCTTCGTGAGGTGGGCGTGCCCCAGGCCGGTTGTGTGCTGCACTGCTTTGGCGAGGACCGCGCCACGATGGAGCGCTTTGTGGAGCTGGGCTGCTATATCGCCTATGGTGGTGCAGCCACCTTTAAGCGCAACGACGACGTGCGCGAGGCATTTGCGGCAACCCCACTCGATCGAATTTTGTTCGAGACGGATTGCCCGTATATGGCTCCGGAGCCCATCCGCGGTCTTGAATGTGAGCCCGCAATGATCTCCATTACGGCAAACGCGCTGGTTAACGACCGTGTCGATCGCACTGGTGAGGATGCCAAAACAATCGCGCAAGCCGCTTGGGAAAATGCTCGCAAACTTTTTCAAAAATAGTTCTTGCGTTCGTGGTGGCGCTCCGTTATTCTAATTCCTGCACGCGGGCGTGGCGGAATTGGCAGACGCGTACGGTTCAGGTCCGTATGGGGGCAACCCCATGAAGGTTCAAGTCCTTTCGCCCGCACCATTAAATGAAAGAGCTCCCAGCAATGGGAGCTTTTTTTGTTATGGGCCCATCACAGGGACTTGAACCTGCGAAGGAGCGAGCGTAAAGAAAACGCGGAGCGTTTTTAGCGAGCTGGCGAGGACGCCGGCAGGCGGCCGAAGCCGGTGCGGATCCGCGAAGCGGATACGCGGACGTCCTTTCGCCCGCACCATTGAATGAAAGAGCTCCCAGCAATGGGAGCTTTTTTGTTATGCACGATCTCCTTGGACGGGTATCCTAATGCCAACGTGTGCCTATCAGAGGAGAGACCATGCTGTTTTCCGGTATCATCGCCGCCCTTACCAGCCTTTTGATTCCCATCATCATCCTGTTGCTGCTGCTTCCCAGCGCCTGCTATGTCGTTGAACAACAGCATGCCGTGATCATCGAGCGTCTGGGCAAGTTTAACCGCATCGTCAACGCGGGCTTCCACATGAAGGTGCCCGTGATCGACCGCAAGGCTGCCACGGTGAGTCTGCGCACCATGAAAAACGGTTTTGGCATCGACGTTAAGACCCAGGACAACGTGACCATCGGCCTTGAGGTTTCTGCTCAGTACCACGTGAGCTATGACATGGGCGCCGGCCCGGCAGATTCGGGTATCTACAAGAGCTACTACATGCTGCAGGAGCCCGTCGACCAGATGCGTGACTTCATCACCGACGCCCTGCGCTCTTCGATTCCCGTCTACACGCTCGATGAGGTCTTTGCCAAGAAGGATGACATCGCCAAGGATGTCAACGCTACCGTTTCCGAGCAGATGGCCGCCTACGGCTTCACCCTCGTGTCGACGCTCATCACCAAAATCGCACTGCCGACCGAGGTCGAGAACTCCATGAACGACATCAACGCCGCCCAGCGCAAGCGTGCTGCGGCACAGGAGCTCGCCGAGGCAGACCGCATCAAGCGCGTCACCGAGGCGACCGCCGAGGCCGAGGCTATGGAAAAGGCGGGCGAGGGCATCGCCAACCAGCGCAAGGCCATCGCGCTGGGTATCAAAGATTCGCTCGAGATCATCCAGGAGACGGGTGTCGGCAATGACGAGGCCAACCAACTGTTCATGTTTACGCAGTGGTCCGAGATGATGACGGAGTTTGCTCGCACGGGTAAAACCTCGACGGTCGTGCTGCCGAGCGACTTCTCGCAGTCGGCCTCTATGTTCGAGCAGATGCTGACCGCCGGCAAAGTTCAAAACGATTCGAAGGAGTAGACGCGCGTGAAATACACCGTCGTTTGCGTCGGTAAGCTCAAGGAGCGCTTTTGGAAGGACGCGTGCGCTGAGTATACCAAGCGCCTAGGTGCCTATGCCAAGGTTGATATCCGCGAGGTGGCCGATATCGACCCGGCCAAGGCGGGCGGTGTGGATGCCGCGCGTGACAAGGAGGGGGCGGCGATTCTTGCTGCCTTGCCGCCGAGAGCCCATGTGATTCTGCTGGCTATCGAGGGCAAGGAGCGTTCGAGTAAGGAGCTCTCGGCGAGGCTCGACGATCTTATGCTGCGAGGCAGCAGCGACATTGCCTTTGTGATTGGCGGTTCGGACGGCGTGAGCGATGACGTGCGCGCACGAGCCGACGAGATGCTCAGCTTTGGACGCATTACCTTGCCGCATAACCTGGCGCGTGTGGTGCTGTTAGAGCAGATTTACCGTGCCTGCAAGATCAGTCGTGGCGAGCCGTATCACAAATAGGTCGGCAATACGAAACAATGGCGTGGGACAATACCTTTCGTTTTGAGGAATGTGTCTGAAAGGACTATGCGATATGAAGATTGGATTTGTCGGTTTTGGCAATATGGCGAGCGCTATGGCCGATGGCTGGATCGCTGCCGGTGTAGCTGCGAACGACATGTGCGCCTGCGCGGGTCGCTACGACGCACTGGTTGAGCGCTGCGAGGCGCGCGGCATGGTCGCCTGCCACGATGCCGCCGAGGTTGTCGCCGCATCCGATATCGTGGTCGCTGCGGTCAAACCGTACATGATCGAGAAGGTATTCGCCCCGCTCAAGGATGCTCTTGCCAAAAAGGTCGTTCTGTCGGTTGCCTGGACCTGGGACAGTGCCAAGTGGGAGCAGGTCCTGCCGGGCGTCGCGCATATCTCGACGGTGCCCAACACGCCGGTTTCGGTGGGCGAGGGCGTCATCGCTTGCGAGAAGGCTTCCACGCTTAGTGATGAGCAGAGCGCGGTGGTGCTTGATCTGCTTGGCAAGCTCGGTGCGGTGGTCGAGCTCGATACGAGCCTGCTGTTCGTGGGTGGCACGGTGGGTGGTTGCGCTCCGGCATTTGTCGCTATGGCAATCGAGGCCCTGGGCGATGCGGCGGTCAAGCACGGTATCCCGCGTCCCGATGCCTATCGCATTGTGAGCCAGATGGTGCTAGGTACGGCAAAGTTGCAGCTTTCAACTGGTCAGCATCCTGCGGCGATGAAGGATGCCGTATGCTCGCCCGGTGGCGCCACCATCAAGGGCGTCGTTGCGCTCGAGGACGCCGGCATGCGCAGTGCCCTGGTCAAGGCAATCGACGCAACTCTCCAGTAAAACCTGACATTTAGGGACAGGTTTATTTTGGCAGGTTTTTCCTGCGGTTTTGTCGTATGTGCGAAAAGCGCCCCGCAACCGGATCGTTACCGGTTGCGGGGCGCTTGCGTTTGCCCAGATAAAACCGACCAAAATAAACCTGGCCCTTTTTGGCAGGTTAGTCCCAGAAGCTGTCTTCCTCATCCTCGGACTTGGGGCCGCGGTCGACGTACATCTTATGGGTACGCTTCTCCATTACAAAGGCAAGAATCGCAAATAACAGGATGCCGCCGGCGAAAAGGATGGCAAAACCGGTGCGGGTGCCAAACAAAAAGGAAAAAACTGCGTCCATTGGGTGCCTTCTTGCGTAGTTGAGTTGGGTCGTAAACGCTCATAAGTATATACTTGCCCATACATGTACAAGGTTGCAACCTAAATGGAATGTATATCGCCGGAGGATCTAATGCTTGATATCAAGTTTGTTCGCGAGAACCCCGATGCCATCGATGTCGCCATGGCTAACCGCCAGACGTCTTGGGATCGCGAGAAGTTCTTTGAGCTCGACGACGAGCGCCGTGCCGTCATCACCGAGGTCGAGGAGCTCCAGGCTACGCGCAATGCCGAGTCCAAGAAGATCGGCGCTCTGATGAAGGAGGGCAAGAAGGACGAGGCCGAGGCCGCCAAGGAGGCCGTGCGCGCCGTCAACGAGAAGATTGACGGTCTGGCCGAGCGCCGCACTGCTCTCGAGCAGGAGCAGTACGACTTCATGGCTCACCTGCCCAACATTCCTTGCGAGGCCACGCCGTACGGCAAGGACGAGGACGAGAACATCGAGCGCCGTCGTTGGGGCACCCCGCGCGAGTTCGACTTCGACTTTAAGCCGCACTGGGATTTGGGCACCGATCTGGACATCCTCGACTTCGAGCGTGGCAACAAGCTCTCCGGCAGCCGCTTCACCGTTCTCGGTGGCGCCGGCGCCCGTCTTGAGCGCGCCCTCATCAACTTCTTCCTCGATACGCACACCAGCCGTGGCTTTAAGGAGTGGTGGCCGCCTATCGTCGTCAAGCGTCAGACCATGTTCGGCACGGGTCAGCTGCCCAAGTTCGAGGACGACGCCTATCACGTCTCGGGCGACAACTTCCTGATCCCCACCGCCGAGGTCGTGCTCACCAACCTGCACGCCGGCGAGGTCCTCGACGCCGACACTCTGCCGCGCCGCTACACCGCCTTCACCCCCTGCTTCCGCGAGGAGGCCGGTTCCGCCGGTCGCGATACCCGCGGTATCATCCGTCAGCACGAGTTCGACAAGGTCGAGATGGTCAAGTTCGCTAAGCCGGAGGAGTCCGACGAGGAGCTCGAGAGCATGACCGCCGAGGCCGAGTACCTGCTGCAGCAGCTGGGCCTTCCGTATCGCGTGATTAGCCTGTGCACCGGCGACTTGGGCTTCTCTGCCCGTCAGACCTACGACGTCGAGGTTTGGCTGCCGAGCTACAACGCCTACAAGGAGATCAGCTCCTGCTCCAACTGCGGTGACTTCCAGGCTCGCCGCGCCAACATCAAGTATCGCGACCCCGAGAACTTCAAGGGTTCGCGCTACCTGCACACCCTCAATGGTTCCGGCCTGCCGGCCGGCCGCACCATGGCCGCCATTCTGGAGAACTACCAGAACGCCGACGGCACCATCACGATTCCCGAGGTTCTGCGTCCTTACATGGGCGGCCTCGAGAAGATCGAGCCGGTCGCGTAACTTGCCTGCATAGGGGATATGCAAGGGCGCTCCTTCGGGGGCGCCCTATTTCGTGCGCAGGTCCATACCATGCCGTGCGGACAGCTCAATAGAAAACACACGAACAACTGTTCTGTATACAGCCATCTACCTGCTATGCTTTTGCTAAATAAGAGCGAGAGAAAGGGGACGCGATGGAGCTGTTTGATGATCGGGTGGTTTTGTTTGAGAGCGACGAGGGCGGGGAGTACCTGCTTGTAACGTGTGAGCCGTCTGGCATGGGCGGCCTGGTGGTTCAGCAGACGAGTGAGGGTCCGTTGACACAATGGTGCTTTGAGGAGTCGCCGCATGTGGTCGAGACGTTTGTGGCGCACGAGGGGCTTGTGGCGCTGGAGCAATTCTATGGAGTTGGGACTTCCAACCAGGTCGCGCGCATGCTGAGTATCTCGTTTGCCGATTATGATTGTGCCCAGCGGGTGAGATCGCTCCTGAGGGAACTTGATGCCAAGTTCGACGTGATCGAAAAGCCAATCGATCGTACGGGGAACAGCGGTATATGCGGAGCAGCATGACAAAACTGCGTTCCACAAAAAAGTTTGAGATTGTGCTTGACTCCAATAAGCTAAAGTGGTTTTATATGTCTTGCGCTGCGGCGTTACCTCAGCTGGATAGAGGGTCTGACTACGAATCAGAACGTCATAGGTTCGAATCCTATACGCCGCACCAATTGAAATCGAAAGCCTCCTGCAACGGGGGCTTTTCTTTTACGTCGGCACTGCATGGATTCGAACCTCGGTCGAGGCGCGAGCGTCTTAATCATCACTTCGTAAAATTTTTCCAAATTGTCGCTTGACCCATCGAGGGGTCACGTGCATAATAATCCGTGCGTTGCGGCGTTACCTCAGCTGGATAGAGGGTCTGACTACGAATCAGAACGTCATAGGTTCGAATCCTATACGCCGCACCAATTGAATTTTAAAGCTCCCGGCAACGGGAGCTTTTCTTATATGTCGACATACTTGAGGAGTTGCTTTCGCCGTGTTTGAAAGTATCGAGTCGATCGACTGCATCAAATGAGTAAAAATCAAATTTGATAACTTTTTTCGAAAAATGCTTGACCTTTATTCAGTCGATGTGCATAATAATCAACAAGTCGCGGCGTTACCTCAGCTGGATAGAGGGTCTGACTACGAATCAGAACGTCATAGGTTCGAATCCTATACGCCGCACCAATTGAACTTGAAGCCTCCGGCAACGGGGGCTTTTCTTTTATGCCGCCGCTGCATGGATTCGAACCTCGGTCGAGGCGCGAGCGTCAAGAAAACGCGGAGCGTTTTTAGTGAGCGGGCGAGCACGCCGGAAGGCGGGCGAAGCCGGTGCGGATCCGCGCAGCGGATGCGCGGAATCCTATACGCCGCACCATTTGAGATTGAAGCTCCCGGCAACGGGGGCTTTTCTTTTACGCCAGCTTGAGTGCTTTCGTCCAAAGGGACGATTTCCTGTCGACTCGTGTAAGATTCCGAGTAGGTGTCGCGGCCCATCCGCGACCACTCCTTCTCTCAACGACTGATCAGGGTGATACTTCGTGGCAGAGCGTCCGACATACAAGCTCAGGTTTCTCGATCCCAAGAAGCGCTTTCCGGCGATGCCCGAGCAGCCTGCGGGACGCTCATATGGCGTGGTCTGGAAACTCTTCGGCGAGGACCAGCATGAATCTTGTTATGTCGTCGAATTCGTTGGCAAAAGTCATGTGTCGCTTTTGGGCTACGTAAGCGTTTCGGGTGAGGTGTACAAGGTGGACCGCCCCGTTAGCGAGGCTCCGCTGTCCAACGATCCCGACATGGAACTGGTCCTTGACGAGTCGGATTCCAGTATTGGTGAGATTATGGTAAGGGAAGCCAGCGGTGCAATGCGCACGTGCGCGCGAACCGTCGGCTCTCCCGAAGGCCCCATGCGCGAGCAGTCCGATCACGAGACATGGAATTCGGCCCGCTCCCTTCCTTACGGCGAGTTCATGGCGTCGATGTTCCTGCGCTACGTGATATTTGCCAACTCCGAAAGCGCTATTGCGAACACGGCGGGCGCCGACGGTCTCGATGCGGACATGCAAAACGTTGTCGACAAGATCAAGCTCGTAAAGTTGCCCGAGCCGGTCGAGGTGTTTTTGGGCTTTAACACGGCACCGCTCCCCGATGCTATCGAGACGCTGCTTTACCGCGTTGACCATGCCGAGAATCCGAGCGGTATCGAGCGCTATGCCGCCACCCTTATGAGCGAGGTCGACTTGCCCCGTCTGCGCACCATTGCCGCCAAGTCCGAAATGAGCCTGGCGCGCATCGACCGGTCAAAGCTGTTTTATCTCAATTTTGATCGTAGCCTGCTGGACCAGGACGAGAGTGACATGCTGCTTGCCATCGAGTGCCGTCTCAACCGCCTCTCCGGCATCCTTGAGCGCATCGGGGCCGGATTGGTCCCTGCGGCATCCTCGCCGAGCCTTGAGGGCTGCGCGCTCTTTGATTCGTGGCATATCGCCAAGACGACCAACGATGTTCCCCGACTGCTCGATACGGCCTCGAGCGATAACCCGTGGGGCAAACCGGGTACGGTGGCTTGCCAGCCGGGCGGCGAGTGGGATGTGCGTACCCGCTTCGCGCGTATCGTCGAGGCACTTAACGTTGTCACACGGCTCGACTATACCTATCGAGTAAACGTTGCCGAGGGGATTATGCTCGTTCGGTTTGGGCAGTCTGTCGTTGATGCCATGCCGCAACGTGAATACGACGCTCAAGATGACGCCTGGCGCGAGCTGGACGAGGACACGCGCGCGATCTGGGCCGCGGAGCACGATGCGCGCGTGGCACTCACGCTTGCGGCAGCGTGTTTTGCCGCGGGCACCTGCATCACGCGCTGCTATGTGCAGATTGCTGCTCCCGACAGTGAGCAGGGCGAGCGCGTTGTTGCAACGTATTTCTTTGGGCGCGCGGCCTATCTGGCCGATTGCGTGCCTGTTGCCAAGGATCTTGAGAGCATGGACATGGACGATATGCCGTGCAAGCGTGTGCTTGAGGCGTATGAGTCAACCGCTCCGGAGACGATTGAGCCTGCGGAGGTTCATGCTCGTCCGCGTGATGACCATCGCACGCTTCCGCCGGCGCTGCGCGATTTGCTGCTTGCCGATACGGCTGACGAGTTGGAGGTCATGGAAGAGGACGACGACCCATACGTGGCCCGTGTTGTTGAATTGCGCGAGCAGGCAAAAGTCGACCGTACAGGTGCTTTTGAAGGCTTTTCTCGTCTTGTCGAGGAGTTGGAGGCTAAGTGCGCCGTCGCCGAGCTTTTAGCGACAGGTCCGGTTCAAACGCAGTTTTGCGATAACCAGCTGGTGCGCATGGTGCTACCGGTGTTGGAAGAAGACCGCTCTGTGCGAATCCTTCGTGCGCCCGATGCGCTGTACTTTGCCCAGCACGAGATCTGCAGCTTTTACGTCGAGCAAGAGGACTTTGAACGAGCGCTGCCCGAGGTGCGCCATCTTTACGATCTGGCGCGCTCGTCCATGCAATCGCACTTTGCGCTCATCAACGTACTTGCGCGTCTGGAGCGCTTTGACGAGATTATCGAGGTGGCGCGCCACGGCCTACGTATTGCCAGCGATCGTTCTGCAATCGGCTACCTGTTCTATCGCTTGGCGTTTGCCTATTGGAATTGCGATCAGCTCGACCTGGCGCTGGCTTGTTACCGTCTGGTGCCGCGCGGCGAGGAGTCGGGCAGCAGCGCGCTGGAAGAAATGCAGGGCCTTATGAACGAGATGGGCGTCAGCGAGCCTCCGACGTTCGAGGAAGCGGTCGAGACTATCCGCAAGGCTGGACTCGAGCTGCCGCCAGTGTCCGCCGTGACGAATCAGCTGGCAGATGCCGCTGTTCAACTGGTCGACAACGGCTTCTTTTTCCTGGCACGCGGTTGCATCTTCCAAATGTGGCGCACCATGGGCAACGACGAGCTCGGCTCCCTCAACCGCTCGCTGGGGTAGGTGAAGCTTCCAATGAGGAAAGGATGCTAGGCAATTAGAAAATTTCCTCTTGCCCATCTTTGGCTGTTTGGTTATTATAGAACGGCTGTTACGGAGAGCTGACCGAGAGGCCGAAGGTGCTCGCCTGCTAAGCGAGTATGCCCCAAAAGGGCATCTGGGGTTCGAATCCCCAGCTCTCCGCCAGTACGAATTTGAAGAAGGGTCCCATTTGGGGCCCTTTTTTGTGCGGAGAAAGGAGGCTGGGGATTCGAACCCGAGAGGGCACGGGCGTTAAGCAAACGCGAAAGCGTTTGTAGCCCGTGGGCGAAAGGCCGCCAGGCTTTGAAGCCGGAGGGCATGCGTAGCATGTCCGGACATCCCCAGCTCTCCGCCAGTATGAATTTGAAGAAGGGTCCCATTTGGGGCCCTTTTTTTGTACGGAGAAAGGGCGCTGGGGATTCGAACCCTCAAAAAATGAGGCGCCCCGTTGGACGCCTCCTTTCAGCGAGTGTATTGTTCTTCGATCTTACATCTCGGGCGCCTTGGCTACGGTCTCGCTCTCGGCTGTGAGCGGGCGGTTGTCGATGCGGCGGCCCAGGCGGTCGAGCTTCACAAGGAGCCACTCAATGGGATTCGGCCCTGCGCTTTCCTCGTCGGCAACCAGGTCCATAACGGCGATTTTGGTGCCGTCCTGCTTGAGCGTAACGCTGCCCACCTTGTCGCCCACATGCACCGTGCCCGAAAGATCGTCGTAGCTAACCTTTTCGGTCACCTCGCCGGCAAGGGAAAACACGGTCGCTTGCGCCGTAGGATCGGCGAGCGTGGCGTCGATCGTCTTATCCGTCCAGTCGGTTTGACTAATGCGCGCCATAAGCGGGTTGCCGTTGGCGGTCTTTTCCTGCGTGTTGGCGATTGCGACCGCCGCCTTGTGACCGTAGTACCAATTGGCAAGGGTTGCGGTATCGGTAAAGCGCTGGTCGGTGGTGGTGGAGTTCAAAACAACGGTGTAGATCTCGTCGCCGTCGCGGTTGTAGGCGCTCGTAAAGCAATAGCCCGCGTCGTCGGTGGTGCCGGTCTTGCCGCCGATGTTGCCATCTTGGCCCAGCAAATAGTTATGCGTGTCCATGGAATGCGAATGGTCGGCGCCGTCGGCGCCCGTGACCTCGATCCAGGAATCCTCGCTCGCTACGACCTCGCGGATCGTGTCGTTTTTCATGGCCTCCTGCATCATCAGCGCTACGTCGTGTGCGGTTGAGTGCATATCGCCAGCCCACTCATCAAAGTCCAGACCGTGTGGGTTCTCAAAGACCGTGCCGGTGCAGCCGAGCTTCTTAGCGCGCTCGTTCATGGCCTTCACAAATGTGGCCTCGGCGTCTTTGGTCTTAGGGTCGATCTTCTTGCCCACATATTCGGCGAGCACGATGGCGGCGTCGTTGCCCGAGGGAATCATCAGGCCACGCAGTGCCTGCTCAACGGTAAGCTCGTCGCCTTCGAGCAAGCCGGCGGTCGAATTACCCACGGTGGCTGCGGCGTTGCTCACCGTGACCCTCTCGTCCATTTTGCAATTCTCGACGGTTAGGATTGCGGTCATGACCTTGGTGATCGAGGCGATTTTGACCTGCTCATCGGCGCCGCGCCCATAGTAGACGGTGCCGTCTTTGCCCATGACGAGGGCATTGGTCGCATCGATATCGGGCAGGTTTTCGGCCGTGATGCCGCGCGCATCGGCGGTTTTGCCGCAAACATTGTCGGTCGTAAGCACTTGGGCGCCGGCGACGGTGGGCACGCCAGCGGCAAGGGCGATAGCGCAGACAAAGCCGGCGGCAAGCTGGGCTGAGCGCTTTGCAAAAGAGGTGAGGGACTTCACGGATTTCGCTTTCGACGGGATGGTCTCTTCTGGAACAAGAGTATATCGTTTGCCGGCGTCGGCGATCATCGCGTGCGTGCGTGGCCCACATCCGCGCCCGAACGGGCACAAGGGTGCTTAAGGCCGACTTAATCACCCACGCTTGTTGTGTGTGACGGGCGCCCCCTCGGGCATAATGGAGCGCGAGAGGAGCACGCATGAACGAGCGCATTTTGGTAGTTGATGACGAAAAGGCCATCGCCGACTTGGTTGGCATCTACCTTACAAAAGAGGGCTTTGATGTCCAGATTGCCTATAGCGGGGCCGATGCTGCCAAGGCGATTTTGGAGCAGGAGTTCGATCTGGCGCTGCTTGATGTCATGCTGCCCGATATCGATGGGTTTGAGCTGCTGCGTACGATCCGTTCCAGCCATACCTATCCCGTGATCATGCTGACGGCGCGCGATGCCCAGCAAGACAAGATCGGGGGCCTTTCGCTTGGCGCGGACGATTACGTGGTTAAGCCGTTCCGTCCGCTGGAGCTCATCGCGCGCGTGCACGCTCAGCTTCGCCGCTACACCAGCTACGGTAGCCGTGCACAGGCGGCCGAGTCGCCGACCATTCAGCTCGACGGCTTGGAGATCAACCGCGATGCTCGTTCCGTGACAGTGGACGGTTCACCGGTTCGCCTCACGCCCACCGAGTATTCAATCTTGCTGTATCTGGTCGAGCATCGCGGCAGCGTGGTGGCCGTGGAGGACCTGTTCCGCGCGGTGTGGAACGAGGACTTTATGCCCGGCTCCAACAATACGGTGATGGTGCATATTCGCCACTTGCGCGAAAAGATCGGCGACGACGCACAAAAGCCACGCTTTATCAAAAACGTCTGGGGCGTCGGCTACATCATCGAATAACGCTTTTCGC
>OLQL01002538.1_pt1 | contig 12393 bp, 10 predicted proteins | sample 1672971 | NCBI WGS metagenome assembly OLQL01 (sample SAMEA3136742, study PRJEB25190) | human gut metagenome | biome: human gut; feature: human-associated habitat; material: faeces | place: Austria | collected 2013
TTCCTTCGGGAAGAATGCCGGTGCGATTGTAATGTTAAGGAACGTTTTCGTTAAGCCGAGTGCAGAGCCGAACTTGTTCAGGCTATGCCGAAGCGAGAAAACGAGGAAAGGAATTCAACATTTAACGATCTAAAAAATAACGCGAATTATGCCAGAATTCATCTATCAGGAGCCGTTCCCCGTGGGCGAGGACACCACGGAGTACCGTCTGTTGACCAAGGATTACGTGAAAGTCGTGGAGTGCGACGGCCGCAAGATTTTGAAAGTCGACCCCAAGGGGTTGGAGGAGTTGTCGAAGGCCGCCTATTCCGACGTGTCGTTCTACCTGCGTGCTTCGCACTTGCAGAAACTGCGCAACATCCTCGAAGATTCCGAAGCCTCCGACAACGACCGCTTCGTGGCCTACACCATGCTGCTGAACCAGTGCGTCGCAGCCGAAGGCGAACTGCCCACCTGTCAGGACACGGGTACGGCGATCTGTATCGGTCACAAGGGCGAGGACGTCTATACGGGCGCCGACGACGCCGAGCATATCGCGCGCGGCGTCTACGAGACCTACAAGGAGCGCAACCTGCGCTATTCGCAGGTGGTTCCCTTCACGATGACCGACGAGAAGAATTCGGGCACGAACCTTCCGGCGCAGATCGACATCTACGGAGGCCACCCCGGCATGGAGTACGAGTTCCTCTTCATCACCAAGGGCGGCGGCTCGGCCAACAAGACCTTCCTCTACCAGCAGACCAAGGCGCTGCTGAACGAGGAGTCGCTCACGAAATTCATCCAGCAGCATATCTTCGACCTCGGTACGTCGGCCTGCCCGCCCTACCACCTGGCGATCTGCATCGGCGGCACGTCGGCCGAGATGTGCCTCTCGACGGTGAAGAAGGCTTCGGCCGGCTACCTCGACGAGCTGCCCACCTCGGGCAACGAGGGCGGCCGCTGCTTCCGCGACCTGGAATGGGAGGAGAAGGTGCTGAAAATCTGCCGCGAGAGCGGTGTCGGCGCCCAGTTCGGCGGCAAGTACCTCGTGCACGACGTGCGCGTGATCCGCGCCCCGCGCCATGCGGCTTCGTGCCCCGTGGCCATCGGCGTGAGCTGCTCGGCCGACCGCAACATCAAGGCCAAGATCACCCCGTCGGGCATCTTCCTCGAAGAGCTGGAGAAGAATCCCGCACGCTTCCTGCCGGCCGAGGCTCCCTCGATGTCGCCTGCCGTGGACATCGACCTCGACGAGGGCATGGACAAGGTGCGTGCGATCCTCACGAAATACCCGATCAAGACGCGCCTGAACCTCCGCGGCACGCTGATCGTGGCCCGCGACATCGCGCATGCCAGGATCAAGCAGATGCTCGACGAGGGCAAGCCGATGCCCGAGTACTTCAAGAAACATCCGGTTTACTACGCCGGTCCGGCCAAGACGCCGCAGGGCATGGCTTCGGGTTCGTTCGGCCCCACGACGGCCGGACGCATGGACCCCTATGTGGACCTGTTCCAGTCGCAGGGCGGCTCGCTGGTGATGGTGGCCAAGGGCAACCGCACGCAGCAGGTGACCGACGCCTGCAAGAAATACGGCGGTTTCTACCTCGGTTCGATCGGCGGTCCGGCAGCGATCCTGGCGAAGAACTCCATCAAGTCGGTCGAGGTCGTGGACTTCCCCGAACTGGGCATGGAGGCCGTGCGCAAGATCTATGTCGAGAACTTCCCGGCGTTCATCATCGTCGATGACAAGGGGAACGACTTTTTCGCCGATTTCAAGCACTAAAATCTGCGGGCGGATATACTAAAGGGTACGACTTTACGTTGTAAAGACGTACATGGGATTTTGCCCGGTTGCCGTGAGTCCCGAAACCCGGCGAACAGCCGGGATGAAATCCGGCTGCGTCGCGACAAGTCCCTCCCTGGGGGGAGGTTTGGGGTGGAGTCGGGTTTGTAAACGACGCCATCGGCGGCGATAGCGGCCGGCTGGTACGGGGCTGCGGTGCAAATTGACAGACATATCGCTTTGTGATGAGAGATTTTGTTGCAAAAATATCCCTGACGGCACTCTTCGTGCTGGCGATCTTCTCGGCCTCCGCTGCCGAGAAGGTCACTTTTGAAGCCAACTCGCCGTTGATGGTCGCCGTCGGCGAGGCCTTCCGCGTGGAATTCACGCTGAATGCCGAACCCGACGCCGATTCCTTCAAGGCGCCATCGTTCGAAGGTTTCGACGTAATCGCCGGGCCGAGCGTGTCGACCGGTTCGTCGATACAATATATAAACGGCTCGATTTCCAAAAGTTTCAGTTACGGCATCACCTATGTCCTGCTGCCGCAGGCGGCGGGCAACGTGACGATCGGCGCCGCGGAGGCCAAGGTGGACGGTACGGCCTACCGGACCAAGCCGCTGCCGATCGAAATCGTGAACGAGGGCGACGCCTCCCGGGCGCGGCAGCAGCCCCAGGGGCGTACGGGCGGTTCGGGCGATGCGCAGGCCAGCGCGCAGGGGCAGGTCGCCAAGGACGACATCCTGCTTCGGGCCGTGGTTTCACGGTCGTCCGTGTATAAGAACGAGCCGCTGCATGTGGCTTTCAAACTCTATACGCGGGTTCCCTATGTCAATATCGTTCCCGAGTCGGCTCCGTCGTTCAACGGCTTCTGGTCGCAGGACCTCACCGATCCCAATTCGGCCCGCGTGGGGCGCGAGACCTACAACGGAAAGGTGTACGAGACGCGTGTGCTGTACGACTACCTGCTCTATCCGCAGCAGGTCGGCTCGCTCACGATCGACCCCGTGGACATGACCGTCGTGGCGCAGGTCGTGGTGCAGAGCCGTAATGCCGATCCCTTCTTCGGGGGCGGCCGCGAGGTGTTCAACGTGCCGCGCAAGGTGCAGAGCCAGCGGGCCACGGTGACGGTCAAGCCGCTGCCGTCGGGTGCTCCTTCGAGTTTCAGCGGGGCCGTGGGCCGTTTCACGATGGACACCCAGCTGCCTTCGGAGCGCATCGCGGCCAACTCGGGCGCGACCTTTACGGTGAAAATTTCCGGCACGGGCAACCTGACTTTCGTGCAGGCCCCGAAACTGCCGCTTCCGACCTCGTTCGAGCAGTATAACGTCAAGACCACCGAGTCGATCAACACGTCGGCCACGGGCATCTCCGGCTACCGCCAGTTCGAATACCCCTTCATCGCACGTGCCGAGGGCACTTATGACATCGAACCCATCGAGTTCACCTACTTCGACCCCCAGCGGGTGCAGTACGTGACGCTCCGTTCGAAGCCGCTGACGCTCGAAATCACGCCCGATGCCCGCGGCGGAGGCGATGCGGTGGTGATGCAGGGGCGCGGCATGTCGAAGGAAGAGGTGAAGATGCTGGGCCAGGACATCCGCTTCATCAAGCTGGGCGGGGCGCAGCTGCGCTCCGAGCGCGTGCCGTTCATCTTCAGCGCCGCCTACTGGATTCTGCTCCTGGGCGTACTGGCGCTTTTCACGATGATCTACGTGGCGCTGCGCAAGCAGATCCGCGAATCGCAGAACGTCGCCCTGGTGCGCGGCAAGCGGGCCAACAAGGTCGCCGTGCAGCGTTTCCGCGCTGCGAAGAGGTATATGGAGGAGCAGAACCGGCATGCCTTCTACGAGGAGATGCTCCGCGCGCTGTGGGGCTACATGAGCGACAAGTTCAACATTCCGGTGGCCAACCTCACGAAGGAGAACGTCCGCGAGGAGCTGCACAAACGGGGCGTTTCGTCGGAGGATTCGCAACGGTTCACGGACATCATCACCCAGTGCGACGAGGCGCAGTACTCGCCCGTGGAGACGGCCCGCATGAACGACGTCTATTCCGAAGGCGTGAACCTGATCTCGCGCATCGAATCGGTGATAAAACGATAGTGTTATGAAACGATTGACCCTATTCCTGATCCTGCTGTCCGGCGTTCTCTGCGCACATGCGCAGGAGGGAGCCGACACGCTGGCGCAGCCTGCCGTGACGGCGGCTCCGGAACCTGCGGCCGAGGCGTCGCCCGAGCAGTTGTGGGACCGAGCCAATACGGCCTATATCAACGGCGACTTTCACGCCGCCGCGGAGTTCTACGAGCAGATTCTCGCCCGCGGATTGAGTTCCATGAAACTCTACTACAACCTGGCCAATGCCTATTTCAAGGAGGAGCGGCTGGGCAAGTCGATACTTTTCTACCACCGGGCCTTGCGGCTGGCTCCCGGCAACGACGACATCCGCTATAATTTGAGTGTCGCCGAGGCCCGCACGAAGGACAACATCGAGCAGATACCCGAATTTTTCTTCACCGAATGGATGCGCGGCGTGCGCCGTCTGATGAGCTGCACGGCATGGAGCGTCTTCTCGCTCGCGGCGCTGGTCTGCGCCCTGGCGCTGTTCCTCGCCTACCTGTTGGCACAGCGTTTGTCGTTGCGCAAGACGGGGTTCTACGGAACCCTCGTCGCGGTGGCGGTGTTCATGCTCACGAGCTGGTTCGCCATGGGCGAGCGGCACGAGATGCTTGACGATACGCAAGCCGTCGTGATGTCGCTCTCGACGGCCGTGAAGAGTTCGCCCGACAAGTCGGCGACCGACCTCTTCGTGCTGCACGAGGGGACGCTCGTCGAGATCACCGACCGCCTCGACAACTGGTGCGAGATCACCATTGCCGACGGAAAGAAGGGGTGGCTCGAATGCAAAACCATCGAAACGATCTAAATGTCGAAACTTTTACAGGACGTCGTCGGCGAGCTTTCGAAACTCCCGGGCGTGGGACGCCGCACGGCGTTGCGCCTGGCCATCCACATCCTGCGCATGGAGCGGGATTCGGTGGCCGGGATGACGGAGAGCATCGACCGGTTCCGCAACGAGATCCGCTACTGTTCGCAGTGCAACAACCTCTCCGACGAGGAGGTCTGCCCGATCTGCGCCGACCGGGAACGGGACCATGCGACGATCTGTGTCGTGGAGCAGGTGGCCGACGTGCTGTCGGTCGAGAACACGCGCCAGTACCGGGGCATGTACCACGTGCTGGGCGGCGTCATCTCGCCCATGCAGGGCATCTCGCCCTCAGACCTGAAGATCGACCTGCTGTGCGAGCGGATCGCCCGCGGCGGGGTGAAGGAGGTGATCCTCGCCATCTCGACTTCGGTCGAAGGGGAGACGACGCTTTTCTACCTGATGAACCGCCTGCGGCAGTTCCCGGGGCTGAAAGTTACGTCGATCGCGCGCGGCATCGGTTTCGGCGACGAACTGGAATATGTCGACGAACTGACGATCACCCACGCGCTGATGAACCGCCGGGAGATCGAGTAGCCCGCCCGGCTTAAGAAGCGGGTTTCGGAGGGCGATGAAGCCGGCAAACAGAGACAAGAGGACTTAAACATTATAAGTTATGGATTTTGTAACGAACGAGAAACTCACCATCGTGGGTGCGGCCGGCATGATCGGCTCGAACATGGCCCAGACGGCGCTGATGATGCGCCTGACGCCGAACATTTGCCTTTACGATCCGTATGGACCGGCGCTGGAGGGCGTGGCCGAGGAACTTTACCACTGCGCCTTCGAGGGGGTGAACATCACGTGGACGACCGACATCCGCGAGGCGCTGACCGACGCGGCTTACGTCGTGTCGTCGGGCGGCGCGGCCCGCAAGGCCGGCATGACGCGCGAGGACCTGCTGAAAGGCAACGCCCAGATCGCCGAACAGTTCGGCAAGGACATCAAGTCCTACTGCCCGGACGTGAAGCACGTCGTGGTGGTCTTCAACCCGGCCGATATCACGGGGCTGATCACGCTGATCTATGCGGGGCTGAAACCCTCGCAGGTCTCGACCCTCGCGGCGCTGGACTCCACGCGCCTGCGTTCGGAGCTGGCCAAATACTTCAAAATCTCGCCCGACGAAATCCGCAATTGCCGCACCTACGGCGGCCACGGCGAGCAGATGGCGGTCTTCGCCTCGACGACGCTCGTCGCCGGACGGCCCCTTTCGGAGCTGATCGGCAAAGAGATGCCCGAGGGCGACTGGGCCGACCTGCAGCAGCGGGTGATTCAGGGCGGCAAGCACATCATCGACCTGCGCGGCCGTTCGTCGTTCCAAAGTCCGGCTTATATCTCGATCTCGATGATCGCGGCTGCGATGGGCGGCAAGCCGTTCACCTATCCCGCCGGCGTATTCGTCCACAACGACGAATTCAAACACATCCTGATGGCGATGGAGACCGTCATCACGAAGGATGGCGTGTCGTATAAGAACGTGCAGGGCACGGCCGCGGAGCACAAGAAGCTCACGGAGAGCTACGAGCATCTCTGCAAACTGCGCGACGAGGTGATTTCGATGGGCATTCTGCCTCCCGTCGACGAGTGGGGCCGTCTGAATCCGCACCTGCGTTAAGCGGCGGGGAACCGCCGAAGCAAAAAGGACCGGCTCGACAGCCGGTCCTTTTCAATTTTGTCTGCGGAAGTCCACGGGGAGCCTGATTTCCACGGGAACCTTTCGTCCGTCCGACTCTCCCGGTTCCCAGCGCGGGGAACTTTTCAGCACCCGGACCGTCACGGCTTTGCCTGGAACACGGCGCGCAGTTCGCCGTCGCTCAACAGCAGCAGCATCGGGCCGTCCATGTCGTAATGGGTCACCGACTCGAGCATTTTGGTGAAGGCATCCTCCTGCTCCATGCCCGGGCAGGCCATCATCGTCGAAGCGAGGGGGCCTATTTTCAGCGTGCGTTTCCCGTCGGTCTTGTACGTGCCCATCAGGCGGTTGCAGGCCCCGACGCCCGTCAGGCGGTTGCCCTCGGTCAGCAGCGTGACGGTGAATTTGCCCTCTTCGGGTTTGACCGCCTTGCCGCCGAGCTGGATCAGCTGCCACTCGGTCCCCGCCAGCGGGCGGCGGGTCTTTTTCTGGTAGGAGCGGCAGTTGCAGCATCCGGCCATAAAGGCCCCAGCGACAGCGACTATCGCAATTTTGAGTAAAATCTTCATTGTTTTTCCATTTATATCATACGGCAAATATAGGGAATAAATCGTACCTTTGGTGTCGTAACGACGCTTTTAGCTGTCGGGAGCCCAGATTGGATCCGATCCCCGGCAATCGGGTTTCGCTCTTGGAGCCTGGCTTATAGCCGGGTGACGCCGCAGGCGGCAATGACAACGTTCGAAAGCGACTGTTACATCGAAGTGTGAATTTGCAAATGATTAAAAAACGTTCCTTATGAAAACCATTATCGCTTCACCCCATGCGCCCAAGGCCGTGGGTCCCTATTCGCAGGCCGTCGGGGCCGGCGGTGCGCTCTATGTTTCGGGACAGCTTCCGATCGACGCCGCATCCGGAAAAATGGCCGAAGGCATCGAGGCCCAGACGCGCCGGTCGCTCACGAACCTCGGTCATATCCTCCGTGAAGCCGGGTACGATTATTCCGACGTGGTGAAAACCACGGTCCTGTTGCAGTCGATCGGCGATTTTGCCGCCATGAATGCTGTCTATGCGGAGTTCTTCACCTCGGAGATGCCGGCGCGCATGTGCTATGAGGTCGCGGCGCTGCCGATGGGCGCGCTGGTCGAAATCGACGCCGTGGCGGTGAAATAACTACCGCCTTCGGTCCGAAGACGCGCCCCGGGTCTCTGGGGCGTGCCTTTTGTCCTTTTGTAGATATTTTGTGGATAAGTTTGGTTCTTCATGCTGGCTTTTTATCCGGAAAAGCCGCAATTTTGTAGAACCGGGTTTTGCCCGCCGTGACGCCTGAAATCTGAAAATATAGAAATAATAGCCTGAAAATAGTTATGTCAAAAGCCACCAAAGCCGACACGCCGCAGAAAGTCAATTACAACGATGCGGTTGCCGAGTCGAAGAAGTATTTCGACGGGGACGACCTCGCCGCCACGGTGTGGGTCAGCAAGTACGCCCTCAAGGATTCTTTCGGAAACATCTACGAACGATCGCCGCGCGAGATGCACGAGCGCATCGCTTCCGAAATCGAACGCATCGAGCAAAAATACCCGAACCCGCTCCCGAAGGAGGAGGTTTTCGCGTTGCTCGACCATTTCCGTTACGTCATTCCGCAGGGCGGCCCGATGACCGGCATCGGCAACAATTTCCAGGTGGCGTCGCTGTCGAACTGCTTCGTCATCGGCCATAAGAATCCCGCCGATTCCTACGGCGGCATCTTCCGCATGGACGAGGAGCAGGTTCAGCTGATGAAACGCCGCGGCGGCGTGGGTCACGACCTTTCGCACATCCGGCCCACGGGCAGCCCGGTGCTGAACTCGGCTCTCACGTCGACGGGTATCGTGCCCTTCATGGAGCGTTACTCGAACTCGACGCGCGAGGTGGCGCAGGACGGGCGGCGCGGCGCGCTGATGCTGTCGCTGTCGATCAGGCACCCCGATGCCGAGCGGTTCATCGACGCCAAGGTCGACACGGGCAAGGTGACGGGTGCCAACGTCTCGATCAAGATCGACGACGATTTCATGCGTGCGGCCCTCGCCGGGAAGAAATACCACCAGCAGTTCCCGATCAAGTCGGACAATCCCAAATACGAGCAGGACATCGACGCCCGGAAACTTTGGGAGAAAATTATTCACAACGCCTGGAAGTCTGCCGAACCGGGCGTGCTGTTCTGGGATACGATCATCCGCGAGAGCATTCCCGACTGCTATGCCGACGAGGGTTTCGTGACGGTTTCGACCAATCCCTGCGGCGAGATTCCGCTCTGCCCCTACGATTCGTGCCGCCTGCTGGCGATGAATCTGTTGAGCTATGTGGACAACCCGTTCAAGGCCGATGCGAAGTTCAATTTCGACAAGTTCAGGGACCATGTCTATAAGGCGATGCACATGATGGACGACATCATCGACCTCGAACTGGAGAAGGTCGAGCTGATCATCGAGAAGATCGCCGCCGACCCCGAAGACATGGACGTGCGCCGCGTGGAGCTGGAACTGTGGAAGAAGATCCGCGAAATGGCGCGTAAGGGCCGCCGTACGGGCCTGGGCATCACGGCCGAGGGCGACATGCTCGCCGCACTGGGCCTGCGTTACGGTACGCAGGAGGCGATCGACTTCGCCGTCGAGGTGCAGAAGAGCCTCGCCCTGGCGGCTTACGGCGCTTCGGTGAAGATGGCCGCCGAGCGCGGTGCCTTCCCGGTTTACGACGCTGCGAAGGAGGCGAACAACCCGATGATCGCCCGCATCCGCGAGGCCGATCCGGCGCTCTACGAGGAGATGACGAAGGTGGGCCGCCGCAACATCGCCATGCTGACCATCGCGCCCACGGGCACCACGTCGCTCATGTCGCAGACCACCTCGGGCATCGAGCCGGTGTTCCGCACCGTCTACAAGCGCCGCCGCAAGATCAATCCTTCGGACGTGGACACCCACGTCGATTACGAGGACGAAACGGGCGAAAAGTTCCAGGAGTATAACGTCTACCACCACAATTTCGTCAAGTGGCTGGAGGCCAACGGATACGACACTTCGAAGCTGGCGACGATCTCCGATGCCGAATTGGACGAGTGGGTCGCCGCGTCGCCCTATCACGGCGCCACGGCCAACGACATCGATTGGGTGGCCAAGGTCAAGATGCAGGGAGCCATCCAGAAGTGGGTCGACCACTCGATCTCGGTGACGGTGAACCTGCCGAACAACGTCTCGGAGGCGCTGGTAGCCGATGTTTACCGCACGGCCTGGGAGTGCGGCTGCAAGGGTGTCACGGTCTACCGCGACGGCTGTCGCGACGGCGTGCTGCTGGAGAAGAACGCCAGGAGCAGGAAGAAGTGCGAGGAGCATCCCGGCGAGGCGCCGAAGCGTCCCAAGTCGATTCCGGCGGACATCGTGCGGTTCAAGAACGGCACGGAGGACTGGATCGCTTTCGTGGGTCTGCAGGACGGGCGTCCCTACGAGGTCTTCACGGGTAAGATCGAGGAGGATGCCATGTTCATTCCCCCGAAGATCAAGAAGGGCTTCATCATCAAGGTCCGCGAGGCGGACGGCACGAAACGCTACGATTTCCAGTACACCGACCGTTACGGCTACACGAACACCATCGGCGGCATTTCGCGCCTGTTCAACGAGGAGTTCTGGAACTACGCCAAACTCATTTCGGGCGTGCTGCGCCACGGCATGCCGATCGAGAAGACCGTGTCGCTGATCGAGTCCCTGCACCTGGACAGCGAGTCGATCAACACGTGGAAGACCGGCGTGTGCCGTGCGCTGAAACAGTATATCGTCGACGGCACGAAATCCAAGGGCAAATGTCCGAGCTGCGGACAGGAGAATATGGCCTATCAGAACGGCTGCCTGACCTGCATGTCGTGCGGCTATTCCAAATGCGGATGATGTCCGTTTTTACCTGATTTGTGTTCTAAAAAGCCCCGATGTTCAGACATTTGGGGCTTTTTTGGCTCCAAAGGTTTCTTTTTTCTGTTTTTTCGACCGGATTTGAATGGTTTTTGTGAAAAAATGCTTACTTTTACGACAAGTATGTGAGACGTATTAAAGATGAACATTATGAGAAAAATTTTCTTGACTTTTGTGCTCGTGGCTTTCGCCTCCGCCGCATTTGCCGATGGAACGCCGAAGAAACCGAGCGTTGCCGGATTCGTGTCGAACGGATTCTGGGATAATTGGGAGATTTCGGCCGGTTTCGGAACCGGCACAGCCTTCTCTAACGGCGGTAATATCGGCTCTTGGGGTGACCGCTTCGGCTTCGAGGGCAACCTGTCGGTAACGAAATGGATGCATCCGATCGTTGGTATCCGTGCCCAGTTGCAGGGCGGATGGTTCAATAACTTCGACTCCGAACTGGGTAAGATGACGTGGCCGTACATGTTCGGGCATGTGGATTTCATGCTTAACGCATCGAACTGGATCGGCGGTTACCGCGCCGACCGTGCGTGGTATGCCGTGCCGTTCGCCGGTTTCGGTTACATGGCTTCGAACTTCACGGACCGCAGCCAGCGTGAGAACGCATCCGGTTCGCGCCAGGAGTTCGCCTTCACGGCGGGTCTGCTCAGCAAGTTCCGCCTGTCGCCGGCCTTCGATTTCAATATCGAACTCAAGGGGTTGCTCACCAAGTCGAGCATTTGTCCCGCGAAGATGAACGGCTCTTACCTGGCCGGGCTCACCGCTACGGCGGGTATCACCTACCGCTTCAACCAGCGTGGCTGGGAGCGCGGCGTTCCGGGCTATACGGCCGACGACATCCGCGCTTTCCAGAATGCGGTGGCTGCGGGCAATTCCGCCCTCGAAGCCGCCCGGTCGGAGAATGCGGACCTGGCCAACAAGCTGAAGGCTGCGCAGGCCGAGGCCGAAGCCGCTAAAGCTGCCGCCGCCGCTGCCGCTGCCAAGGCTGCCGCAGAAGCCGCTGCCGCACAGAAGGTGAACACCCTCAGCCCGACTTCGATCATCTTCTACGATTACAGCATGTCGAAGCTGACGCCGAAGGAGAAGACCCGCCTCGAACTGATGGCCGACCTGATCAAGAGCGGTCCGAAAGACCGGGTCTACAAGATCGAGGGCCATGCCGACCAGCAGACGGGTACGGCCGCAGGCAACAAGCGCGTTGCCGAGAACCGTGCCAAGAGCGTTTACGACTTCCTCGTAAAATGCGGTGTGAACCCCAAACAGCTGACCTACGAAGGCAAGGGCAACGCAGCCAACGTTTACGAGAACAACCAGAAGGCCAACCGCGCCGTGATCATCAAATAAGGCCGGGCCGTATTGGGGAGGGGCCGTGAATGAGGCCTTTCCGTCACAACGAAAAAAGATGCTCCGTTACGGGCATCTTTTTTCATGTATATATTTATAAGGTATGCTTTTTGGCCGAACCCGGACTTACCGGATGATGACGGCGTTGACGAGGCGTACGCCCGAACGGCGGTTTATCTCCTCCTTGAGCGCCTCGCGCTGGTAGAAAAGTTCCGAGCGCAGGACGCTCGACTGAATGCGTACGTAAAGGATGTGCTTTTCGAGCCGCAATTCGGTGGTGACCTCCGCGGCGCTGTCGCCGACGATCTCGCGCCATGTATCCGGCAGCTTGCCTTCGGCGACTTTTGCGGCGATATAGGGGCGTTTGAAAAACTCCTCCAGCAAGTCGCCCATCAGCATGGTTTTGGTCCGTCTCATGGCTGTTCGTCGGTTGATTCGGGTCGTAGGGATTGTTCTTTTTCTGCATTTGCCGCTGCGTCTTTCGCTGCGTTTTCCGTTGCCTTCTCCGAGCTTTCCGCCGCGTTCCGCTCCTGCGTTACGGCACCTTCGGCGACTGAAAAGAGCGTGTAGTCGCCGCCCGCCTTGTCGAGAATCCGTTTCAGACGTGTCGGGTTGCAGTCGGTGATCAGAATTTGCCCGAAGGTGTCTTCCGAAACCAGACGGATCAGCTGTTCGACCCGCCCGGCGTCGAGTTTGTCGAACAGGTCGTCCAGCAGCAG
>OLQL01002553.1_pt1 | contig 12308 bp, 9 predicted proteins | sample 1672971 | NCBI WGS metagenome assembly OLQL01 (sample SAMEA3136742, study PRJEB25190) | human gut metagenome | biome: human gut; feature: human-associated habitat; material: faeces | place: Austria | collected 2013
AGCGCCGCCGAGAGGGCGCCGAGCACGATGATTGCAAGAATGAATGCGGTATTCATGATGACAAAGGTAGAATTTTCCGTGGAATTTTTCGTATCTTTGACCGACAAACTCTTTGATTCATGCAACGTATAGTAGCCCCTTCGATGCTCTCGGCCGACTTCGGCCATTTGGAGCGCGATACCCGGATGGTCGACGCCAGTGCGGCCGAATGGGTGCATATCGACGTGATGGACGGCGTTTTCGTCCCCAACATTTCATTCGGGTTCCCCGTGCTGAAAGCCATCCGCAAGGCAACGGCGAAATTCCTCGACGTGCACCTGATGATCGTCAGCCCGGAAAAATACGTCGCGCGCTTCGCCGAGGCGGGCGCTGACCTGGTGACCTTCCACCTCGAAGCGACGGACGACCCCGCGGGGTGCGTCGCGCTGATCCGCCGGGCCGGGGCTAAAGCGGGTGTGTCGATCAAGCCGGCGACGCCGGTGGAGGCACTGCGCGAGGTGCTGCCGCTGGTCGATCTGGTGCTGGTGATGAGCGTCGAGCCGGGATTCGGCGGACAGTCGTTCATCCCGGGGTCGCTGGAGAAGATCCGGGAACTGCGCGCCATGGCCCGTGAAATGGGTCTCGAAACGATCATCGAGGTCGACGGCGGCCTTTCGTCGCACAATGCCGGCGAGGTTTACGGGGCGGGCGCCGACGTGCTCGTGGCCGGCAACGCCGTCTTCGGCGCCGCGGACCCCGCGGCCGAGGTCGTGAAGATGCTCAACGCCTGACCGGGCGGTTCGTCCGAAGCCGCACGGAGGATTTCATTTCGGAAAAAATACTCCGTCAACGCCCGGCGTGCCAGGCCGTCTCGGCATCGAGCAGGCGGCGCAGTTGGCGCAGGAGCGCATCGTCGCGGAACCACTCCGCACCGTAGGTCAGGTTGAATTCGTAATCGAAATCGGCGGGATTGGCCCCTTGGTTGTGCTGGAGGATGGTTTCGGCCTTGTCGAGCGCCTTGACCCAGCGGGCTTCGGGCGTGGCGCAGGCTTCGTACTCCTCCCAGAGCGTCCGGATGCGTGCTGCGGCTTCATCGGGCAGCAGGGGCGTGAGCCGCTCCATGGCCGACTGTTCCGCAGCGGCTTTGGCGGCGGGGTCGTACTGCGCGACGGCCGGGATGTCGCCTTCGTAAGCCTCCCCGAGGTCGTGGACCAGGCACATCGCGAGGACCCGCTGCAGGTCGAGTTCCGGCTTTTCGTCCGCAAGGACGAGGGCCAGCAGGGCCAGCCGCCACGTGTGTTCGGCGGTGCTTTCGTGCCGTCCGGCCGAGGTGCGGGCCGAGCGCAGGACGTTTTTCAGCCGTTCGGTTTCGCGCATGAATTGCAGGTATCGTTCCAGTTTTTCCATATCCGGGATTCTGTTTCGGGACCGTAAAGATACGATATGTCGGATTAAATCGCTAACTTTGCTGCAATTATCCGGATATGGGATTTGCCGGCGGTGAAATGGTTTGACGACTGGAAAGCCTCCCTTTGTCAAAGGGAGGTGTGGAGGGAATGTCGGGACCGAATCGTAAATTCGCCGTGGAGACCTTCCGGAAGAAATGATACGTGCGTTTACGAATTTATGATTTCACTCGACAACCTTACCGTAAGCTATGGGGGCTGGACCCTCTTCGACAATATTTCGTTCCTGATCAACCCGAAGGACCGCATCGGTCTGGTGGGCAGGAACGGCGCAGGTAAAACCACGCTCCTGCGCATCATCACGGGCGAACAGCAGCCCACGTCGGGCGCCGTGACGCTCAACGGCGACTGCACGATCGGCTACCTGCCGCAGACGATGCGCGTGGCGGACACCACGACGCTCGCCGAAGAGACCGCCAAGGCCTTCGAGGAGGTGCTGCGGCTCGAAGCCCGGATCGAGTCCCTGACGCGCGAGATCGCCGAGCGCACCGACTACGAAAGCCCCGAATACGAACAGCTCCTGCACCGTCTGAACGACGCGCAGGACCACTACCATATCCTCGGCGGCGAGACCCGCGACGCGGACATCGAGAAGACGCTGCTGGGCCTCGGGTTCAAGCGCGAGGACTTCGGGCGCGCCACGAGCGAGTTCTCGGGCGGCTGGCGCATGCGTATCGAACTGGCGAAGCTGCTGCTAAGGCGGCCCTCGATCTTCCTGCTGGACGAACCGACGAACCACCTCGATATCGAGTCGATTCAGTGGCTCGAAGAGTATCTCCGGAATTACAACGGCGCGGTGCTGCTCATTTCGCACGACCGTGCCTTCCTGGACAACGTCACCAACCGCACGGTCGAACTGTCGCTGGGCAAGATCACCGATTACAAGGTCTCCTATTCGAAATACGTCGTCCTGCGCGCCGAGCGCCGGGCGCAGCAGGTGGCGGCCTACGAGAACCAGCAGCGGATGATCGAGAAGACCGAGGAGTTCATCGAGAAGTTCCGCTACAAGCCCACCAAGTCGAACCAGGTGCAGTCGCGTATCAAGCAGCTGGAGCGGCTGGACCGTCTCGAGATCGAAGAGGAGGACCTCGCCACGCTCAACATCAAGTTCCCGCCCGCGCCCCGCTCGGGGCAGATCGTCGCGGAGATCAGCGAGGCCGGCATGTCGTTCGGAGCGAAGCACGTTTTCAGCGGAGCGAATTTCGTGATCGGGAAGGGCGACAAGATCGCGCTGGTGGGCCGCAACGGCGAGGGCAAGACGACCCTCGCGCGCATGCTGATCGGCCAGCTGACGCCGACCGAAGGGTCGGTGCGCCTCGGGGCGAACGTCAATATCGGGTATTACGTCCAGAATCAGGACGATTTGATGGACGGCGATTTCACGGTCTACGACACGCTGGACCGTGTGGCTGTGGGTGACATCCGCACCCGCCTGCGCGACATTCTGGGGGCGTTCCTGTTCCGCGGCGAGGACATCGACAAGAAGGTCAAGGTCCTCTCGGGCGGTGAACGGGCGCGTCTGGCGATGGCCCGCATGATGCTCGAACCGCGCAACCTGCTGGTGCTGGACGAGCCGACGAACCACATGGACATGCGTTCGAAGGACATCCTCAAGAACGCCATCATGAAATACGACGGGACGGTGGTCGTGGTGTCGCACGACCGCGAATTCCTCGACGGCATGGTCGAAAAGGTTTACGAGTTCCGCGACGGCGGGGTAAAGGAGTACCTGGGCGGCATCTACTATTTCCTCGAAAAGCGCAAGCTGGAGTCGCTGCAGGAGATCGAGCGGAAGGACGCTCCGGCCAAGACCGCGGCGAAGGGCGACGAGCCGGCTGTCTCCGGAAAACTCTCCTACGAGCAGCGGAAAGAGCAGGAGAGGCAGGTCCGCAAGCTGCGGAAAGCCGTCGAAGCCGTGGAGGCCGACCTGGCGGAGATCGAGAAGCGGATCGCGGAGTACGATGCGCGGTTCGCCGCCGCGACCGAATACAACGAGGCCGACTACAAGGCCTACAACGAACTGAAAACCCGCTACGACCACCAGATGCACGAGTGGGAGAAGGCGTCGTACGAGCTGGAACTCGTCGAAGAACAGTGATTTTCGATTTTATGCGGCTCTTTTCGTCCATCCCTCGTCCGTCCCGAATGGGAAATACGTCTTGTATGTCCCATCCGCGCCGGACTTTACGATGAACAGATAATAATTTTGCACAATGGATAATATCATTTTCGGGATTCGTCCCGTGGCCGAAGCGATCGAGGCCGGAAAGCAGATCGAAAAACTCTACATCCGCAAGGGCGCCGAAGGGCAGCTGATGCAGGAGCTGAAAGACCTTTGCATGCGCCACCGCCTGCATTATCAGGAAGTTCCGGTCGAGAAGCTCAACCGCCTGACGCGCGGCAACCACCAGGGAGTCGTGGCGCAGACCGCGGCTATCGAGTATGTGCAGCTGGCCGACATTCTGGAACGTGTGCCCGAAGACGAGACGCCGCTCGTGGTGTTGTTCGACGGGGTGACCGACGTGCGGAATTTCGGGGCCATCGCCCGCTCGGCCGAGTGCGCCGGGGCGCACGGGCTGATCACGCCGCTGAAGAACTCTGCGCCCGTGAATGCCGAGGCGATCCGTTCGTCGGCCGGGGCGCTGACGACGATTCCGGTGTGCCGTGTCGGCTCGGTCCGCAACACGCTCAAGGCTTTGCAGACGGAGGGCTTTCAGGTCGTAGCCGCCACGGAGAAGAGCCGCAAGCTGCTCTACGACGCCGATTTCCGCCGTCCTACGGTGATCGTGATGGGCGCCGAGGATACGGGCATCTCGAAAGAGGTGCTCAAACTCTGCGACGAGCAGCTGGCCATCCCGCTGATCGGCCGCATCGAGTCGCTCAACGTCTCGGCCGCAGCGGCCGTGATGCTGTTCGAGGTCGTACGCCAGCGCATCGGCGAAGGCGGCGAATAGCCGTTTCCCGGAACCGGTTCTCCGGAATGCCGGCCTGCCGCCGTGCGGGACGCCGCTTTTGCGGGAAGAAGGGCGGGGCAAATACATCCGCGGGCTGTGATTGCGGTCCGCGGAATCCGATAAACCAGACAGACACTGATAAACCTATGAAAAAGAAACTCGAATCCTGCCTGCGCTGGCTCCGCGAAGGGGCCGTGCGGGTCGTGCGGTCGTACCCGGTCGAAATGCTCCTGGCGCTTTATGCCTGCGTGGGATGTCTTGCGACCTATGAACTGCAATGGGACGACGACCTGCTTCTCGTGAAGCTGGCCCTTGTGCCGCTCTTCTTCGCGCTGGCCCTTGCGCTCAACGTGCTGGCGGGCCGCGGACCGTGGCGGAGGGTTTACTGGGTTTCGTGGGTCCCGCTCGTGCCGCTGTCGCTCTGGGGCGGGCTGGAGGCGTGGGTCGGAAGCGCTCCTTTTCACATCTCGCTCGGCATACTGGCTCCGTTGCTGCTGCTGTTGAGCCTGCGGACCGTGCGGAACGACCTTTTCGTGAGCGGAACGGTCATCTGGCTGCGCTCGGGTGCGCTGGCCCTGCTGTTCGCCAATGTCGCGCTGGGGCTGTTTTACGCCATACTTTACTCGACGACCTATATTTTCGGGCTTGAAGGCGAATGGATCGGGGACGTCGCGGTCTGGGCCGTGACGATCTGCGAGACGCTGGCCGTGCCGCTGCTGTTCCTGATGATGGCCGACCGTTGGCGGGGCGCCGAACTGCGCGGCAACCGCATCCTCGAAGTGCTGCTGAACTACATCGTGACGCCCGCGCTGCTGATCTATGCCGTGATCCTTTACCTTTACATGGTCAAAATCCTCGTCACGTGGTCGCTGCCCGAGGGCGGCGTGGCCTACATGGTCTTCGGATTCACGATGACGGCGCTGGCCGTGAAGGCGCTGGGGCAACTGCTTGAAAAGCGGATTTACGACTGGTTCTTCAATCGTTTCAGCCTGGTGTCGCTGCCCGTGCTGGTGCTGTTCTGGATCGGTGTGGTGCGCCGTACGAACGAATACGGACTGACCGAACCGCGCGTCTACCTCGTGGTGTGCGGCGGCCTGATGACCTTCTGCGTACTGCTGTTTCTGTCGCGGCGCGCGGGCCGCTACCTGTGGGTGTGTCTTGCGGCGTGGGTGAGCTTCGCCGCGGTCGCCTATGTGCCGGCTTTCGAGCCGGAGAGGGTCGCCGTGCGGTCGCAGCTGCATCGCGCCGAGCGGATCGCGCGGTCGCTCGATCGTCTCGACGCCGGGGGACGGCTTCTGCTGACGCCGTTTCCGCTTGCCGATACGGTATATAAAAAGCAGTACCGCCACTTGTACGAGTCGCTCGACTACATCCGCCGCGACAGCGCGGCTTTCGCACGGTTCGGTGTGAAGGACCTCGACGATCTGGCCGCGATCTTCCCCGAAGGGATGCGCGATTACGTGAGGTGGGGCTATGATTGGTGTTGTGTCGATACATGTGTCGATACCAATATCATTGAACTGGAGGCACCCATTAATGTCCGGTTCGAGGTAAATGCGGAATATCCGCATTATTATACGAATCTCCGGAACTGGTACAACGATAATAGTTATGATATCAGTAACGATACGCTTCGTCTGTTTTTGGGGGAGGAGCGAGCCGTATACGGGATTCCCTGTCGGGATTTGCTGGAACGCCAATTGGAAAGGAGTGGATTCGATCCGGCCGAAGCGTGCGAGCCTACGCCGGAGCAGTTGCTGCGGCTGTTGGATTACCGCGATGACCGTTGCCGGATTCTGTTCGAAAATATTAAGTTGGAACGTACGGACTCTGCCGTTGTAATACAGGGAATGTCGATCAATGCTGTGCTGATGCGATGATCTCGGTCTATGTGCATCCCCGGCTGGGCGAGGTGACCCTCTCGCAGACCGTGCGCGCCCGCCGCATTTCCATTTCGGTGCGCGCCACGGGGGCCGTGCGGTTGGCGTTTCCCTGCGGGGTGTCGCAAAAACGGGCTTTGGGATTTCTGGAGCAAAAAGAGGCCTGGATCGGGGCGGCGCGCGAACGGCTGGCCCGCAAACGGGCATCCCTGCCTCCGCAGCTGCCGCCCGAGGAGCAGGAGGCCCGTATCGAAGAACTCCGCCGCGCGGCGAAAGCCGACCTGCCGGGGCGTATTGCGCGGCTGTCGGAGGCGACGGGGCTGAAGTACGGGAAACTTTCGATCCGCGCCTCGCGCACGAAGTGGGGGAGCTGTTCGGGGTGCAACAACATCTCGTTGAGCCTCTTTCTGATGACTCTTCCGGAGCACCTGCGCGACTATGTGATCGTCCACGAACTTTGCCACACGGTTCACCACGACCATTCGCCCCGTTTCCATGCCTTGGTCGATCGTCTGGTCGGAGGGCGCGAAAAACCCCTTAACCGGGAGTTAAGGGGTTTCGCAATTCGTTGAGCCGCTTCGGGCGGTTGTGTTATTTCTGACCGAGAACTTCCTTTTCCCCCTTGTATGTGAAGGCCATGAAGAGGATCGAGAGGAAGCAGGCTGCGATGAGCAGGATGAATGTCCAGTCCCAGCCGGCCTTTTCGGCCACGGAGCCGATCACGATATTGGCCAGGATGGCCGTTCCGAGGAAATAGCCGAAGAATCCGGTCAGTCCGGCCGCCGTTCCGGCCGCGTTTTTCGGGGCCAGGTCGAGCGCCTGCACGCCGATGAGCATGACCGGGCCGTAGATGAAGAACCCGATGGCGATCAGCGACATGGTGACGATGACGTAGTTCGACGAGAACTGCCAGTAGAGGAAGATGAAGACCGCGACGATCGCCATGAAAAGGATGGTGGGGACGGCCCGGCGTCCGTGGAACACCTTGTCGCTCAACCAGCCGCAGACCAGCGTGCCGGGAATGGCGGCGAACTCGTAGGCGAAATAGGCCCAGCCAGCCTGCTTGATGTCGTAGCCCTGTGCGTCGCGGAGGTAGGTCGGCGCCCAGTCGAGGCATCCGTAGCGCACCATGTAGACGAAGGCGTTGGCGATGGCGATGAACCACAGCAGTTTGTTGTTCAGAACGTACTTGAAGAAAATTTCGCGCGTCGAAAGCACCTCTTCCTGCTTGGCGCTGTAATTCTTCGGATAGTCGTTGCGCCACTTCTCCACCGAAGGTAGGCTGCACGACTGCGGCGTGTCGCGGATCAGCACGTAGGCCAGGATGGCGATGAAGATGGCGACGACCGCCGGGAAGAGGTAAGTGCCTATCAGGAAGTAGAATTCCGAGTGGCTTCCGTAGAACCAGGAGCCGAACCAGATGGCGCCGTAAACGGCCATCGGGCCTACCAGCGCCCCGCCCACATTGTGGGCGCAGTTCCAGATCGACATCTTCGTGCCGCGTTCCTTGATCGAGAACCAGTGGGTCATGACGCGGCCGCACGGAGGCCAGCCCATCCCGTTGAACCAGCCCACCAAGAAGTTCAGGACCGCCATGAGGATGATGGCCAGCCGCTTGTGCTCCGGGCCGAGCAGCGTTACCGGGACGATCATGAACATCATCGCCACGGCGGCCAGGACCAGTCCCAGCGGCAGGAATACACGCGCATTGCTGCGGTCGGAGACGCTTCCCATCAGGAATTTGGAAAGGGCGTAGGCCACGGCGTTCATCGAGAGGACGATGCTCAACTCGCTCTGGTCGAAGCCGAGCAGCGTGAGCTCGGGAATCGCCATCGAGAAATTCTTCCGGACGATGTAGAAGCCGGCATATCCGATGAAGATGCCGAGGAATACCTGCAGACGCATGCGTTTGTACTTCGCATCGACCTTGTCGGCCTCCATTTCCGGTCTATACGCAGGGGGTTGTAGTAATTTCCACATGTTCAAGTTGTTATAGTTTTGGTTTTTACCTCCAAAGCCCCTCCTTTGCAGGACGGGGCTTCGGGGATATTCGGGTTTCGGGGATTCAGGCGGTTTTAATTTTCCTCAAAGATATAATTTTTTGCCATCTTCGTGAAACTTTCGACCTGCGCATCGATCCATGCCTGGTCGCGGCCCAGTTCGCGGGCCATCGTTTCGGCGACCTTCGGGGCGGCGGCCATCGCCTCGCGGGCGTCGACGAAAAGCAGCCGCACGCGGCGCGCCAGCACGTCCTCGACCGAAAGGGCCATCTCTTCGCGCACGGCCCATACCACCTCGGCCAGCGTGTAGCCGAACTTCGGCGAGAGTTTTTCGCCCAGCGCCGGGTTCTCCTTGATCAGGTTCAGGATCTTCGGCTCGTCCGAACCGTAAACGTACATATGGTCGGCGAGGTTGGGATTCTTGCGGTAGCCGTGGATATGGAATTTCTTGGTCACGCACTTGCGCTCGGGAAGGCCCGCTACCTCGATGGCCTTGTCCACCGTGTCCTCGGCCATCAGGCGGTAGGAGGTCCACTTGCCGCCGGTGATCGTCACCAGGCCGTTGTCCGAGGTGATGACCTTGTGGCTGCGCGAAATCTCCTTCGTGTTCTTGCCCTCTTTCTTGGGCGCCGCCAGCGGACGCTGGCCCGCGAATACCGAGAGGATGTCCTTGTAGGTGGGGGCCGGGTTCATGTAGAGTCCCGCCGTACCGAGGATGAAGTCGATCTCCTCCTTCAGCGGACGCGGCTCCTCCTCCGGAGTGGGGCGCACGATGTCGGTGGTTCCGACCACGACCTTGTCGTGCCAGGGCACGGCGAACAGCACGCGGCCGTCCGAGGTCTTGGGAACCATGATCGCATAGTCGCTCTGCAGGAATTTCATGTCCAGTACGATGTGCACGCCCTGGCTCGGGGTGACCATCTTGCGGTGTTCGGGGCTGTCCATGTGCATGATGTCGTCGACGAAGCAGCCGGCGGCGTTCACGACGCTGCGCGCCTTGACCGTATACTCCTCGCCGGTGGTGTTGTCGACGAACTTCACGCCGGCGACCTTGCCCGCCTCATTGTGCAGGATGCCCGTCACGGTGGCCTCGTTGACGACCGTGCCGCCGTTCTCGACGCAGGTCTGGGCGAGGTTGATGGCCATGCGCGAGTCGTCGAACTGACCGTCGTGGTAGACCACGCCGCCCTTCAGTCCCTTTTCGACCGAAGTGGGGATGTATTTCATCACCTTCTTGGCGGAGATGTACTTCGAACGTCCGTAGCCGAAGCCGAACGAAAGCAGGTCGTAGAAGGTCAGGCCGCAGAAGTAGAGGAAGTTGTCCCAGTAGCGGTAGTTCGAGATGACGAACGCCTGGTCCTTCACCAGGTGCGGGGCGTTGGCCTTCATGCGGCCGCGCTCGCGCAACGCTTCGAGCACCAGCATCACGTCGCCCTTTTGCAGGTAGCGCACGCCGCCGTGCACGAGTTTGGTCGAACGGCTCGACGTACATTTCGCAAAGTCGGTCTTCTCCAGGCAGGCTACGCTCATGCCGCGCGTGGCTGCGTCCACCGCGACGCCCAGTCCGGTCGCACCGCCGCCTACGACTACCATGTCCCAGATTTTGCCCTTGTCGGACAGCTTTTTGATTTGTGATGCTCTTTCCATAAGTATCGGTTTGTTGATTGATTTCGTTTCGGAACAAAAGTACAAATGATTTCGGCTATTTCAAAATAAAATGGCTTTTAATTTGAAATATTCTGATCGGACGCTTTATTTCTGCCGGGAAGGAAAATATTCGCGGCGAAATGTGCGTGTTTCGAATATTTTTCCTATATTAGTCTCTCGAAACTTTAAAATTTTAATTGCGCATGAACAAACCAGGTGAAGAACCCATTTTGAGCCTTCCGGAACGGCACAGCCGCATCCTCTCGCTGTTGCAGCAGAACGGTTCGATTTCGGTGACGCAGCTCTCCGAGCTTTTCAAGGTTTCGGAAGTGACCATCCGCAAGGACCTGTCCTACCTCGAACAGCAGAAGAAGCTCTACCGCACCCACGGCAGCGCCATCCTCATAAGTCCCTATATCAGCGACCGTCACGTCAACGAAAAGGAGAAGAAGAACGTGGCCGAGAAGCGGGCCATCGGCGCGGCCGCTGCGGCGCTGATCTCGCAGGACGATTCGATCATCATCGCTTCGGGAACGACGATGGCTTTCCTGGCCCGGGAGATCAAGCCCGTCGGTCACCTGACGGTCATCACGGCAGCGGTTCCCGTGACCCAGATCCTCTCGCAGCACGCCGATGTGGATGTCCTCCAGCTGGGCGGTATCACCCGCAGCAGTTCGGTGTCGGTCGTGGGTCCCTTTGCCGAGGCGATGCTCCGCAACTTCAATTGCAGCAAACTGTTCGTCGGCGTGGACGGTATCGACACGGAGTTCGGTCTGACGACGACCAACATGCTCGAAGCCTCGCTGAACGATGCGATGATCAATGCCGCGCAGAAGGTCGTGGTGCTGGCCGATTCGTCGAAATTCGGCCGCCGCGGATTCAGCAAGATCTGCGACCTGGAGGCTGTAGACCGCATCATCACCGACAGCGGCGTGCAGCAGCTTTACCTGGACCGCCTGCGCGAGCGCGGCATCGAGGTGACGGTGGTGGATGTCTGAGATTGTAGTTTATTTGGAGAAAAACTTGCCCCAAGGCATTTATTGTCTTGGGGCAAGTTTTTATTTCTAAATAATCGGCTTAAAATTGTATATTTTGTTATGTATTTGTATATAATATTTATTAATAGCTGTATGGGTATCAACAAATTTATAATCGGATGTTTGATTCTGGGACTTCAAGGATGTAGGCCAAAAGTAACGATGGATATCCCGGAAATTAATCCACTTAAAATAACAAAGTCAATCGATCAAATTGATAAATATGTTAATCGAGTGGAAGTAATTAATCTGTCGTCTCCGGACTCAATTGTTGTTACGGGAATTACAAAACTTCTTTTGGATAAGAAGGGGAATTTTATTTTAATGGATGGAACGCGTTTATATCGATTTAGTAATAAGGGGGAATTCCAAAGACAATATGGTAATGTAGGACGTGGACCCGGTGAATATCTTAAAATATATGACATTAGCCTAAATAAAGATCATACCGAACTATGGTGTTTAAACCATATGAATGCAATTATAAAATAAACACATAGCGAAATAGTAAATTTGAGAAAAGCGTAGCGAATGTACTGGAACAGCGTTCGTTATGCTATATTTTTCTCTCGGCAAAAAGCCAAAGAAAACCATAATATAGACAAATGACGCAAAAGTTCAGTTACCACATCATTACCCGTGTGATGATGCAATTTTTTTGCGAAACCTAAATTTTGCATCGTTTGGCTTCATTTGTCGTATCTGTCGGTAACTCACTATAAACTAATTTTGTAACCAAAAAAATGAGTGAGTTATGAGAAGTACTTTTAAGGTCTTGTTCTATGTAAAGAAAGGCAGTGAGAAACCCAACGGCAACCTGCCTTTAATGTGCCGCCTTACGGTGGACGGAGAGATTAAACAGTTCAGTTGCAAGATGGATGTTCCCTTGCGGCTGTGGGATGTGAAGAACAACCGTGCTTCGGGCAAAAGTGTCGAAGCGCAGCGAATCAACATTACCGTTGATAAAATCCGAGTAGAAGTAAACCGTCGCTATCAGGAACTGATGCAGACGGACGGATATGTTACTGCCGCCAAACTCAAGGATGCCTATCTCGGTATCGGTGTCAAGCAGGAAACCCTGCTAAAACTCTTCGAGCAACACAACACCGAGTTTTCCAAGAAAGTGGGACACAGCAGAGCAAAGGGAACGTTCCAGCGTTATGTGACCGTTTGTAAGCACATCCGTGAGTTCCTGTCCCATACCTACAAGCGTGAGGATATTCCGCTGAAAGAATTGAACCTCACATTCATCAACGATTTCGAGTATTTTTTGCGCACGGAGAAGAAATGCCGTACCAATACCATTTGGGGCTACATGATTGTGCTGAAACACATTATCTCCATA
>OLQL01002557.1_pt1 | contig 12300 bp, 11 predicted proteins | sample 1672971 | NCBI WGS metagenome assembly OLQL01 (sample SAMEA3136742, study PRJEB25190) | human gut metagenome | biome: human gut; feature: human-associated habitat; material: faeces | place: Austria | collected 2013
GCCGTGGCCCCCGTCGTGCCACGGCGGTAAAACCCCGGCCAACCGTCATGTCTCCCTACGCCCCTGCGCGGCTCCGCCGCGCAGTCCGGGGTGCAGGGGCACTGCCCCTGCCTAGACGGAGAGCATGGAGCGGAAGAATTGGACGGCGGTTTGAAGGTTGGGGCCGGTGACGGTGCAGAGGCCGGATAGCGCTTCCTCACCGGTGACTAAGAAGGGGGAGAAACGGTAGACCTTGTCCCACGCGGCGGCGTAGAAACGGCTGTCCGTGATAAAGGGACAAAGACAGGGCGCGATCACCGCCCGCTCAAATTGAATCTCAATGGCGGTCTCCAACGCGTCCCACGCTTCGCCGCTGGCCGCGCTCAAACGGCTGTGCTCGTACTCCACCTGCGTGTGGAAACTCAGGGCAGGCTCCTTCAGGCGGCGGCGCAGGCGCTGACGGAATCGGGCCGTCTTCTGGCCGGGGATCACCGTCTGCCGGAAGCAAAGCTCACCCCGCCGGGCCGGAGAGGCCGGTTCGCCGTAGGCCGCCAGATGGTAGACCGTCAGCTCCGAGAGGAAAAACTGATGAAAGACCGAACGGCCGTGCCAGCGGCAGCGCAACAGCGGGAAAAACAGGCCAGGATGCAGCATGATCGTCCGCTTGAAAAAGCCGGGCGTTTTGCGGCCGATGGCTTCCAGCATCTTCCGGCTGGCCGCGCAAAGCGACGCCTGCCGGGGCCGGCGGGTCAGCCGTGCGCCGCCCTGTAAGAGCCGCGCTGCAGGGTCGTCCCCCGGCGCGACATGTTCCGCTTCCACCTGCCCCATCAACAAGCCTTTTTCCGCCACGCCGATCAGGGCCAGCGGCACGTTCGCGGGCAGATAGCTTCGGAAGGACTCCATCGTGGCGTAGCCGCCATAGTCCAGCACAAAGCAGGGCTTGATGTTCAGCTTTTGCAGATAGTCTGCCATGGCCCGGGCTCCCTCCGCCCCGCTGAGACCGTCCATGCTCAGGGCCAGAAACAGGTCGCCCCCCGGACGGTAGCCGTCCCGTAGCAGCTCCTCCAGCGCTTCCAATAAAGCCACTACATGGGCGCGGCTCATGGGCACACTGAGAGGAATGTCCGGCACATTGGGCATGAACGGCGTGGCCTGCCCGTCTGGCACGTCCAGATGGCCGGTGAAAATCAGCGGGTCGGTGACGCTGGCTCCCTGCAGGTGCAGCAGAACGCTTCCCTTGGGAAAGCGCTCCTGTTCGGTTTTGGAAAAGACCAGCGGGTAACATTCCCGCAGCACCCCCATGGCTTCTTCGGCCTTCTGCTCGTCGTAGCCGCCGTAGGCGCTCAGACGGCACAGGGCTTCCCGGGCGCGGTCGTAGTTCAGGGGGGCCAAAAATTCGCTCATGGCGTACCTCCGGGACAATGAAAATAAAAGAAAGAAAACAGAAAAAGAAAGGGGAGACCCCTCACTTTTTCAAAAGAGCTTTACAGTTTTCGGTTCATGATGGAGACGATCAGGCTGCTGTCGGAGAAGGTCTTGGCCAGCACGCTTTGATCGGCCAGCGTGCGGAAGTTTTCGAGGGGGATGACGCTCTCCATCAGGGGCAGCACGGTGAAGCAGACGTAGCACAGCAGCACGCCCACCAGAAAGCCGAACGCGCCGCCCGCCAGCCAGTCCAGATGCTTGAGCACCGGGAAGCGGAACACGGCCCGCACCAGATTGATGAGGATATGCACCACGATAAAGCAGACAAGGAAGCACAAAAGGAAGCACAACACGTTGATGGACACGCTCAAAATGGTCTGATTCACGTAATCGCCCACGTTGGTGGCCAGATTGCCCATGGGGCTGAATACCTGCGCTGACAGGTTGTGCTGCAGAAGGGTGCCGATAGGCTCGGGCAAATTGGCCTTCTGCACCACCTGCGTAATAGCGTCCCCGGCCAGCCCGCTGACCGCCTGACTGCTCAAATCCAGATCGCCCAACAGGCTCTGGGAGTCGGTATAGGTGGAGATCATGCGGGTGATGTCGGTATTGGACGCGACCACGTCCGCCAGCCGGGGATAAAGCAGAAAGGAACCCACGATGGACAAAAGGCTTCCGCCAAGGCTCAGCACCGACTGGATAAAACCCCGGTACAGGCCGAAAAGCACGCAGATCAAAATGATGGCAAGGGCCGCGAAATCAATGGGATTCAGGCTTCATTCCTCCTTTGAAAAGGGGCGGTCATACGCCGCTGACGAGATTGCCCCGGGGCAGGGTGAGCACGTAGACTTCTTCGCCGCAGGCCACGATGATGCGTCCATCGCTGAGGGTGTCCACCAGCTGAGTGGCCTGACTGTCAAGGGGCAGGTCGAAGGTGGTAAAACGGCTGTCGTTCAGTCCGGCCCGCAAAAGCTGAGTGGCGGACAGGGCGTAGATGGTGCGGTTCCAGACCGTCGCGCCGATGCAGCTGGCGGGCAGGCTGTAGCGCTTATCCACCGTGGAGCCGGAAATGAGCCGCAGCTCCCGGATATCGTAAATGCTGTCAGACTGGGAAGTGGGGCTGAAAAGCATCAGCGCGTTGCCGCGGTCGGGAATTTCATCGTCCAGAAGCCGCCAGCCGTATACCAGCACGCTCTGGGCGGTGTCCTCGGTGCCCCGATAGTTAAAGGCACGCATCTTGCGGGTGTTGATGACCCGCAGCACGCCGTTGTCGTAGAGCACCCGGTAGGTGATGTTCTCGCCCAGCGACACCTCGCCGGTATTCATCTTGCCCACCTCGAAGGTGTTGAGGATGCTGTTGGCGGCGGTGCCGAACACGTCCAGCGCCAGCGTCCACATATACTCGCCGTTGGGGCCGTAGAAGCCCAAGTCCAGCAGGATCAGGTTTTTGTAAGCGTCGGCTTCCTCGTCCATGTGCGCGCCCGCCATGTCCTTTACCAGCAGACGGGGGGAATCGGTCTCGCCGACCACCGCGCCCAGATACTGCTGGCCGATGCGGCAGAACTGCACTTCCTCGCCCAGATTGTCATTGTAGCTGGAATTGCCGTTCTGGTCCAGAATATACACGGTGGAGCCCACCCACGCGGCGATGTGCTCGCCGTCGCAGTCGAAGCCCGCGTTGGTTCCCAGCTGGAACGACCAGCGCACCGCGCCCGTGGCGCTCATGCAGTGGATGCTCATGCCGTCGTAGTACAGCACGTTATTGCCGAAGGCCTTGATATTCTCATCGTAGGGACAGGGCAGCCGGGTAGCGGTAACGCCGGTGGTCTGCTGGCCCTGCACCAGGGACAGAATGCCCCACGTCAGAAGGCCCGCCGCGGCCAGCGCGGCGATCAGGATCAGCACCGCTTTGCCCCGGCTCATTCTCGGTTTCACTCTCTGCATGACGGTAGCCTTTCTTCCGCCGCCTTCCCCCAAAAAAACGAAAGGGCGGCGCGGTTTCTTGCAATCTTGAAAATCTCCATTGTTATTATATCCCTGCGCGGGAAAGGATGCAAGTGTTCGCCTTTCGGCGCTATCTGTGTTATACTGGGGAAGTCCTTTTGTTCCTTTTTATACGGAATCATTTTAAAAGAAAGAAGGATGGGATCATGTCCGAAAACCGCAAGGCCAAAGCCGAAGCATGGCAGGCCGTCAAGTTCACCCTTTTCTCCGCCAGCGCGGGCCTCATTCAGGTGGTCAGCTTCGAGCTTCTGTCCAAGGCGCTGAAGCTGCCCTACTGGGGCAGCTATCTGGCGGCGCTGTGCCTGAGCATCTTATGGAACTTCACCTTCAACCGCCGGTACACCTTCCGCAGCGACGCCAGTGTGCCCCGGGCCATGGGGCTGGTGGCGCTGTTCTACGCGGTGTTCACCCCTCTGTCCACCTGGGGCGGCAGCGCCCTGACCAACGGGGGCTGGAACGAAGACCTGGTGCTGGTGCTCACCATGCTCCTCAATTTCGTTCTGGAATTTCTGTACCAGAAGTTCGTTGTCTACCGCAACCTGACCGACACCAACGACGTGGCCAAGCGGGCCATGGAAAAAGAGCAGGAAAAACAAAATATAGCCTGCTGAAAGAAAGAAGCGAAGCAATGAAGCTGCCCAAGAACTGGAAAAAGATCCTCTCCATGGCGCTGTTTATCGTGCTGGTGGGGCTGCTGGGCTGGTATGTGTACCGCCACTGGGACGAAATGCGCGATCTGCTCACGCTGGACGGGCGCACGGTGACGCTGCTGATCCTGTTCGCCCTGTGCGGCTGCGTGATGAATTGCGTCTACCACCGCATTATTCTGAGCGTATACGATGTGCCGCTGGATCTGGTGGACTGGATGGGCGTGGTGTTTGTGGCCAACGCCGTCGCCTATGTGCTGCCCATGCGGGCCGACCTGATCTTTTCCGCCACGTACTACAAGCGGGCCAAGGGGCTGGCGTATGTGAAAAGCGTCAGCATGGCGGCGGGCAACGTGGTGTTCGGCGTGATGTTCGCCCTGCTGCAAATGCTGGCGGCGCTTCTGTGCGTGGGCCTTCTGAACGGGCAGTGGCCGCTTCTTCTGTGGGCGGTGCTGGCCGCGGGCATCCTGTGCGTGGCGGTGTTCCTGTGGCTGGCCCTGCGGCTGGAGGATCGCCAGCCCGCCTTTGTGCAGAAGCACAAGCTGCTCCGGGATGTGATCACCGGCTTCAACGCCCTTTTGCGCAGCCGGAAAATGCTGCGGCAGCTGCTTCTTTGCCTCATCGTGAACAACGTATTCCAAATTCTGCTGTACATGGAGTGCTTCCGGGCGGTGGGCACGCCCGTGCCGTTCCATCAGGTGCTGTTGTATAACAGTCTGAGCTGGCTGAGCACGGTGCTGAGCATCGTGCCGGGCAACATCGGCCTGAAGGAGGCCGTGCTGGGCGTGGCCGCCAGCCAGATGGGAGCGCTGTTCCAGAGCGGCGTGGCCGCCTCGCTGATGCAGCGGGTGGCGGTGATGATCGTCTATCTGGTGATGGGCCTTGCCTTCGCATGGCCCGTTTGGCGGCGCTATACCCGCGGAAAGAAGGAAGAGCTTTCCCATGAATGACGTTTTGCAGGAAAAAATCCGGCTGCTGCCGGAAAGCCCGGGCTGCTACCTGATGAAAAGCGGCGGGGAGATCATCTACGTAGGCAAGGCCGTCAACCTGAAAAACCGGGTGCGGCAGTATTTCCACGGCAGCCATACCCCCAAGGTGGCGGCCATGGTCAACCGGGTGGACGATTTCGACCTGATGCTGTGCCAGACCAATCTGGAAGCCCTGACGCTGGAATGCAACCTCATCAAGAAATACAAGCCCTTCTACAATATTCTTCTGAAGGACGACAAACACTATCCCTACCTGCGCATCGACTTTCACGAGCACTATCCCCGACTGACGCTGGCCCGTCGGATGGACAGCCGGGACGGCGCCAAGTACTTCGGGCCCTACATCGGGGCCACGACGGTGCGGCAGGTGATGGACGAGGTGCGGCGGTTCTTTCCCCTGCGCACCTGCAACCTGACCCTGCCCCTGAAAGCGCCCCGCCGGCCCTGTATGCACCATCAGGTAGGGGAATGCAAGGCCCCCTGCGCGGGGCTGATCTCCGAGGAAGAATACGCCGCCATCTTAAAGCGGGTGGTGGCCTTTCTGAACGGCGACAGCCGGGAGCTGGTGTATGAGCTGCAAAAGGAAATGATCGCCGCCAGTCAGCGGATGGAGTACGAGCGCGCCGCCGAGCTGCGGGACAAGCTCTACAGCATCCAGGGATTGATGGAGCGCCAGCACGCCATCCAGACCAAGGACGTGGAGCAGGACGTGCTGGCCGTGGCCATGAACGAGCAGGACGCCATGGTGCAGCTGACCCATATCCGGGGCGGCCGCATGGAGGAAGGCCGCTCCATCCTGATGGAAGGCTGCGGCGGCGAAGACCCGGCTCAGATCTTAAGCCAATTCCTGACCCAGTATTACGACGACGAGCATCTGATCCCCCGCAACGTGCTGGCGCAGACCCTGCCAGAGCCGGTGGAGGAGCTGGAGCAGTGGCTCCGGCTGCGCAAGGGCGGGGCGGTCACCCTGACCGTGCCCCAGCGGGGCGACAAGCTGGAGCTGGTGAAGCTGGCCCAAAAGAACGCCCAGAACGCGCTGGATCATCATTACCAAAGCGAGCAGGTCAAGTACATGCGTACCACCTTGGCCATGAAGGAGCTGATGGAGGCCCTTCACCTGCCCAACCTGCCCCGGCGCATCGAGGGATACGATATTTCCAACACGCAGGGCATCCTGAGCGTGGCCAGCATGGTGGTGTTCGAGGGCGGTCTGCCCGCCAAGAAGGAATACCGTCACTTCCGCATCAAGACCGTGGAGGGGGCCAACGACTTCGCCTCCATGGCGGAGGTCATCGGCCGTCGCTTTACCCACGGCCTGCAGGAAAAGCATGAGCGGGAGGCGCAGGGCCTGCCCGGGCCGGGGGGACGGTTCTCCACCCTGCCGGACGTGGTGCTGATCGACGGCGGCCCGGAGCAGCTTCTGTTCGCCCACCGGGCCATGGAGGAAGCCGGAGCCAGTGTGCCCATGTTCGGCCTGGCCAAGCGCTTTGAGGAAATTTACCTGCCCGGCAAGCCCGACCCCATCGTGCTGGACCGGCGCTCCAACGCCCTGCATCTGGTGCAGTACGTCCGCGACGAGGCTCACCGCTTCGGCATCACCCATCACCGGGCCCTGCGCGGCAAAAACAGCATCCAGAGCGAGCTAAGCGCCATCGAGGGCATCGGTCCCAAGCGCCAGACGGAGCTGATCCGTCACTTCAAGAGTGTAAAGGCCATCTTCAATGCCACGGAGGACGAGCTCTGTCAGGTGGAGGGCATCAGCAAGGAAATGGCCCGCCGCATTCTGGAACATGGGCGACCCAAGCTGGAAGAATAAGGATGGAAGGGAAAAAGCGCTATGGGCGCATCCCTAAACCATATACTTACTAAAGGAGGAATCCATTTTTATGAAAGCAGCGGTATTTTACGGAAAGGGCGACATTCGAGTAGACGAACATTATCCCATGCCGGAGGTAGGGCCGGAGTCGGTGCTGATTCAGGTCAAGGCCTGCGGCGTATGCGGCACGGACGTACACATTTACGGCGGCGCACAGGGCGCGACGGAATGCAATCCGCCGGTGATTCTGGGGCACGAATTCAGCGGCGTGGTCACGCAGGTGGGCAGCGCCGTCACCCGGGTGAAGGTAGGCGACCATGTGACTGTGAACCCCAACATTTCCTGCGACGCCTGCGACCAGTGTCGCCGGGGCAATCCCCACTTCTGCGACTCCATGGCCGCCACCGGCGTCAACTACGACGGCGGCTTTGCCGAATACTGCGCCGTGCTGGAACGGCAGGTGTTCAAGGTGCCGGACAGCGTGCCCTTTGAGGAAGCGGCCCTGTGCGAGCCGGTGGCCTGCGCCCTGCACGGCATCGACCTTTGCGGCATCAAGCCCGGCGACACGGTGATGGTCATCGGCGGCGTCACCATCGGCATGATGATGCTGCAGCTGGCGCAGCTTTGCGGCGCGGTGCGGGTCGTCATGCTGGAGCCTAACGAAAAACGCTTCGATCTGGCCCGGAAGCTGGGGGCCGATCTGGTGCTGAACCCCTTGAAGAACGACGTGAAGGCGGAGCTGGCCCGGAACGGCTTTGACGACATCCGCGTCACCATCGAATGCGTAGGCCGGCCCGAAACGGTGCAGTACGCCATCGAATACGCGGGCAAGGCCGCCACGGCCATGATCTTCGGCCTGACCGACCCGGACTGCGCCATTCCCTACTATCCCTTTCAGGCCTTCAAGAAGGAACTGACCATCAAGACCTCTTATGTGAACCCGGACACTCAGGGCCGGGCGGCGGCGATCATCGCCTCCGGGCGGCTGAACCTGCATGACCTCATCAGCGACCGGGTAGCCCTGAGCGACATCGGCACGGCTTTCCTGCCCGGCCCCCGCAACGGCAAGACGGTCATTCTTCCCTGACTCTGATTCATTCTAGGAGGGCCCGACGAAAGTGCTGGGAATTTTGTATCTGCTGTTCTTTCTGGCGGGGGGCGTATTCCTGACAAGGATGCTGCTGCCCCGCCGCAAGCTCGTGCTGCGGGTCTATCTGGGCCTGAGTCTGGGCCTTTTCCTGATGATATGGCTGCCGGTGCTGTGGGCCTACGCGGTACGGTTTTCCTATACAGCCCACGCCCTAGCGGCAGGTTCGCTGGCCGCGCTGTGCGTCCTTGGCTGGCTCTGCCGGGACAAAGCCGCCCCTGCGCCTATGGACGAGCGGCAGAAAAAGCTTCTGCTGGCGCTGGCCGTGATGGTGATCCCGCTGGGCACAGTCAGCGGGTATCTGCAATATACCCACTCCATCCGGCTGGCCGCCGACGGCTCCTATCACGTGGGGCAGAGCACCTACGGCGACTTAAGCCTGCATCTGGCCATCTGCACCAGCATCGTCAACGCCAAGTTCCCGCTGGAAAACAGCCTGATGCTGGGGGCCACCATGGCCTATCCCTACCTGTCGGACTCGGTGGCGTCCACGTTCTACCTGTTCGGGATGCCGCTGAATACGGCCATGGCCCTCACCGGCACGCTGATGATGCTGCTGACCTACGCCGGCTACGGCCTGCTGGCCGACCAGCTTTGCCGGAGGAAGGGCGCGCGCTGGCTGGCGTTCTTCCTGCTGTTCTTAAACGGCGGGCTGGGCTTCTTCTTCACCCTGTCCGGCCGGGTGGAGGACGGGGCGGTCACCACCTTCTGGGATAATCTGCGCACGGTGATGCAGGGCTACTACAAGACCCCCACCAATCAGCCCGACCCCAACAACCTGCGCTGGTCCAATATCGTGGTGGATCTGCTGATCCCCCAGCGGGGACTGCTGGGCGGCTGGACCATGCTGATGCCCTGCCTGAATCTGCTGCTGCCGCCCCTATGCCGGGGCGAAAAGCACGAGACCCGGGCGCTGGTGATCCTTGGCGTGATGGCGGGCGGGCTGCCCCTTCTGCACACCCACAGCTATCTGGCGCTGGTGCTTTTGTCGCTGGGAAGCTGCCTCTACTGTGTGTTCCGGGACGGCGACAAGGCGGGCCGCTGGCAGCGGTTCCGCCCATGGCTTCTGTACGGGGCCATTGCCGCAGCCCTGTCCCTGCCCCAGCTTTTGTGCTTCACCTTCGTGCAGGCAACGGAAAGCAATCACTTCCTGCGGTTCCAGTTCAACTGGTGCAACAACCGGGGCGGCAGAGGGCTGGTGGATCCCTATTTCTTCTTCTATATCAAGAACGTTGGCTTTCCCTATCTGCTGATCCTGCTGGCGCTGCTGAAACGGAAGCCCAGAGAGCTGGAAGCCCCCGGCGCGGCGGAAGAAGCGGCGGCGGTACGCCAGTACCGGCTCATCGCCTGCGGCGCGTTCCTGATCTACGGCATTGCGGAGTTCATTATCTTTCAGCCCAACGAATACGACAACAATAAGCTGCTGTATGTGTGGTTCGCCCTGTGCCTGCCCATGGCGGCGGATTATGCCGTCGAAATCTGGGAGCGGCTGAAGGGTTTGGCCGGGCGGCGGGTCATCGCAGGGCTGTTCCTGTTCTGCTGCTTCTTCGGCCCGGCGCTGACCGTGGCCCGAGAATGGATCAGCGACTATCAGGCCTACAGCCGGTCGGACGTAGAAACGGCGGAATTCATCAAGGAAAATACCCCGGAACACTCGGTATGGCTCACCGGCAACGAGCATCTCAATCCGGTCAGCTCGCTGGCGGGACGGACGATCCTGTGTTCCAGCGAATCGTACCTGTATTATCATGGCTTCGACACCTGGCCCCGGCGGCTGGAGATCGCCGCCTTCTTTGAGAACCCGGCGGACAATCTGTCGCTTTTGAAGGAGTATCAGGTGGAATATATCTTCGTCAGCTCCTATGAACGCAGCGCCAGCTGGTTCGACCTGAACGAAAGCGCGCTGGAAGCGCTGTTCCCCCTGATTTACGAGGATGAAGGCGGCCAGCACCGTATTTTCCAAGTGCCGGAGGAATACCGCCAATGAACCGATTTTTGCGCTATTCGCAGGAAAAAGGGCGGAAGATCCGCATAATGCTGATGCTGAACGGCCAGCTTGCGCAGAAGACGGCGCTTGTGTTAAGCTATGACGGGCAGAATGCCGTCCTGCAGCTGGGCCAGCGGAAGCAGCCCGTCACCGTGCCTCTTTCCGATATTTTGAGCTGCGACTACGCCCGGGGCGACAGCGGCGAGGACTGAAGTCCGAAGAACTGCGCAAACGGACAGAAAGAGTGTGTGACTATGTTCCATAAAATCAAAGATTATCTGGAAAAACATCCCAAGCAGTACGAGCTGCTGCGGTACGTCGTCGCCGGGGGGCTGACCACCGTTCTCAGCATGGTGATCTCCTACGGAATGGAGTTCCTGCTGGCCGCCCGACCCGAACGGACGGCGGGCTTTTTGCAGTGGGTGATCGACTGCATCAACGCCGCCACCGCCCGGCAGGTGATGATCGCCAACGCCGTCAGCTGGGTGATCGCCGTGCTGTTCGCCTTCTGGATCAACCGGAAGATGGTGTTTCAGGTGAAGGGCGGCACCGGCGCTTCCGTGCTGCGGGAGCTGGGAGAGTTTGCGCTGGGCCGGGTGCTGAGCTTCGCCCTGTTCGAGGAGGGCATGGCCTATCTGCTCAAGCTGATCGGCGTGAGCAATGTGGTCAACCGCATCATCGTGCTGGTGGCGGTGATGATCTTCAACTATGTGGTCAGCAAGTTCTGGGTATTCAAAGAAAAAAAGGAAGCAGCCTGACCAGCAGTCCGCAAATTCCATACGCCGCCGCCCCGTGAAGCAGCCTGCACGCCAGCAGCCTTCCGGGGCGGATGCTTTTGCCCAGAAACAGCAGGTTCTGCATCAGGATGCTCAGCCCGCCGAAGCTGCACAGGGCGCACAGCAGGGGCAGGTCAGATGCGGCGGAAACGTCCAGCAGGGCATGGGCCCCGCCGCCGATCTCCAAAACGGCCCACAGAATGGCCGGAAATTCCGGGTGCGCCGCCACCCAGTCCGGCAGCAGCGCCGAAAGTCCCTGCCGGAAAAGCGCCGCCAGAATGGAAAACAGCATCATGGCGCCGCACACGGACAGAAGGGCCGTGCCCGCCTGCCGCAGGCTGTCGGGCAGCGCCGCCAGCAGGGAGACCGGTTCAGCCGGGCGTAAGGCCCGTTCTTCCGGGAGGGCCGCGTCTGCCGTCTTCCGCCGGGAAAGGTGGTTCAGCCCGAGAGTAAGTCCCGCCACAGCCAGCGCCCCCAGCCAGTGGGCGGTCAGCATCAGCCAGCCTCCGGCCGGGTTTGGCAGGCGGCCGCCCAGCGAGCCCACCAAAAACAAAGGGCTCATGACCCCTGTCGCCGCCGCCATGGTCAGCAGCTCCCGCCCGGCAAGCCCGCCCCGCTCCCAGAGCCCTTCCAGCCGCTGGGCTGATGCAGGCGACCCGGACAGCCAGCAGAAGCCCACCGTCATCCAGCGCTTCTCCCGTCCGCTCAGCCGGGCGGACAGGCCGTTTAAGACCATCATGGGAAACAGCGCGGGCATGACGCTGCGCACAAATACCCCCGCCGCGCCGTTGACCGCGTTCAGCACCGTGTCCGAATCCAGCAGCATCAGCGCCGCCAGCCCAAAAAGCCACGCCATGAAACTTCCTCCTTTGCCAAGCGTACCGCCGCTTCGTCCCTGCCCGCGGCGTTTTTTTCTGAAATTGCCGGATCTCGTTCCGTTTTTTCCGCCGAAGACCGTCTTTTTTTCAGGCCGCAAAACAGCTTATGCACCTTGATTTTCCGTCATTTCCGGCCCGCCGGGAGAATTTCGTTTCAAAAAGTTCACAGTTTATGCAACAAAACGTCACGTTGGTACGTCATACTATATGTGAGGTGATCGCATGGCAACGATTTTGATTTTTTCCGAAAACTGGCAGATCGCGCATAAGCTCTGCGATTCCTATGCAAAGGAAAAATACGACGCAAGATTATGCAGCGATCCTGACCAGATTTCCGCCGCCGCGGATGAAAACGGCGCGCCCCTGATGGTGATCGACGCGGCAATGAAATGGGTGGTCTGCCGTCCGATATTCGAGCGGTGCCGCCAGACGGGAAGCCCCATTCTGTTCGTCACCAGCGACCGGCGCATGAGCGACCATCTGCTGGCCCTGTATCCGGGCCGGTCGGACGTGGTGGTGACGCCCTTCAGCCGCAAGACGCTGGCGGAAAAGACCCGCATTCTGCTGGGCGGCGAAACGCCCGCCCGGGAGATCTCCGGCATAAATTTCCTGCGGGCGCTGCATCAGGCGGCCTGCGCCGGTAAAGCGCACT
>OLQL01002560.1_pt1 | contig 12283 bp, 10 predicted proteins | sample 1672971 | NCBI WGS metagenome assembly OLQL01 (sample SAMEA3136742, study PRJEB25190) | human gut metagenome | biome: human gut; feature: human-associated habitat; material: faeces | place: Austria | collected 2013
GAGGACAGCCCCTGAGGGCAGTCTGCCCACGGAACGTGGTCAGACTGTTCCGGCCTAAGGGCCGGAATTGGATGCCCCGAATAAATTCGGGGCATCCAACCGTTCGGCTCCCGCAGACCGAAGCCCGCCACCAAGGAAGGCCGAAGGCCGACTAGCGCCAGAAATGGCCGAAGGCCATGAAGCGCGTAGCCAAGCACAAGCGTAGCGCAGGGCTTGGCCGCAGTGCGAAGCGACGTGGGCCGCCTCTGGAGTCGCCGTGCCGCTGGCTTTCTTTGGTACTTTCTTTCGAAGCGAAAGAAAGTACTTCCCCCCTCGGGGCGGCAGCCCCAACGTTCGCGCCGGAGTCGGCGCGTCAATCCCGCCGACAGGGAACTGATTTCGGCAAAGTTGACGTATCATGCCGCTTGCAGGGGGCTTTCCGCTCGCCCCCTGCACCCCTTTGGGCCGCAGCCGCAGACATATCCCATTCAAATTTATAAAATAGGCCTGCTCTTTCCTCAACGCAAACATTAAACGGAGCGCACGACAGTGCGCTCTGTTTGTGTACACCTGAACTTCCTTTATTCACGAAAATAATGCCGGGATACCGCCAAAGGAAGCCCCCATTTCATTCCCCCACATGCTCCAGCGAACGCTCCCGCAGCCGCTGGTTCACGTGCTGCCGCAGCAGCGTGTAGATCACCGACGTGAGGGGAATGAACAGCAGCATCCCCACAATGCCCAGAAGCCCTTCGCCCAGTACGACGGCCAAAAGCACCCATAGGGACGGCAGACCGATGGCGTTGCCCATGACGTGGGGATAGATCAGATTGCCCTCCAACTGCTGCAGGGCGATGAACATGACCACAAATAAAAGCGCCTGCATGGGATCCACCATTAAAATCAAAAGTGCGCCCGTAATGCAGCCGATCCACGCGCCGAGGACGGGAATCAGCGCCGTTACGGAAATAAAGACGCTGATGAGCAAAGCATAGGGGAAACGGAAGATCGTCATGCACAGGAAGAAGGCACCGCCAAGGATCAGCGCTTCCAGACATTGCCCGGAAATAAAGGAGGAAAACGTCCGCAGGGTCAGGCTGCCCACTTCCAGCAGCCGGTCCATGGTCTTTTTCGGCAGATAGGCGTAGCCCACCCGGGTCAGCTGCCGCTGCAGACGCTCCTTGGCGAAAAGAAAATAGATCATGAACATGACGGTGAAGAAAAACTGCAAAACCGACGAATACACCGCGCCGATCACGCCGGTGGAGAAGACCGCGCCCTTCAGGGCCAGATTCAGCAGCTGGTCCAGCTGATTCTTGATCTGATCCGGGGTCTGGAGCATACTCTGAACATACTCGCTTAGATCGATGTCGTATTGCAGCAGCCATTGATTCAGCTTGGCGAAGGCCTTGGGCGCCAGCAGAATGATGCTCTCGATAGCCCGCTTGATCTCCGGGGCCATCAGCGCTACCATCAGGTAGATCACCAGCGCCACCAGCAGCAGTACGATCAGCAAAGAAAGCGGGCGGCGCAGACTTTTCGCTTTTTTCATGCCGCCGAAGACTTTCGTCTCAAAAAACCGCATGGGCACGTTGAGGATAAATGCCAGCCCTGCGCCAAAGAGAAAGGGCTGCAGGATCTTCAATAGCGCCAGCAGCAGCCCCCAGGCCAGATCGGCGTGCTGCACCGCCGTGTAGATCACGATCAGCAGCGTGCCCAGCAGCAGAATTTCCCGGTGCCTTTGCTTCTCCATACGCGTCCCTCCCAGTGGGTTTTTCCCATTTTTTGACTTTCTCCGTTTCATTTTACCATATTTTCTGTTATCATCCAAACGGTACTTTTTTTGACTATGGCAAAGAACAGGAAGATGCCCGATGAAAATTCTATTCGCCCCTATGGAGGGGATTGCGCACTGGCTGTACCGCAGCGCCCAGCACGCCTGTTTCGATGGGGCGGACGAATATTTTCTGCCCTTTTGGAGCCCCCGGGGCCAGTCGCTGACCCATCGGGAGCAGGCGGACGTTCTGCCGGAGAATAACGCCGGTATGAAGGCCGTGCCCCAAATCCTGTCCAACAGCAGCGAGGACTTTCTCTGGGCGGCGGACAAGCTGAAAGCGCTGGGCTACGAGGAGGTCAACATCAATCTGGGCTGCCCCTCCGGCACGGTGGTGCGCAAGCACCGGGGCGCGGGGCTGCTGGCCTACCCGGAGGAGCTGGAACGTTTTCTGGACGGAGTTTTCGAAAAATCGCCGGTGGCCGTGTCCCTCAAGACCCGGCTGGGCATGGAAAGCCCGGAGGAATGGCCCGCCCTGCTGGAGCTGTTCAACCGATACCCGGCCCGGCGGCTGATCCTGCATCCCCGCAGCCGGGCGGAGCAATACGGCGGAAGCCCGCATCGGGAGTGGTACGACTACACCCTTCGGGAAAGCAAACTCCCCGTGTGCTATAACGGTGATCTTTTCACCGCTGAAGCGCTGCGGGAGTTCGAGCGGCGCTATCCCGGAACGGAAAGCGTCATGTGCGGCCGGGGCTTTCTGTATCATCCGGGGCTTGTGAATCTGTACAATGGAAAAACGGAGAGCGTCGAAGCTCTCCGCCGGTTTCACCAGATGCTCTATGACGGCTACCGGGCGCAGATCGGCACCGAAGCCTTTGTGCTGTGCAAAATGAAGGAAGTCTGGGCCTGTCTGGGCAAGGGCATGGGGCTGGGACCCAAGACCCTGAAAGCCATCCATAAGTCCATGCGCTATCCCGCCTTTGAAACGGCGGTGGATAATGCCTTTGCCGAGTTCGCCGCCAGAGCGTGACCGGCTTACAGCACCATGACCAGCGTGCCCGCCGCGATCAGCGCCGCGCCGATCAGGCTTTTCATGTTGAACTGCTCGTGCAGGAACACCCACGCCAGAATCAGCGTGATGACCACGCTCAGCTTGTCGATGGGCACCACCTTGCTGGCCTGTCCCAGCTGCAGTGCCCGGTAGTAGCACAGCCACGACGCGCCCGTGGCCAGGCCGGACAGGATCAGAAACAGCCAGCTTTTCCGGCTGATCTCGGCAATGCCGCCCTGCGCGTTGGTCAGGAACACCATGCCCCAGGACATGACCACCACCACCAGTGTGCGAATGGCCGTCGCCAGGGTGGAATTGACCCCGTCGATGCCGACTTTCGCCAAGATCGAGGTCAGCGCGGCAAATACCGAGGAAAGCACCGCATACACAGCCCACATGAATTTCCATCTCCCTTGACGTTCCAAAAACTCCCCCACAGTATAGTCCTGCCAGACCCAAAGAACAAGAGGGAAATAGGGCTGCGCGTGGCCCGCGCCCCTTGCCAAACGCCCGTTTTCGTTCTATAATGGGCGAAACGACTGCTTTCTGCGGCCAACCCCGCCGCTATCAGCCGTCAATACAGGAAAGGATGAGCGATTAGAATGGAAACGACCACGACGAACAAGACCAATTTTATCTGGGAAGCCGTAGAGCAGGATTTGGAGAGTGGCCGTTACCAGAACGTGCACACCCGCTTTCCGCCCGAACCCAACGGCTACCTGCATATCGGCCACTGCAAGGCCATGTTCGCGGATTTCCAGACTGCGGAAAGATTCGGCGGCGTGACCAATCTGCGCTTTGACGATACCAACCCCGCCAAGGAAGAGACCGAGTACGTGGACGGCATCATGGAGGACATCCACTGGCTGGGCTTCGACTGGAAGGGCGGTTTGTTCTTCGCCAGCGAATACTATGACAAGTGCTACGAGATCGCCGTGGACTGGATCAAACGCGGTCTGGCCTATGTGTGCGAGCTGAGCCCCGAGCAGGTGCGCGAATACCGCGGCACCCTGACCAAGCCCGGCAAGAACAGCCCCTACCGCGACCGTCCCGTGGAGGAAAGTCTGCGCCTGTTTGAAGAAATGAAGGCGGGCAAGCATTCCGAGGGCAGCATGATCCTTCGGATGAAGATCGACATGGCCAGCCCCAACATCAATATGCGCGACCCGGCCATGTACCGCATCCTGTATAAGGAACATCACCGCACCGGCAAGAAGTGGTGCATCTACCCCATGTACGACTTCGCCCACCCCATCGGCGACGCGCTGGAGGGCATCACCCACAGCCTGTGCTCGCTGGAATATGAAGATCACCGCCCCCTGTACGACTGGGTGGTGGAGCACGCCCAGAATATGCTGCCCGGCCATCCCCGGCAGATCGAGTTCAGCCGCCTGAACCTGACCCAGACCATCATGTCCAAACGTTATCTGCGGATGCTGGTGGAAAAGGGCTATGTGTCCGGCTGGGACGATCCCCGGATGCCCACGCTGTGCGCCATGCGCCGCCGGGGCTACACTCCCGCCGCCATTCATGACTTCATCGACCGCATCGGTCTGGCCAAGGCGGACAGCACCGTCGATCTGGCGCTGCTGGAGCACTGCGTGCGCGAGGATCTGGGCGGCAAGGCCCGCCGCGCCATGGCCGTGGTGCATCCCCTGAAGGTCGTTCTGCAGAACTGGCCGGAGGACCGGGCGGAAGAACTGGAAATGGAAAACCATCCCGATCATCCCGAATGGGGCACCCATAAGGTGGTGCTGACCCGGGAGATCTACATCGAGCAGGAAGACTTCATGGAAGTGCCTGTGAAGAAGTATTTCCGCATGTTCCCCGGCAACGAGGTGCGGCTCAAGGGCGCGTACATCGTGCGCTGCGACGGCTGCGAAAAGGACGAAGACGGTCATGTGACCGCCGTCCTGTGCACCGTGGATATGGACACCCGCAACGGCACCGAGGGCGCCAACCGCAAGGTAAAGGGCACGCTGCACTGGGTCAGCGCCAGCGAGAATATTCCCTTCGAAGCCCGTCTGTACGAGCCTTTGATGATGAAGGAGACCGAGGAGGAGACAGCCGCCGAGGCCGCCCAAAGCGAGGCCGAAGCCAAGGCGGAGGCCGACGGCGAGGAGAATGTGGTGTCCAGCGCCACTCTCAAGACCGATTTCCTCAAGAAGCTGAACCCCAACAGTCTGGAAGTGTGCCACGGCTATCTTTCCAAGGCGCTGGGCGAGGCCAACGTGGGCGACACCTATCAGTTCCTGCGGGTGGGCTACTTCTGCAAGGATCAGGATTCCACCCCTGAAATGCCCGTATTCAACCGGGTGGTGGGGCTGAAGGACACCTTCGCCAAGCAGGTGAAAGCATGACCAAAACCTTGAAGGGAGAAAGCCGCGACTGGCTTTCTCCCCTTTTCTGCTGGCTGTATGCCGCCATGCTCCTGTGGGTGCTAGGGCTTGTGACGCTGGGCCAGCGGGCCATGGAGGGGTATTATGCCCATGGCTTCTGCGTGGAAAACTGGGTTCTGCTGCTGGCGGCGGCAGGGCTGACCGGCCTGTGGGTCTGGCGGCTGAGAGTTCGGCCGGCCAAGCTGCCGCAGCCGGCTTCTTCCGTTCGGATGTCGTGGGCGCGGGCCGCGCTGTATCTGGCGCTGTTCGCCGTTCAATGCCTGATGGCCCGGTGTTTGTGGTTCTATTTTGCCTTCGACCCTTCCGCCGTCCGGCAGGGCGCGAAAGCGCTGGCACTGGGTCAGCCCCTGTCCGAGGAATGGCTCGTCTATTTCCGTCAGTGCCCCAACAACGCGCCGCTGACGGTGATCCTGTCGCTGGTGTATCGGCTGGGAAAGAAGCTGGGCTTGGCCGAGCCCTATGTGTTGGAGGTTTACGGCGCGGCGCTACTGACCAACCTCAGCGTGGCCACGGCCATGGCGGTACTGCGGCGGCTCAAGGTGCGTCCCTCTGTTCGGCGGGTCGGTTTTGGGCTGGCGGCGGTATGGCTGCTGTTTTCGCCATTTATCATCATGCCCTACACGGACACCTATGCCTGTCTGTTTCCCGTGCTGGGGCTGCTGATCCTGCTGACGGGCTGGAAAGCGCCGGTGCGCTACGGTCTGGCGGCGCTGTGCTGCTCATTGGGCGGGGCGGTGAAGCCCAGCGCCTATATCCTGCTGATCGCTGCCTTGCTGCTGGGTACGATCCGCTTCCTTTTCCGCAAGAAAAACGCCGCCCTTTGGAAACGGGGTTTGTGCATCCTTGCCGCCGTTATCACAGGCGTTTTGCCCGGTATGGCGCTGGAAAAAGGCTCCGTCAAGCTGCTGACGGGCTCTACAGCCCCGGAGGAAGCGCTGGGCAGCGCCCATTATCTCATGATCGGGCTGGATGACCAGTACTGGGGCGGTCATTCCGCCGAGGGCGTGACCTATTCCGGCAGCTTTGCCACGGCGAAGGAGCGCACCCGCGCCAATCTGGCCCGGGCGCTGGAAGAAGTACAGAACCGTACCCTGGACGAAAATCTGCACTTCTTTTCCGTCAAAGCCTATAAGGCTTACGCAGACGGCACTTTCGCCTTCAACAGCTATCTGGTGGAGGAGCCGGTGCGGCGCAGCGACCGTCTGTCGCTGTTCCTGCGGAAAATCTTCTATCGGGAAGGCGCATGGAATCCCGCTTACCGGGCCGTGATGCAGGTCCTCTGGCTGATGGTGCTGCTAGGCTGCCTCGCCGCCGCCCTTTTGCGGCGGAGGGAGTACGCCGTGCAGCTCTGCGCCCTGTCCCTGCTGGGGCTGACGGCTTATCAGCTGCTGTTCGAGGTCTGGCCGAGATATTTGTTCCTGTATGCGCCGGTATTTCTGGTGCTGGCGCTGCTGGGCGTGGAAAAGCTGGGGCAGCGCCGGGAAAAACAATAATCCCCTTAGAGGGGGACGAATGCACGGAGAAAAATCTCTCCGTGCTTTTTTGCTGGAAAAGTTCACACAGGTCGTCTTTGGGGATAAGAAACGTGCTTGTTTTCATGGCTGGGATATGCTAAATTGTGGGAAAATCGGAAGAAGCACAGGGCAAAGGAGGACGCACTCCATGATGGAACAGTCTTTGCCGGTATGGCTGCAGGGACGGCAGGACGAAAAAAACCTGACCGCCGGGTTTTACGCGCCGCTCAAGCTGGAAGGAAAGCGCAGCGCCGTACTGAAGCTGGCCGTAGCCGGGCATTATCACGTCTATCTGAACGGGGAACATCTGGCCTACGGGCCGGTGCGCTGCGCCCACGGCTGGCACCGGGTCAGTGAGATCGACCTGACGGGCGCAGCGGGGCCAAGGATCAGCCATCTGGCGATCGAGATCAACGTGCCCCGGGTGAACACGTTTTTTCTGGCCGATCAGCCGCCCTTCCTGCAGGCGGAGGTCTGGGCGGACGGGGAATGTATTGCCCGAACCCTTCCGGAGGGCGGCGAATTTTTTGGCTTGCGTCTGCCCTACCGGGAGCAGAAGGTGGAACGCTACAGCTATCAGCGGGGGTTCAGCGAGGTCTACGACCTGACGGGAGACTGGAACGGCTGGCGCAGCGGGCGGGGAACGGCCGAACCGCTGACAGGCTGCGAGCCCAAGCGGCTGATTCCGGCGCGGCGGTCTTTACCTGCGCTGCCGGAGATCGCGCCCCGTTGGCTGGTGAAGCAGAAGCCCGTTTCATGGGATTTTGTCCACGCGCACCCATGGGACGACCGCTGCACCACCGGCGTAGGGGAGCTGATCGGCGGCTACCGCCGGGAGGAGTGCACGACTCTGCTGACCCGGGACATTTCCGCCATTCTGCCAGATCACGAGTCGCCCGTTTCCGTGCCTTTTGCGCCGCCCCTTCGTCTGAAAAAGGGAGACGGCGCGTGGCTACGTTTTGATGGAGAAAAAACAGGCTTCCTTACGATGGAGATCGAATGGGATGAACCCGGCGTTTTGTACGCCCTGTATGATGAAATTTTGATGGATGGGGACGTGAATCCTCTCCGAATGAGCCTGATCGGGGCTATGAAGCTGACGTTCAGCCGGGGTGTTCATCGCTTCACGGCCTTTGAACCGGCAGCGATGCAATACCTCAAGCTGGTCTGCGCCGAGGGTCGCTGCACCATCCGCCGTCTGCACCTGCTGGAAGCCGCCGCCCCGGCGGAGGATTATCCGCCGCTGCCAGAGTACGTAGGAGACGGCCTGCTTCGGCAGATCGACCATGCCGCCGTGGAGACCCTGCGGCAGAACAGCTACGATCTTTTTACCGACTGCCCCTCCCGGGAACGGGCGGGCTGGAGCTGCGATAGCTTCTTCATGGGGCGGGCCGAATGGGCGCTGACCGGGGCCAATCGGACGGAAAAAACCTATCTGGAAAACTATTTCCTGCCGGAACGCTATCCGTGGCTGAAACCGGGCGTGATCCCCATGTGCTACCCCTCCGACCCGCGCAACGGCAACTTTATCCCCAACTGGATGCTGTGGCTCCTGCTGGAAACGGAGGAGTACGTCCGCCGCACCGGCGACCGGGAAATGGCGGAACTGGCAGAAAAACACCTGTTGGACGCGCTGAATTATTTCGAGGGCTTTGAAAACGAGCTGGGGCTGCTGGAAAAGCTGGAAGCGTGGGTGTTTGTGGAGTGGTCCAAGGCCAACGAGCTGGTGCAGGATGTGAACGCCCCCAGCAATATGCTCTACGCGGCGGCGCTGGAAGCGGTGGCACGGCTGTACGACCGCCCCGCGCTGGCGGAAAAAGCGGCGCGGGTACGGCATACCCTGCGGGACGTGTTTTTCGACGGCACGCTCTGGCACGACCGGGCTTTGCGGCAGGAGGGCGGCGGGCTGACCGTAACGGAGGAATGCACGGAGACCTGCCAGTATTATGCGTTTTTCTTCGATCTGTCCACCCCGGGCGACACGCCGGAATTGTTCCAAAACCTCTTTGCCCCGGACGGCGCGTGGCTGGCGGCCTCAGGGCTGTACCCCTCCAACGCTTTTATCGGCAAGCTGCTGCGGATGCTGATCCTGGATCGTTACGGCCGCAAGGGGCAGGTATTGGACGAAATCCGCGCCTCCTATGGCGAAATGGCCCGGCAGACGGGCACATTGTGGGAGTTTCTCAGCCCCCGGGCCAGCTGCTGCCACGGCTTTGCCGGGCTGATTGCCCCGCTGATCCGAAAAAATGCGGAATAGTAAGTTTTCCCGGAACGGGCTTTGCCTGTTTCGGGATTTTTGCGCTGGATTTGTGCACAATCGGATTTCTGACCAGTGACAATTCCCACTGATTCCCGTATACTGATAAAGTGCTTTCTGCCGGTGGAATGGGCCGTGCGGAAGGTGAACAGACTGACTTTATCCCAGAACTGTGCAAGGAGACCGCCCGATGAAAAAAACACCCGAGTCCAAGGCAAACCGTCACCATACGCTATCCCGCGTTTTCGAGATCATCCTGTTTGTGTCGCTGGCCGCAGCGTCCGTTTATTCCGCCATTCGGCTGGCGGGCGCGCCGGAGTCCCTCCCGGCGGGCACGGAGGGCAAGACCCGCAGCGATTATCTGCTCATGCTCACCCAGTGCATTCTGGGTCTGGTGGTCATGCTGCTGCCCTCCCGGGCGGCCCGGCGTTGGAAGCTGCCTGTGCCGGACGTGTTGTACGTTCAGTACTATATGTTCCTGTACTGCGCTATTTTTCTGGGCGAGGTCTTTGACTTCTACTATCTGGTGCCCTTCTGGGACACGCTTCTGCACAGCTTCTCCGCAGTGATGCTGAGTCTTCTGGGCATTACCATCGTGGACGTGCTGAACCGCTCCGGCAAAATTTCCGTGTCGCTGAGCCCGGGATTTACGGCGATGTTCGCCTTCTGCTTCGCAGTGGCGTTGGGCGCGCTGTGGGAAATTTACGAATATTCCTTCGACGCGCTGCTGGGTCTGAACATGCAAAAATTCCGCACGGCGCAGGGCGTGGAACTGGTGGGCCGGGAAGCTCTGCAGGACACCATGGAGGACCTGATCTGGGATGCGGCTTCGGCCTTCTGCGCGTCCATCGTGTGGTTCCTGCTGGGCCACCGCCGTTTGAAAAAGGAACAGGAAGAAGTCAAGGAGTAAGGCAAAGAATAGCAGGCAAGCCTTGCCGGATCGGGCAGCCGAAACCGATGGGCATTCTACCGATTCTGGAAGGAAGAACGGCCGCTCTCCGATAGTATCCGGCTTGAATGGCATAAGAAAAGCTCAGGGCGTTTGCTCTGAGCTTTTGGCATCTTTCAAAATCACAGTTTCCCGGCTTCCTTGCGGCGCTTGACCCAGTCTTCCTTGACCACGCCGCGGGAGCGGGCCACGAACAGCGCGTCCTCCGGCACGTCCTCCACCACGGTGGAACCGGCGGCCAGATAGGCGTTCTTGCCTACGTGGACGGGCGCGACCAGATTGCAGTTGCAGCCGATGAAGGCATGATCCTCCACCTTGGAGCGGTTTTTGACCTTGCCGTCGTAATTGACGAACACCACGCCGCAGCCCAGATTGATATCCTTGCCCAGATCGCTGTCGCCCACGTAAGTCAGGTGAGAGACCTTGGTGCCGTCGCCGATGGAGGAATTTTTGATCTCCACAAAGTCGCCGATGCGGCAGTGATTGCCCACGCTGGTGTCAGGCCGCAGGTAGGCGTAGGGGCCGACGGTGGTCTCCTCGCCTACAGCGCAGTTCAGCAGAACGCTGCTTTCCACAGTGGTTCCCCGGCCCACTACGGCGTTGTTCAGCCGGTTATTGGGGTAGAGCACGCAGTCCGCGCCGATGCGGGTGCTGCCCTGCAGGGTATTGCCCGGGTAGATCATCACGCCGGGAGCAATGACTACGTCGCTTTCCACGATCGTTCGGTCGCAATCCAGGAAAATCACGCCGTTTTCTTCGTGACGGGCGATATTCCGCTGGTTGATCTCCTTGTAGGCAGCGGAAAAATTCGACGCTGAAGCTACCGGGAAGGGCACGCTTTCCATCTTCTCGTCCGCAGGCCAGTCAGCTGTCTGGAACCCGGCCTTTTTCAGCCGTTTTTCCAGCTCCGTCAGGTCAGGCAGCGTCTCGATTCCTTTCATTACCTGCACAGCCGTTTCAGCGTTCATGGCAATGGCAAGGGGTTCGTCTGTGCCCAACGCACGGAAAATCTGCGCTTCCCGCTTGGCGTCTTCCAGCAAAAGCGCAAGCTCCTTCTGTCGGAAAGTGGCCATGTCCTCCCGGATGACGATAACCAGATCGGTCTTTCGCCCGGAAAGCTGCTCCGGCTTTTCGATGATTTCAACGCCCTTCAGGGCTTCCAGCACATAATCCCGGCTCATTTTGCCCAGTAGGGGCTTTTTGGCAAAAGCGCTGCCTTCCGTCAGCCAGCCGTAACAGGTCATCAGTTCGTTCCCTCCTGTTCTGCACAGACCGCGCCCTCTCCGGCCAGCTCCCGCAGCCACGGGGCGGGGCGGACGGTCAGAGACGCGGGGTCGTTGGTCACGTTCATGGTCATCAGCGCCTTTTCATTGCGGATGCAGCGCTGATTGGGGTTTTCGGTGGACATGACGAAGGCCGTGCCCACCACCTCCACATCAAATTCGGCCATCAGGTCGATCATGCCCTTGGCGGTGCCGCCGCCCTTGAGGAAATCGTCCACGATCAGGGCGCGCTGGCCTTCGTTGACGGCCCGGCGGCTCAGGCTCATGGTCTCGATGTGGTGATCGGAGCCGGAAACGTAGTTGATGTTCACCGCGGAGCCCTCGTACACCTTGCTGGAGCGGCGGGCGATCACCAACGGAACGCCCAACGCCCGGGAGGTCATCAGCGCCACCGGGATCCCCTTGGTTTCCATGGTGAGGACAAAATCGGGGGCCGCGTCATAGAACTGTCCCGCGATAATGATGCCCATTTTCCACACCAGTTCATGCATACTGAGAATATCGCTCAGGTACAGGAAGCCGCCCGGCAGCACCCGGGAAGGGACGCACAGCTGGCCGCAAAGCTCCTGCACGAAGTCATAGGAGGCCTTCGGGCTCAAATAAGGACGGTAACGAACGCCGCCGGCCGCGCCGGTGACGGTCTCCAGCCGCCCCAGTTCAAAGGTTTCAAACACCTGACGGAGAATGTCGATATCCTCGCTCATGGTGGACTTGGCCGAGCCGAAGCGCTCGCAGAATTGGGAAAGCGTGAAAATCTGATTGGGCGAATCGGTCAGCCATTTGGTCAGGGCAGCCATTCGCTCGTTGCGCTTGATGCGTTCCAAACGTCTTCCTCCTTTTTCCGGAAGAAACCGGGAGTTCGTAGGCATTATACCACGGCTTTCCGAATCTTACCAGAAAAATTTTCACCGAACGTTCGGAAAGATACGAAGAATGTCTTATGCGGGATAAACACGGCCGGAATCGTCGACTTTCAATTCCCGCCAGGTACGGAGAATCAGGCATACGGAGATCACAAAGGTCAGCGCGTCGGACACCGGCATGGAGTACAGCACGCCATCCAGTCCGAACATT
>OLQL01002561.1_pt1 | contig 12279 bp, 7 predicted proteins | sample 1672971 | NCBI WGS metagenome assembly OLQL01 (sample SAMEA3136742, study PRJEB25190) | human gut metagenome | biome: human gut; feature: human-associated habitat; material: faeces | place: Austria | collected 2013
GAAAAAGAGAAAAAAGAGATGAAAGACCGCGTAAAGGCAAATATTTTAAATATTCTGTCCAAAGAGTACGGTGTGGACGAGGAAGATTTTCTGTCTGCGGAGATTGAAGTTGTTCCGGCAGGGGCTGCCAGAGATTACGGCTTTGACCGCAGCATGATCATGGGATACGGACATGACGACAGAGTGTGTGCTTATCCGTCTTTTGCGGCAATGCTTGAGATTGAAAAGCCACAGCATACCAGCGTATGTCTTCTGGTAGACAAAGAGGAGATCGGAAGTGTCGGTGCATCCGGCATGCAGTCCCATTTCTTTGAGGACAGTGTGGCAGAGATCATCAATCTGCTTGGGGAATACAGCGAATTGAAAGTGCGCAGAGCGCTGCATAATTCCAGAGTGCTTTCTTCCGATGTATCTGCGGCATTTGATCCGAATTATCCGTCTGTGATGGAAAAACGTAACTGTGCTTACTTTGGAAAGGGACTTGTCCTGAACAAATATACAGGAGCCAGAGGAAAATCAGGTTCCAATGATGCAAATGCAGAGTATATTGCAAGACTGCGCAGAATTTTTGATGATAATGATGTATCGTTCCAGACATCAGAACTTGGAAAAGTAGATCAGGGAGGCGGCGGAACCATCGCATATATTCTTGCAAATTATGGCATGAATGTTATTGACAGCGGAGTTGCCGTACTGAATATGCATGCACCATGGGAAATCATCAGCAAAGTGGATCTGTATGAGGCATTGCACGGCTATGTGGCTTTCCTGAAGGAGGCATAATGGATCAGTGGCTTGAAGAAATCAGGGCGGCATTGCCTGAGCTGGTCGTATATCAGCAGGAACCGATGAAAAAACACACGACATTTCGCGTGGGAGGTCCTGCGGATCTTTACGTGTGTCCAAAGAAACAGGAACTTCCGGTAATTCTTGGCCTGGCGAAAAAGAAAGGGCTTGCAGTGACCGTGATCGGAAACGGAAGTAATCTTCTGGTTGGAGACAAAGGAATCCGTGGACTTGTTATTGAAGTCGGGGCACAGATGAATGCGGTGGAAGTGCAGGGAAATATCCTGCGTGCGCAGGCAGGTGCCCTGCTTTCCCAGGTGGCTGCAAAAGCGGCAGCTGCCGGTCTGGGCGGCATGGAATTTGCTGCCGGAATTCCGGGAAGCATGGGCGGTGCAGTGACCATGAATGCGGGTGCCTATGGCGGAGAAATGAAAGATGTCATCCGGCAGGTGACAGTGCTTACCCCGGAGTGTGAGCAAAAGGTACTCTCACGGGAGGAACTGGATCTGTCCTACAGGCACAGCTGTATTCCCAAGAATCATTTTCTGGTACTGGAGGCAGAGTTGTCCCTGACGCCGGCACCGGAGCAGGAGATCCGTGCAAAGATGGCAGAACTCAGGGAAAAACGTGTGGAGAAGCAGCCGCTGGAGTATCCAAGTGCAGGCAGTACGTTTAAGCGTCCGGAAGGCTATTTTGCAGGAAAACTGATTATGGATGCCGGGCTGAGAGGCTATGCAGTGGGGGATGCCCAGGTTTCCGAAAAACACTGCGGATTTGTGATAAACAGAGGAAATGCCACCGCAGCAGAGATTTTGCAGCTGATGAAAGATGTACAGGAACGTGTGAAAAAACAGTCTGGTGTGACACTTGAACCGGAAGTGAAAATGATAGGAGAGTTCTAGATGAGATTTGTAATTGTGACGGGCATGTCAGGAGCCGGAAAAAGTACAGCAATGAAAATGATGGAAGATATGGGATTCTTTTGTATCGATAATCTTCCGATTCCGCTTCTGGATAAACTTGTGGATTTTGCAACAAATTTTGATACGCAGATGAAAAATGTGGCGATCGGAATTGATGCGCGGAGCGGTGAAAATCTGGATAAAGTGCAGGATATGCTGGAAATTTTAAAAAGTAAGGATGTCCAGTATGAAGTGCTGTTTCTGGATGCAGAGGATGCGGTTCTTGTAAAACGCTATAAAGAGACCCGAAGAAGCCATCCGCTGGCACAGGGAGAGCGTGTGGATAAGGGAATCATGCGGGAACGTCAGAAAATGGAATTTCTGAAAAAAGAAGCGGATTATATTATCGACACCAGCCGTCTGCTTACGAGAGAATTAAAAACAGAACTGGAAAAGATCTTTGTACAGGATGAAGAATTTAACAGCATGTATGTTACGATTCTTTCTTTTGGATTCAAGTATGGAATTCCGGCAGATTCTGATATCGTCATGGATGTGCGGTTTCTGCCAAATCCGTATTATGTGGAAGAACTTCGTCCAAAGACAGGAAATGATGTGGAAATCCAGCAGTATGTCATGAAATATGATGAGGCAAAGATCTTTTTAAACAAGCTGGAAGATATGGTGACATTTCTGATTCCACACTATATTTCCGAGGGCAAGAATCAGCTGGTAATTTCCATCGGATGCACCGGAGGAAAACATCGTTCCGTCACACTTGCCAATGAATTGTACAAGCGTCTGAGTCAGAAAAAAAACCGGGAATACGGATTGAAAATTGAACATCGCGATATCGGGAAAGATGCGCTGAGAGGAAAATAGGATGTCGTTTTCGAGTGAAGTAAAAGAGGAACTGGCAAAACAGTTCGGACGGAGCAGACATTGCCAGATCGCAGAACTGGCAGGAATACTGGAACTGGAAGGCATGCTGGATGAAGAGGGAAAGCTTGTAGTTTCCAACGAAAATTCTTTGCTGCAGACAAAATATGGTCTGCTGTTGCAAAAAATATTTGGAGAGAAACAGGAGGTTTTACAGATCATGCAGACACTGCACTGGGATCAGGAACCGTACCGGTCCCGGAAAATAAATCACCGGAGAGCGGATGGGATGCTGGTGCAGCAGACATGCTGTAAGAGAGCATTTATCCGTGGAGCATTTATGGCAGCGGGATCGATCAGTGATCCGAATAAATCCTATCATTTTGAAATTGTCTGCCATACGCTTGAACAGGCACAGCAGCTGAAAGAACTGATGGAATTTTTTGAGACGGAGCCTAAGATTGTAGAACGCAAAGAGCGTATGGTGGTTTACCTGAAAGAAGGTTCACAGATTGTGGATCTGCTGAATGTCATGGAAGCTTATGTATCTTTGATGAATCTGGAAAATGTAAGAATTTTAAAGGAGATGCGCAATTCTGTGAACCGCAAGGTAAACTGTGAGACTGCAAATATCAACAAAACGGTGAATGCAGCAGTGAAACAAATGGAAGATATCAAGAGGATCCGGGATACCATAGGGTTTGACAACATTCCAGAACCGCTGGCGGAGATTGCACAGGCACGTCTGGATTATCCCGAGGCAACTTTAAAGGAACTGGGAACTTATCTTGATCCACCGGTCGGAAAATCTGGTGTGAATCACAGATTACGGAAACTTGCCGCAATTGCAGAAAATCTTATATAAAGGGGAACTACGTATGAGCCAGAAGCTATTATTTATTTTTAATCCGCATGCAGGAAAAGGACAGATTAAAAATCATCTTGTAGATATTGTGGACATGATGGTGAAGGCAGGATTTGACGTGACAATTTATACCACACAGGCACAGGCAGATGCGACGCGCAAGGTGGTGGAAGAGGGTGCGGGATATGACCGTATTGTCTGCAGTGGGGGTGACGGAACACTTGATGAAGTGATGACCGGGCTGATGCAGGCGAAGCTGCATATTCCGATTGGATATATTCCGGCCGGAAGTACAAACGACTTTGCCAATTCTCTCGGAATCCCGAAGGAGATGCTAAAGGCAGCGGAACGTGCGGTTGGACAAAACAGATTTCCATGTGATATCGGAGATTTCAATTCGGATACCTTTGTCTATATAGCAGCGTTTGGTCTGTTTACAGAGGTTTCCTATAAGACATCCCAGCAGCTGAAAAATATTTTCGGGCACGTGGCATATATTATGGAGGGTGTCAAACAGCTTCGGGACATTCCATCGTTCCGTATGCAGGTGGAATATGACGGAAAAGTGTTTCAGGATGAATTTATATACGGAATGGTTACCAATTCCGTTTCTGTCGGGGGCTTTAAGGGAATGACCGGAAATGATGTAAAACTTGATGACGGTCTGTTTGAAGTGACTTTGATCCGCAATCCGAAGAATCCGATTGAGCTGAATGAAATCCTTGCCTGCCTGACAAATATGATTGATGATTCGGATCTGATTTATTCGTTTAAAACCGATGCCGTACACATTACGGCGAAGGAAGAAGTACCGTGGACACTCGACGGTGAATTCGGCGGAGCACACCGGGAAGTAGTCATCCGAAATTTGAAGCAGAGAGTTGAAATATTTTGTTAAAAAATTAACTTTATTTTTGGGGAAAAGTGTACTATAATCTAGGTAACTTATGATTAGGAGGAAATACAAATGTTAGTATCTGCAACAGAAATGCTCAAAAAAGCAAAAGCAGGCCACTATGCAGTTGGTCAGTTCAATATCAATAACCTGGAGTGGACAAAGTCCATTCTTCTTACCGCACAGGAATTAAAGAGTCCTGTAATCCTTGGTGTATCTGAGGGTGCTGGTAAGTACATGACAGGTTTCAAGACCGTAGCAGCTATGGTTAAGGCTATGGATGAGGAACTTGGAATCACAGTTCCTGTAGCACTTCATCTGGATCATGGAACATACGAAGGATGCTACAAGTGTATTAAAGCAGGATTCACATCCATCATGTTCGACGGATCTCATTATCCATTTGAGGAGAACCTTGCAAAGTCTACAGAATTAGTAAATGTAGCACACAACTTAGGACTTTCTATCGAGTGTGAAGTTGGTTCCATCGGTGGAGAAGAAGACGGTGTTGTTGGTATGGGTGAGTGCGCAGATCCGGACGAGTGCAAGACAATCGCTGATCTTGGTGTTGATATGCTTGCTGCCGGTATCGGTAATATTCATGGAAAATATCCTGCAAACTGGAAGGGATTAAGCTTCGAGACTCTCGATGCAATCCAGGCTAAGACCGGTGTTATGCCATTAGTTCTTCACGGGGGTACAGGTATCCCGGCTGATATGATCAAGAAAGCAATCTCTCTTGGTGTATCTAAGATCAATGTTAATACAGAGTGCCAGTTATCTTTCGCAGATGCTACACGTAAATACATTGAGGCTGGTAAGGACTTAGAGGGCAAGGGATTTGATCCTCGTAAGCTTCTTGCTCCTGGTGCAGATGCAATCAAAGCTACTGTTAAGGAAAAGATGGAACTGTTCGGTTCTGTTGGAAAAGCTGAATAATAACAGGAATCAAAAAAGGAAGTGCCGTTTGACACTTCCTTTTTTCGTGAAGAAATAAACAAAAAAGAAGTAGAATTTGAGAGAAAAACGTCAAATTGTATAAAATGTAAAAAACTTCAAAAAAGAGGTTGCATTTTGTGTTGGAAAGAGGTATCTTAGTTTTAGATTAAACATGAGTTAAGAACGAGGGCGTTCCAATATAGCTATTGGAATGCCCTTTTTTAGTAAAATGACTTATGTTTGGTAAATAAGCGTACAATCAGGGGATTTGATTGTGAAAAGAAAGGATGTTGTAAAAAATGAGTGATTATTTTAACGTTGCAGACATTTTTGGCGAGAACGTATTCAATGACACGGTCATGCAGGAACGTCTTCCAAAAAAAGTTTACAAGAAACTCCATGAAGTCATGGATGAGGGAAAAGAACTTGATCTTGAGACCGCAGACGTCATCGCACATGAGATGAAGGAGTGGGCTATCGAGAAAGGTGCTACCCATTATACCCACTGGTTCCAGCCTCTGACCGGTGTGACTGCAGAGAAACACGATTCCTTTATTACTGCGCCAATGCCAAATGGCAAGGTTCTGATGAGCTTTTCCGGTAAAGAACTGATCAAGGGCGAGCCGGATGCATCTTCTTTCCCATCAGGCGGACTTCGTGCGACATTTGAGGCAAGAGGATATACAGCATGGGATTGTACATCACCTGCTTTCGTTCGTCAGGACGCAGCAGGAGCCACTCTTTGTATTCCAACTGCTTTCTGTTCTTACACAGGAGAGGCACTGGATCAGAAGACACCACTTCTTCGTTCCATGGAAGCAATCGATACACAGTCTATCCGTCTGTTAAGACTGTTTGGAAATACGACATCAAAGAAAGTTACCCCTTCCGTTGGACCGGAGCAGGAGTACTTCATTGTAGATCGTCAGAAGTATTTACAGCGTAAGGATCTGATCTTTACCGGACGTACTCTTTTCGGGGCAATGCCTCCAAAGGGACAGGAGATGGACGATCACTATTTCGGAGCAATCCGCGAGAGAATTGCAGCCTACATGAAGGATGTCAACAAAGAACTCTGGAAACTTGGCGTGGCTGCAAAGACACAGCATAACGAAGTAGCTCCGGCACAGCATGAGCTGGCACCAATTTATGCAGAGTGTAACGTAGCAGTTGATCACAACCAGATTATCATGGAAACCTTAAAGAAGGTTGCCGGACGTCACGGTTTACAGTGTCTGCTTCATGAGAAACCATTCGCAGGTGTCAACGGTTCCGGAAAGCATGACAACTGGTCCATTACAACAGACGATGGAATCAATCTGCTTGAGCCTGGTAAGACACCACATGAGAATGTACAGTTCTTACTGGTACTTACCTGTATTTTAAAGGCAGTTGATGAGCATGCAGCACTTCTTCGTGCAGCGGCAGCTGATGTGGGAAACGATCACAGATTAGGAGCAAACGAGGCACCGCCAGCGATCCTGTCCATTTACCTTGGAGATCAGCTTGGAGACGTATTAAATCAGCTGATCAGCACAGGTACAGCAACACACAGTCTGGAAGGTGAAAAACTTGAAACCGGTGTTAAGACCATTCCGGATTTCATGAAGGATGCGACTGATCGTAACCGTACATCACCGTTTGCCTTTACCGGAAACAAATTTGAGTTCCGTATGGTTGGTTCCCAGGATTCCGTTGCACAGGCAAATATCGTGTTAAATACCATCGTTGCGGAGGCATTTTCAGATGCCTGTGACGTTCTTGAAAAAGCAGACGATTTCGAGCTTGCAGCACATGATCTGATCAAGAAATATGCTATCGAACATCAGAGAATCGTATTCAACGGAAACGGATACTCTGAGGAATGGGTTGCAGAGGCCCAGAAGCGTGGACTTCCAAATATCAAGTCCATGGTAGATGCAATTCCTGCATATACAGCTCCGGAATCTGTAGCTGCATTTGAAAAATTTGGAGTATTTACCAAGTCTGAGCTTGAATCCCGTGTAGAGATCGAGTACGAGACATATGCAAAGACCATCAATATCGAAGCAAAAGCCATGATTGACATCGCTGGAAAGCAGATTATTCCGGCTGTTATCAAGTACACAACAGAACTTGGACAGTCAATTGCAACGGTAAAGAGTGCATGTGCATCTGCAGATGTCAGCGCACAGACAGATATTTTGACAGAGACATCCTCCCTGCTTGCTGAGACACAGAAAGCACTCAAGAGTCTGGAAACTGTTACTGCAAAGGGAACAGAAATGGGTGAAGGTAAGGAACAGGCTGTATATTACAGGGATGAGGTGAAATCTGCTATGGATGCACTCCGTGCACCGGTAGATAAGCTGGAGATGATCGTTGACAAGGATTTATGGCCAATGCCATCTTATGGAGATCTGATCTTTGAAGTTTAATCCAAAGATTTAAGGAACATTTTTTACAAACATCTTACAAAATAAAAAAGAGACATTTTTTCAGAACCACGAAGCTGTGGAATTTGGGGAAGTGTCTCTTTTTCTATATAGGGAGGAGATTGTTATGGATAAACAACAAATTGTAAGTTTTATCAATGAAAATATGTTTGGCATCTGGTTTCTGATCGGTGCCGCACTGGTATTCTGGATGCAGGCAGGCTTTGCCATGGTAGAAACCGGTTTTACCAGAGCAAAGAATGCAGGCAACATTTTGATGAAGAACCTGATGGACTTCTGTATTGGTACCGTAATGTTCATCCTGATCGGTTTTTCATTATTGCTGGGAGAAGATGTTCTTGGTTTTATCGGAAAACCGGGATTTGATATCTTTACCAGTTATGCAAATTTTGATTTTTCGAATTTTGTGTTTAACTTAGTATTCTGTGCAACTACAGCAACGATTGTATCAGGTGCTATGGCAGAGCGTACAAAATTCTTATCCTACTGTATTTATTCAGCAGTAATTTCGGCATTGATTTATCCGATTGAAGCACACTGGATCTGGGGCGGCGGCTGGTTATCACAGCTTGGATTCCACGATTTTGCAGGTTCCTGTGCCATTCATATGGTTGGTGGTATTTCAGCACTCATCGGTGCAGCAATGCTTGGACCACGTATTGGAAAGTTCTCAAAAGATAAGTCTGGGAAGATTACAAAAGTCAACGCATTCCCGGGACACAATCTTCCACTTGGATGCCTTGGATGTTTTATTCTCTGGTTTGGCTGGTATGGATTTAATGGCGCTGCATGTACTTCCGGTTCACAGCTTGCCAGCGTATTTCTTACAACGACCGTAGCTCCGGCAGTTGCAACAGTTGTATGTATGATCTTTACATGGCTTAAATATGGTAAACCTGATGTATCAATGTGCCTGAATGCATCACTTGCAGGACTTGTAGCAATTACCGCTCCTTGTGATGTGACCGATTGTTTCGGTGCAATCTGTATTGGTTTTGTTTCCGGTTTACTGGTTTGCTTTGGTGTATGGCTTTTGGATTATAAGCTTCATGTGGACGATCCGGTTGGTGCGGTAGCTGTACATATGATGAATGGTATCTGGGGTACCATTGCCGTTGGTTTATTTGCTACGAAATCTGCTCCGGGAAATGACTCGGTTGTTGGTCTCTTCTATGGTGGCGGATTGAAGCAGCTTGGTATTCAGTTATTAGGTTTTGTTACGGTAGCTGCATGGACCGCAGTTACAATTACGATTGCATTTGTTGTAATTAAGAAGACCATTGGACTCCGTGTGAGCGAGGAAGAAGAAATTGTCGGTCTTGATTCCATGGAGCATGGACTTGCATCTGCTTACTCAGGATTCTCCATCATGGATGTTTCCAACACAATGACCATGGATGTCAATGAAAATACAGATCTGGGTACACCGGAATATGCACAGGCTTCTACGGCAAAGAGAGATGCAGCAGTCAAGGTGGTTTCCACCGTGCCAAAGGATGCAACCGGCATGTACAAAGTGGTTATTATTGCAAAGCTTTCCCGATATGATCATTTGAAGAAAGCAATGAACGATCTGGGTGTTACGGGAATGACCTGTACACAGGTTATGGGTTGTGGTATCCAGAAAGGCTCCGGCGAGCGTTACCGTGGTGCTGAAGTCGATGCAACCTTACTTCCAAAGATTAAGGTAGAGGTTGTTGTAAGCAAGATCCCTGTAGACAGCGTAGTGGCTGCGGCAAAGAAGGCACTTTATACCGGACATATCGGAGATGGAAAAATCTTCGTATACGATGTGGCAAAGGTTGTCAAGATTCGTACCGGTGAGGAAGATATGGAAGCCTTACAGGATGTTGAATAATTTTGCACTAATCTAATGGCTAGGTTAGTGAATCTAATCCCCTTAGTTTTAGTATACATCAACAGCGGGCCCCTGGCGAAAGCCGGGGGTTTTTGCTGTCGATAAATAAATCTTTCTATTGCACATATTATTTGGTATAATATACGAGGAAAAGAATTTTTATTATTTCTGCAGGGAGAAAACTATGAACTATGGAAGAACTTCTTTGCGCCGGAGAGCAAAGCAGCTGGACGCAAGAGGAACGAGAATACGTCATAAAATCGGAGTCATACTGGGGAAACTTCTACTGATTGGAATCATTGTGGGAGGCTGTGCGGCAGTGAGTTTCGGAGTGGGTGCATTTAAAGGAATCCTCGCATCCGCACCGGATATATCCGAAGTGGATGTAATCCCGACGGGATATTCCACGAAAGTGCTTGCGGCAGACGGAAGTGAGACGGCCAAGCTGGTGGCAGCAGGGTCCAACCGACAATATGTGACAATTGATCAGATTCCGGAGGATCTGCAGCATGCGGTTGTGGCAATCGAGGATGAGCGTTTTTATGATCACAACGGCATTGACCTGAAAGGAATTGTCAGAGCGCTGGTGGCGGATGTAAGGACCAGGGATTTCAGCCAGGGAGCAAGTACACTTACGCAGCAGCTGATTAAAAACAATGTGCTGAATGAGCAGTGGGCAAACGAAAATGACAGTAATATTTCCAAAATTGAAAAGATGGAACGTCAGGTACAGCGGAAAATACAGGAACAGTATCTGGCAATAGAACTGGAAAAAAAGGTAAATGACAAGAACTGGATTCTGGAAAATTATCTGAATTCCATCAACCTTGGAAGCAATACCCTTGGGGTTCAGGCAGCAGCACAGCGTTATTTTGGGAAAGATGTGTCAAAGCTGACACTTTCGGAATGTGCGGTTATTGCCGGAATTACAAAGAATCCGGCAGGTTACAATCCCATTCTTCATCCAAAGGAAAATGCAAAGCGCAGAAAGAATGTGCTGGATGCCATGAAAAAACAGGGATATATTTCGCAGAAACAGTATGATAAAGCGATGGCAGATGATGTGTATGGCAGGATTTCCGAACACAATGATGTGAGGGAAGAAACCATGAACACATATTTTGTGGACGCGGTCATTGATGATGTTTTTGATGATCTGGTAAACATCAAAGGCTATTCGGAGTCGGAAGCATACAAGGCAATCTATCAGGGCGGATTGACGATCAAGTCCACACAGAATCTCCAAATCCAGAAAATCTGTGATGAGGAGGTGGCAGACAAAGCCAACTATGATGCGGGTACCAAATATTCATTCTATCTTTCTTTTCAGGTGAAGGAGAAGGACGGTACAATAAAAACATATACCAATCAGACAATGCTTTCCTATTATAAAAAGAAAAACAAAAGTCAGAATTATTCGATCAATTTTACATCGGAGGAGGACTGCCGGGCTGCAATTGCACAGTACGAAAAAGATGTCCTCGGAAAAGGGGACAAGCTGGTAGAAAATTCAGAGTATATTTTCATTACCATGCAGCCGCAGGTGGCGATGACGATCATGGATCAGTCGACCGGTGAGGTACAGGCGATTGTCGGCGGACGCGGAAATAAGGCCGGAAACCGTACCTGGAACCGTGCAACAAAGACCTGCCGGCAGCCGGGATCTACTTTTAAAATCATTGCATGTTATGCGCCGGCACTTGATGCCGGGGGAAAAACGCTGGCATCCGTGCAGGATGATGCACCGCTTACGGTCGGAAATAAAACATACAATAACTACACGCACAAATTCGGAGGGTTCACGAGCATCCGGAAGGCAATCACAAAATCCATCAATATTGTGACAGTAAAAACACTTCAGGATATTGGTGTGGATCTGGGATATGAATATGCAGAAAACTTCGGATTTTCCACGCTTACCGATACGGACAGAAACCTTGGAATTTCTCTCGGAGGTCTGACACAGGGTGTGACAAACCTGGAACTTACTGCAGCTTATGCCGCAATTGCAAATCAGGGAGAATATAACGAACCGAGTTTTTATACCCAGGTACTGGATCATGACGGCAACGTTCTTCTTGATAAAACACAGACAAAGGAACAGCATCAGGTAATAAAAGAGGATACCGCATGGCTTCTGACGGATGCCATGAAAGATGTTATGACGAGTGGAACGGGTATGCGGGCCTATTTCGGAACCGGAATGGCACAGGCAGGAAAATCCGGTACGACAACGCTGAACAGGGATGCACTGTTTGCCGGATTTACGCCTTATTACACCTGCGTGGTATGGGGCGGTAATGATGATAATACCGTTCTTGATAACACGAGGTTTTCCAGAACGATATGGAAAGCCATCATGTCCAGGATCCATGAGGGAAAAGCTGATCCGGGATTTGAAAGACCGGAGTCTGTGCAGGAGGCAGTCATTTGTACAGAATCCGGGCAGCTTGCGATCCCAGGCGTTTGTACAACAACGAAAACAGAATATTTCAGTGAGGAGACAGAACCGGAGGTGTATTGCCAGCTTCATGGAGGAAATATACAGTCGGAACAGGAAGAAGAGACTGGACAGCCCGACGGCGAAACAGAAGGTGTCGATGTCGAGCCGGATGGAACCAAGCCGGGGCAGACGGAATCGGATGTATTGTCCGGGAATCTTTCAGGACATTAGCCCGGTAACAAGAGAAACTCATTGGTATTAGACGATGGGTGGTTTA
>OLQL01002566.1_pt1 | contig 12258 bp, 10 predicted proteins | sample 1672971 | NCBI WGS metagenome assembly OLQL01 (sample SAMEA3136742, study PRJEB25190) | human gut metagenome | biome: human gut; feature: human-associated habitat; material: faeces | place: Austria | collected 2013
GGAATTGTAATTGATGGTGAAGGTTCAAAGGTTGTTTGCAAAGACTAATTTGAAAATTCCAGTTTATCGATTCGCTTCGCCCCGTTCTTTGGGGAACCGGCAGGTCTCCCGGCGGGGGAATTTTCGAAATATCCTTAAACAGGTTTTCTTTCCATTCGCCCCATTACCGACGCGGACAAAACCGACTATTTCCGCACTCACCCGCTCAAATAACGAAGCACCCCCGCCGCCGTTTCTCCGGCAGCGGGGGTTGCTTATCGGTCTCAGATCAGCTTCTTCAGCTTGCCCATTTTGCCCCTGAAGGGCGCGTAGCGCAGGGCGATATCGGGCTTGGCCCAGCGCTTCAAAATGCTCTTTTCGTGGGAGAAGGTGCGGAAGCTCCACGGGCCGTGATAGCCCCCCATGCCGCTCTCCCCCACGCCGCCGAAGGGCATGTGGCAGGTGGCCAGATGCAGCACCGTATCGTTGACGCAGCCGCCGCCGAAGCTGACGGAGCCCAGCACCTTGTCCTCCACGGCCTTGTCCCGGGTGAAAAGGTACAGGGCCAGAGGCCGGGGCCGCTGGCGGATGCGCTGGATGGCCTCGTCCAGATTCCGATAGGTCAGAATGGGCAAAATCGGCCCGAAGATTTCCTCCTGCATCACGGGGCTGTCCCACTCCACGTCCGTCAGAATGGTGGGCGAGATCTTCCGTTCCGCCGGGTCGATCTGGGCCCCGAAGGCCACCGAGCCGCTGGAAAGCAGCCCCACCAGCCGCTGGAAGTGGCGCTGGTTGACGATATTGGGCAGATCCTCGCTGGCCAGCGGCGCGCTGGTATACATCCGCCGAATTTCCCCGATCAGAGCCTCGATCAGCTCCTGCTCCCGGCTGCGATCCACCAGCACATAGTCCGGGGCTACGCAGGTCTGGCCCGCGTTGAGATACTTGCCCCACGCCAGCCGCCGGGCGGTCAGGGCGATATCGGCACTTTTGTCCACGATGACCGGGCTTTTGCCGCCCAACTCCAGACTGACGGGGGTCAGGTGGCGGGAGGCCTTTTCCATCACCAGACGGCCCACCGCAGGGCTGCCGGTGAAGAAGATATAATCGAAATGTTCCTCCAGCAGGGCGGCGTTTTCCGTCCGTCCGCCCTCCACCACCTTCACCAGCTCCGGCGGGAACAGCTCCTCCGCCATGCGGCGAACCAGCCCGGAGGTAGCGGGCGAATAGGCCGACGGCTTCACGATGGCGCAGTTGCCCGCCGCCAACGCCCCCACCAGCGGGGCCAGCGTCAGCTGGAAGGGATAGTTCCACGGGGACATGATGAGCACCACTCCGTAGGGCTCGGACAGAATGCGGCAGGTGCCCGGCAGCTGGCCCATGGCGGTCCGCGCCCTTTTCGGCTTCATCCAGCCGCGAAGGTGCTTCAGCGCGTCCGCCAGCTCCTGCTTCACCATGGCCACCTCGGTCAGATAGCCCTCGTAGTCGCTCTTGCCCAGATCCTCATGCAGCGCGTCCAGAATGGCCTGCTCGTTTTTGGTCATCCAGCCCTGCAGCTTTTTCAGCTGCTCCCGGCGGAATTCGTAGGACTTCGTGGCCTGAGATTCAAAATACTTCCGCTGGTTTTCCACCATGGCGGTAAAATCTGCCATCGTTTTTTTCCTCCTCCGGATTCATTTAAAGGGTTTCTTCCTGCCAGAGCGCCTCGCCCGTGCCCAGCCGCAGCACGGTTCGATAGCCCGTCCGCCGAAGCAGTTCCGCGGCCCGGTCAAAGGCGCAGTCCAGCTTGGCCGCGTCATGGCAATCGCTGGTGATGGTCGTGCGTCCGCCCATCTCCCGCCATGCGCCCAGCAGCTCCGCCGTAGGATAGGGGTCGTCCCGGTAGCCTCGGGCAATGGCCCCGGTGTTCACCTCCAGCACGCCGCCGCAGGGGAACGCTCTTTCCAGCGCGTCCAGCGCCAGGCGGCGGTATTCCGGGCTGGTTTCGTCGAAAAGGCTCTCCGACAGCGCGTATTTCCGCACCAGATCGAAATGGCCGATGATGTCCGGCCGATCCCGAAGCAGCCCGGAAACGTGAACATCGAAATACTGCCGCGCCAGTTCAAGCGCGTCTTCCCCGCATTTTTCTTCGATATACTGCCGAAGGAGCGCCGGTTCGCCGTCCACTGCCACCGTTCTGCCGTGAAAATTCAGACTGACGTAGTGCGCGGAACCAATCACATAATCCGCCGCCCGGCGGTTCTCCGCTTTCAGCGCGTCCGGGGCGAAGGTATCCTGCTCCAGCCCGGCCCAGACGCGCAGCTTCGCCGCAGAGCCCAACGCCCGCGCGGTCTCGAAATACGCCCGCTGAGTCTCTGCCGTCATGGAGTATTCCAAGTCGAAGCCCTGACTGGCATGGCCGGAAAACCCAAGGCTGACGAAGCCCAGTTTTTCCGCCGCCCGAATCATTTCCTCCGGCGGATTTTTTCCGTCGCAAAAGGTCGAATGGGTATGGGCGTTGGACAAAAAACGCACGGCGGTTTCCTCCTTTGGTTCATCGTATATAGGATTCTGGTTCTGACGCGCTTTTTCCTGCATTGACAGCGTTTTCGCCCCATGTTACAATCCCCTCAGAATCCCATTTCAGGCAATACGGGAGGAACTTTGACCATGCTTTCATCACAGGGCTTCGATCTCTGGGCGGACGGGTACGACCAGTCCGTCGGCCTGACGGACGAGGAGGGCGGCTATCCCTTCGCGGGCTATAAAGAACTGCTGAACCGCATCTATCAGCGGGTGCTGACCCGAAAGTCTCCCCGGGTGCTGGATATCGGCTTTGGCACAGGCACGCTGGCGGCGCGGCTGTATCAGCAGGGCTGCGTGATCTTCGGGCAGGATTTTTCCGCCCGGATGCTGGAAGCGGCTTCGGCCAAAATGCCAAAAGCGCAGCTGTATCAGGGGGATTTCAGCCGGGGACTCGTGCCGCAGCTGCAAGGGCAGACCTTCGATTTCATCACTGCCACCTATTCCCTTCATCACCTGACGCTGGAAGGCAAGCGGGATTTTCTCGCACAGCTTCGCCGCCAGCTGGCCCCGGAGGGGGAAATTTTGATCGGCGACGTGGCGTTCCGCACTCAGGCCGAGCTGGAAGCCTGTCGAAATGCCGCCGGCCCGTCTTGGGATGAGGAAGAAATTTATTTCGTTCTGGAAGAACTGCTTCCGTTTTTCCCCGATCTGCGCTATGAAAAAATTTCGGACTGTGCGGCCCTGATGACCCTGAAAAAAGACTGAAGCGGAGGTTTTTATGCATCTTGCCCCGGAAACCGTTTCCCTGAAGAACGGCAAAACCGCCGTTTTCCGTGCCGCCGAGCCGGACGACGCGCCGGAAATGATCGCCTATCTGAAAGACACTGCCGGGGAAACGCCCTTTCTGCTGCGTTATCCGGACGAGGTGAATTTCACCGAGGAAGGCGAACGGAGCCTCCTGCAAAGCCGGTCGGACGATCCGTCCGTCGTCATGCTCAACGCATGGGTGGGCGGCAGGCTGGCGGGCAACTGCACGCTCACGCCCAAGGGCGCGCGGCGGAAGATCTGTCACCGGGCCGACGTATCCATCGCCCTTCGGAAAGCGTACTGGGGCTTGGGATTGGGCAAGGCGTTGCTGACCCGCGTGTTGACGCTGGCCAAAGAGCTCGGCTACGAACAGGTGGAGCTGGAGGTCATCAGCGGCAACGACCGGGCGCTTGGTCTGTATCAGCACGTTGGCTTTGTGCAGACGGGCCGTATGCCCAACGCCTTCCAATACGACGACGGCACTTGTCGGGACGAAATTCAGATGGTGCGGCGGGTGTAGACCGTTTCATTCTTCCAAAAGCATCACAAAAGGCCCGGAGCCCGTCTCTTTCGAGACAGGCCCCGGGCCTTATTCGTTCAGTCATTATCAGGAGTGAGTTTCGTCCAGCATGGCCAGTTCCACGGTCACGGTGTGGTAGTCGCCCTGAATGTCGTCATAGCTTTCCCACTTGGACTCGTCGCCTTCCATGCGGAAGTACTTGATCTCCACGGTGTCGCCCGCCTTCTTGGAGGCCATGGCATTCACCATTTCCTGAGAAGAGGAAACGATGGTGCCGTCCACTTCCACCACGATATCCTTCACCTGCAGGCCGGCCTTTTCAGCGGGAGAATCCTTTTCTACTTCGCTGATGTAAGCGCCGGTGGGCAGAGCGCCCGCGGCCACCGCGCCGGAGTTGGAGGCGCTGATGGTCTGCACCTTCACGCCCATGCGGGGACGGGATTCAGGAGCCACGCTGCTGGAATCCTTCGTGCTGTCGGCCGACGTGCCGTTGGTCACGGTCTTGCCGGCCAGCACATCCTGGATCAGGGGCTTGGCCACATTGATCGGAATCGCCATGCCGATACCTTCCACCGTGGCGGCGGAGTAGTAGCTGCCGGTGTACTTCATGCTGGGCACGCCGACCAACTCGCCCGCCACGTTGAACATACCGCCGCCGGAGTTGCCCGCGTTGATAGCGGCGTCCGTCTGGATCATCCGATTGACGTTGTTGGTCTTACGTCCGTAAGCGTCGGTGGATTTGCTGGTGATTTCCCGGTTCAGGGCGGAGATCACGCCCACGGTCGTGGTGCCGGTGAAGTCCAGCGGATTGCCGATGCAGATCGCCCAGTCGCCCACCTTCAGCGCGTCGCTGTCGCCCAGCACAACCGGCTCCAGAGGCAGATCTTCCACCTTCAGCACGGCCAGATCAAGGCTCTCGTCGTAGCCCGCCACGGCGGCGCTGTAGGTGTTGTCGCCGGAAGTGACTTCCAGCATGCTGGCATCCTGTACCACATGGTAGTTGGTCAGCACGTAGCCCTTGGCCACCACAACGCCGCTGCCGGTGCCCTGCAGCACCTGACGGCTGTTGTCCTCATTGTCGCTGCCGCGGTCATTGCCGTAGCCATAGCCATACCCAAAGCCAAAACCGTACATGCCGCCGTAGCTGTTGCGGCCGGTATAATTGGTGTAGTTGCTCACGCCCACCACGCTGTCGTGTACTTTTTCAACAGCCTCGGTGAAGGGGCTCGCCACTACGGTGGAGTTCTCGGTGATCGTCGCCGTTTCCGCCCCCGCCGTAGCGTTCATACGAATCAAAGCGGTACCGCCGGTCAATACGACAGCCAGGGCCAACGCAATCGCCATGTAAGTCTTCAAGGTCTTTTTCGTTTCAGTGTTCCTCATGTAGTATCCCTCCTAACTACGGGCTTATTCTAACACCCATTTTTGACAAAGTCGTGAACGAGGCATGAATAGTATTTGGAAAATTCGAGAAGGATATGTTGGCAATTTTTCTGGTCGATCTTTGCCGAAAGCTGCATCGCCCCGGCCTTTTCGCAGCCGAAAGACAAGTACGCCGCTTTCCTGCTATTTTTCCAATACCACCGTTCCCCCATCCTGCTCAAAGCCTGCCAGCATCTCCCGCAGGGCTTCCTGAAGCCGCTCGTCCGCCGCCAGCGACAAATCGTTGTAGTAGGCCTGCAGGTCGATGGCGTTGCCGTCGATGACGGTCTCCGCCATCAGATAGGGGCCGAACTCGTTGCGCAGGCCCAGCACCCAGAAGGGCGTCTGTCCGTCGCCCGCCTCCACCGTTTCCAATAAAGACGCATCCTCGTCCTGATACCAGTCCAGCAGCTCGTCCAGATAGGTCTGCTTTCGATCCTCCGCCGCTGTGGAAAGGGTCAGCCCAGCGTCGTTTTCCATGCGCAGAAGGCTCATGTCGAAGGTCATTTCGTCGTTGTAGAGCACAAAAAACCACCGGGATGCGCCGGTCTCGCTTTCGTAGGCATAGGTCTGATCGTCCAGCGTATACGCGGTTTCGTCATAGCGGAGACGGAAAAGGCCGTCCGCCTCATAGGTAGCCGCATCCGCCGGAAGGATGAAGACCGCCGCCAGCAGCAGCGCCAGCAGAAAGGCTGTTTTTTTCATTCGTTCTCCCTCCTTCGTAAAATAGAAACGGGGCGACGCCGGTCGCCCCGCAGGTTCAGGATAGCAGCGCTCCGTGCCCGTTCCATGACGGCAACGTGAACAGCGCGTGTTTTTTAAAAATTACGGCTCATGTCATAGTGGGAGAAGAACTCGTTGCGGAAGTCCAGCAGCCGGTCTTCCTGAATGGCCTGCTTCACCTGCTCCATCAGCCGGATCAGGAAGCGCAGGTTGTGGATGCTGGCCAGCCGCGCGCCGGTGATCTCCCCCGCCTTGAACAGGTGGCGGATGTAGGCCCGGGAGAAGTTCTGGCAGGCGTAGCAGTCGCAATGCTCGTCCAGCGGGCGGAAATCGTGGGCGTACTGGGCGTTTTTGATGACCACCCGGCCGTCGTGGGTGAAGCAGGTGCCGTTGCGGGCGATGCGGGTCGCCAGCACGCAGTCGAACATGTCCACGCCCCGCAGCGCGCCCTCGATCAGGCAATCGGGAGAGCCTACGCCCATCAGGTAGCGGGGCTTATCCGCCGCCATGTGGGGCATGATGGCTTCCAGCATTTCATACATCACCGGCTTGGGTTCGCCTACGGACAGGCCGCCGATGCCGTAGCCGAAGAAGTCCATATCCCGCAGGGTCTTGGCGCTTTCGATGCGCAGGTCCTTGAAAAACGCGCCCTGCACGATGCCGAAGAGCACCTGATCGTCGTCGGTATGGTGCTGCTGGCAGCGCTTGGCCCAGCGGTGAGTGCGGTGCATCGCGTCCTCGGCGGTGGCGTGGTCGCAGGGATAGGCGGTGCATACGTCAAAGGCCATCATGATATCGCTGCCCAGCGCGTGCTGGATATCCATGCTGATCTCCGGGGAGATGAAGCGGTGGCTGCCGTCCAGATGGCTCTGGAAGGCTACACCTTCTTCCTTGATCTTGCGGATGCCGGAAAGGGAGAACACCTGAAACCCGCCGCTGTCCGTCAGGATGGGCTTGGGCCACGACATGAACTTATGCAGGCCGCCTGCCTCGCGGATCAGGTCTTCGCCGGGGCGAAGGTGCAGGTGATAGGTGTTGGAGAGCATGATCTCCGTGCCGATCTCCAGCATTTCCCGGGGGGTCATGGCCTTGACGGTGGCCACGGTGCCCACGGGCATATACACGGGCGTGTGGATGTCGCCGTGGGGCGTGTGCAGCAGACCAAGACGCGCGCCGGACTGCTTGCAGGTCTTGAGGACTTCAAACGAAAACTTGGATGTAGCCACTGAATAACTCCTTAAACGCGCGGCTGGCATGAGGCCAAAAACGCGGTGATCTCTTTTTCATAAGGCCGGAAAGCGGGGTTTTCCGGGCGGGCGGTGAAGGTCATTTCTTTCTTGAGGGTGGGATGGGTCAGACGAAGCACCGCGCCGAACAGGGCGATGTCCCGTCCCCGCTCCCCGTGGCCGTAACGCATATCATAGCGGATGGGATAGCCCAGATGGCTGAGCTGTACCCTGATCTGATGCTTCCGGCCGGTTTCCAGCCGCAGGTGAACCAGTGCCGTTCCGTCCCGTGCGCCCAACCGTTCGTAGCGCAGCCGGGCTTCTTTGGCTCCGGGCGTACCGGCGGGCACCGTCCGCACCAGCCCGGTCTTTTCATCCTGCAAAAGCCAGTCGCACAGCGTGCCCTCCGCAGGCAGGCTTTCCCCCTCCACCACGGCCAGATATTCCCGTTCCATATGATGAACGCGCAGCTGTTCGCTGAGCCGGGAGGCCGCCTTGCTGGTGCGGGCAAAGGCCACCAGACCGCCCACGGGCCGGTCCAGCCGATGCACCAGCCCCAGATAGACCTCCCCCGGCTTCTGGTATTTTTCCTTAATGTACTGCTTGCATTCATCCTGCAGGCTCAGGTCTCCGGTCTCGTCGCTCTGGGTCAGCTTGCCCTGAGGCTTGACCACCACCAGCAGGTGATTGTCCTCGTAGACGGGCTTAATCATGGGGCGTCCACCGGGCCGTTGCGCCGCAGGGCAGCACCCCGCCGGAGGTTACGGCCAGCGCCAGATCGTCCGCCTCCGCCCGTCCGCCATACCGGCTGCACAGGCAGCGCTGGGCCACGTTCTGCAGCACCGTATAGCTGAAGCCCGTGGTGTAGCCGTTGATGAGGAAGAACAGCGGCGTGTCGCTCATGGCCTGTGCGCACAGATCGACCAGCCCGTACAGCTCGTTTTCCAGCTTCCACACCTCGCCGTTGGGGCCCCGGCCATAGCTGGGCGGATCCATCAGAATGCCGTCGTAATGGTTGCCCCGGCGCAGCTCCCGCTGCACAAAGGCCTTGGCGTCTTCGATGATAAAGCGGGTATTTTCCTCCGGGATGCCGCTGAGGTCGCGGTTTTCCTTGGCCCAGAGCACCATGCCCTTGGCCGCGTCCACATGGGTGACGTGAGCCCCCGCCGCCGCGCAGGCCAGCGTGGCCCCGCCGGTATAGGCGAACAGATTCAGCACCCGGGGCTGGCGCTTCCAGCCGGACGCGGAACGAATCTGCTCCTGCATAAAGGCCCAGTTGGCAGCCTGCTCCGGAAACAGGCCCGTGTGCTTGAAGCCCGTGGGACGCACGTAGAATTTCAGCCCGTCCAGACCAATGGTCCACTTATCCGGCAGTTTTTCCCGGAAATCCCAATGCCCGCCGCCGGTCTCGGAGCGGGTGTAGGTGGCCTGAGCCTTCTTCCACAGTTCAGGCCGGGCCTTGGGCCAGATCACCTGCGGGTCGGGCCGGCGCAGCAGAATCTTCCCCCACCGTTCCAGCTTTTCCCCGTCGCCGGTATCCAGCACTTCGTAGTCCCGCCATTGATCGCAAAGATACATGTATTTCTCCTTCAGACAAACGGCCCCGGGCGGGCGGCGGCCTGCCCGGGGCAATCAGGATTTAGGCCTTCTGAACGCTCAGCCTGGCCTTTTTGCCATTGATGTCGCATTCCTTGCCGTCTGCCGCTTCACCGGCGGTCAGCTCGTCGGCCAGAACGCTCTTCATGATGAAATCGCGGCCCGCCTCGATGGCGGCGCTCAGCTCGCCATCGGCCTGATAGACCACTTTGATATGGTCGGTCACGTCGTAGCCCGCGTCCTTGCGCAGGTTCTGCAGCTTGGAGATCACCTCGCGCTGGTAGCCTTCCACGATCAGCTCGGGGGTCAGGTTGCAGTCCAGCACCACGGTAACGCTGCCGTCCGTCTGAGCGGAGAAGCCGGGCTTCTGGGTGGCTTCGGTGAGCACGTCGTCCTTTTCCAACTCGACGGGCGTGCCGCCCACATCGAAGTTCAGCGTTTCGCCCCGGGCGAAGGTGTCCACCACGTCATTGCCGTCCATGCCCTGCAGCGCCGTGCGGATGCCGCCCAGCAGCTTGCCGTACTTCGGGCCCAGCGTGCGCATCTGGGGCTTGAGGTTGTAGGTGGTGAAGGCCCGCGCGTCCTCGGTGAAGACCACGTTCTTCACGTTCAGCTCGTCCTCGGCCAGCTCCCGGAAGGCCTGGTCAAACTCGGTGCCCTTCACGTACAGGCAGGCGGAGGGCTGACGCACCTTCAGGTTGGCGGCAGCGCGGCTGCTCAGGCCCAGGCTGACCACCTCGCGCAGGGCGGCCATCTGGCGGTTCAGGTCTTCGTCGATCAGGGCTTCATCCGCCACGGGGAAGTCGCACAGATGCACGCTTTCCGGCGCGTCGGGATTCACGGAGATCACCAGATTCTGGTAAATATCCTCCGCCATGAAGGGTACAAAGGGCGCGATGACCTTGCTCAGCGTCACCAGCACGTGGTACAGGGTGACAAAGGCGGCTTCCTTGGTCTCGTCCATGCCCTTGCCCCAGAAACGCTCACGGCAGCGGCGCACGTACCAGTTGCTCAGGTCGTCCACCATGTCGGTGATGGCCCGGGCGGCCTCGGGGATGTGATAGTTGCTCAGATTGTCGTCCACGTCCCGGATGGTGCTGTTCAGGCGGCTCAGGATCCACCTGTCCATCAGGGTCAGGCTGACCTTGTCCATGGGGTGATCCTTGGGGTCGAAGTTGTCGATATTGGCGTACAGCACGAAGAACGCGTAGGTGTTCTGCAGGGTGGACATGAACTTGCGCTGGCCTTCGTTGACGGCCTCGTCGCTGAAGCGGCTGGGCAGCCAGGGGGCGCTGGCCGTGTAGAAATACCAGCGAACCGCGTCCGCGCCCTGCTTGTCCAGCACCGACCACGGATCCACCACATTGCCCAGATGCTTGGACATCTTGCGGCCCTCCGCATCCTGCACGTGACCCATCACGATGCAGTTTTCAAAGGGCGCGCGGTCGAACAGCAGGGTGGAAATGGCTTCCAGCGTATAGAACCATCCGCGGGTCTGGTCGATGGCCTCGGAAATGAAGTTGGCCGGGAAGCGCTTTTCGAAGATGTCCTTGTTTTCGAAGGGATAGTGCCACTGGGCAAAGGGCATGGAGCCGGAATCGTACCAGCAGTCGATGACGTCGGTGACGCGTGTCATGGGCTTGCCGCACTCCGGGCACTTGATCTGGATCGCGTCCACATAGGGGCGATGCAGCTCCAGATCGTCCGCCACGGGGCCGATGGCCATTTCCTTCAATTCCTGACGGCTGCCGATCACGTGGATATGGCCTTCTTCGCAGCGCCAGATAGGCAGCGGCGTGCCCCAGTAGCGTTCGCGGCTCAGGCCCCAGTCGTGGACGTTTTCCAGCCACACGCCCATGCGGCCTTCCTTGATATTGTCCGGCAGCCAGTTGATGGTGCGGTTATTGGCCACCAGCTGATCCCGCACGGCGGTCATCTTGATGTACCATGTGGGGCGGGGGTAGTACAGAAGGGGCGTATTGCAGCGCCAGCAGAAAGGATAATCGTGAGCGAAGGGCACGGCGGCGAACAGCAGTCCCCGCTCCTTCAGATCGTCCAGCACCAGCTTGTCCGCGTCCTTGACGAACACGCCCGGCCACTTGGTGTCGGCGGTCATGCAGCCCTGGGTGTCCACGAAGTTCACGAAGGGGATGTCGTTCTCCCGGCAGACCCGGTTATCGTCCTCACCAAAGGCGGGAGCGATATGTACGATGCCGGAACCGTCGGTCATGGTGACGTAATCGTCGCAGACCACGTACCAGGCGGGCTTGTCCAGCTTGCCCACGGCGAAGTCGAACAGGGGCTCGTATTCCATGCCCTTCAGGTCGATACCGGGCATTTCCGCGTCATACTGTACTTCCTTGCCGCTGAAAACGGAGGAGACCAGCGCCTTGCCCATGATGTAATGTTTGCCCTCCACCGTGATGCGGCAGTAGGTATCATGGGGATTGACGCACAGCGCTAGGTTGCTGGGCAGCGTCCAGGGCGTGGTGGTCCATGCCAGAAGGTAAGCGTCCTCGCCCTTGACCTTGAACAGCACGAACGCGGAGGTCTCCTTCACGTTCTTGTAGCCCTGCGCCACTTCGTGGCTGGACAGGGCGGTGCCGCAGCGGGGGCAGTAGGGCGCGATCTTATGGCCCAGATACAGCAGACCCTTTTCGTAAATTTTCTTCAGGCTCCACCACTCGGACTCGATATAATCGTCCTTGTAGGTGATATAGGGATGCTCCATATCCGCCCAGTAGCCGACCCGGTCAGACATTTCTTCCCATTCATGCTGGTATTTCCAGACGCTTTCCTTGCACTTCTTGATGAAGGGCTCGATGCCGTAGGCCTCGATCTGGGGCTTGCCGTCCAGCCCCAGCTGCTTTTCCACTTCCAGCTCCACAGGCAGGCCGTGGGTGTCCCAGCCGGCCTTGCGCAGGACATGCTTGCCCTTCATGGTCTGGTAGCGGGGGATGAGGTCCTTGATGGCGCGGGTCTCGATATGGCCGATGTGGGGCTTGCCGTTGGCCGTGGGCGGGCCGTCGAAGAAGGAAAATTCCTCGCCGCCCTCGCGGTTTTTGATGGACTTTTCAAAGATGTCGTGCTTCTTCCAGAAATGGACGGTCTCGACCTCGCGCTTGACAAAATCGAGATCAGGGGAGACTTTTTCAAACATGCGATCACTCCTCCAAAAAAATACGCCCCGTCCCGGTTTGGGACGAGGTCATCGCGGTACCACCCAAGTTGGCGCAAAGCGCCCGCTCACAGCGCGCAAAAACGCGCCTGCGCTGTAACGGGCGTACCCGGCGCGGCCTACTGGCAAGAGCGTTCGGCCTGCCGCTCCGGGGCGATCCCCTCCACGTCCTTCCGCCGGGCTCGCACCATTCCCGGCTCGCTTGGGGAAGGGGGATGCGGAGGCAGTCCCCTTCAAGGCGTTTCTACCATTATTATAGCGGGAAGACGGCGTTTGTAAAGGGGCGCGCACGTTAAATCTGG
>OLQL01002576.1_pt1 | contig 12222 bp, 9 predicted proteins | sample 1672971 | NCBI WGS metagenome assembly OLQL01 (sample SAMEA3136742, study PRJEB25190) | human gut metagenome | biome: human gut; feature: human-associated habitat; material: faeces | place: Austria | collected 2013
ATTTGGCTGAACTAGTTTGACTTTAGGTGGCTATTCTCGCCCGACGCTAACAACGGTTAGTCTTTCAGCACCTTCTGAGGCCCAAGCGGTTGAACGAATATTTGTCGCTCGGCCCCGAGAGCGTGTGAATCGACCATATCCCTAACCACACTAAGTCGGCAGGTCATTCTGAATTGTTGCCGGTACTTGCATCCCAGTATGTTCTCGTATTCCAGACTTTTCACTACATTCACTACAACATCGTTGCCCTGAGGCACACGGACCATCTGGGACTTCGAGCAGGCTGACGGAACGCAACTAAGTTCCAACTCGGCATCGGGAGATACGCCAAAACCATCCAACTCCCAATGGTAATTATTTGCGGGGCCATCGCCGACATTTTGCAATACTATCTCAATACTATGGACGGCTTTCGAAGCGGAGCACTCGAAAGCACCGTTTGCATTGAACGCTTCTGCTTTTTCGTCTCCACATTTAACAGATGCAATAACAAAAAATGGACGTTTAGTATTCTCCTGTTCGCGCCTTTCTTGATCTTCGTAGGCCCATTTCGTCTGAACGTAGGACACCGTTGCCAATGCGACGGTAGCAACGGCAGCAACGCATGATCCGAGATAGCCGAGAAATTCACCGAAGTCGCAATTTGCCCTCATCCATTCTGAAGGAGCCTCCTGTTTGAACGCGCAATTAAAGGCGATAAAAGCGAGGATCGTCGCCACAACTACAACGACAGATGTAATGATTGCCGTACAAGCAATGGTTCGTTTTCTATTCGTGCTACTCAAGCCCAAAACTTCAGCCTCCTATAGCGCTGAACATCCTGCTCGGCGCTTTTCTCACCCATCTCGCCTCCACCGATCCTTCCCAGGAGGTACCCGACAGCAAACCTACGAGAACGCTATCAAGTACCCGAGGGAGTTAAGCAGTTCGTTATTTTTAGCCGCAAGAGCAACAGAGACCCTCGATGCTTCAGCCGTCGATTGAGTCGCTTCAGCGGTTGCTGCGGAGTCTATCGCAATCTCCTCGACCCTCTCAGCAATAGATGCCGTGTTTTTCGCAATGCCCCACATTGCGTTCAGCGCATTAGTTTCCAGCGACTTTATCTGCTCGGATACTTTCTCGAGGGTAGCGTTCGCCTTCTTAAGTTCGCTGTAGAGAAGATGCTGTCCCTCTTTGATTTTCTCGAGAGACCCCAAAACATCATCAAGTTTAGTGATAATCAAATCGGCGCGGCGCTCCGATTCGTAGAGATTGTATGCCCCATCAGGCCCCGAAAGAGCTTCGCAGCATCCTGATTCAAGATACTCGAGAATAGATGCAATCGCAGGCAACGTCCTATATTTTGAGAAGATGACATTGCAAGAGTACAAATCGCTGCGTATCTGAAGAGCCCGTTCCAGCTCTTTTCGAGCTATTCGCTCCTCTTCCGCATAAACCTTTTCCAGCTCCTCAGCTTCTTCTCTTGTCCTTTGAAGCGGATTATCATCTGCAATGAGCCGTTCTATCTTTTCGTTGAGCTTATTAATCTCCAAGTTTCTGAGTTTGTCGAGAGCGGCCTCGCGAAGCTTGCACGCACGTTCGTATTCATCGAAAGCTTTTTCCGACTTCTTTTTTGCTAAGGCTATTTCCTTCGCTCGCCCTTCAACCTCTTGCTCATATTTCGCGCGCAATATCCCATTAGCTTGCTCAGCTTTTTTCTTGTTGAAAAACCCACCTTAAAATAGTTAGGTTGCTCGATTGGAGGGAGGCTATCCGCAAAGGCTTTCATGGAAAACGCCTCTGGCTTATCCGGAACCGGGGGCACCTCGGCCGCATGCTCCAAGGTGATAACAGGTTTCGCCCCCGCCTTGAGGGCGTCAACTCTGCCCTGAAGGGCCATTGCCATTTCCAAGAAGGGCGTTTCGACCATCTGGCGAACCGATTGAGATTGAGGCGTCACCGATCTTGCCACTTGGTTGTATCTTAATCGCGCTTCTTCAAACTGGCATACTACCCTTGCAGCCAAGTAAACTTGCGTCTCGCAATCAAGCACCGTTCGCAAATAATTCACCAGCGAGGTTGTACGATCCGCATCAACTTGCGGGGAACTATCTCGCGTCTCTGGCTCAAATTTCTCTATTTCGACGTCGGGATTCGGCAGATCTGATAGAGGGAAGATGCTCGCCAGCTCACTGGCGCTCTCCGACTCGAAGGGAACGAGCCACACTGTCGTTCCGTTAGCTCGCCAGCCGGGAATAGAGGAGTCGAAGACGGGAGGGGTTGAATCTGGAGACGAATCCGCAAAGGGCAGTATCTCGTACAGCAATTCGGGCGTCTCCCCCTTGCTGAGCGCTGTCCGAACCGATTCAAGCGAAGCGTTAATCACAATATCGCGCTTTTCCACAGCTCCGAATAATGTGCCCTGGCCCACTCCCCCCAACTTTCCTTCGCGAAGCGCCTTAAAACGGCCGCAGCCCCCCACTCGAACCACCTCCGCAAAAGCCAATATGGATTCGAGATTGGCGCAACCACGAAATACACGCGAATCGCGCGTACACGCATCTTTCAAAAAAGTGACGGTGCGAAGTGCGCCACATGAATGGAAAGGGTCGTCACTGAGCCAGAGGGTTGATGACGCTTTACCTTTACCGAGGAAAAGAATTGCCTCCAACGATGAACAATACGCAAAGGCATTGCCATCAATACCACTCACGCTTTCGGGCACTACCAGCGATTCGAGCGAAGAGCACCCCTCAAATGCGCTGTCGCGTATATATTTGAGTCCCTCGGTGAGGGTGAGAGACCGCAACGCCGAACAGCCTTGAAAAGCGCCTTGCTGTATCTCTTCAACACCTTTGGGGACGATCACAGATTCGAGAGCCTTACATCCCTTAAACGCTTCGCGGCCAATGGAGACAACACTGCTGGGAATCCTTACCGATCGAAGGTTGATGCACCCCTTGAACGTAAACCAGGATATTTTTTAACGCCTTCAGGAATAACCACTGACCTTAGAGAGCAGCATTCTTTAAACGCCCAATCCCCTATTTCCTTTACACTCTTCGGAATGTCAACAGATTGAAGCGACGAGCAACCATTGAAGGCATTATGTCCGATGTACTCAATACCTTTGGGTAAGATAACTTTCTGAAGAGAGGTCCATCCCTCAAACGCTCTATCGGCAATACCCGTGAATTCTCGCGGAATTGTAATAACCTTAGGCCTCTCGGCACCGAAGGACGGTTTGTACAAAGTCATCGCCTCAAACCAACCTTTCCCGTAGACGCTCTTTTAACTGCAGAGACGAAAGCCGTCGCTCGCTTCGTGACGTCTCTCTTTCGCTGATGCTGACGTATCAAAGGGTAACGTGTTATTCGGAAGGTTTGTTGCGCAACAAACCTAACGGCATCGGCTAGATCCCTCCCCGCGCAAATGTCCAATCACCAGATACGACTTCGCTTCGTGGCCATGGATGTCGCCCAGCCGCCTTCGTCCTCTTCGAGAGTTAGGACGTTGATGGTACAATGCCGGGTACCACACTGTGTCGTTGTCCTTGAGGGCAAGGCGCTTACAACAGAATATGCGGCAGGCGAGCTTTAGCGCTCGCTGTCGGTATGCGCGTCTTGCTCTTTGCGGTTGAACCATTGATAAGGAGGGTATCTGCCTGTCTGGTGGTTCGCCGTGTTACGAGCGCCCCGACACAGTGTGGTAACTGCGGTGGATACCCTCCTTACCTCTGTATGGGGCCGTCGCCGCGGTTGCACGCAACCGTCGTCGGAAGGACGCGCCCTCGCCTCGCTCGGAACGCCGCATTCCCGCAACAATTTTAGATCAGACGGTCATCGTCGCCGGAAGCCACATTTTGCGTCGACGTCCCTTCCATGAGAAACCTGGGCAATTGCCACCATAGTGCATGCCATTATCGCAGGTCATTTATGCAATTTGTTGCGCAACAAACCTCGCAAAATTCTCGATATGATGACTATGTAAGAATAAGAAGCTTTTGCTTCCAGAGACGAAGGAGACTCATGGACGGTATTGGGCTTGCATTAGGCTTAGTTCTTGTTCTTTTACCTCTTCTGATAGGCGCCGCGCTCATCATCGCATGGATATTCGCTATTGACGAGCTCATCAAGGCAGCGCAAATGAAAGGGCACCATAAAGACAGCACGGCGAGTTTATGGTTCGTTGGCATCTTTGCCACCCCAATTATATTAGGATTGTGCATTGCCGCACTTCCAGATCGCAGCGAGCTCGCCGAAACAAAGCCATCTGATCAAATCTTGGCTGATGATTTGCCGGCCATTTAAGTAGTACGAGGAGACGGATGTGGCAAACTTCAAGGTCGTATTTCGCAGCGACAATCAGGGCGCAGACGCCTCTCCAGGCTGGGAGCCAGGCTGTCCGCTGCTTGTAAATGCGGTACAAGTATCGCGCAACACCGATACGGGCCAGTGCTATCTGCAGCTGAAGCTGTCGAACATCTCCGGAGCTACAGTAGACAGTTTCAAGCTGCAAGCCGATGTGAGCTATGTCGACGGCGCTTCCGAAACCGTGGAGCTCAACCCCCTCGACGCCGACATCCAGCCAGCCAAGACGTATCGCCCCGAGCCAGTTTTACTTACTGGATCGCAAATCACCAACGTTATCGTCCGCGTTCTCTCTGTCTCTCAACCCGAAATAGAGTGGCACGCTGAGGCTGGATCCGAGCCCGGGCCCATTCCTGTGGGAACTGAGCTTGTGCTTGACAAAAAAGCAGCCACAGAACGCACTAAATCACTGGGAGAACTTTACAAAGACTCTTCCAAATACCGCCATGCGGTAACACTTGGCAATACATGGTGGGTATGTTCCTGCGGCATGCCCAATGTCGATCGGGATCGGTGCTGCAGATGCGATCTCTCCAAAGATTATCTTGTCGCCCTCGAGGACGAACAGTCCCTTATCGCGCGATGCGAAGAACGCAGGATCCGTACTGCCAAACGAAAGAGAAAGACATTGATCGCGAGCGCCTCTTTCATCATTGCCGTAGTTGCTGCTTTAGCCATTTTGTTCTTCACAACGGATATCATCGTTCCAAACGCCTCTTATAATGCCGCAGCCCGTCTCTTGAGCGAGAAAAACTACGACAGCGCGTATTCCGCCTTCCTCAAACTCGGAACTTATCGAGACTCCGACCAGGCAGCACAAGAATGTGCGTCGCAGGCAGCGCAAAGCGCTCTTGACTCTGAAGAGTTCGCAACACTGGAACGCTGGTATTCTAGAATAAACTGCAAGAATGAGATCGATGGCTCCATCCGTGAAAAAGCCAGCCAGCTCAGCTCAGAAAACAAGCTTGGCTCAGCTGCGGGGCTTTATCAGATCATAGGCGATGAGGAAGCCGAGAACCAAACACTCTACCAGTACGTCAAGAACAACTACGACGGCGATTACAACGAATTTGTGGTCAAGTTCCTCGGACAGTTAGCTCAGAATAATTACGAGGACTCCAGAGACTTGAGAAATAGCTATATCGAAAGATGGAAGAGTGAATATCCTGATATAGCGGAGTGAATCAATACGGTGCGATCGCACTCGTTACTTACCCCGGGTAGCCTTCTATGAGGAGGAAGGTGGTGGAGGCGGCGAGGCAGAGCTGGTCTCCCGGTGCCACGGGCACGGGAGAGGCTTGCCAGCCATCGCGCTGGCCGCGGGGCGGCTCCACCACCGTCTCCTCGCCGGTAAGACCGTTCACGAGCATCGTGCCGTGACGGGAATCGCATCCTTCTACCCACCACGCGCCCGCATCGTCGCGCCAGAGGCGCGCATGGCGGGCGGACACATCGGGGCCGACTTCGCTTACGGCCCCTTCCGTTAGCGCGAGCGCCCCCACCTCGGCACCCGTCGCTGTGGGTTCCACCCACTGGGGCGCGCCGGCAACGACGCCGTCGACGATGCGCAGAAGCCCCAACCAGCGCGGGCGATCGTCGGCGCCGGTTAGGGCCGCCGTGCGCCCAGCGCCCTGAGGCATCGGCACCAAGGGCGGTGTAGCAAGACCGCCTCCGTGCATCTTCTCGGAGAAAGTGCGCGCCTCGGCCACGGCGCGTCGCACATCGGCCGTGCAAGCGGCGGTCACCAACAGCACCAGGGCCACCTCGGCGCGCTCGTCGGCCGTCAGCGATCCCTCGCAGGCGATGCGTTCCATCATGTTGCGGTACAGCGTGGGACTCTGGCCGCATGCCTTCAGGGCGTCGTCCATGGCCCGGCCGGCCTCTCCGCAGACGATATCGAGAATGGCCTCACCCGTGAGCGCGCGCTTGCTGAGCGATTTCATGCGCGCCGCGAACCGGAGCGCGCCGACGGCGTAGTCGCAGAAGTAGCTATCTGAGAGCGTTCCAGCCGGCGCGTGCACGATGAACCGCGACACCCAGGTACGATCGCCCAGGCGGCTCTGGGGGCTGCGCCCGTCGGAGAGCGGGCGGCCCGACAGCAGCAAGCCCGCCAGCTCCTTGTGGCTCACGCCGCAATGGCGCTTCGCCAAATCGAACAGCACGGAAGTGGGTGTGGCATCGATGGGGGTCATACGCCCTCCTCATTGGTCTCATCAGCCAATTCGTAAATTGCCTCGGACGTTGTCTCTAACGCCAAGGCCTCGCGGCTCGCAGTCGAGATGGCACGATCCTCGGAAGGCACCGCACCCCAGGGCAAGACGGGCCGCGCCAACGGGGCGGTGGAGGACGCAGACGACAACGGAGGCAGCGCCAAGGCCCAATCGGCGACCAATCCCGGTAAAGGAGCGACGACGGCGAGGAACAGCACCGCATAGAGAGCGTCCGAGACCGACTCGCTCGGCCATGCCGTGAGCGAGGCCAGAAGACCCGCCACCGTGCCGCCCAGAAGCGACCCGAGAAGCCCTCGCGCGAAACCGAAGCCGATGCCTCTCTCGCTGCCACGGGCGATAAGGGCGCCCGCAAGGGGCAGCAGAAGCGCCACGGAGACCGCAAGTCCCGGCATCGGTCCCGACCATAGCGGCTGACCGGCTGGGAAAGCCACCGCCATGTCCTGAGTGAGAAGCCCTGCAGCCACAGCTCCTCCGACAGCCACGGCCGCCGAGAGCGCGTCGACGGCCACGCGGGTCGCCCGACGCAAACGTCGACGACGCCGGGCTGCCGTTGCCGCCGCCCCGCCCAAAGGGCACGGCGCCAAGGGCTCGCCGCGCAGAGAGCGGGCCACGTTGTCGGCGTACTGGGAGCAGAACAGGGCGAGCGCCTCCCGTACCTCCCTTGCCTGGGGACGTCGACTCTGCTCAGGGACGAGGCAGGCCATGAGCACTTCTGCGAGCTGGTCGTCCACCGCAGACAAGGCCGCTCGAACGCGATGCGGCGCCGGCGCGCTATCCAACTCTGCAGCGGCACGCCCCACTGCTACGGCTACCTCGGGCTCCGAAGCGAGCACCGCGCGAACGTCCGCGGCGCTCCCATGGGCACCGGCGGGCGTCTCGGCCGAGAACTCCGTCTTGATGCGATAGGCAGACCGGCCTTCGCGCTGGCTGCGACCGGCAAAGCTGAGGTCATAGGGTGGATGCCCCTCCATCATCTGGTACAGCACACCGGCGGCCGCGTACACATCGACGGCGAGCGACCGGCGCCGAGCCACCGCACCCGATACGTCGTCGGTCAGCATCTCAGGGGCGGCGAAATCGGCCGTCGCTCCCAAGGGCGCCCCCCATCGCGCCGTCAGCGAGGAATCCGCGCTTTCCAGCGGAACAGCCGATCCGAAATCGATGAGAACGAGCTGGAAGGCGCCCTCCTCCACCTGATCGGCCACGGAAAGCTGCCCCGTATCGATCATGATATTGCGCGGGGCCACATCACGATGGGCCAGGCCGCCCTCGACATAGGCCATGCGAGCCAGAAGATCGAAAAGATCTCGCCCGATGCGAGCCACCGTAAGCGGCGAGAGCCGCCCCTCGTCGTCCACGGCCAGAGCGCGGGCCGCCTCTTCGAGCGTGACCCCTCCACCCATTCCATCACGATGACCGAATCCTCACCGACGCGGCCGCGGCCATAAAGGCGCGGGAAGCCGCGCAACGGGGACAAGACGCGATGGGCGTCGTATTCGGCATCGAATGCGGCTCGACGGGCCTCGGCGAGCCCATCGTCCCCTCCCTCGCCATCGGACCGCCGCAAACGCTTGAGCGCGAACCGCTCGCCACGGGGGTTGCGGGCATGAAGCACTTCCCCTACACCGCCTCGGCGGCAGAAGGCCTCGTCCACCAGCAACGTGACGAAGCGTCGCTCGTAGACGTCGCGATGCTCAGGGGCGACATAGACCGCAGGCTCGAACGCCTCCACCCGAACAAGGCGTACGGAACCACTGCGGGTGTCATCGGCCAGCGCACCGCCAACGGGGCGCGCCTCTAGCACCGCCGTCACGGACGCGCTCCGCCCACATGGGCCTCGTAGGCCTCCAGATACGCCATGCGTCCCGTCACTGCGCTTCTTGTCACACGGCCCGACCAATAATCGGCATTCGCGGCGGGATCTTCGAAATAGCAATTCCCCGACCAGGCATTGTCCAACTCGTACAGTAGGTTGATCAGGTCGCCGTAAGACTGATGCATCTGCGAGAAGTTTCCGCTATAGCGCGAGGCGCCGTACATGGTTCCGTCGTCGCGATTGCACGCGTAGCTCACTTCCATCATCATGTTGGAATCTGCCAACTGCACTTCTCTCAGCAGGCTCGAAACCGTCCGGGCCGCTTCGATGCGCGGCTGCTGCGGGCGCGTCATGCAAAGGCGCTCGTAATCGTCGGCGCATTGGTACACCTTCGCGGCCTCCGCCTTGAGCACGTCGTGTTCGCTGCGCAAGGTGCTGCATATGCGCCGCTCCATATCCTCGGGAACCGGGCCTCCGGCCTCAACGGGGATAGTCGGCTCCGGGTCGGGTTCCGGTTCGCTCGGTGTCGGCGCAACAGCATTGCCGCCCGACGAGCCGCCTGAAGACGAGCCGCCACCCGAAGGTTCACCGGAGGCCGAACCGCCGCCCGAGGAATTCCCCGAAAAAGCGCCGCCGCCTCCGTTCGCGGAACCAGAGCCGGTCGCGTTCGAGCCTGAAGTATTCGGATTACCCGAGGACGCCGGCGCCTCGACGCGTGCCGAGTTCGAGGATCCGCGCTCAGCGCTCGCGCCCCTATCCGTCGGAGCAACGAAGCCGGAACCGCCAAGCACCGACGCGCTCCGCCCTCCCAACAGCAGAAGATCCGCAGGGTCGGACAGCGCGCCCGCATCAGGCGCCAAAGCCGTACCGTCCGATGTGGTGCTCGTTGCCCCCGGGCCATTCGCGCCTCCGGCTCCAGAAGAGCCGCCGCCGGTGCCGGAAAGGCCATGCGCGCTCATAAGCGGCGCATCGGGACCGAGCGCCCGCGCGTGATCGGAGGCCGCCCACTGTCGCACAAGAGGACTCTGTTCCGCCAGAGATGGAACGGCACCGGCATACACGACGACGCCCACCGTCATAAGGGCGAGGGAGAAAGTGAGGAGGCCGCCCAGCAGAGGAGGAGCGGACGCGCGCCGGAAAGCGCGCCCCGCATAGGGCCAGCGATGAAGGGACAGTTCCACCGTTCGCGCTCCTTTTCGCCTAAGACCTGGTCTTATATGAAGAACCAGGACGATGACACAGTGTGGTGAAGCTCAGTATAGCACGCGTCATTGAAGGAGGCTTCAGCACTGTCGGGTTCGGCCCTACAGCAAGTCCACAGGGTCGATGTCGACGGCGGCGTTGACGGCGGGGGTTACCTTACGCGTGCGGAACAGGCGCACCAGCGGCGCCGAGATATCGTCGTCCAAAGGCGCCTTCACCACGATGTGGTAGCGGTAGGTGTTGCGCAGCTTCGCCAGCACGCAGGGCACTGCCGGCAGCACCTGCCAGCGCTCCCCCACCTCGTTGCGGACAAGCTCGGCCAGCTGGGCGTGCAGGAGCTCGGCCTCGGTGGCCACGGCGTGCTCGTCGGCGCCCCACAGAAGCACGTTGGCCATTCGCACGTAGGGCGGGTAGCCCAAAAGCTTGCGCTTGGGCAGCTCGGCGCGCAGGAACATCCCGCGGTTGTAGGTGGCGGCGGCGCGGATGGCCACGTCGTCGGCCTCGTAGGTCTGCACCATGACGCGCCCGTCCAGCTCGGCGCGGCCGGCGCGGCCCGCCACCTGCTCGATGAGCTGGAAGGTGCGCTCGCCGGCGCGGTAGTCGGGCAGATGCAGCTGGGTGTCGGCGTTGATGACGCCCACCAGCGTGACGTCGTCGAAATCGAGTCCCTTGGCGATCATCTGGGTGCCGAGCAGCACCGCGGCATCGGCGGCGGCGAATTCCTCGAGAAGGGCCTGATGCGCACCCTTGGCCTGGGTGGTGTCGGCGTCCATGCGGATGATGGGAACGGTTGGCCCCACGCCAGGCAGCCCGTCCAAGAGCTGGCGCAGCTCGGTTTCCACCCGCTGGGTGCCGGCGCCGAACTTCTTCAGGTAGGGGCTGCCGCATTCCGGACACACGGGAGGGGCGCCCACGGTGTAGCCGCAGTGGTGGCAGATGAGCTTGGCGCCCTGCTCGTGGTAGGTGAGCGAGGTGGAGCAGTGCGGACACTCGGGCACGAAACCGCAGTCGCGACACAGAAGGAACTTCGCGAAGCCGCGCTGGTTCAGCAGAAGCACCGCCTTGCGGCCCTGTGCGAGCTCCTCGCCCAGCGCCCGGGCGAGGCGTCCGGAGAACATGGCCCGGGAACCGGAGGCGAACTCGGCGGCCATGTCCACCACCTCGATGGCGGGCATGGGTCGCCCGTTGGCGCGCTCGGGCAGCGCCGCCGTCGTCCAGCGCGGGTTCTTGTTCACTTGGTAGAGGGACTCGATGGAAGGGGTGGCCGAGCCGAGCACCAGCGCACCGCCGGCCCGGGCCATCATCCATTCGGCCACGTCGCGCGCGTGGTAGCGCGGCGAGGAATCCTGCTTGTAGGAGCCCTCGTGCTCCTCGTCGATGACGATGAGTCCCACGTTGGCCGCGGGCGTGAACAGCGCGCTGCGTGCGCCCACGACGACTTTGGCCGCGCCGCTTTTGATGAAGTCCCACTGGTCGTAGCGCTCGCCGTCGCTCATACGGGAGTGCATGACGGCCACGGCGTCGCCGAAGCGCTTGGTCACGTGCTCGAACGCCACCGCGGGCGCGCACGTGTCGCCCTGGGCGGAGGCGGTACGGCATCGTCCGTCATCCCGAACGCCGTCAGCGGCTCCCCTCTTGTCGTCCTGAGCGGAGGCCGCGAGGCCGTCGGAGTCGAAGGATCCCGAGCAGCGCGTATGCGCGGATGCTGTTCCCATGCTACATCAGCCCCTTCTCGGCCAAAAACGCATCGGCCACCGCTTTCGGCTCCTGTCCCTGCGTCTCCACGGCGTTGTTCATGCGCGCCATGTCGGTGTCGGTGATGGCGCCTTGCAGCTTCAGCAACTCGTCGCGCAGCTCGGGGTGTTTTTCCAGCGTGTCCTGGCGCACCACGTTCCCGCAGAGGTACGAGGGGTAGAAGTGCTGGTCGTCCTCGAGCACCACGAGGCGATCGTCGGCCACCTTGCCGTCGGTGGTGGATACGACGATGGCGTCCACTTTGTTCTCGAACAGCGCCTGGTACTTCAAGCTGATGTCCATGTCGCGCGTGCTGCCGAAGTCCATGCCGTAGGCAGCCTGCAAGCCGAGGTAGCCGTCCTGACGGTCGTAGAAGTCGGGTTCCGCGCCGAGCGCGAGCCCGCCCGCAACCTCCGCAAGGTCCGAGTATGTGCGAAGATCGTAGCGTTCGGCCACGTCCTTGCTCACGGCCAGGCCGTACGTGTTATTGAAGCCGTACATGCCCACCCAGGTGAGGCCGAGCTGCGACTCGTATTCCTGCCGCATCGTGTCGAACATCGACTCATCGTAGGTGCCCTCGTGCTTCAGCACGGCGTTCCAGCCTGTTCCGGTGTACTCGGGGTAGAGGTCGAAATCGCCCTTCTCCATGCCGGGCTCGATGTTCGACGTGCCGCCGCCCACACCCTGCGTCAGCTCGACGGAGAGGTCGGTGTCGTGCTCGATCAGCGTGTTCAGCATCTCGCCGAGGATGTACTGCTCGGTCATGGGCTTCGTCGCGATGTTCACCACGTCGTCGCCCCCGCCGCGGTTCGCGAACGCGAAGGCGCCGCCCGCGATCAGCACGCCGGCCGCGCCTGCGGCCACGACGGCGCCCGTGCGTCGCCGAAAG
>OLQL01002584.1_pt1 | contig 12186 bp, 9 predicted proteins | sample 1672971 | NCBI WGS metagenome assembly OLQL01 (sample SAMEA3136742, study PRJEB25190) | human gut metagenome | biome: human gut; feature: human-associated habitat; material: faeces | place: Austria | collected 2013
GGGTCGGCGCTGCGTCCCGACGTCGAGCGCAGCCGGGCCGTCAGCGCGGCTTCCCGGTCGGCGAAGATTATGTCGAAGACATTGCCCGAAACCCCGAACGAGCAGCGGGCATCGGGCGCATGGGCCGCCAGGTAGTCGCGTACGGACTGCTGCACGGGTTTAACGTCGGAGGCGTCGCGGCATTTCAGGTAGACGGTGGCTTCCGCCACCCCGTTCTCCTCGGTATGCGAGAGGATGAACTGCTGGACGCCCGCCATGACCGTGGACTGCGAAATCCGCTCCCCGAGCGACGCGACGAGCGCCTGCGTGCGGCGGCCGTTCTCCCCGGCGGAGATGCGGTCGTTCCAGTCGATGCGCACCAGCATGTCGCTGTAAGTCATGGCCGGAAGGCGCTGCTTGTCGATGTCGAGGAACAGCACGGCCAGCCCCAGCGCCGAAACGGCGTAGATGCCCCACATCAGCCACCGGCGGCGGAAAAACCATTTCAGAACGGCGTCGTAGCGGTCGGTGATGCGGCCGAACGAAAAACGTTCGAGCCACGGCGTGGGACGGAAGGCCTCCTGGCGGCCGTACCACCAGCGGTAGTAGACCGGCAGCAGCGTAATGGCGACGCCGTAGGCCACGAAGAGTGTGATCGTGACGGCCATCGCCTGATCGTAGAACAGCGCCCCGGCCATGCCGTTGATGAAGATCAGCGGCACGAAAACCGCACAGGTCGTGAGCACCGACGAAAGCATCGGGGCGATCACCTCCTGCGTGCCCCGGACGACGGCCTCGGTCAGCGGCTCGCCGCGCGACCAGCGCGCCGTGATGTTGTCCACGACGATGATCGAATTGTCGACCATCATGCCGATGCCCAGCACCAGTCCCGACAGCGAGATGATGTTGATCGAAATGTGCATCAGGAAGAAGACCAGCACCGAGATGATCAGCGTTACCGGAATGGTCAGGATCACGAGCATCGGCGACTTCAGGTCGCGCATGAAGAAGAAAATGATGACGCAGGCCAGCAAGGCTCCCGTGATGATGTTGTTCACCAGGTTGCTGATCGAATAGTCGAGCAGTTCGGTCTGGTCGCGTGTGACCGTGAACTCCACGTCCGGATAGTCCCGGCGGAACTGGCGCAGCTGTTTGTCAAGTTCCTCCTTGAGTTTCGACATCCGGGCGTCGGCCTGTTTCACGACGGCCAGCGACACGGCGTCGCGGCCGTCCGAGAGGACCATCCCCTGCCGTTTGCGGGGGTGTTCGACGACCCGGGCGAACTCCTTCAGACGGAACAGCCGTCCGTTGATTTTCAGGAAGATGTTCTCGATGTCGTTCCGGCCGCTCACCACCGAGCGGAATTTGACGCTGTACTGGTATTCCCCGTCCCGGATGGTCAGGCTGCCCAGCGTCACGTCGGCCTTTTTGAGGGCGCTCTCGACGGTGCTCATCGTAATCCCCGCCTGCCGCAGTTTCGCTTCGTCGGGGATGACCAGCAGTTCGGGGGCCACCGTGCCGCTCAGGTCCGCCATCGCCACTTCGGGCAGCTGCTCGATGCGCTTGGTGATCACCTGCGAGGCGAAGCGGCTCAAGGCCGAAAAGTCGTCCGACACCGGGTGCAGTTCGTCCCGGGGACCGGCGGGCCGTTCGCCGCGCACGGTCAGGTTGATGTAGAAGGCCGGGATGTCCGTGGCGCTGGCCTTGATCACCTTCGGACGTTCCAGGTCGCGCGGCAGGGAGGAGACCGAGCGGTCGATCTTTTCGTTGACCTCGATGAACAGGTAATCGATGTCCGAACCCTGCTCGAAGGTCAGGCGGATGATGCCGCTGCCCTCCCGGGCTTCGCTGCGGAGGTCCGTGAGCTGCGACAGCTGGATCAGCTGCTGGCGCAGCGGCGTGACGACCGTTTCGTCCAGCTGCCGCGCCGAGAGTCCCTGCGCCGGAATCTGGATGGTGATATACGGCGCGTCGACGTCCGGAACGAGCGAAACCGGCAGCAGACGGCTGCTGACGATGCCCAGGATGATCAGGACCACGGCGATCATCGTCACGGCAATGGGCCGGTCGAGTAATTTGCGTAGCATGGGCCGTTCGCGTTTAGCGGTTTTCGCCGAGCGTGACTTCCGAGCCGTCGGCCAGGTTCAGGTTCCCCGAGACGATCACCAGGTCGCCCGGGTTGAGTTCGGCGCCCCGGTCGGTATTCGCCTCGACGACGTATTCCCGGCTGTTGGCCAGCGAGGTGTGGACGTAGGTCCACTGCGCCCTGCCGTCTTTGTAGCGGAACAGTACCTCCAGGTTGTCGCGGATGACCACGGCGTTCTTCGGTACGACCAGCCGGCCGGGGACACGCTGCCGCACGGCCACACGCACGTTCATGCCGTCGGCCAGCGTGCCGTCGTTGACGACTTCGGCGTCGACCTGCACCTGCCCGTGCTCGTCGATCGAGGGGTTGACGGCCGTGATACGGCCCTTCACCTCTTTCCGCAGGTCGGCGAACGGACTCACGGCAACCTCCATACCCGGGCGCAGAAGGCCGTATTCGGATTCGAGGGCCGTGAACCGGACGTTGAAACGGCTGTCGTCGAGCAGGGTGCAGAACTCCCCTTTCGATTTCTCGTAGACCTGCTGTTCCACGTCGGCGACCTTTCCCGCGAAAGGCGCGCGCAGCGAGCACTGCTCCAGACTCCGGAGCGCACTGCACAGCGACGCTACGGCGTCGGCGTAACCCGAACGGATACGCGCCAGCTGTACGACTTCGGCCGGAGGGGCGACCGTGTCGCCGAGCGGGTAGCCCTGCCCCACCAGCACGTCGAAGAAGCTCAACCGCGCCTTGTCGAGGGCCAGCTGCGCCCTGTGCACCTGCAGAGCGTATTCCGCCGTGTCGAGACGGGCGATCAGGCCGCCCTGCCCCACCCGGGCACCGTTTTTCGCGCCGATGGCGGCGATGATTCCCGCGACCGGGAACGACAGCGTGCTGCGCCTGGAGGCGATCAGACGGCCGTTGCTGATCAGTTCGCGCTGGAAATCGCGACGCCGGAGGGTGTCGACCGTCACCTGATTGTATTCGATGCGGTGCTGCATCCGGTCGGCCGAAGCGTCCGTTTTGTCCTTTTTCGCTTTGCCGCAGCCCCCGAGAAGCGCGGCGCAGAGCATCCACAGCGTGTATTGTTTCATGGAGAGGTTATTCTTTGATGAGTTTGTCGAATTCTGCGTTGATGTCGGTGTGCGACAGGAAGTCGTAGAGCGTCTTGCGCCGCAGCGAATAGTAGTAGTTCCAGAAATCGGCCAGCGCCGAAACGTAGGTCTGGTTCGCCTGGTCCTTCTCGGTCTGCGCCGTGTTCATCTCCGTGACCGAAACCGTTCCGCGCCGGAAATTCTCCATCGCGATCGCATAGCGGCGTTCGGCGACCTCCCGGGCCCGGGCTGCCACGGCGCACTGGTTGCGCTGGTTGTGGAACTGCTCGATCAGCGTATAGACCGCATGCCGGAAGTCGATCTCGTCCTGCTCGATCTGGTTGCGGACCATCTCCGCCTTGGCTTTGGCCATGCGGACGCGACCCCGGCCCATGCCCCAGTCGAAAATCGGGATCGAGAATTGCAGGCCTACGACCTCTTGGTCCAGCAGGTTCGAATAGGCCGACCGGAACGTCTCCCCGGTCTGCGACAATCCGAAACGGGCGTTTATCGTAGCCGACGCGCCCCGCTCGGCTTTGGCCTGGGCGATGCCGGCATCGGCGTTGAGCGTGCGGATCTGGTTGTCGACGTTGAACGACGAATTTTCCAGCGCCTTGTCCAGGACGAGGACATAATCGACGTCGATGGCCGGAATCCGGTCGTCGAGCACGGGGTCGATGTCGACGTTTTCGTTGTAACGGAGGTAGGAATTGAGTTTCATCTGCTGCTCGCGGACGGCGAGGCCCGTGTCGTTGATCGACAGGCTGTCGTTGAGCATGCGCAGCTGGAGTTGCAGCAGTTCGTCCTGCGTGATGCTGCCCAGCCGGAGCCGCTGCTCCGCAATGGCGTGCAGCGCCGTGGTGTTGGCGTAGTTCTTGACGGCGATGGAGTGTCTGGTCTTGCTCAACAGCAGTTTGAAGTAATAGCTGACGGCCTGCGTCGTGACCGCCTCCATCGACTCGATGTAGGTGCGCTTGGCGAGTTCGTACTCCTTCGGGGCGATTTTCTTGTTCCAGCGCAGTTTGTTGTAGGCGAACAGCGGTTGGGTGTACGAGAGCGTAACGGGCTGCGAATAGTAGGATTTCGAATCCTTCGGGGCGAACTGGTCCAGTCGGTTGAGCGACGAATAGAGCCGCAGGGTTCCGCCCGTCAGCGCAATGTCCTGCTTGATCGACAAGCCCAGCGTATTTTGCAGGTTGTAGTTGTCCAGATAGCGCATTTCCCCCGTGTCGTAGTCCTGCAGCAGGCGCAGCGAACGGTCGAAACTCAACACCTCGCCCGTCAGGTTGAGCGACGGCAGCCGGCTGGCTTGGAACGACCGGAACGACCAGTAGGCCGAAAGGAACGTATATTTGGCCACCATCGCTGCGATGGACTGGTTCTGGGCCGCATAGATGGCGTCGTCGAGCGTCAGCCGGACGTGGATCGTCTCCGGCTGCGAAGTCCGTTCGGCCCGGCTGACGGGCTGACGGGGCGGCGTTGCCGGCGGTTGCGCCGCGGCAGGCGCGAGGCCGAGCAGTCCGGCCGCGACGGCTGAAAACAGTTTCTGTGCTCTGAATTCCATGGTTTTATCCCTATTTTACAACCACATTGTATTTCCGTTATGATGGGTGAAAGGACGGTTCTATATTCCTTTCGTTACGGTGCCCTGGATGGCAAAGGTTACGGGGCCGGGATTGGCGCTGTGCCGTACGGCGATCTTCTTGAAGAAAGTTCCCGGCTGTTCGGCGGTAAAGTGGATTTTGAATAGGGTCTGCCCGCCCGGTGGAACGGGCTTTTTGTCCCATGTGACTTTAGTGCAGTGGCACGACGTGTAGGCGTCGAGCAGTACGAGCGGCTTCTCCGACCGGTTCGCGGCCTCCAGCGTCAGCTCCCGGCTTTCACCGAGAGGGATTTCTCCGAGGTCGAGGACCGCCCGCGCGAATTTCAGCACTTCGTCCGTCTCGACCGTGTTGTTCTCCATATCGACGCTTTGCTCCAACGCAGCCATATTGGCCGCTGCCAGCGTATCCGACGGTTTCGGAGCGGTCCGGCAGGAAACGGCGGAAATAAGCGTCAAAAAGAATGATAAATGTCGGAAATTCATAATATTATCGGGGGCTTCCTATTCTCTGTTTAGTACTCCTTCGTTTTTAATCAATTGATCAATCGTGTTTTTATACAGTTCCCACAGTTTTTCATTATGAACAGGGTTTCCGACAAGAACAATCTTGTTTTTCCGATCTAAAAGAAATGTATGAAACATCGCGTCTTCCGGAATAGTCGGATTATTGGTGATAAAATCCTGCCGGTCATCAATATATACCAGCTTGTTCTCCATGTGCATTCCTTGGAAGACACGTTTGACAGTCGAGAGATCCTTTTGTTTCGGTGTGAAAATGAATAAAGTCTGATACTTACCGTTGCTGGCTTGTGTAATATGCGACACCTCGTCCCACTCCCATATGCGGGAAAGGGCACAAGAAGCACAAGTTTCAGCATCGAAATAAACCACCATTTTTGCCGGGATATTCAAATTTATGGAATCCAATGCTTTATTGAATAATGAAGATGTGTCCGGCAGTATGATTTCAGTCGAAAAAAGTTGTCCGATCTGTTTCTTCCGGTGGTGTTCCGTGCAGGATAAGAGCAGGATAACGCTGATGGGAATAAGTAGATATTTCATTTTAGACTTATCTTTTAGATGTAATATATTTGCATAATTTATATTGGCCGACGGAATCACATCCTACTCCGTATATTGTACCGTCGTCATCTACTGCCACCGATTCAAGCGCATCGTTCAGAATATAGGATTTAACCGGATTTCCGTCAAAATCGAAACAGAACAGTTGCGGCATGCTATTCTCCATTTGGGGTCTTTCAACGCCCCACACAAGTCCATATATAGCGTCGTTGGTAAGGAAAAGATCTTCAAAACCAATGATAGATTCCGAAGATGTAGTTACCCAACGCGGTTTTGCGCCTTGAGCATAATTGTACCGAGGCTCAAAAAAGAAACGCGCTGTTCTTAATTTCAATCCATTATCGTCGATATCGAATAACTCCAATATGCCGCCTATGTAGGTCGCCGAGACAAGCGTCTTGCCATCCGGACTCAATTTGGCTTTTACGGCATATTCGGTCAACGCCCAATTATCTTCGTCTTCATTGGAGAGTTGAGGATAGTCAGTATAAATATTATGAAACGTTTCGTTTGTAGGATCCCAGAATCCATAACGCAGTTTATCATCATTGCCTTTTGCGATAAATTCATCTTTATATAGAAGCATTTGCGTTATAAAATTGGGAGCATTCGTAACCGTATACTCTTTAAAATACGGTTTCCGATCTTGTAATATGTCGATAATGTCGAAAACAACTATTTTTTTGTAATTGGGATCGTATGCTGTTATCGAACCATTATAATTCGTATTCGCGGAATTAATATCCATAAATTCTCCGGGACCACGGCCTTTCCGACCGAAACTTTTAATAAATGTACCATCACTTTTCCGGAAAATATGGAAACATTCAGCTTGTTGATAAGAGTCATGGACAATTAATAGCGAGTCTAAAATCATCATATTTTCCGGAGAACTAAATAAAAAGGATTTATTCAATACAGTCGATAAAAGGCGCTCTGTTTTTCCGGCTGTTATTGTTCCTTCGTATGTAATCGCAGATTGTCGGCTGCATTGATTACAAAAAACGGCAACAATGATTGAAAAACTAACTATTTTTTTCATATTTGAGTTTGCGTTCCAATGTTATTTTCTTCCGGAAAAGAAGGCGTTTTTAGAGTTTAATTTTGCACAGCATGATATTATTATCGCAAAAGGTAATTCCATAGAATACACCTGTTTCTGAAACCGTATATATTGGACAAAATTTATTTATAGTATATTTGTCTGTAATATTGCCGCTCCAATCCATTGCTAATAAAGAAGTTTGTTCCGGGACAAGATCGGCCTGATTGTCTATAAGAGATACATATATACGGTCTCGTGTAGCGATTGGTCGAGAAAAGTATATCACGTTTTTATCATCATAATACTCATCAAGGGACGATATCTGTTTGTGAACGTCTATGAGTTCTACTTCCTGGAGACATTTATAGGCATTCATGTCGAAAATTCTAATTAATGGCAATGATTCATAAAAAGTGACCAATAGCCTTTGGTCGGAATTATAAACTGATGAAGATGCGCAAACATTGTCTCTATCTGCATCTGTTTTGGGCTTTATGGGACAATCCGGGAAATCACCAAAGGACACTTGATTTTCTCGTAGCCTGTAGTTATATATACTAAAGGCATGATCGGCTTGTAATGTCCGGTTAAACACAAGAGAATCATTCAGTATAATAACGTTATTGCTTATATCATTGGTGATTCGATATTTATTAATCTCCTTAATTGTATCACGATTTATTCTGAATTCAGAGCAGTTTATATAGTCGGTATATAAAAACAGAGTTGAATCATTATTTGGTTTCGGACTACGATCAATAAATAGATATTCATTTCCAGCTCTCCCATATAATCCAAAAGCTCGACTAAAGGACATTCTCTCACGATTATAAAGATACAGAATGTTGCATTTTTTATTGTTATTTACAACAACTATGTAATCTCCTATTGAGTATATATCAGATGGATTGTATATTTCGGTTATTGGAAATAATTCAACTGAACGATGATTATTTGGGATATCTTTTAAGCTGGTTTTTAATATAGAATAGTTTGTCTCTTGACATGAAACCAACGCAATTAAACAATATATGAGAATTAGAAATGGATGTTTCATTGCTTCGTATAGTTAAAATACTACGGAATCTTTAGAGATTCCGTAGTAATAAATTTATCTGGGACACACACTTTTGGTCCGTGGTTTATAGACTTGTTGATAATCACAAATATCACAGGTTCTTACATTCGTTAGCGTCCCACTGGATGTATACAATTTGTACTTATCATAACATTCGTATCTTTGTCCGGGAGTTGTTTCATCAAAAGCCAAAGCTTCCACATTTGAGTTGAGCAAATCCGATACATTTGTTTTGTTGTAAACGGAATACCCGGTTACAGCAGCAGCGGCCATCAATGCGACAGCCCCTGCGAGAAGAAGTTTTTTCTTCATCTTTGAAAAATTTAAAAGGTTAATAATAACGCTACACAGCGTGTTAGGGCGTTCTCTATACCAAATCATAGTCACTGATTTAGATTCAACCTGTAAATTAAAGAACGAGTCGGGGTGTGCGCCAGCCCGTACAACAGACCTTGGCTGTTGTCGTACTGGATCGCACCAAGGGCTTGCGAAACATGGAAAGCTTCGATTAAGTTGCCCGACCAATCGAAAGTGACCAGATGGTCACAGCTTTCCAGCCCTAACCCCGCCTCGTTATATGTTTTTCCCGAATATATCGTATATATGTATTCATCGCTGCACGTCACGTCGAAAAAGCCGTTGACATTCGATTTCCGGATCGCCGCGACCGCCATTTTCCCCGATCTCGTGCCGACAATGTTCGGGTAATGGTATGCGATCCGGGCTATGCTTCTGATCGAATCTCCTGCTATCGCGTTGATCTCGATAATGCCGCAGTTGCTGTTCACGCAGACAAAGCGGGAGCAGTCCGGTTTCATGGCGAGCTTGCTGTTGATATAGGCTGTCGGCAGCAACTCGTCGCCGATCTTGCGTTCCCCCTGGGGATATTCCCCGAAATAGCCGACCTGTCCGGATTCCAGGTTTATAAGCCGGTAACGCCCCTCGGGATAAAGTCCCGTGGAGATGACCCGATTCCCGTCGGTAATGCACGAGACCAAACCTCCGGAAGGAAGTTGCCGGAACGTAGCATCGTTCCAGACGACCGAGGCCATCGCATTCGTGTTACAGTCTGCGATTACGATATGTCCGTTTGCATCCAAAGACGTTGTGGTGATCATCTCTCCGGGACCCCGGCCCCGCTTTATAACACTCTTGCAGGAATTATCGCCTAATCTATATTGAGCAAGGACATCTTCACTGCCGGGCCGCTGAAAAAGAAACCATAAGACACTGTCCGTCACGGCAAAATCGTTCACGCCGAAGGCCTCGATCGAATCCAGACACAGAAACTCCTCCATAATGGCTTCCGGGGATTTATCCAAGTCAGCCAGCGGATTTTCCCGTCCGGAATTGCCCTTGCAGGCGACAAAAAGCAAAAGTGGTATAAATAAAAATAGGAGGGGTTTCATATAAATCTTATTTGTACCTCATTCCGAATACATAAATCCCATTATTATCAAAACAAGTCCCATTTATAATGACGCAACCGTCACCTAATTCTTCATTGAGACTTAATGCCTCCACATTCAAGAGGAGCAATTCTGTTGCAGACCTTTTGTGAGTTGCGATCAAATAGCTTGATACGGATAACCCTACAAATAATACATAAAACAGAATTTTAATCTTTTTCATAATATCATATTCTTTTGATTTACTGGTTTCAAAATTACCTGCTCTGCCCGAGAGTTATGTTATTTATAGGTTATAAATATTTATTACAGTCGTTTTTTTACTACTTTTGAAAGCGATTTCTCCGTAAGAAAATGAACAAACGAGTAAAAATAGCCATTCTGATAGCCTTTGTAGGAGTAATTGCCATTCTGTCTCTGCAAGCACTATGGGTTTCGACATCCTACAAGCAGGAACAGAAAAAACTCGTACAGAAGGCAACTCCACTAATTGAGCAAACCTTACACGAAACAACTGTGAAAAGGTCTCATGTATGGTGGGATTCGATTCAAAAACGATATAGTAAAAATATCATTCCCTATATGGGTGGCATTGATTATGAAGATAGTATAGCTGTAATAAAAGTCTATAATCCAGAAACCGGTCTCTATAATCACTTCGGCAGAAAATGTTCAAAAACAGACTTGGCTAAATATGGGATGGGGCCTCATATGCTTTATCACGTTTGCGGATTGGACCTTGGACAGTTCAATTTGCAATTGGATAGCGTGTTTCAAGTAAACGGTATTTATATTCCCTATATAATCGAAAAGGTGAATACCCAGACGGGGCGGGTCGAGAAAAGCACGAACAGCGAGTTGGCTGACGGCATTTATACGGTTGTCTGTGATACCCTGCAACTGGGCATAACCGGAACAGACGGCATTGTCGTGAAATTCGACGGCTCCTATTCGGGGATGTTCGCACAGATCCGCTATATTCTCCTGTCGTCGTTTGCCATCACGTTGCTGGTGGCGGTGATTCTGTTCGGCATCATCCAGATTGTCATTCAACAGCAAAAACTGTCGGATTTCCGCGAGAATTTTGTCCGGCACATGATTCACGAAATAAGAAATCCGGTCGGATACCTGAAACGGGTTTTGGAACTATCCGCACGAACGGACGATGACAGAAACCTGCAAACGGCATCGAGAAAAATCGGCCAGATCAATCTGCTGATCGAGAAACTCCTTTCGACGACTTCGAACAAACTGGAAATTCAGAAACAGAAGATCGACATCCGGGAAATTCTGGAAAATATCCGTGAATCCTACCCGGATGCCGCTATAACCCTGGAAATCGCTCCGGACGTCCCGACGTTTAAGGCCGACCCTGTCCATTACGGCAATGCGCTGCTGAATCTGGCGGACAATGCCATCAAGTACTCTCCCGCCGAAAAGCGGATCGCCATCCGCTGCTACCTGGAAAAGAATCACGTATGCGTCTCGGTCAAGGACTGGGGAATAGGAATCCCGCTGGAGTTTCAGATATTGGTTTACGACCGCTATTTCCGGGTTCCGCACAAAAAATCGGTCAACGTCTCCGGATTCGGTCTGGGATTGAGCTATGTAAAGATGGTCGCCCGGGCGCATGGCGGAACGGTCTCTTTCACGAGCATTTATAAACAAGGCAGCGAATTTACGATAGGAATTCCTTATGACAACGAATGACTGTATCATTTTATATGTTGAAGACGACGAAGATATCGCCGAACTCAACATCCGATGGTTCGATGAGCAGGGGTATGAAATGGTATATGCCCGAACCGGGGCCGAGGCGATCGGAGCATTCGGGAAAGTGGCTCCGGACATCGTCCTGCTGGATATCATGCTTCCCGACACGACGGGCTTCGAGGTCTGCAAACGCATGCAGGAGATCGATGAAGATGTACCGGTTATTTTCCTGACATCGCTGTCCGACAGCCGGAACGCAATCAAGGGGCTTCAATCGGGGGCCTACGATTACATCCGCAAAGACACCGACCTGCCGGAAATAGAAATGCGCCTCAAAGCGATCCTGGCCCGCACCGGATACAATAACGTCGTGCGCATCACGGACGCTTGTTATGTCGATAGCCGGAAAATGACGATCGTCGTGCAGGATAAAGCGTACAAAGTCGGAGGCCGGCATATCCAACTGCTCAAATTGCTCCTGCAACGGAAAAACCACATCTGTGAACGGGATTTCCTGACCACGAAAATATGGGGCGACAACCTGATCAACGCCGACATCTACCTCAACCAGTCGATCTGCACCTTGCGGCGCATATTGTCCGCCGACAAACGTCTGAAACTGAAAACCTTCCGGAATACAGGCGTCATTCTGGAAATCGACAGATAAGCCGTTGGCGCCTCCCGGCGCCCGGCAATCAGGCGCCCCATGCAGAATCGCATGCAGCATCCCCCAGATCGCTTTGCCGTATTGATGATTGCGGTTTTGTTCTGAATACCCTTAAATGCATTGCAATCTACCGTCTGTAAATGAAAAAGTCAGCAATCTCATTTCTGTAAGTTGCTGATTTTCAGAGCGTAAAACGGAAACCGAACCTTGGGTTTCTTTCCGTTATGTATCAATATGTTACGGCGTTCTTTGGTTTTTTAGGTCACCGATAAGTAGCTCACCTTTTGCGCCTTGCTGCATTTCTATGCGTCAATACAAAGATACACAATCTTTTAGACAAAAACAAATCTTTTATTCTATCTATTTTGGCGGAGTATTTTATCGTACCCGTCGAAATCCATCAGGTCGAACGATTCCACCCGCTCCCCCGCT
>OLQL01002586.1_pt1 | contig 12179 bp, 16 predicted proteins | sample 1672971 | NCBI WGS metagenome assembly OLQL01 (sample SAMEA3136742, study PRJEB25190) | human gut metagenome | biome: human gut; feature: human-associated habitat; material: faeces | place: Austria | collected 2013
CTATTATATCAGCTGTTGATGCTTGTGCATATCACGATTTAATCAGCGGTTCCTTCGCTTTTTTCCGTGTTCATCAGCACGGAATATAGGACGCTCAGCGCGCTCATCAGAACCGGTTCGTTTTGGACGTCCTCCTCTGAAAGCGCCTGATAGTATTGCCTCAGCGCCCAGTAGCTGCCGACGCCCGGATGCTTCCGCGCTTCCCGGAGCAAAAGGGAACGGATGCTGTCCGCGTCGCCGCAGCGCTGATAGAGCCTGAGCGCACGCATCGTCTGACCGCTGGTTTCACAGTATCGTCCCGCATTGTACATCAGCTGATAGATGCATTTGTGCCCGAAAACCACCAGAGCCTGCTCCCGCAGCGCTTCCAGCAGTACCGGACGAATGTGCCATTCTCCGCCGTCGCATTGGAGGATATTGCCGGCCTGTTCCGCACGATGGAGCAGCGAAGCGGCGTCGTCCTCTCCGGTGATGGCTTCCGCCAGCTCCAGCGTAAAAGCGTCTACAACGCTGACCTGCATCAGAAAGCTTCGGATATCCTCCTTCCAATGGCTGATGACGTCCGATTGGAGATAATCCATGAAAACTCTTTTGATGTCGGCTTCCAGAGCATTTCCGTCGGCGGCTCCCTGCTGGATCCGGCGAAGAAAAAGATTCAGCGCCATGATATTTCCTTCAGTTGCCTCAAGCCATAGCCGGATCCGTTCCGGGGAAAGCTTCAGGCCCACAGAAGGGCAGAACTCCGCTAATTCGTCGGCGGTAACGCGCAGATCGTCCTCCGGGATCACCATGATTTTGGCCTGAAGCGCCAGAGAAGAAGCCCATGCGGGCAAAGAAGCGCGGCCGATCAGAACCATTCGGCAGCCCTCCTTGCCGATCATTGGAACGAGCTTTTGGGGCAGGGTATCGCCCTCCACACCATGAAGGTCATCCAATATGGTATATTCATCGGCGGTGCAGTGCGAAAGCTTTTCCATCAGCACTTCTTCCGGCTCCGTCCCGCTGATCCAGCGCGTGGAAGTACGGTCAAAAACCTGCTCCGCGACGCTTGTTTTGCCAAAACCCGTAGCGCCGTAGAGATAGACGCTCATTCTCAGCTCTTTTGCCGTCTGAAGTTTTTTCAGGGCCTTTTTTGCAAACCAGATCTGCTTGTCCAAGATGCTCCTCCCGGTATGCTCAAACGTCGAAACGTATCCTTCGCAGCCTGCGGCGGATACGGCCATGAATACCTGAAAAAACGGCTTGCGGCGTTGAAAGTGCTGCTCCAAAAGGAGCGCGGATGGCCGCCGTGTGTTTTCATCCGTTCAGGCCGCTCCATTATAGCACGGAAAGGGAAATTCCGCCATTTCAGAATGACATGGAAGTACGTTCTGCTTGCAGGCAGCAGAAACAGACCTTGGACAGAGCGGCTGGGGGCTGAAATTTTTTTGCCTAAAAAGAAAAAAGACGGTTGACAGCAGAGGGGGAGTATGGTAGTATGTGTCTGTGGTTAGTTGAGATTAACCGAAGGAGCTCCGGGGAGGAGCTTTCTTTTGAGAGGTCGGTTAAAGATGGCTAACCAAAAAGGAGGGGTGGAGGATGACGGAACGCTTTGAGAAAACGCTGATCGGCCATTGCGCGGCAACGCTGGCGGGGCATAAGTGCGGCAGTTTGTTTTCGTACCATTTGGCGGCGGGGGAAACCATGGAAGAAAATGTGAACCCGGTCAACGTTCATCTCTCCGACAAGGGCGTGCGCGTCCGGCTGCTGAGGGGCTGCGCACGGGGCGGTCTATTATATGTGTACCGCCCGCGAAAGCTGGCGAGACGGCTGGAGGATCCTGCGGTCCGTGATTTTCTCTCCGCGCAGGGCTACACGGATTTCTCCGGGGAGGGCTGTCTCGCCACGCTGACGCGCCGCTTGGCCCAGTGCGAGGATTTCCCTCATGAGATCGGCGTCTTTCTGGATTATCCGCTGGAAGACGTGATCGGCTTCATCCGCAACCGGGGCAGCGGGTTCTGCTGCCTGGGATGCTGGAAGGCCTATTCCAACGCCGAAGCGGCGGAAAAGACCTTCGCACTGTACCGCAAATGCCGGGAAGTTTATCTGAACTGTTACGGCAAAGGCTTTGATGTCGCACGGCTGACGGTAGCCGCTTGACATACAATTTCAATCAGGAGGAAAAGAAAATGAATCGAGTAGCAGTAGTCTACTGGAGCGGCACGGGCCATACGCAGGCCATGGCCGAAGCAGTAGCCAGTGCCTGCAGCGGCAAGCTGATGACCGCTGCGGAATTTACCCCCGATCAGGTCGCGGAATATGACGCCATCGCTTTCGGATGCCCGGCTATGGGCGCGGAAGTGCTGGAGGAAAGCGAATTCCAGCCCATGTTCGACGACGTGAAGCCCCAGCTCAAGGGCAAGAAGATCGCGTTGTTCGGCTCCTATGGCTGGGGCGACGGCGAATGGATGCGGACTTGGGAAGAAGACTGCGTGGCGGCCGGTGCGGTACTGGCCTGCGACAGCGTGATCTGTCAGGACGAGCCTGACGGGGATGCTCTGGCCAGCTGTGATGCGCTGGGCAAGGCGTTGGCGGAGTGATTCCGCCGTAACGGAGAAAACTGGGCGGGAGCTGATGGACGCGGCTTCAGGCCCCCTTCTTCGGCAAGTGTTGTGCGATTTTCAACTTTGATTTCTGGTTTGCGCGAAACAAACAGAAAACCTGTTCTGTTCCAATTTCATTTTCTGTGGAGAGTCGGTAAGGACGCAGCCGGCTCTCCTTTTCGTGTATTTTTTTCAACTCCCATTGACACTATAGGAGATAGGAAGTATAATGTCCACCGGAAAGGTAGGAATTAACCCTTCCTTTCCTGAAAAATACGAAGCGCGAAAGGAGCGGCTGCCTTATGATGATCTCTTCGAAAGGGCGGTACGCCCTGCGGGTCATGCTGGACATGGCCGAACAGGGCGGCGACAGCTTCCTCCCGCTGAAGGATATTGCCGATCGCCAGAATATTTCCCGGAAATATCTGGAAAGCATCATGCCCGATCTGGCCAAGCATGGTCTGGTGGAAAGCGCCATGGGCAAAACCGGCGGCTACAAGCTGACCCGGAAGCCCGAGGACTACAAGGTGGGCGAGATCCTCTGCGCCGCAGAGGGTGAATTGGCCCCCGTTTCCTGCCTGACCAAGGACGGGAAGAAGTGTGAGAAGGTGGATTCCTGCTACACACTGCCCTTCTGGATCGGGTTGGAGGAACACATTAACTCCTACGTCAACAGCTACACGCTGAAGGATCTGCTGGAATCCGGAGAAAAAAATCACGACAAATGCGGCGGCTGCACGGCCTGCGGCGGGAAAGAGGTTGAAGCAAAATGAAACAGAACGCTTTATTGGAAGTTAAAAATCTGCATGTGAGCGCCGAGGATGAAACCGAAATTCTGCACGGCGTCAATCTGACGCTGGGCCGGGACGAGACCCACGTGCTCATGGGCCCCAACGGCACCGGCAAGTCCACGCTGGGCTATGCCATCACCGGCAACCCCAACTATACCGTCACCGAAGGAAAAATCATTTTCGACGGCGAGGACATCACTGACCTGCCCGTCAACGAGCGCGCCAAGAAGGGCATTTTCCTGTCCTTCCAGAACCCGCTGGAGGTTCCCGGCGTGACCCTGAGCGCCTTCATCCGTACTTCGCTGGAACAAAAGACCGGCAGCCGTCTGCGCCTGTGGGACTTCAAAAAGAAGCTGGCGGAGACCATGAAGCTGCTGAACATGGACGAAGCCTATGCCGAGCGCGACCTGAATGTGGGCTTCTCCGGCGGCGAAAAGAAAAAGGCCGAAATTCTGCAAATGCTCATGCTGGAGCCCAAGCTGGCCATTCTGGACGAGACGGACTCCGGCCTGGACGTGGACGCGGTGCGCACTGTTTCCAACGGCGTGCGGCTGTTTAAGGAGCGCTGCCACGGTTCCCTGCTGATCATCACCCACAGCACCCGCATTTTGGAGGCCCTGCAGGTGGACGAGACCCACGTGATGGAAAGCGGCGTTATCGTCAAGGAGGGCGGCGCGTCTCTGGTGGAGGAGATCAACGAACACGGTTTCGGAAAGCTGAGCGAGGATCGGTGACCAAGGATGAGAGAAAAGAGCCTGGTAGAGGATATTGACCGCAGCATTTATGATATTCGGGATGAGGAAAAGGACGCTTACCGCATGGAAGCGGGTCTGACCCCCGAGATCATTGATAAGCTGTCCAAGGAAAAGGGCGACCCGGTGTGGATGCAGCAGTTTCGCCTGCAGTCCCTTCAGATTTATAACGAGATGGAGATCCCCAACTGGGGCCCCTCCATTGAAGGGCTGGACATGGATCACATCGCCACCTATGTCCGCCCCAATACCAAGATGCAGAACGACTGGAAAAACGTGCCTCAGGACATCAAGGACACCTTCGACCGGCTGGGCATTCCTCAGGCCGAGCGGAAGTCGCTGGCAGGCGTGGGCGCGCAGTACGATTCCGAGCTGGTGTACCACAACGTCCGGGCGGAAGTAGCCGCCGAGGGCGTGGTGTATACCGATATGGAAAGCGCCATGAAGGGCGAATACGCTGATATGGTGCGCAAGTATTTCATGAAGCTGGTCACGCCCCGGGACCATAAGTTCGCCGCGCTGCACGGCGCGGTCTGGTCCGGCGGTTCCTTCGTGTACGTGCCCAAGGGCGTGCATCTGTCCATTCCGCTGCAGTCCTATTTCCGGCTGAACGCCAAGGGTGCGGGCCAGTTCGAGCATACGCTGATCATCGTGGATGAGGGCGCCAGCCTGCATTTCATCGAAGGCTGCTCCGCACCCAAGTATAACGTGGCCAACCTGCACGCGGGCTGCGTAGAGCTGTATGTGAAGAAGAACGCCAAGCTGCGCTATTCCACCATCGAAAACTGGTCCAAGAATATGTACAATCTGAACACCAAGCGGGCGCTGGTGGAGGAAAATGGCGTCATCGAATGGGTGTCCGGCTCCTTCGGCTCCCATGTGGGCTGCCTGTATCCCATGAGCGTATTGAAGGGCGACAACTCCCGCACGGAGTTCACCGGCGTGACCTTTGCGGGCAAGGGCCAGAATCTGGATACCGGCGCGAAGGTCGTCCACGTGGGCAAAAACACCAGCTCCTACATGAACACCCGCTCCATCAGCAAGAGCGGCGGCATCAGCACCTTCCGCAGCAGCGTAGTGGTGGAAAAGAGCGCACAGGGCGCGAAATCCTCCGTGTCCTGCCAGAGTCTGATGCTGGACTCCGAGTCCCGCTCCGACACCATCCCCGCGATGGATATCCGCACCCGGAACGCTTCCGTGGGCCACGAGGCCAAAATCGGCAGTATCAGCAACGAGGCCATTTTCTATCTGATGAGCCGCGGTATGTCCGAGGAGGACGCGCGGGCGCTGATCGTCAGCGGCTTCGCGGATAACGTGTCCAAGGAGCTTCCCGTGGAGTACGCGGTGGAGATGAACAATCTGATCCGTCTGGAAATGAAGGGCAGCATCGGCTGACAACGCTTGCGGAAGGAGGAAAAACGATGGAAGAAACCATGAAAACGAATAATCGACTGATCGTGGATCAGCTCCCGGTCAGGACGTGGAACCGGCTGAATGTGAATGAAGCCGTGATCGAATGGGACGAAGCCCGCACCGCCGATCTGGGCACGGAAACCTATACCGCCGAATCGGACGGGCCCGTGCGCATCGCCGCCTGCGGCGAGGGCGAGTTCAGCCGCAAACAGGTGAAGGTGGAGGCCGCGCCCGGAACCCGCATCACCGTTTATGAGCAGATGGAGGCTCGGCAGAATTTCAACCTGCGCACGTCGCTGGTAGCGCACAAGGATGCGGTCATCCGTCTGGTGCAGCTGCAGGACACCCGGGAAGGTTCCCTTCTGCATAATCAGATCGATGGCCACTGTGAGGAAAACGGCCATATCGAGCTGATCCAGATGTTCGTGGGCCGGGGACACCTGTACTCCGACAGCCGCTTCATCCTGCAGGGCGACCGCAGCGGGCTGGAGGCGGACATTGGCTATCTGGGCCGGAGGGAACAGAAGCTGGATATGAATCTGGCCGTAGACCATTTCGGCAAGCATACGGAGAGCGAGATTAACGCCGCCGGCGCGCTGATGGATTCCTCTGCGAAGGTTTTCCGGGGCACCATCGACTTCAAGAACGGCTCCAGCGACTCTGTGGGCAACGAAAAAGAAATCGTCCTCATGCTGGGCGAAAACGTCGTCAATAAGACCGTGCCCCTCATCCTGTGCGCCGAAGAAAACGTGGTGGGCAACCACGGCGCGACCATCGGCGAACTGGACGACGAGACGCTGTTCTATTTCGAAAGCCGCGGCATCGGCCGGGAAGCGGCAGAAGACCTGCTGGCCCGCGCCTCCATCGAGCGGCTGGCCCGGAAGATCGGCGACGCCGAAACGGAAGAAAAAGCCGCAGCGCTTTTGAACGAGGAGCTTTAACATGGCATACGATTTCAGAAAAGACTTTCCGCTGCTTCAGCAGAACAAGATCGCCTATCTGGACAACGCGGCCACGGCCCAGCGGCCCCAGTGCGTCATCGACGCGGAAAGCAGCTTTTACCGCAATTCCAACGCCAACCCCCTGCGGGGGCTGTATTCCCTCAGCGTGGAGGCCACGGAGAGCTATGAAAACGCCCGGGAGGCCGTTCGGGATTTCCTGAATGCGTCCTCCACGGAGGAGATCATTTTCACTCGCGGCACCACCGAGGGGCTGAATCTGGTGGCGTACAGCTATGGCCTTCACCGTGTGAAGGAGGGCGACGAGGTGCTGGTGTCCATTATGGAGCACCACAGTAATCTGCTGCCCTGGCAGATGGTGTGCCGCCAGACCGGCGCGAAGCTCCGCTTTATCGAGTGCGAACCTGACGGCAGCGTGGATCTGGCCAAGGTGGAGACCCTGATCAACGACCGCACGAAGATCGTGGCTATCAATCAGGTGTCCAACGTGCTGGGCCGGGTCAATCCCGTTCGGGAGATCGCCGATATGGCCCACCGCCACGGCGCGGTGATCGTGGTGGACGGCGCGCAGAGCACGCCTCACATGCCCGTGAACGTGCGGGAGCTGGACGCGGATTTCTTCGCCTTCTCCGGCCACAAGGTTTTCGGCCCCATGGGCATCGGCGTTCTGTACGGCAAAAAGGAGCTGCTGGACAACATGCCCCCCTTCCTGACTGGCGGCGAGATGATCGAGTCCGTCACCCGGGAATCCGCCATTTATGCCGAGCTGCCTCACAAGTTTGAGGCGGGCACGGTGAACGCGGCAGGCGCGGCGGGTCTGCAGGCCGCCATTGAGTATATGCTCGGCGTGGGCTTTGAGACCATGCATGAGCGGGAAACGGCGCTGGTGGCCCGGACGCTGGAGGGCATGAAGAAGCTGCCCTATGTCCACGTGATCGGCTCGGACAAGCCCGAGGAGCACACCGGCATCGTGACCTTCACCATGGACGGCGTGCATCCCCACGATATCAGCGAAATTTTGTCGGCGGACGGCGTGGCCGTCCGGGCGGGCCATCACTGCGCGCAGCCGCTGCTGGCCCATCTGGGCTACAGCTCCACCGTGCGCGCCAGCTTTGCCTTCTACAATACCGAAGCGGAAGTAGACCAGCTATTGGCCAGCCTTTCGACGATGAGGGAGCGGATGGGTTATGGAAAATAGAAGCTTCTATAATGAAATTCTGACCGAGCACAATATTCACCCGGAATTTAAGCATGACCTGCCCAATGCGGACATCGTGCTGGAAGGCGTGAACCCCAGCTGCGGCGACCATATCTGGCTGAAGCTGAAGACCGACGGCGATAAGATCACCGACGGCGCGTTCGTGGGCGACGGATGCGCCATTTCGCAGGCGTCCGCCGATATCATGCTGGGCATGGTCATCGGTCAGCCCAAGGAAAAGGCCCTGCAGATGGCCGATACCTTCATGCGGATGATCAAGGGCGAGGCCAGCGAAGCGGAGATCGACAGTCTGGAAGAAGCCTCGGCCCTGCGGGATATTTCCCATATGCCCGCCCGGGTCAAGTGCGCTGTGCTGGGCTGGCGCACCCTGAAGGAAGCCGTAGGAAAATAAAACTGAAAGGCCGCGGATGGAAAATCTGCGGCCTTTTTGGAACATTCAGAAGGGAAAATCATATGAAGCGTCTCTATTCCATTCTGAAAACCTTATTAGGGTGCCTGATCGGCGTATTTGCGGGAAGCTCCCTTTACCGGTGCTGGGATTATGCTCAACGGCCTGAGCTTTACGCCATGGATTCCGCCCTGTGGTATGGTCAGATTCTATTGTCGGGGACGGTGACGGCAGTTGTCGCCGCCATTCTCCTGATTGTATTGAAAATTCTGAAACACAAAATGAAAGAGTAGGGAACAACCATGGATGAAGTCTGAACCCGCATGATCGGAGAAGCCAAAAAGTGCTGAAACCGCGCTGGGTATCTGAAATGATGGAGACGGCCGGCGTGGCCGCCGCCATCGAATCGGTATCCGGCAAAATCTACGTGGGCGTATTTGTGGACGGCGGCTGTACCTTAGGTATCTGCGCGGAACGAAACGCCATTTTTCAGATGCTGACCTATGGAGAGGACGCGATCCGCCGGGTGGTCGCGATCAACTGGGACGGAAAGGTACTCGCGCCCTGCGGAGCCTGCCAGGAACTGATGACCCAGCTGATGCCGAAGGATTACCGCAAGATCGAAGTCATGCTGGACACCGAAAAAGAATGGGGCGTTCCTCTTGGCGACCTAACGCCCAACTGGTGGATCTGAAATGCAAAAACACCCGTTCCACGGGAAAGCGTGGAACGGGTGTTTGGCGTTAATCCAGCGTGTCAAAGGCGGAAAACTCGATCTCCTGCACTTTCTGCAGATGGGCGCTGCCGTCCAGCGCTTCGTAGAAGTACACCAGCGCATAGCCGATAGGCGCGTCCGGGGTGACAATCTGGGTCTGGCACAGCAGACAGTAGTTGGTTCCTGCCACCACCTGCGCGGCCAACAACGCCACGGGTGTGTAGACGTAGCCCTCCAAGTCCTCCGTGGCCTTGGCGAAAGCCGTCAGCACTTCTTCGGGAATCTGGGTGGGGTCGCCTTCTGTGGGAGTCCATCCGCCTACCAGAGGTTCAGCTTCTTCCGCCAGCGCGGGAGCGCACAGGGTCAGGGCCAGCAGACAGACCATCAGGATGCAAAGCAGTTTCTTCATTGAGAATGACCTCTTTTCTTCAAAATCTTTTGGGATGAATGCGACGTTTCACCGCATTCACTGAAACAGACGGTCATCCCGAAAAAAGGTTCCCTGAATTTTGAAAAAACGCCTCTTTTTCAGAAATTTGTGAAAAAGAGGCGTTTCGTCATTCGGGGAAAACTACGACCAGCAGCATTTGAAAGGCATCCTCGGCGTAGAGGGCATGGGGCTTTTGGGCGGGCATGACTACACATTCGCCCGGCTCCAGCGAGTGAACTTTGCCGTCTACCGTGAAGCGGCCCCGGCCGCTTAAGACCAGCGCCAGCGCATCGCCGTCGGAGTCATGAGTGCTGATCTCCTCGCCCTTGTCAAAGGCAAACAGCGTTACGCTCACGTGGGGATTCTGGCTCAGCGTCCGGCTGACCACCTGCCCGGCCTGATAGGGGATCAGTTCCGTCAGCAAGAGAGCTTCGTTTTGGGGAATGCTTTTCAGCATCGACGCGCCCTCACTCCACCGTCTCAATGGCGGCGACGGGGCAGCCCGTGAAGGCTTCCTCTGCGGCGCTTTCCAGCTCCGGGGGGACTTCCCGGTCGGCAGCCACCGCCCGGCGATCGTCGTTCATCTCGAAAATTTCCGGGCAGGTGGAGGCACAGAATCCACAGCCGATACAAGCATTGTTGACACGGTATTTCATAAAACATTGCTCCTTTCCTGAAGCCCATGAATGGGACTTTCAGGGAAAGGATGCCCCGGCGAGGCAAAGCTCATACGCACGGTCAGCCGGGGCGGCGAAGCGTTTCCACAGGCTCCTGCCAGAGCGCGTAAAGATCGTTCATCCAGCCGTACACGTCCATGCTATAGACCTTTTGCAGGTTTTCCGGGGTGAAGACCGCTTCAATTGGCCCCTGCGCCACGGCGCGGCCCTCGTTCATCAGCACGGCATGGGTGCCGTACCGACGGGCGATGCTCAGGTCATGCACCACCGACAACGCGGCCCGGCCCGGCGTTTGCAGCCATTGGCCGATCAGGCTAAACAGGCTTTGCTGGTACACCAGGTCCAGATGATTGGCGGGCTCGTCCAACAGCAGAATTTCCGGCTCCTGAGCAAGCACCTGAGCCAGAAAGGCCCGCTGCACCTCGCCGCCGGACAGTTCCAGCAGACTTCTTTTTCGCAGCATTTTCATGCCGGTCAGCTCCAACGCCCGTTCGATCGCGTCGGGGCCGTCTTCGTCTAGGCGGCCCAGCAGCCCTCGCTGATGGGCATAACGGCCCAGCTGGACGATCTCCTCCACGGTGTAGCCATAGCTGATCGTGTGCTGTTGGGCCAGCACGGCGATCTTCCGCGCCAGCTCTGCCGGACGAAAGTCACGCAAATTCCGCCCGTTTAGACGAATTTCACCTTCGTAGGGCACGCCTTGGGCGATGGCGGAGATCAGCGAACTTTTCCCCGCGCCGTTCGGCCCGGCCAGCATGAGCCACTGGCTCTCCTCCAGCGAAAAGGACAGACGATCCACCACCGTATGCGCGCCGTAGCGCACCGTGACATTTTCTGCGTTCAGCATGGTTTATCCGTCCTTTCTGCTGCGGTAGAAGATGACCACAAACACCACCGAGCCGATCAGGGACGTGACCACGCCGATGGGCAGTTCGATGGGGGAAAGCACTGTGCGGGCGGTCAGGTCGGCCAACAGCAGGAATACCGCGCCCAGAAACAGGGAGGCAGGCAGCAGCCGTTTATGGTTGGGGCCGGTCAGCATCCGGGTCATATGGGGTGTGACCAGCCCTACAAAGCCGATGGTCCCGCCGATGGACACGCACGTGCCGATCAGCACCGAGACGGCGATCATGATCTCCAGCTTGACCCGGCGGACGGAAATGCCCACATGCCGGGCATTTTCTTCGCCCACGGCAAAGGCGTTCAGTTCCCGGCAGCGGGACAGAATCCAGCCGCCGCAGGTCAGCAGCGCGACGCCCAGCAGGGTGGCGTGGCGGTAGTTGCTCCCGGCCAGCGAACCCATGGTCCAGAATGTGATGGTGCGCAGTTTTTCTCCCGAAAAGGCGATCAGCAGGCTGATGAGGCTGGACGCGAACATGGAGAAGATCACGCCGATCAGAATGATGCTGTTGGTGCTCAGGCTGCGGTCAAGGGCATAGGCAAGCCCCAGGATTATCAGAAGTGACAGAAACGCGAAGACGATCGCTGTCACGGCGGTGCCGCCATAGGGCAGGCCGGGGAAGGTGATCCCCAGCGCCAACGCCGCCACTGCGCCCAGCGACGCGCCGGAGGACACGCCCAGCGTAGAGCCGTCGGCCAGCGGGTTCCGCAAAAGTCCCTGCATGGCTGCGCCGCACAGGGAGAGAGCAGCGCCGGTCAGCGCTACGCACAGCACTCGTGGGAGCCGCACGGAAAAAACAACGGCTTTCGGGAATCCCTCCGGCAAAGGCAGCCCCCGGAGGGCGTTCCACAGGGCGGCGAGGGTAGAATCTATGGGAATGGACACGCTGCCGATGCAGGTGCAAAGGAGCATGGTAAAAAGCAAAATCAGGGTGGCGGCGAGCCACAGGGGGAAGAAACGGCGGGGGTGTTTCATGAGGGAACCTCCCGGAAAGAGTAGGGGTCAGTGCGCTGAAAGCAGCGCGGAGTGGAAAGAGGTGTTCCATGGTGCTTCTTTGTTTTGATAGTTAGAAAAAGGATGGCAAACAACAGGCGGAGCGCACGGCAGTATGGGCTGTGCCGATGATTACCCTGAGGCAAGTGTCTAATGCATCCGTAGACGCATCATCTCTGTCCCGATGGGAGAGCCTTGAGCCGGGATGGCCCGAAGGGGGCAGGGGGCGAAAGCTGCTGCGTAAGACAACCCTGCCGTAAGGAAACCCCAGCTGGGGGAATGACGCGCCGACTCCGGCGCGAACGGTGGGGCTGCCGCCCCGAGGGGGGAGTACTTTCTTTCGAAGCGAAAGAAAGTAC
>OLQL01002588.1_pt1 | contig 12178 bp, 9 predicted proteins | sample 1672971 | NCBI WGS metagenome assembly OLQL01 (sample SAMEA3136742, study PRJEB25190) | human gut metagenome | biome: human gut; feature: human-associated habitat; material: faeces | place: Austria | collected 2013
GTACTGCCGCCGGATTGCCTTGCATTCCGGATGGTGAGCAAGCCGAAAGCAAAGCTTACGTTCTTATTGCATTATTGATAGTTTTCCGCTTGCAGTCTGTAAATTTGGACGTGCACGATACTGCAAAACATTTCGCAGCCAGGGTGCTGATTACGGAAAATGCCCTTCTAAAAAGGAATTTCCTTACTCCATCTGCATTCAATATTAAGTACTTCCACTGGCATGCTGACAAATTGAATATCGAATTTAAGACTAGGCTCAACCTTATTACTTGCATTATGAATTCTAAAACTAAGCTGCCAACCATTATCAAGATACATTTCTACCGTATTATCACTATTTGGCTTGAGTTCAAGCGCAACAAGTCTTGTAGGTAATTTAACAATAGGAACCGTAATTGCCGATATCTTATTCTTTGATGGTTTATTTAATGTATCATGCATATTAAACGTATGCACTATTGTAATCCTATTGCTATCTTTACTCACAATCTTATAATAGTCTTCTACACCAATAAGATATTCTATCATTTTTCTTGGCATAGTACTATCCTTCTTATTTGCATTATTAATTTCATTAATAAACGCCTGCAATAAAGGAATATAAATTTTTTGACTTTTATCTTCAATTTCAGACCACTTTGTTCCGTTTTCTTTTTTCTTCTTTAACATTTCAAAAATTGGTCCCACTGAATTCCAATACTTCTCCGAACAAGGTATATTAAACCATTCTTTTCCAAAATCAAGTCTATAGCTCAATCTACTATGTTTAATAGCTTCGTGATTATGTTTAATGCTTAATCCAATTTCCCATTCAATATTTCTTCTTCTAATTACAATATCTCTAACATCTCCTTTTATTCCCTGCCCATCTTTTTGAAATTCCAGAGTTAATTCATCGTCAGCTATTTCTGTCATTCTTGGTTCAAGTTCTAATACAGTATCAATTGCTGCATTAGCAGAAATCATATATGTTTCCTGTATATCTTCATCCATAAGTGACCATGCTTTTTTATTTGTAATTAGACTGGTGTTTTCTACAATCTTAGTATTTCTCATTTTACTCAAATACTCTTCCAAACACTTAATCCATGCATACTCATAAGCTCTTCCCTGATCGTTACTTCTTGTATTTACTTTTTTCTCATTGTCAGCTTTCGCATCAATCACTTCTCCGTCAACCTCAACTGCCGAACTCTTCCCCTCTAAATACATTTTTATTGCTACTGCGATTTCATAAGCCAAGTTCACAGGAACTGCATTGCCTATCATTTTATATGCGGTGTTTGTGTCATTGTAGATAAATTTAAAATCATCTGGGAAGCCTTGCACTCGTGCCACTTCGCGAATTGTCATTCTTCTATACAAATGCTCTTTTCCTTTTACAAACCTACATTTGTTTGTTCCAACTTTTTCCATTTTAGGAGCCTGTGGATGTAACTGACATTGACGTCCAGAAGCTTGAACTGTAAAGGCTTGTTCATCCCATCCTTTCACTCGATTTCGACTCATAAAAATAGGAGAATATGCTCCGGTAAAATATTCATTATTATTTATAGCTTCTGGATTGTGATGGTTTTTTTCTCCTGCTGGAACTGCGGTTTCTTGTAAATCCCAAATAATATCACGCAATGTAATTTTCTTAGAATCATCCTTAGTAGAACCTTTAGGAAATCCAAATTCAATGTTTAAATCTTTTCTAAAGCCTATATAAAACACCCGCTTACGTTCTTCTGCAACACCATAATCTTTTGCATTTACTAATGTAAACGAAACATCATACCCAGCTTCGTCAAACAAATTCAATATGTTCTGAACTGCATCTGAATGTCTATTAGCAAGCATTCCGCTAACATTTTCCGCCAAGAAAAACTTTGGTTGAAATTCTTTTAAAATTCTAATATAATCAAAAAACAACTGACCTCTAGCATCCTTAATTCCTTTAAGCGAACCAGCCTCTGACCAAGACTGGCATGGTGGTCCACCTATAATGCCATCTACTTCTCCATTTAAATATTGAGCAATATCTTCTTTTGTAACCTGCCTTACATCTCCTTCAATAAGATGCGTATTCGGATGATTTTTCTTAAACGTTTCCCATATCGTTTTATCAAATTCGTTAGCTACAGGAATGTTAAAACCGGCTCTTTCAAATCCAAGGTCAAGCCCTCCACATCCACTAAATAAGCTAATTACATTCATCAATTTTTATCCCTTCCTTTTCATTTTCTTTAATAACTTTTCCAGCTTCAATCAATGCCGTTCTTCTTACAAATTCGCTATATGAAGCATATGCTTCAAGTCTTGCTGCCTCTTTAAATTTTTCAAGATCTTCTTCACTAACTCTAATACTTATGGATATTGTTTTTTTCATTCTAGTTTCCTCCTATATATCATGATAGAAGGTTTGTGCGTAAATGTCAATACATTGTTGCACAATACTTGTTCTATTCTTTTTTGCTCTTAATATATACAATTTTCTGGCAGGTAATAGTTTTATTATTATTATTAGGATCTGGATAATTTTTCGTTTCCATGGTAATATCTTTATTATTTCTTACAAATTCAAGAAAAACATCTTTATTTTTAAACTGTTGAAATGTATTATTCGGAACAATAACCAGCATATCAAATAATATTTCATCAGAATCAAATGTTTCATTAAATACTATATAAGGTGACTCATACGTATACATTCCCCTTATTCTTAAATCACAATATCCTCTAGGATCAATTTTTTTTAATTTTCCTAACTCGTTTGTTCTCAAATCCATATATGCCCTGGGGCTAATTTCTATTAAAGTTCCTGACAATTCTTTTATTTTATTTCGAATTATAAAATCAATTTTCTCATATATATCCTTTTCAGAACAGTATACGGACCCATAGGTCATAACTAAATGGCGTATTTTTTCTTTACTACCTTTATTAAACGTTCCCACTACATACAACATATCTATTTCTTTATTATTCAATAGTTTTCGACATTCTTTTTTAATACGAGTATCATTAAAACCAAGTTTACTATGTGGCATGGATGAATTAAATTGTAATGCTGCTTTATACTTCGACTTTTTTACTTCTATTGCAATACTATCTTCACCAGCGGTTATTATATCAGGTGGATTTTTTGCATTTCCGTGATAAAGAATATATCTATCCATTGCTTTTTTTCTCTCCTTCCCATGCAAATTAAAGGAGTTTGAAAAAGAATCTTTTATATACTCTTCCAATGAATCGCCTACTTGATTAATTGAATTTTCAGTATTTTTTATTCTTTTTGCCTCAAACGAACCTTCCTGAATAATATTCATTATTGCATCTAAAACATTGCTCATTCCGAATTCATCCTTTCACTATGTATTTGATTCTCTAATACTATACATGCTGTTAACAATAAAACGTTTATCTTTTTATACATAAGCGGTATATCCATCCTTTGAAAAAGACAGGCTGCCCTATTTGGCTTCGGGCAGCCAGCTTTACTGTTTTTGTATATCTGTAGAAATTTTTCTGTTCCTGAGAAAACAAGTTTTCAAAATGTTCCTAAAACTTATTCACCGTAATTGTACTGGCATCTTTATCTGAAGATATTTGAAATATCCCCATATAGTCTCAAGCTATTGATCTTTACCGCCTCTGCACATGAAAATAGAACAGCATTTATTTTTACCACATTAACTTCTATGTATACTGCAAAATTCTCTTTTTCAATTTAACATATGTCTAAATAATGATTATATATTTTATTTAAGCCCATTATTTTTTTATACTATACGATTTCATTCACATCAACAAATGAATAGAATTCTTTAAGCATATCATCTTCTAGTCTATTTTTTTCGATCAACTTAATTATCCTAAGCCTATCTATTAAAAACGTTTTAATACTAGTTTCATCGCAAAATTTTCCTTGTGAATTGTGGCATGAAAATGGTACAAACATATATTGAGGGTAATGAACCCCTAATTCAATATAAGCACCCCACTGTTCTACTCCGATAGAAGTTTGTTTTTCTTTCCATTTATCATAACTGCATGTACATTGCGAAAAAGAAAACGGTACAAAACCAGCTTCATCAATCGAAGTAAACGCAACTATATCAATTCCACCATCACCACCAAATATTGAATCAAATTTAGCATTTTGATCAAATCTTTTAGTAGTTTCTGTACCTAAACACTTTGCCAACTTTTTTATTCGATCACGTAATGTACCTGTAAATAACTCTGATTCTCGAGACGTCCCAAAAAGTTCAACGGTAGTTCCCTTGGGAGATAATTCCTTCATTAGCAATCTGCATAATTTTTCAAAAGAATCTGTATATTTATGATAACTCGCCATTAAAGATATGCTTGAGCAAAGCAACAAAAAAATATATTGTTTTTTCTTTTCATCGCATATCCCCTTATAACACAAGCAATCTCCATTTCTTACCTCAAAAGGATAATATTCACCACATACATATTCACGTGATTCCAGTATTTTAAAATAATCACTAATTTTATTGTAGAGACTATCCATTTTTAATGAATGCTCACGCTCACCTCTAGCTAATTCATTTTCAAAATCGCCCTCTAAGCATTCTTCTACAATATCACTTTCTGTTATTGTATCCTCTTTTATACATAACAATTCTATATAATCCGCCCATCTATTAATCTCAGATGAACTCCAATCGTGCTTTTTTTCTAACTTTTGTTGTTCTATTATCATATTATTTTCCTAACAACTTAAGCAATTTTTCCACTTGCTCTTCTGTAATATTTGGCATTCCAAGTATTTTTGTATTATTCAGCTCATCATTAAAATTTGCATATAAAGCCCCTTTTATAGTTCTACTTAGCTTCTCAATATCATTCAATAAATCATCCGATAACTCTGGTTTTCCATTTAACTGCTCAATCGAAGCTTTTGCTTGCTCTAATTGAGATTTTGCATTTCTAAGTAATTTTAAAAATGCTTCTTCTGGTTCAGACGTAAATAAAATAGCCTCTGATAATGTAGCACCTTTTTCCAACTTTTCCGTTGCTTTTTTGCAAGACAATATACTGGATAGTTTCGTTAATTCTCGCGATTCCGAAATAACACCCTTTTCTTTGTCATACATCCAAATAAATACTTTTTCAAAATTTTTTTTGTTAATATTTTCAATTCCAACGTTATTTTTATCATATCCAATATATTCTGTTATCCCAGCTAAGCCTAATACCGTTGTAATCCAAGAAAAGTTAACATCCTTTTCTTTTATCCCTGTTTGAAAATATGCTTCATCATTAGCATACTCATACAGCTTTAGTGCCATATGCAAATTTTTAAGATAAGAAGCTTTACTTCCTATCATTTTTGCTAATTTTTTATATATATTTTCTGTATCAGTATTTGCAATATGCACCGTATATAATTGGTCCAAATATCTGGCTTTTTCCAATGCTCCCCAGTCTTTTACTCCTGTTATATGTCTATAACCAAGATAATCGAGTATTGATTCTCTTTTTTCATATAATATACATGGTATTTTTTGAGGTGCACTTATTCTTGCATTTTCTACAATTTCCTTAATAATATTTTTTCTTAATTCTGATAGTTGCGGATTATTAAGCAGTTTTACTGCCGCTAACCTTCGATTTCCTTCAACAACTACAAATTTTTCACTACTGTTTTTCACAATCAAAAGTGGTTCTGCATCCGAATATCCTGTTTCTGCAATTGATTCCATTAAATCTGTTACACTTTCATATCCTACCATATATTCAATTATTTTCTTCTCATTCTTGACGCCCTGTAGCTGCCGTGGCAATCTCGGATTTTGAGGATCAAATAATAATTCTGTAACCTCTATACTTACTTTTTTTCCGGTTTCCATTTCATTCCTCCATATTTACAATGATAATTATTTTTTACTTTAATACACTTTACTTACTATAATCCCCATTCCACTTTCACTCTTTTAATTAAACATATTTCTATTCCTCGTGCACTATTTTAAATTCGAATTATTAAAATTAATATCGTCTGTATTCTTTATTCCTAAATAATGTAAACATCGAAGTAATCGTGCTGCCATTTCATCTCCGTTCATTTCAAGCGGGCAATCATAAATTAAATCACCTTCTAATTTTTCATTTTTAACACTCCAATTTACTTGAACAGCCAATGGACGATTTCCATCATATTTTTCTGCAAAAGTACGATAATTAAGTGCTTTGCATGCAAAAAAAATATTCGGATTCATCCGTATATATTTTCTTATTGGAATCATTTTATCAATAACTTCTTGGGCTGAATTAACACTATCAGCAATTAATATATAATCTGCAACACCTGATTCTGAAATGATTCTTCCATTCACATATGCATTACGTTTTTCATCCGAAAGATTTTTTCCAGCATATATATCATATACTTGTTGAGTACTCAATTTCATCTTTCCAGAAAGCTCTCCATTAAGTTTATTTACAAGTTCAAATTTCCATCCTAATGTTATCGCACCTTTTTCAGTTCTTCCAAATCTTTCTTTATAAATAAGTTTTCTTTTTTCAAACTTTTTTCGAATATCCGTCGTAGATTCTTTTATTATGTTTCTCCAATCTGCTCCAAAGAGTTGTTCTGCTCTCTTGGCAGTTGTTTTATTTTCAAGAAAATCTGCACTCTTTTTTTTATATGATATTTTTATTTCCACCTTGTCAGCTGCTGATTCTGCCAAAATATAAATATCTGTCTTAGGTTCTCCATGTGAAGACGTCGGCTTACCTGCCTCTATAACTTTTAAAACTCTATTTTTATAAATTATCTTTATTCCTGGTTCAAAGTAACCAAGAATACACCTTTCAGCATTCCCAAAGTCAATCATTCAATACCTCCATTCCTAAACTACTTACACATTTAACCGTTTTTATAATATAGTTCAAAACATCACATTCATACGCCCAGTATAACACAAAATACAAAATATCGTCCATCATTTATCAAATGCATTTTAAAATTTTACATTCTGCTGTATTGCAATGATAAATGCAACAAACATTCGATTTTTTAATACCTTTTAAATTTATTCATCTTTTTACATTCTACTTTCGTTTTTCCTATTTGATGCAACTACTATTGTGTCAAAAAATATTTTTAGTTTTTAACACAAATTTATCTATTATTAAATCCTCCCAAAACACGATAACTCCTCTTAAACTATAACTTTCTATCCCTTAAATGTTAACATTTCATGTAATTTGTATAAAAATTCTGTGTTCTCCCTACAAGACTTTAAGTACTTTCACTATAAAAAAGACCGCAGCTCCGCAAAGCCATGGTCTTTTCCCAATATTACCAATATGCTATTTCCGATACACCGTCTTCCCCCGTGCAACGACTTCCTGAATCTCCAGTCCCTGGTCCAATACGCAAAGATCTGCATCAAACCCTTCCCGGATCTTGCCTTTTCCTTTCAGTGACAGGATCTCTGCCGGGTTTGCCGTAATCGTCGAAATTGCGGTTTCCAGCGGAATTCCCGCTTTCTCCACGCATTCTTTTACTTCTTTCAGCAAACAGCTCGACTGGCCCATGCCCATCCGCAGGAATTCTCCCTTCTCATTAAAGATCGGCAGACTGCCCTGGCCGTCGGATGAGATGGTGATGTGTTTCGGGTTGACGCCTGCATCCAGCATGCGGCGGATTCCTTTGCACACGCGTACTTCATCGCAGACGGTTTCCCAGTAATCAATCTCTTCATTTCCGGTGAAATCGACTGCGCCGCCCTTTACGGCGTATTCAATTGCCTTCTGGAACAGCTTCTCGTTCCGGTTGACATGGGTCGGCAGGAACTGGCTGGCCGGGATTTCGGTTTCGCTGATGACGCGTTCGATCAGTTCCATACATCTTGGACCGTTACCAAGATGGACATTGATCACTCCAGCTTTCCCGGAAAGGATGCCGCCGAGCCGTGTGTCGGCTGCGAGACGGGCAAATTCTTCGAAGGTCGGCTGGGAGGAACGGTGGTCGGAAACAGCGATTTCGCCGGTTCCGATGATTTCTTCGATCATCATGATATCTTTTGTAATTCCATCCGTCAGTGTGCGCACCGGAACCTGGTAGCTGCCGGTGTAGCACCAGGCGGACATGCCCTGCTCCCGGAGACCTTTTGTTTTTGCCACGAGCGCGCACATGTCACGGCCAATGCCGTCAGTTCCGAGGCAGCCGACAACGGTTGTCACGCCGAATTTGTTCAGGCCTTCCATTGTTGCCTCCGGGGTGCGGTTGGCAAAGCCGCCCTCACCGCCTCCGCCGAGCACGTGAACATGGCAGTCGACAAAGCCAGGTGTCAGGACAAGTCCGGTTCCGTCTACGGTCTCCGCGCCAGAGAGCAGGCCGTCTGCCGTTATCGTGCCGGCATCTGCGATCTTGACAATTTTATCATACACCGTAAGAACGTCTTTTCTTCCGAGGTATTCCGACGCATAGACGTCTATGTTCTGAAATAATATCATTTTCTCTCACTCCTCTTAAAATCCAATGGCAACCGCAATCAAAATCGTAATGACTGCTCCAATCATCAGTATCCCTAAGAATTTCCACATGAATTTGATCCAGTTCGACCACTCGATCTTTGCAATCGCCAGGGAGCCGATCAGGCAGCCGGAGGTCGGAACGATCAGGTTTGTGAAGGCATCACCGAGCTGGAACGCAAGGACGGATGTCTGGCGTGATACGCCGAGAAGATCCGCGAGCGGTGCCATGATCGGCATGGTGATCGCCGCCTGGCCGGAGCCGGATACGACGAAGAAGTTGAAGACCGACTGGAACACATACATCAGCACGGCTGCGGCTGCACCGGAAAGATCGGCCAGGGCCTGTGAGATGCCGTACATAATGGTGTTGATAACGGTCGGGGTGGTCGGATCGGAACCGCCGAGCACCTGCATGATGCCCTGTGCCATCGCTACAACGAGTGCCGCACCGATCAGGTCCTTTGCACCGTCTTTGAAGGAAACGGCAATATCATTTACTTTCATGTCATTCAGATGGAAAATGACGCCGATCACACCTGCCACAATTCCCATGATGAAGAACTGGGTTGCGATTTCGGCCATGTAATAGCCTTTTGCCATAACGCCCCAGATGACCCAGACAACGGTAACAGCCAGTGTCACCAGAACCAGGATATGGCCGATGCCGAAGGAATGGCCCTCGTCGATGCCTGTTTTTTCGTTCTGATCACGGAAATACTGGTCACTTTCGTAGGCAACGGAAATTTCCGGGGTCTTTTTGACTTTTGCTGCATAGAACATGGTCATGCCGCATCCAAGGGCGGTGAATACCACCCACATCACCATACGGAAACCTGCGCCGGAGAAGACGTCAACGCCGGCGATTCCCTGTGCTATTCCGACAGAGAACGGGTTCATCCAGGAGGATCCGAAGCCGATCTGTGTTGCGACGTACGTGACAAGCACGGCAATGACCGTGTCGTATCCGACAGCGACGAACAGCGGGCAGAGGATCATCGTGAACGGAAGGGCCTCTTCTCCCATTCCGAACACGGCTCCGCCGAGGGAAAACAGGACGAAAAGGACCGGGATCAGCAGTTTTTCAGCGCCTTTTGCTTTACGGATCAGGCCGATCAGACCGGCTTCGACAGCTCCGGTGCGGATCATGATGCCGAAAGCACCGCCGACTACCATCAGAAATGCGATAATTTCGATGGCAGAGCTGCTGATAATTCCGTTATACATGTAATTGAAAAATCCGGTTCCGCCGTCGCCGCTGAACAGTGCAACGCCTTCTGTGACCGGTTTTCCGGCAGCATCGGTCAGATACTGGAAACTTCCGTCTTTGATGACGGTACGGGTTTTTTCTACCCCGTTCATCAAGTATGTGACATCCTCCGTCTCGTAATAGCCTTTCGGGACGAGGAAAGTCATGACGGCCGCGATAACTACCACAAAAAAGATGATAATGTAGGTATCCGGCACGTTAAATCCCCTGTTGAATGATTTCAGGCCTTCGCCTTTCTTTTTGCTCATATTTTGAGATTTCCTCCATTTGATATTCTATTCTCGTTTTTAACGCGCATGGATTAGTGTACCATAGATCATAGAGGAAAGTCACTGAAAAAATCAAAAAAATGGCAGAAAAATTTTCCATTCGGATCTTTCTGCGAGCTGTGTGCAATGTCATGCATAACATGATTGTATAGAAAGACAAACAATTCCTTTTTGGGTTTCCTGCTCCCCGTCTCTTATGCTATACTTGGAAAGTTGTTCTAACAGTAATACAAATCTAATACAGAAAGCGAGCTTGATCGAGTAGGAGGCGGCTTTCGCCGCCGACCTCTCACACCACCGGACATGCGGTTCCGCATCCGGCGGTTCAGTTAACTTAACATCTTGTTTGACAAAAATATTCCTCTGCTGAGAGTAACCCGAACTTTTTCAGACGTGCATTTGACATTGCATAGCAAATAGTTTCTGTACGACAAACCCGAGCATATCCATGGAACCCTGCCGCACTTTTTGCATTCTTTTTACTAACACCCAGTTTTACCAGATTTTTATATCTGGTTTTAGGATTTTTCCAATGTTTCCATATGCACATTCTGAACCTGTACCTAATAACCGTATCGAGTCTTCGGGTTGCTGTAAGAATTGAGCCAATTTTAAAGTAATTGATCCAGCCTCTTACCACTTCCGCTATCTTTTGGGCTTTATATGAGTTACTTACACCCCACTTGCGGCTCGTTAATTTTCTGACTTTCTTCATTACCTTATCCAATGACTTTTTAGGGACTTTTATCTTATATTTCTTTTCTTGAAACTGATAATAGAAGGCAAATCCCAGATATTGTATTTCTGTGGGTCTCCCTATTTTACTCTTGCCCCTGTTCACTTTCAGCCGCAGAACATTTTCAACATACTTCGTGACCGATTCCATTACCCTTGCCGCAGCTTTTTCGCTTTTGACAAAAATAATACAGTCATCTGCATATCGTGCAAATTTAAGTCCTCGGCTTTCAAGTTCCCAATCCAATTCATTGAGCAGTATGTTAGCGAGAAGTGGTGAAATATTTCCCCCTTGTGGGGTTCCGATTTCTGTTTCTTCTATCTGTTCTCCAACCATAACTCCACTTACTAGAAATTTTCGGATTAGCGAAAGTATTTTTCCATCCTTAATCTCTTTGTTCAAAACAGATATTAACTTGTCGTGTTCTACCGTATCAAAAAACTTTTCCAAGTCAATATCCACGACCCAGTTATATCCTTCATTCATGTATTCAACTGCTTTTAATACTGCCTTCTGTGCACTTTTTCCGGGTCTGAATCCATAGCTGTTCTCATGAAATTTTCTTTCATATATAGGTGTTAATACCTGTGCAGCTGCTTGTTGTACCATGCGATCTGTGACAGTTGGAATACCAAGTTTTCGTTTGCTTCCGTCTGCTTTAGGGATTTCCACTCTCTTTACTGGCATTGGTTTGTATGACTGATTTCTTATACTCTCTCTGAGTTGCTGGCCATTTACTTTCAAATGAGAAAGCAAATCGGCACATTCCATTCCGTCTATTCCTGCCGCACCTTTATTCTTTTTCACCTGTTTGTAGGCACGATTCATGTTTTCATTTGACAGAATGCGTTCTATAAATATTCCTTGTTCCTCCATGCACTGTTTCCTTTCCTTTTCGTGAGTTCCGACCACTTAGTACTTGTGGTACTCCTCTCGGCATGTGTTTCGTCTAAAACTCTCAATTAGGACGTACTCCAGATGATTAACTGTTCTGTCCTTTGCTCCATCCGGTTTCCCGGACTTCTTCGCTACTATGACATCTGCTGACTTCCTATGATTCGTTGTTACTATGGCTGATGAAACCACTCATAGGATCTCCCCGGTTAAAATACGCTATCTTTCTCATCACCTATCCGCCATGTCTACTACCAGTCCTCTGTTAGCTATTGGACTTCAACTTGTTCAGCAGTCTTATCCGAACTGTAAGCCTTATACATGATTTCTGTCCGTCGGACCAATGGTTTGCCTCAGGCTTCCTTCAGATTCCATCTCACAATGGACACCCTTGCCTTGTTGGCTATGTGCTTCCCGCTAACAGGCGCACTTAGGACTTTCACCTTTAAGAATAACCAATTCGTTCCGCTTGGGTGTTTCCGGTTCCGGCAAGTCCATGTCTGCAAAAGAG
>OLQL01002592.1_pt1 | contig 12170 bp, 9 predicted proteins | sample 1672971 | NCBI WGS metagenome assembly OLQL01 (sample SAMEA3136742, study PRJEB25190) | human gut metagenome | biome: human gut; feature: human-associated habitat; material: faeces | place: Austria | collected 2013
GCCGTCGGTTCCGGAAGCACAGGCGCTGGCTGCGCCTGTGCTTCCGGAACCGCTTGTGCGGCAGGCTGAAGTTCCGGCTCTGCGGGAATAGAGAAAGAAACCTCGGCCACAGGCTGCGGCGCGGGTTCCTCCGGAATGGAGAAGGATATCTCAGCCGAAGGCTCGTCCCAGGAGAGAGGGATTGCATCCGCGTCCGTCTGCCCAGCAGTCACAGATGCAGGCGCAGCGTCCTCTGTGGGGCCCTCTGCGACGGGGCCCGTCTGAGCCGATGCGGCCTGTGCTTCCTCGGCCTGGTGAACCTCTTCCGCCAAACGCGCTTCCTCGGCCCGGCGGGCTTCTTCCGCCAAACGCGCTTCCTCGGCGCGGCGGGCCTCTTCCGCCAAACGTGCTTCTTCGGCGCGCCGCGCGGCCTCTATGGCGCGCTGGCGTGCGGCGGCTTCTTCGGCCAGGCGCTGCTGCATGGCGGCGTTGAAATCAATGGGCTTCCACTTGCGTTCAACGGACGACTGTTCGGGCTGCGGCGCTTGCTGTACAGGGCGCGGCGGGGCGACGGGCGTGGGGGGCACCACCTCAATGGGCTGCAGCACGGGCTGCGCCGGGGCCATAGTCTCAGCAGCAGGCTGCTCCATTGCACGGCCGCGTTTTTTGCTGCGGCCCTGCTTGGTTTTCGGCTGCTGCTTGGCCTGCTTGGGCGCGGGCTGTGCAGCCGGCGCCGGGATGTCCGGCAGCGGCGGAAGCTCAATGGTGGTATGGTCCAGTGTCTGCAGGGGGGCCAGCTCCGGGCGAGGCGTTTCGGCCTCGCTCTGCTGCTGGGCGTCTTCGCTGCGGATGATCTCCCTAAGCGCACGGATTTCCTGTACCTTGGCCACCAGCAAGCCAATGGTGGCGACACCCAGCACCACGGTGCATACCAGCATCATGATGCGGATGGTGTCGCTGAACACATTGCTGCCCAGCAGCAGCCACGCGCACACGCCCAAAAGGCAGCACAGCGCAGTTACCGTGAGCACCGTCGCGGTGATTTTTCGTCTCAGTTCTCGTCTTGCCATATCATAGCTCCACTCATAGAGCGTTCATCCCCGCATCGCGGGAGGGAACGTTTTATTTTGTGCCGAAAATGCGGTCGCCCGCATCGCCGAGACCCGGCACGATGTAGCCGTTCTCGTTCAGCTTTTCATCCATCGCGGCCACATAGATGTCCACGTCGGGATGCGCCTCCTGCAGGCGCTGCATGCCTTCGGGCGCAGCGATGATGCCAATGAACTTGATGCTCTTTGCACCGCGCTTTTTGATTTGCGTGATGGCGTCTACGGCGCTGCCGCCGGTGGCGAGCATCGGGTCCAGAACGATGACTTCGCGCTCGGCGATATCATCGGGCAGCTTGCAGTAGTATTCCACAGGCTCCAGCGTCTCTTCGTTGCGGTACATGCCGATATGCCCGACTTTAGCGGCCGGGATGAGCGCCAGCATGCCGTCCACCATGCCCAGCCCCGCGCGCAGGATCGGTACCAGCGCCAGTTTGCGGCCGGACAGCATGCGCGTCTTTGCCACAGCGATGGGCGTCTCGATCTCCACCTCTTCGGTGGGCAGATCCCGCGTGGCCTCATAGCACAGCAGTGTGGCAAGCTCGCACACAAGCTCCTTGAATTCTTTGGTGCCGGTGTTTTTGTTGCGCAGCAGGCTTACCTTATGCTGTACAAGGGGATGGTCCATGATCATTGTTTTGCTCATTGTTTTCAGTCTCCTTTATGTTCGGCTTTCCGGGATGGCTCGGCGTGTATGTCAGCGCTGCTCCAGCGCGGATATCTTGGCGACGCGGCCCGCATGGCGGCCGCCTTCGAAGGGGGTGTCCAGAAACAGGTCCACCAGTTCGCAGGCAAGGCCCGGGCCGACAACGCGCCCGCCCAGACAAAGGGCGTTGGCGTCGTTGTGCAGGCGTGTGTATTTGGCGCTGAAAGCGTCGCTGCAGCAGCAGGCGCGGATTCCGTCCAGCTTGTTGGCCGCCATGCTGATGCCCACGCCCGTGCCGCAGAACAGCAATGCACAGGCGCATTCGCCGCGCACAACGGCCTCGCAGGGAGGCACGGCCATATCGGGATAATCAACGGATGCTTCGCTGTGCGTGCCGTAATCAACGTAGGGCACGCCGCGTTCGTCCAGGTGCGCCCGGACGGCCTCCTTCAGGGCAAAACCGCCGTGGTCGGCGCCCAGTGCAACGGGTTTCTCCATATGATATAACTCCTTGTCCGCGGGCGCAAGCCGGCGCGGTATGTTTTTTATCTTTTGCGCGGTCAGGGCGCGGCCTGCAGACGCGCCGCCCGTTCCCGCTCCGCCTGCGAAAGGCGGTGGTAATCGGGGATAAGCTGTGCAGCGGGCACCGTTTCACCCGCTGCCAGCGCAGCCCGGCACACGCCGCCGGCGCGGCCCAGGCGGTAGGCTTCGTCACGGTTGTGGGTGACCAGCAGCGCCGTGCCGCCAAACCCGGCCAGCAGGCTGCCCACTTCGCCCTCCATTTCCTCGCGCAGGTAGCTGTCCAGCGCACTGAACGGCTCGTCCAGCATCAGAATTTTGGGCCTGCCCACAAGGATGCGTGCCAGCGCGGTACGCTGCTGCTGTCCGCCGGAAAGCTGGGCCGGGTAGCGCTTGGCAAGGGATTCCAGCCGCATGGCCTGCAGCATTTCGGCGCAGCGGGCCTTGCGGGCGGCCTTGTCTTTTTCGGCTTTCAGGCCGCAGAGCACGTTCTGCTCCACGGTCATGTTGGGGAACAGTGCGTAGTTCTGGAACAGCAGGCCCACGCCGCGCTGCTGCGGCGGCAAGTCGATGTGCTGGGCGCTGTCAAACAGCACCCGGCCGTCCAGTACGATGCGGCCCGCATCCGGCTTTACGATACCGGCAATGCAGCGCAGGGTCATGCTTTTGCCGCAGCCGGACGCGCCCAGAATGGCCGTGGCGGTGCTGCGCGCGGCAAAGTTGGCGTGAAGGGTAAAGCCATTCAGCTTTTTGGTAATGTTCACTTCAAGACTCATGCGCGGCCACCTGCTTTCTGTTTTTTCTCCAGCAGATTCACGGCCAGCAGCACCACTGCCGAGATTACGATATCCACCAGCACCCAGCGCATGGCACCGGCTTCGTCGTTGGTGCGCCACAGCTGGTACACGGTGGTGGCAATGGTGGCGGTCTTGCCGGGGGTGTAGCCTGCGATCATGCTGGTGGCACCGTACTCGCCCAGCGCGCGGGCAAAGGCCAGCACCGTGCCGGCCAGAATGCCCTGACGGCAGCAGGGCATCCGCACCCGCCAGAAGATCCACACGTCCGACTGGCCCAGCGTTTGCGCCGACCATGCCAGCGTTTCGTCAAAGCTTTCAAACGCGCCGCGCGCCGTGCGGTACATCAGCGGAAAGGCCACCACGATGGATGCAAAGATGGCACTGTACCAGTTCATGACCAGCTTCACGCCGAAATGCTCCATGAAAAAGGCACCCAGCGGCCGCTTTGCGCCGAACAAAAGTAGTAGAAAATAGCCCACCACCGTGGGCGGCAGCACCATGGGCAGGGTGAGCACCACGTCCAGCGCGCCCTTGACAGTGCGCGGCAGCTTGGCAATATAGTAGGCGGCAAAAATGCCAAGGAAGAACACCGCCGCGCAGCTGACGAGGGCGATGCGCAGGCTGTTCCAAAGGGGATACCAGTCCATAAATGATACCTCCGAATAAAAAGGCTTCCCCCGGAGGGGAAGCTCTGAAAAACAACGGATTTACAGTGCGGTGAAGCCCACGCTCTCGAACACGGTCGCGGCGCGGTCGGTCTGCAGATAGGCCAGAAACTCCCTGGCAGCCTCGGCGTTGGGGGCGGCCTTCAGCACGGCGGCAGGATAGATGACCTGACCGCACATCTCCTTGGTGGCCTCATCCACGGGGGTCAGGCCTGCGCTGTAGGCATCGGTGCAGTACACGACACCGGCATCCACGCTGGCTTCGGTGATCTGGGTGGTGACCTCCTTGACGTTGGAGCCGTAGGTGATGACACCGGCTGCGGCCAGTGCTTCCTCGTCCAGAGCGTAGTAGGCAAGGATCTTCTGGGTGTACTGGCCCACGGGCACATCGCTGTTGCCCATGCAGAACAGAATGTCCCCGGCCTTGAGGTGCTCGGCCAGAGAATCGAAGCTGTCGATGCCCTTATCGCCATTCTCGGGCACGCACAGAACGACCTTGTTCTCCAGCAGGTCCACGCGGGAATCGCTGTCCACGAAGTCCAGTCCTTCGGTGTTCACATCGGCGGAAGCGGTGCTGTCCAGCTGGTTCATCTGCTTCTGACCGGCGGAGATGAACAGGTCGCAGTCCGCGCCTTCCTGGATCTGGGTCTTGAGGGTGCCGGAGGAGTCGAAGTTGAAGCTGAAGGTCACGCCGGGGTTCTCGGCAGAGTAGATCTCGCCGATGGCGGTGAGGGTCTCGGTGAGGGATGCGGCGGCAAACACGATCAGCTCCACGGATCCACCGGCAGCTTCAGAAGAAGCAGCGGCAGAGCCTGCCACGGAAGATGCAGTGCTGGAAGCGGAGGAGCCGCAGGCGGTCAGGGCCGCAGCGGCACCGGCGATACCGGCAGCAGCCAGAAAGCTGCGGCGGGAAATTTTAGTGTTGTTCATGATAAGCGCTCCTGTTTTTAAAATGAATCTTTGCATTTGATACGGTACAGGATGCGGTGCCGCCCACCGGGATAAAGAGATCCCGAAGAATAAGATACAAAAAACAGGCCGGTCCGTCAAGTGGCAGACCGGCCAGATCTCGGTGTGAAATTGTGAAACTTACAGGCTCCCGGCAGTCTGGGGGTCATTGTGTTGAACGCCTTGGAAAACTCGCCCAGATAGGAAACGGTCGGACGGGCAAAAAAAGCCCCCTTTGCCGCCCGGCAGAACCTGCCGGGAAAGCAAAGAGGCGGAGAAAAGGATCGTGAAACGCTAAGAAATAATGGTTACTGCCCCAGATGCCAGATGTCGCGGTTGTACTCGGCAATGGTGCGGTCGGAGGAGAACATGCCCGCTTTGGCAATGTTCACCAGACACTTGCGCCGCCAGCCTTTCGGGTCGCAGGCGTAATCACTGAGGGCCTGCCCCTTGCGCACAACGTAGGCGTTGAAGTCCGGCAGGGTCTGGAACCAATCCTTGTGGATCAGCTCGTCGTGCAGGCGCTGCAGGTTCTCGGCATTGCCGGCGGCCAGCATTTCGGGGCCGGTCAGGAAGTCGATGGCGCGGCGGATGTTGGGGTCGCCCTCGTACCACTGGGCGGCGCAGTAATCGGCGGCCTCGTAACGGTGGATGACCTGGTCGGAGGTCTGGCCGAAGATGTAGATATTGTCGTTGCCCACCTGCTGGCTGATCTCGACGTTGGCGCCGTCCATGGTGCCCAGGGTCAGGGCGCCGTTCAGCATGAACTTCATGTTGCCGGTGCCGGAAGCCTCCTTGGAGGCCAGGGAGATCTGCTCGGACAAGTCGCAGGCGGGGATGAGCTTCTCGGCGGCGGTGACGTTGTAGTTCTCCACAAACACCACCTGCAGCCAGGGGCTGACCTCGGGGTCAGCGGCGATGACCTTGGACAGGGTCAGCAGGGCGTGGATGATGTCCTTGGCGATGATGTACGCCGGGGCGGCCTTGGCGCCGAAGATGCTGACCAGCGGGGTAGCCGGGGTGTGGCCGGCCTTGATCTCGTAATACTGGTGGATGAGGTAGAGCAGGTTGAGCTGCTGGCGCTTGTACTCATGCAGGCGCTTGGACTGGATGTCGAACATGGCGTCGGTGTTGACGGTCGCGCCCTGGGTGCGCTGCAGCCAGTCGGCCAGCGCCTTCTTGTTGTCAGCCTTCACCTTGGAGAAGCGCTGCAGCATGTCCACGTCGTCCTTGTAGGCCAGCAGCTTTTCCAGCTCAGTGGCATCCTTGCGGAAGCCGGAGCCGATGAGCTCCTCGATCAGGCTGGTCAGGGCGGGGTCGCACTCCAGCAGCCAGCGGCGGAAGGTGATGCCGTTTGTCTTATTGTTGAATTTCTCGGGGTACAGCTCGTAGAAACCGTGCAGCTCGGAGTTCTTCAGGATCTCGGTGTGCAGGTAGGCCACGCCGTTGGTGGAGTGGGTGAAGTGGATGTCCATGTGGGCCATGTGGACGCGGTCGTCCTTGTCGATGATGGCCAGGCTCTCGTCCTCGGTACGGGTGCGGGCCAGCTCGTCCAGCTTCTCGATGATGGGCATTAGCTGCGGGACCACGGCATCCAGGTAGGCGCGGGGCCACTTCTCCAGGGCTTCGGCCAGGATGGTGTGGTTGGTGTAGGCGCAGGTCTTGGTGACAATTTCCACAGCTTCGTCAAATTCAATGCCCTTCTCGCCCAGCAGGCGGATCAGCTCGGGGATGACCATGCTGGGATGGGTGTCGTTGATCTGGATGGCGGCGTAGTCGGCCAGGTCGTGGTAGTTGCAGCCGCGGGCGGCGCACTCGGCCAGGATGAGCTGGGCGCCGGCACTGACCATCAGGTATTGCTGGTAAACGCGCAGGCGGCGGCCGGCCTCGTCGCTGTCATCGGGGTACAGGAACAGCGTCAGGTTCTTGTCGATGTCGGTCTTGTCAAACTGAATGCCGTCATGGACGATCGTCTCATCGATGGTGTCCAGGTCGAACAGGTTCAGGGTGTTGGTGCGGCCCTGGTAGCCGGTGACGGCCAGCTTGTACAGGCGGGCCGTGTACTCCTTGCCGGCCAGCTCGACCGGGTAGGTAACGTCGGTCTTTTCGGCCCAGCTGTGGTTGGTCAGCCAGGGGTCGGGCAGCTCGTTCTGCACGCCCTTCGCGAAGGACTGGTGGAACAGGCCGAAGTGGTAACGCAGGCCCACGCCGTCGCCGGGCAGGTTGAGGGTGGCCAGCGAATCCAGGAAGCAGGCGGCCAGGCGGCCCAGACCGCCGTTGCCAAGGCTCGGCTCCGGCTCAACTTCCTCAATGTCGGACAGGCTCTTGCCCGCAGCGGCCAAAGCATCGCGGACGTCATCGTACAGCCCTAAGTTGATCAGGTTGTTGGACAGCAGCTTGCCGATCAGGAACTCGGCGCTGATGTAGTAGAGCTTGCGGCCGGTGACAGGCCGGACCTTTTCGGCGCTCTGCTCGCGGACGATGTCCAGCAGGGCGAGGTAGATCTCCTGGTCGGTGCTTTCGGCCAGGGCTTTGCCGGTCAGGGCTTCGATGGCAGCGGTCATATTCATAACGTATCCCTCCATGTGGTTTGCGTTTGGCTTTATGTTTGTTTGCTATGCTTAAGGTATACCATATTTTTAGGGGCGGATTCTTGCGTTATCCCTGCAACTTATGGTACAATCCTATCATGGAGGGGAAAAATATGGAAAATCAACCAACTTTGCGGGAAACCAAAAAGCACGGCGCAGCGTGGTTCCCGTTCAACATCTATCCCTGCGCCATCCCACAGGATTTTACCCAGGTGGCCCTGCACTGGCAGGACAGCATGGAGCTGGTGTTCGTGAAAAAAGGACGCGGCATCGTGCAGGCGGGTCTGACCAGCTACACCGCCGCGGCGGGGGACATCTATGTGTTTGCCCCCGGCGTACTGCACGCCCTGCGCCAGCTGGACAATGAGCGGATGGAGTACGAAAATATCATTTTCGATTTGGAGCTGCTGGGCGGCAGCGGCGACGTGGCGGCGGAAAAATACCTGCTGCCCCTGCAAAGCGGCCGCCTGGCCCTGCCCATGCGTTTAACGCCCGATGATTGGAGTTATGACTGGGCGGCAAACTGTCTGCGCGCAGCCGAGGAATTTAATAAGATAAAGGACATTGGCTACGAGCTGTGCATAAAGGGCGAACTGCTGTTGTTTTTGGCGGCTTTAGTGGGCCGCGAAGGCGACCTGCCCCCCGTCGACAACGCCGACACCCGGCGGTTAAAGACGGCTTTGCAGCTGGTGGAGGAGCACTACATGGAAGATATTTCCATCGACCGCGCGGCCGCCGCCTGCGGGTGCAGTGCCAGCCACTTTATGCGGTGGTTCAAGGCCATGACGGCCCAGAGCTTTACCGCGTTTTTGAATGAGCACCGGCTCAATGCGGCGGCGGCGGCCTTACGCGCGGGGGATGATACCGTGTTGGCGATTGCGGAAAGCTGCGGGTTTGAAAACCTTTCCTATTTTAATAGAATGTTTAAGAGGAAGTTTGGGTTGACACCCCGGGAGTACCGCGGGAGATAATATGAATCGTGCGCCGCCCGGCGGTTGCCACCGTTCGCCCCTCTCCTTTTTTATCTTAACAACTGTTGAACAACTATATAAAGTTGTAAATACACCTTGATTTTTCGGTTGCGCTGCGCTATAATACCACTATAAGTTGTACACACAAAAACTGCAGCGAAAGGAAAAATCACATGGAAGAAAACCAAACTGTCCCGGCAATGATTCCCGAGGGGGATTTTGCGGCGTTTCTGGAGGGGGAGAAGGTGGAGACGCTGTTGTCGCCGCTGGGGTATGCTTATTGTGCCGAGGGCCAGGACGCCGACATCCGCGTGAAACGCCTGGAGCGCCTGGAAGTCACGGCCCGCCAGCGCGGCGCGACGCCGGCGCAGATGGAGGACTGGCACATGCTGCGAAACCGCGAGTTGGACGTCGAGTGGATGCTCAACCGCGACTCGGTGCGCAGCAAGGCACGCTGGGTGGCATTGCAGGGCAGCCCGCTGCAAACCATCGCCAGCGTGCAGCCCCGCGAGGCCGAGTATCTCGCGGAACCCTACCTGCCCCGCGGCATGATCACCATTCTGGCCGGGCACGCGGGCCAGGGCAAAACCACGCTGGCACTCTGGCTGGCCAGTCACGTGTCCAACGGCGACCTGATGCCCGGCGGCAAGCCCGGCAACGTCTACTATTTCACTACCGAAAACGACGAAAGCATCGTGCTGCGCCCCCGCCTGGAAGCCATGGACGCCCGGCTGGACAGGGTCATGGTCATGCGGTCCGATGCCCGCCAGCTGACCCTGACCGACCCGCGGCTGTTTGAGATGCACAAAATTTTCGATGGCAAGCCGGACCTCATCATATTTGACCCTGTGCAAAGCTACGTGGGCAAAAAGCTGGACATGAACCGTACCGACGATGTGCGCTTCATGATGGACAACCTGAACAAGCTGCTGCACGCCACCAACGCCGCCGTGGTGCTGATTTGCCACACCAAAAAAGCCCCGATGGGCTTTAACGGGCGGCCCTGCGAGCTGATCAACGGCTCCAGCGATTTCGTCAACGCGGCCCGCAGCGTCTGCTTTTTGGGGCGCGACCCCGCCCGGCCGGACGTCTGTGTGGTGGCCCAGGAGAAGAACTCGCTGGGGCTGCCGGGTGCCAGCCTGGCCTTTACCATCGGTGAGGACGGTGCGGTGCATTGGAGCGACGAGGAATGTGAGCTGACCGCCGCGCAGATTTTGACTTACAGCGACGAAAAGCGCCGCCACGCCGCCAGCCCCAGTGAGCGGGCCCAGGCGGTGATGCGCCGGATGCTGATGGAGAACAAAACGATGCAAAGCAGCGATGTGCTGGCGGCCTGTGAGAAACAGGGTATCAGCCGCGCAACGGTCTACCGTGCGCGCAAGGGCCTGCCGATACAGGAAGAACGCAGCGGCAGGGAAAAATATTGGAGCCTGTCCGATGCGTCTCAAATATCTCAAACCCCGGTGCAGGGGAAAGCTGAGACATGAGACATATTGATATAATACGTTGGTATGATGTTTATTGCAAATAAATGAGTCTCATGGCTTATAAGATGAGACTTATTTTGCAGGGGCGTTTGCGTAGCCGCACACTTGGCGGGCGCTTTGTGCGCCCCTGCAGCTATGTAAAAAATAGCAGATACGGTCGTTTCTCTATTGGCAATATGTCTCACTTTATTTTAGTTGAGACATAATAAATACATAGATACGTATAATTCTCATGTCTCATTTCTTACTCTATCCAGCAATACGAAATGATACATATAAGGGCAGGCCGGAAGGCACTTTTGCAGTTACAAGGTATAGGGTAATACCTTGTAACTGCAAAAGTGCTTTCCGCTTTCCACCGCCAGGCCACCCAAAACACGGCAAAAAGTAAGCGCTTTCGCTCGGAAACGGTTGCGCACGGGCGGGGAATCAGGTATAATGAAAATATCTTGCACAATCTTAAGGAGCGATTGCACATGAATTGGCAGCAAGCCTGCGAACTGCCTTACTATAACGGCACCGACCTGGGTGCCAACTACACGCCTGCGGCTACCACCTTTAAGCTGTGGGCCCCCACGGCGTCGGCCGTCACGGTGGAGCTGTTTGCCACCGGCACCGACGCCGAGCCAAACGCCCACCACCTGGGTGCACATCATTTGCAGTGGGAGCGGGCCGGCGTGTGGAGCCTGACGCTTTCCGGCGACTGGAAAAACACCTACTACCTCTACCACCTGCAATTCCACGACGGCCGCACCGCCGATGCCGTTGACCCCTACGCCCGCACGGCCGGGGCCAACGGGCAGCGCGCCATGGTGCTGGACCTGGACGCCGCGGCCCCCGAGGGCTGGGCCGAGGACAAGCGCCCGGTCATCCCGCCCCACGCCCGCAGCGTGTGGGAGGTACACGTGGCGGACTTTTCCGCCGACGAACACAGCGGTGTGCCCGCCGAATACCGCGGCAAATTCATGGGCTTCGTACCCGGGGACACCACGCTGGACGGCGACGGCGTGCACCCCACCTGCCTGAACTACCTGAAAGATCTGGGCGTCAGCCACGTGCAGCTGCAGCCCATTTTCGACTACGAGACCGTGGACGAATCCCGCCCCGACGGCGGCTACAACTGGGGCTACGACCCCCAAAACTACAATGTGCCCGAGGGCAGCTTCGCCACCGACCCGTTCCACGGCGAGGTGCGCGTGCGGGAGTGCCGCGCCATGGTGGCCGCGCTGCACCGCGCCGGGTTGGGCGTGGTGATGGACGTGGTGTACAACCACACCTACCACAGCGACAGCAACCTGGAGCGCACCGTGCCCGGCTACTGGAACCGCCGCTGGCCCAACGGCCAGATGACCAACGGTTCCGGCTGCGGCTGCGACCTGGCCAGCGAACGGCCTATGGTACGGAAATACATCGTGGATTCGATACTTTATTGGGCTACGACATATCATATCGACGGCTTCCGCTTTGATTTGATGGCGCTGGAAGACGCCGACACGATGAACGCCATCCGCGCCGCGCTGGACGCTTTGCCCGGCGGGCAGGACATCTTGCTTTACGGCGAGCCGTGGCAGGGCGGCAGTACCAACTTTGAGGGCGGCGCCCGCCCGGCGGACAAGCGTGCCCTGGACGTGCTGAGCGACCGCATCGGCTTTTTCTGCGATGACACGCGGGATTCCATCAAGGGCAACGTCTTTGACACGGGCAACGCCGGCTACGTGAACGGCGCACCCCAGCACGGTTACGAGGTGCTGCACAGCATCGGCGCGTGGCGCGGCGGCCAGCACGGCTACTGGCCCCGCCAGGCCGGGCAGGTGGTGCAGTACATCTCCGCCCACGACAACCTGACCCTGTGGGACAAGCTGGCGGCGGTGGGCCGCCGCAGGGACTACGACGCCCCCGATGCCGAGCTGCTGGCGCAGAACCGTCTGGCGGCGGGCATCTACCTGACCTGCCAGGGCCTGCCCTTTATGCAGGCGGGCGAGGAGTGGGGCCGCACCAAGCACGGCGACCACAACAGCTACAAAGGCCCGCTGGAGACCAACAAGCTGGACTGGACGCGGGCGCACCGCCCGGAATTTGCCGCATTAACGGCATTTTATCGCGGTATGCTGACCATCCGCCGCACCTGCGCCCGCATTGCCGGGGCCTACGGCGAGCCGCAGCCCTTTGTACTGGCACTGCAGGGGTGGCTCATCGGGTTCATCCCCGAAAGCCCCGACCCCAAGGACGTGGTGGTCGTCTACTACAACCCCGAGCGCACCCACCAGTGGGTCAGCCTGCCCATCGGCAGCTGGCGCAAGCTGACCGACGGCGTGCACGCCGGTACGACCCCCTTTGGCCCGATCTATCGCGATGCCATGGAGCTGCCGCCGGTGAGCGTGACGGTGCTGAGGCTGGAACAGTGACATAAGGCAACACCGCACAATTCCCGCCTGACGGCTTAAGCACCGCTCCGGCGGCT
>OLQL01002596.1_pt1 | contig 12142 bp, 10 predicted proteins | sample 1672971 | NCBI WGS metagenome assembly OLQL01 (sample SAMEA3136742, study PRJEB25190) | human gut metagenome | biome: human gut; feature: human-associated habitat; material: faeces | place: Austria | collected 2013
GGATCAGAAGCGCTTCTATTCTTGCCACGACTTCTACTCTCTGGATGACTTTGCAAAGCAGCTCGCCGTTCATCTTTCCCTTTCCAATAACTTACCTATGAGACCCCTTCATTGGCTTTCCCCCATTGAGTTCATTGTCCAATATGTTTGACAAACCTACATTTTTCCGCTTTCTTCCGCGTTTTCGAAGGGCTCCGGCTCATTTTTCGGCACTTGGCAGAAAGGCTCGGAAATATGTTTGTTAAAGAAGTGGACGAAGGGCCCAAGGCAAAGGGCGCAGGCCAGCGTTCCCCAGCCCACGATGCCGCCCAGCAGGAACGCCAGCAGCGTGGACGTGCCGTCCACCGCGATGCGGCACCAGAAATAGGGAATTTTGGGAAAACGGTCATCCAGAATCAGCGCCAGACTGTCATAGGGCGACGCGCCCAATTCCGAAGACTGGTACAGAGACACGCCCAGACTGACCACCGGCAGCGTCAGCAGCATAATCAGGAACCGGGGCAAAAAGGCCTCCGGCACCGTGAAAAAGTGGTTCAGCACCCACGTTACGCCGTCGGCAACCACGCCCAGCAGGAACCAGTTGACAAAGGTGCCCAGCCCAATGAACTTCCGGCCCCAGATGAGCTCCAGCACGAACCAGGCCGCGCCGCAGATCCACAGCATCGGAGCCAGTTCCATGCCCGCCTTGGCCGCTACCGAAAGCACAAAGGCGGTGCTGGGGTCGTTGCCCAGCAGCGTCATGCGAAAAATCGCCACGCCGATTCCAATCAAAATATTGCCCAGAAATACCGCGATCAGCCGCCGCGCCGTATATTGTTTCACGCCTGCGTTCCATCCTTCATTCACAAGATTAGGGGAAAGCCCAAAGAGAGCGCCGCGCTCCTGTCGGAAGGCGCGGCGCTCCCTGCTCAGCCTGAACAGGAGACGGCGGGGCAGTCCACCGCCTTGGGTTCGATTTCGTGCTTCAGCTTGGCCACCAGATCGTCGATGGACATGTTGCCAATGGTCTCGCCCTTGCGGGTACGCACGTTGACCACGTTCTGCTCTACTTCCTTGTCGCCCAGCACCAGCATGTAGGGAATCTTCATCATCTGGGCCTCGCGAACCTTGAAGCCGATCTTTTCATTGCGCAGATCCAGCTCGGTGCGGATGCCTTCTTTTTCCAGACGGGCAGCCAGCGCCTTGGCCATTTCGTCGCTGCGGTCGGTGATGGTGAGGATCTTGGCCTGCACAGGGCTCAGCCACAGCGGGAACGCGCCGCCGAAATGCTCGGTCAGGATGCCGATAAACCGCTCGATGGAGCCCAGCACCACGCGGTGAATCATCACGGGACGGTGCTTTTCGCCGTCCGCGCCGGTATAGGTCAGGTCAAAGCGCTCGGGCAGGTTCATATCCAGCTGGATGGTGCCGCACTGCCAGGTACGGCCCAGGCAGTCCTGCAGGTGGAAGTCGATCTTGGGGCCGTAGAACGCGCCGTCGCCCTCGTTGATGGTGTAGGGCACCTTCAGGTCGTCCAGAGCGCCCTGCAGACCTTCGGTGGCCTGCTGCCACATTTCGTCCGTGCCGATGGAGTTTTCCGGCCGGGTGCTCAGCTCCACGGTGTAGGGGAAACCAAAGGTGGAGTACACCTTGTCGATCAGGTGATACACGCCCTTGATCTCGTCCCGGATCTGGTCGGGGGTCATGAAGATGTGGGCGTCGTCCTGCGTGAAGCAGCGCACTCGCATTAGGCCGTGCAGCGCGCCGGACAGCTCGTGACGGTGCACCAGACCCAGCTCACCGGACCGGATGGGCAGGTCGCGATAGCTCCACGGCTTACGCTGGTAGACCAGAATGCCGCCGGGGCAGTTCATGGGCTTGATGGCGAAGTCCATGTCGTCGATCTTGGTGGTGTACATGTTCTCCTTGTAGTGATCCCAGTGGCCGGAGCGCTCCCACAGGGCCCGGTTGAGCATGATGGGCGTCTTGATCTCCTCATAGCCTGCTTCCCGGTGAATCTCGCGCCAGTAGTCTTCCAGACAGTTGCGCAGGATCATTCCCTTGGGGTAGAAGAAGGGGAAGCCGGGGCCCTCGTCCCGGATGTCGAACAGATCCAGCTCGCGGCCCAGCTTGCGGTGGTCGCGCTTCTTGGCTTCTTCGATGCGGGCCAGATAGGCGTCCAGCTCGGCCTTGTCGGTGAAGGCGGTGCCGTAGATGCGCTGCAGCATCTTGTTCTTTTCATTGCCGCGCCAGTAAGCGCCGGCGATGGAGGTCAGCTTGAAAGCCTTGACCTTGCCGGTGGAGGGCACATGAGGGCCCGCGCACAGGTCGGTGAAGTCGCCCTGACGGTAGAAGGAAATGTGCGCGTCCTCGGGCAGGTCACGGATCAGCTCCACCTTGTAGGGCTCGCCCTTTTCTTCCATGAATTTGATGGCTTCTTCCCGGGGCAGCTCAAAGCGTTCCAGCTTGTCGTTCTTCTTGACGATGCGGCTCATTTCCTTCTCCACTTCCTTCAGGAAGTCGGGGGTGAAGGGCTCGTCCACATCAAAGTCGTAGTAGAAGCCGTTGTCGATGGCGGGGCCGATGGCCAGCTTGGCCTCGGGATGCAGCTTTTTCACGGCCTGAGCCAGCACGTGGCTGGCGGTGTGGCGCAGCACCCGCTTGGCCTCGTCGTCCTCAAAGGTAAGGATCTCCAGCTCACAATCATGGTCGATGGGCTGCCACAGCTCCACGATCTTGCCGTCCACCCGGGCGCACAGCGCCTGTTTTTTCAGCTCCTGACTGAGCTGACCGGCAATTTCCAGAGGGGTCATGCCGTTTTCAAACTCCCGCTGGCCGTTTTTCAGGGTAATCAACATGGGTTTCTCCTCCTTGTTTTTGGGGAACGAAAAACGCCCCCACGATTTTGGTTTCGTAGGGGCGAATGAAATTCATCCGCGGTTCCACCCTGCTTTTTGCTCATTGGATGCGCTGTAACGTGCGCTCACGTGCTGCGGTCGGCAGGCGGTACCCGTTCGTTCTTTTGCGGCGCGCTTTCAGCCGGGGCGCGGCCTCTCTTTGGCAAAAGGAGATAGGAAGGGCTTGATCTGCGTCATTCCGTTAGCCAAGGGCATTGTAGCGCGGAAGACCGCCCCGTGTCAAGATGGGAAACGCAGGATTTTTTCCCTGTTTTCCGGGTATTTTTCCCGCTGCTTTTCTTTTGCCCTTCTCTTTACTTTTTGGGGATGATAATGGTAAACTGAATCGTTACCATAGGCGAAGGGAGTTTCTCCCGGCGGAGGACGCAGGGTCTTCCGCGCCAAACGACGAAAGGACGAGACGGGAATGAGAAACAGGGTTTGGAAAAAGGCCGTGGTGCTGGCGCTCCTCAGCTGCCTGCTGGCGTGCTGCGCCGTGCCGGGGGCACAGGCGGAGGATTTTTTCACCCTGAATGTGGATATGCTGGATATGGATTCGCTCAACCAGAACGATTATGTGGCGGCGAACCTGTCCGCAGCCTGTCAGGGCATCCGGGTGCTGAAAACCATCAGCACGTCCAGCGAACTGGCGGAGCCTGTGCGGCTGTCCCTGACCCGGATGGATACGCAGACCCTTCTGTTTGACAAGGACTACGGCTACCAGAGCCGCAATTTTGACAGCGACGTGATCTACCTGCCCTACGGCGGCGGCTCCACCGTGCCCTATCTGGTGACGCTGTATGTGGGCGACACGGTGTATGCCATGCCCTTTATGCAGCTGCAGCCCCGGCTCCAGTTCAACAGCGCCTGCACCTACGGCGTGCGGCTTCGGGATCTGGGCCTTGGCGGGGACTGGCTCATGGGCACCATGCTGAACCTGACCGAGCTGCGCAGCGTGGGCATGAAGGAGATTCCCTTGTGCGCCAGCAACGCTTTTTATATCGGCAGCGCCACGGTGATGATGCAGGGCGATTATCTTTCCGTCCAGCTGAATTTCTACCCGGAGGCCAATGTGGAGGTGCACGGCGCGTCTGTGTACGTCATCACGCAGGGCGCGTCCCTGACCGGCGACCCGGCGTATTCCGGCGCGGCGGCCCTTTCCATAGGGGACTGGGCGGATGTGACCGGCGCGTCTACGGCGCTTCTGTACCTGCCCATGCAGGTCAGCTACGACCCATCCGGTCTGCCCGCGCTTTCTTATGACCTTGGCAGCGCCTCCACGCAGGAGCAGCTGAATCTGTGGCAGCAGAATCTTTCCGGCGCGGCGGCGGAGCCTTCCGACACCTTTGTGCCGGATACGGATTGGCAGATCGTGGAGACCCCCGAACCCTACTGGCCGGAGAACTCCAACGGGGAATCCGGCAGTGTCGGCGAATGGAACCAGCAGGAACCATCGGACGAAAGCTCCGTGGAGCGCGGCTGGTAAAACAAAATTCAAAGCCCCGTCTTTCGTTAACGTGCGAAAGACGGGGCCTTCTGTTTTTTACCGGCTTTTCAGGGTGATCAGGTGGATCTGCGGCGGGGCGAACAGCCGCACCGGCGCGCCGGAGGTGCCCACGCCGTTGCTGATGAGCACGGCGGCGCGGTTTTCTTCCAGCCAGCCACTCATGTACCGGGGGCCTACGTCCGTCTTGAGATTGAAGAAGGGCGATTTGCCGAAAAAGCTGATCTGTCCGCCGTGGGTGTGACCGAACAGCGCCAGATCGAACCAGTGGTTGTCGCCGTCGCTGCTCTTGGCCTTGAGCATATCGGGCAGCAGGTCGGGGGTGTGCCCGGCGAAGATCACAAAATCGCTGGCTTTGACCTGCGAGGCCACGCCCTCCACGTCCGGGTAGCCGTTGTAATAGTCGTCCACGCCAGCAATGTAAAAGTACGTCTGCCCCCGCTTGACCGCCGCCACGTTGTTCACCAGCGGGATGATGCCCCGGCCCTTGATGGTGCCGATGAGCACGGAAAGATTGCTTTCCGGCTCGGTGCGGTCGTGGTTGCCCAGCACCGCGTATACGCCGATCCGGGCGGAAATGGAAGGCAGGTTCTCGAAAAATTCGATGGCCCCGTCGCTGTCCTCTGCATAGTCGCCGCCCAGAATGACCAGATCGGCACTGAGCCCGTTGATCGTCTTGACCAGCTCGTTGACCCGGCTTTGGGAGAACCAGCGGCCCTGATGGATGTCCGTGGCGTAGACGATCTTCAGGTTTTTCAGATTGGCGGGCAGGTTGGCCACCTGCACCGTATGCTCGTCTACCGTCAGCGTCCGTGCCTCGATAAAGGGATAGATACACAGCGCCAACAGCGCCAGCAGCACCAGCGCCAGCCGGACGGGGAAATGCCGCCGCTGGGGTTTTCGATAGCGATAATGATATTTCGGCAAGGGAGGACCCTCCTTTGAGCGAGCGTTGACAGAGGAACTGATTCATTGTACACTTTTTGGAAACCAGACACAAGGGGGAGAGCGCATGAAGCCCGGCACTGGAAAAACTTTCCGGCCTATCGGCCCAACGACGTATCTAAGCCCCATCCCGGCGGTGATGCTGGGATGCGCCGACCCGGAAAACGGCTATGAGGCCAATTTGATCACTGTGGCATGGACGGGCGTGGTGTGCACTCGGCCGCCCATGGTCTCTGTCAGCATCCGCAAAAGCCGGTTGAGCCACGAGTTGATCCGGCGCACCGGGGAATTTACCCTGAACCTGACCGGGCGCAGCCTGTGCCGGGCCGTGGACTTCTGCGGGGTCAAAAGCGGTCGGGACGTAAACAAATTCGAGGCCTGCGGGCTGACCCCCATCCCTGCGCCGCCGCTTACTCACGCCCCCGCTGTGGAGGAAGCGCCCGCCCATCTGTGCTGCCGGGTGAAAAGCGTGCAGGAGCTGGGCAGCCACGATCTGTTTCTGGCGGAGGTGGAGCAGGTCTATGTGGCGGACGAATACTTTACCGAGTCCGGCTCCATCCGGGAAGAGGATATGGAGCTGGTGGCCTATGTCCACGGTAAATACTGCGCCGTGGGCAAGCCGCTGGGCTTCTTCGGTTATTCCGTCGCATCCCCCAAGGCATTGAAACGCCGAAGCGCCCCCAAGGGCGGCGGCAAACGGAAAGGATGAAGGAAGATGGCTTACGAGCTGCTGCTGGCCGACGCGGACGGCACGCTGTTTGATTTTGACGCGGGCGAACAGAACGCCCTGACTGAGCTGTTTACCCATTTTGACATTCCCGTGCGGGAAGAAAATTTTCAGACCTATCACCGGATCAATCGGGAGCAGTGGGCGCTGCTGGAGCAGGGCAGGACGACCCTGCCGGAGCTGCAGGTGGCCCGCATGGCCAACTTTCTTGCGGCGGTGGGCCTGCGGCGCTCCCCGGAGGAGATGCACCTTTATTTCCGGGACCGGCTCAGCCGCCAGAGCATCCTTCTGCCCGGGGCGGAGGCTTTCTGCGCCCGGGTGGTCGAAAAAATGCCCATCTGTCTGGTCACCAACGGCGTGGCGGCCATTCAGCACGCCCGTTTCGACCGCTGCCCGATCTCGCCCTATCTCAGCGGCCTGTTCATCAGCGAGGAGCTGGGCGCGGCCAAGCCAGACCCCGCCATCGTCCACGCGGCGCTGCGCCGCATGGGCGTCGCACCCGAAAACGCCGTGATGATCGGGGACAGCGCGGCGGCGGATATCCCTGCAGCCAACGCCGCCGGGGTGTTCAGCATTCTGTTCACCAACGGTCGTCCCGCCCCGGAAAACCATGGAGCCAATGCGGTCGCGGCCAGCTATGAAGAGGCCGAACGGCTGATTCTTGGTTAAAGCCCAATGCGTCTGCCGGTCTGCTTTTTCGGACGGGCAGGCGCTTTTTTGCTCTGCCGGGGGCAAAACCTCCGTACTTGTTCCCAAAGTCGTTTCATGATATAATATAATACTGAATCTGTTCGGGCGCGGGCGAGCGCCGATTTCTGATGAATCAGGAGTGGAGAAACATCATGGACTATTCCAACGAACAGCTGAGCGCGCTGGCGCGGGAGTTCTGCCCTGCCGGGCTCGACAAAGACCCTGTTCCCCTTGGCAACGGCCATATCAACGATACCTTCCTGTTTGAATCCGAAGGGCGGAGTCATGTGCTGCAGCGCATCAACCGCAACGTGTTCCGGGAGCCGGAAAAGGTGATGGAGAACTTCCAGCGGGTCACGGAGCACATCCGCCAGAAGGTGGCCCGGGAGGGCGGCGAACCCGAGAAGGAGACCCTGCAGCTGAATCTGGCCCGGGACGGCAAGCCCTATACCTATGACGAAAACGGCGACCTGTGGCGCAGCTACGCCTTTGTGAAGGACACCGTGACCTACGAGCGCACGGACGACCCCGCCCTGTTCCGGGAGGCGGGCCGCTGCTTCGGACGGTTCCACGACCTGCTGGACGATTTCGACGCGTCCCTTCTGCACGAAACGATCCCCTATTTTCATCATGAGCCCCGGCGTTGGCAGGACTTCCTGCGGGCGGTGGAGGAGAACCGTTCCGGCCGCGCAGATGCGGCCCGGAAGGAGATCGAGGGCTTCATGGCCTTCGCCGCCCTTCCTCCCGTGCTGCAGGATCAGCTGGAAGCAGGCGTGCTGCCCCTGCGGGTGACCCATAACGATACCAAGCTCAACAATGTCCTCATGGACGAAAAGACCGGCCGGGCTCTGTGCGTCATCGATCTGGACACGGTGATGCCCGGTCTGGCGGCCTACGACTTTGGCGACGCCATCCGCTTCGGGGCCAGCACGGCGCTGGAGGACGAGACTGATCTGGACAAGGTACATTTCAGCCTGCCTTATTACCGCGCCTTCGCGGAGGGCTATCTGGAAGCCTTCGGCAGCCGCCTGAACGAAGCCGAGCTTCTGTCCCTGCCCATGGGGGCCAAGCTGATGACGCTGGAAGTGGGCATTCGCTTTCTGGGTGATTATCTCAACGGCGACGTGTATTTCAAGGTGGATCACCCTGAACACAATCTGGTTCGCGCCCGCACGCAGCTCAAGCTCCTGCAGGAAATGGAAGCCCATTGGCAGGAGATGAACGAGATCGTCCGGGAACTGGGAAAGGGGCGGAGCAAGGCATGAAAAAGCCGGTACTGGTCATTATGGCCGCGGGCATGGGCAGCCGCTACGGCGGGCTGAAGCAGATCGACCCTGTGGGCCGCAACGGCGAGATCATTCTGGATTACTCCCTTTTCGACGCGAAACGGGCGGGCTTTGAAAAGGCCATTATCGTCATCAAGCGGGAAAACGAGGCCCTGTTCCGGGAGGTCATCGGCGACCGGGCCAGCCGCCAGATGGAGATCCGGTACGCCTATCAGGAAATGGACGATCTGCCGGAGGGCTTTTCCATTCCCGAGGGCCGCAAAAAGCCCTGGGGCACGGGCCACGCGGTGCTGGCGGCCCGGAAGCTGGTGGACGCGCCCTTCTGCGCCATCAACGCCGACGATTTTTACGGCGCGGAGGCTTTCCGTCTGGCCTATGACCATCTGACCCATTTGAAGGACGAGGGCGACGTGGCCATGGTGGGTTATCTGCTGAAGAACACTCTGAGCGAAAACGGCTACGTTTCCCGGGGCGTGTGCGAAATGGACGAAACGGGACGTCTGACTGCCCTGACCGAGCGCACCCACATTATCACCAGCGCCGACGGCCCGCTGATGACCGAAGACCTGCACACCTACACCCGTCTGGAGCCAGACACAGTGGTCAGCATGAATATGTGGGCCTTCCCGCATTCCATGATGGCCGCACTGGAAAAGGGCTTTCCCGTGTTCCTGCGTGAGAAACTGCCCCAGAATCCCGAGAAGGCCGAATATTTTCTGCCCATGGCGGTGGACGCGGAAATGCAGGCCGGACGGGCCCGCGTGACCGTCAGGACCACCCATGACAAGTGGTACGGCGTGACCAACCCGGAGGATAAGCAGGACGTGGTGGACGCGGTGGCCCGCATGGCGGAAGCCGGTCTGTATCCTGCCCCCCTGTGGCCGGAGGCATAAATGGAAAAACGGAGACCCAAAGCGGGCACGGTGGTGATGGTCGTTCTGCTGCTGGCGTTGATTGGCGTATGCGTGTACCTCGCGCCCCGCACCCGGGACGCTTATCAGGAATACCGCACGGAAAGCGAAGCCACTCCCACGCCCACGGCGGATAACGCCAACATGATGGCCGTTACCCTCGACCCCAACGCCACCCCCACGCCAACTATGCTCATCCTCAAGCTGGGCACGCAGGGCGACGAGGTGAAGAAGCTGCAGGAGCGGCTGTATCAGCTGGGTTACTATACCGGCGAGATCGACGGCCAGTACGGGCAAGGCACGGCACAGGCGGTCATCGCCTTCCAGACTCAGCACGGCATCGCCGGGGACGGTCTGGCCGGAGAGGAGACCCGAAACCTGCTGTATTCCGACCGGGCGGAGATGTTCCGTCCCACGCCCACCCCCACGGAAACGCCCTCGATGCTCACCATGGGCGATCGGAATGACGCGGTCAAGGCGTTGCAGGCCCGGCTGAAGGAGTTGGGATATCTGGACGGCAGCGCTGACGGCGACTTCGGCGGGGCCACCAAGGCGGCGGTGGTTTGGTTCCAGACCCAGAACGGCGAGACCCCGGACGGCATCGCCGGGGCCAAAACGCTGGCGCTGCTGTTCAGCGACAGCGCGCCCAAGGCGGAACCGACGCCGACCCCCGACCCCAACGCCCTGCCCATTCTGGTCAACCGCACCCACCCGGTGGATGCGAGCTACCGTCCTGCCGATCTGGTGCAGTTGAAGGACGTGCTTCCTTCCAGCCTTGTGACCGTCAAGGGATCGGACTGCGAGGGCGACCGCACCGCCGCGCAGGCGCTCATTACCATGTTCGAGGCCGCCAAGGCCGACGGCGTGACCGGCTGGCAGATCAGCGCAGGCTACCGCAGCGTCAAGTACCAGCAGAAGCTGTTTGACAGGCAGGTGGCCGAGTACCAGAATCAGGGCCTGAGCGTCGCCAAGGCCAAAAGCGCCGCCAGCAAGCTGGTGGCCGACCCCGGAGCCAGCGAGCATCACACCGGCTTGGCCTTCGACATTACCGTGGCCGGAACCACCTTTAAGGGCACCCCCCAGCAGAAGTGGCTCCAGAAGCACTGCTGGGATTACGGCTTCATCATCCGCTATCAGGAGGACAAGGAAGCCATCACGGGCTTTCTGGCCGAGTGTTGGCACATCCGCTACGTGGGCGTACAGCACAGCGTGGTCATGCGGGACAAGAATCTCTGTCTGGAAGAATATCTGGGCGAGACGGATTGACCCCTTTCCCTATTTTGAGAAAAAAGAGTACGAGTAGTATGTATGATCTGATCGTCATCGGAGCAGGGCACGCGGGATGCGAGGCGGCGCTGGCAGCCGCCCGCATGGGCGTCAGCACCCTGCTCCTTACCTTGGACATGAATTCCGTGGCCCTGATGCCCTGCAATCCCGCTATCGGCGGCACGGGCAAGGGCCATCTGGTGCGGGAGCTGGATGCGCTGGGCGGCCAGATGGGCTTGTGCATCGACCGCACCTTCCTGCAGAGCCGGATGCTGAACCGGGGCAAGGGCCCGGCGGTGCATAGTCTGCGGGCACAGGCAGACAAGCGCCGCTATCATGAGGACATGATGGCCACCCTGTTTTCCACCGATCATCTGACCATCCGTCAGGGGGAGGCCATGGAGCTGCTGACCCAGAACGGGGCCATCAGCGGCGTGCGTACCATGACCGGCGAGGAAATTCCCTGCCGGGCGGTGGTCATCTGCAGCGGCGTATATCTGAAAAGCCGCATCATCATCGGTCAGTATTCCAAAAACAGCGGGCCGCAGGGGCTTCTGCGGGCGGAGGGGCTTTCCCAGTCCCTGACCGATCTTGGTTTCGAGCTGCGCCGTTTCAAGACCGGCACGCCCGCCCGGGTGGACGTTCGCTCCATCGACTTTGACAAGATGGAGCCCCAGCCCGGCGACGATCCTATTGTGCCGTTTTCCTTCCTGACGGTGGCCCGGCAGCCGGACATCGGGGTGAAGTATCCCTTGGAAAACCGGGCCATGTGCTATCTGACCTACACCAACGAGGAGACTCACCGCATCATTCGGGAGAATCTGCATCTGTCCCCCATGGTGCGGGGAGAGATCAAGGGCACCGGGGCGCGCTACTGCCCCAGCATCGAGGATAAAATTCGCCGCTTTGCGGACAAGGACCGCCACCAGCTCTTTCTGGAGCCGGAGGGCCTTTCCAGTCCGGAATGGTACGTGCAGGGCATGTCCTCCAGTCTGCCGGATTTTGTGCAGTGGCAGATGTACCGCTCCATCCGCGGTTTGGAGCGGGCGGTGCTGGTACGGTTGGCCTATGCCATTGAATACGACTGCATCGACTCCCGGGAGCTGAACCTGACGCTGGGCAGCCGCCGAGTCCCCGGCCTGTATTTTGCCGGGCAGATCAACGGCACCTCGGGCTACGAGGAAGCGGCGGCGCAGGGGCTATTGGCGGGCATCAACGCGGCCTGCTGGCTGCAGGGCAAGGAACCTCTCATCATTACCCGGGACATGGGCTATCTGGGCGTGATGGTGGACGATTTGGTGGTGAAGGGCACGGACGAGCCCTACCGCATGATGACCAGCCGCTCCGAGTACCGGCTGACCCTGCGGCAGGACAATGCTGACCTGCGTCTGACGGCCTTGAGTCACACCAGAGGTCTGGCCTCCGACCGGCGCATGGCGCTGATGGAGCGTAAGAAGGCTCAGACCGAGGAAATGTTGCAGAAGCTGCACGTAGTCAAGCTGCCCGCCAGCGAAGCGCGGAACGCATGGCTGGAGCGTCACGGACAGCCCGTGACCCCTGCCACCTTATCGGCGGAGGACTTACTGCGCCGTCCCGCCATTGACTTGGCGGCGTTGGGGGAGCTATCTCCCGAATTGGTCGGTTATGCGCCTGACGCTGCGCTGGAGGCCGAGCTTTCCATTAAGTACGAGGGCTATCTGAAAAAGCAGCAGGAGCAGATCGCCCGGGCCCGGGCCATGGAGGACTGGGTCATTCCGGACGACATCGACTACAACGCCATCGAAAGTCTCCGCATCGAGGCCCGGCAGAAGCTCAGCGCCATGCGTCCCCGCTCCCTTTCGCAGGCGGGCCGCATCCCCGGCGTGAACCCCGCCGACGTCGCCGTCCTCATGGTCTACCTCCGCAGGGGGTGACCCCCTGCACCCCACACCGCGCCC
>OLQL01002599.1_pt1 | contig 12136 bp, 16 predicted proteins | sample 1672971 | NCBI WGS metagenome assembly OLQL01 (sample SAMEA3136742, study PRJEB25190) | human gut metagenome | biome: human gut; feature: human-associated habitat; material: faeces | place: Austria | collected 2013
TGATAATCAAATATAACAGTTATTAAATTTCCTAAAATATGTGAAATATCAACTGGAAGTTATTTACTTTTCTTCATATTTTTTAACGATACCTAAACTATAAACAGCCATAATTGCAATCGTTTCCACCATCACACCAATAACTGACAACAGAATGTATGGAGTATTTTGGCCTTCTAACAGCGGAATGCCTAATATAATAAAAACGATTCCATAGATTATAAACAATCGTCCGGTTGCGCGATTGTAACCTTTCGCATCTTTTACTTTTATTGTTTCGGTATTAGCCCAGAATCCAACCGGATTCTTAGAAAACATATCTTTTATTCCTAATCCAATTATAAACACCCCGAAAAGTGACCATATAATAAACCCTATCATATTGTTTCTCCCTACAAATCGAATTAAAAGCCACCATAATGGGACAACGTCTCTGTTGCAAATTCTGTACCAACTCTCATAGCCTCGTAAATATCACCAATTAACATATGAGAACACACAAAGCCTGCATGGTAGCTATCTCCGCAACCAGTAGTATCAACTATTTCTAAAGCTTCATCAGCCGGGACAAAATACTTTTCACCATTATAATATGTAACACTTCCTTTATCAGCTAAAGATGCATTAAATAGTCCTTTATACTTCTTGGAAAATGCTTCAAATATCGGGAGAATTGATTCTTCTCCACTAATCAGGAAATAATCTATATATGGTGCATATTTTTCCATCTCCTTAAAATTACGATATTCTACAAAATCCACAGCCAATCTGAAGTTATTATTCTTTTTTAAATCTATAATTTGTTCAAAACAGCCTGCCCAGAAATGTATAAATACAACCTCTGATTTTTTTATAAAGTTCAATTCATCTTGATTCAATATCATTTTATCAACAATATCACCCGTCCATGAATCATCTTTGTAATATCTGTCTCCATCAGCCGTAAGATATGTACGATTATTTGCAGTTACTTTATCCTCTTCAACTCTTACATGGCTTACATCTATTCTCTTATCAGAAATAGAATCCATAATAAATTTTGCGTAGGAATCCTGTCCAACTGCACCCAATATTGAAACATTAAACTCCTCAAATTTTGATGCATGAACTGCAAAATTAAGGGCTTCACCACCTGCACGCAATTCATCTGTTCCATCAAAAACATCTACACAGAGGCACGGAAGTGCCACTAAATTTATCATTCTTGTACCTCCCCAAATTGAATGTTGTCGATTGGTTTTTAAAGTATTTTACTTTCTAACCGGTTTCTTATAAAGAAATACAATCGCCACTATCAGAATAATAGCCAACATCACCCACTGCACATAATTATCAAGAATTATAAAAAGTGGCGAATCATTCCAATCAGATATAAATATATGTATGTTTAAAAATATGTCTGTAAAGAAATGGATAAATGTTCCAAAGAATCACATTCAACAGCATGTGCTATACCAAATATCACCATGCTTATGCCCGCATATAAAAGCCTTCTCTTAAACGTGGCATTTGCTCCTTGATAATACCCTTCGCAAACAAATGCTCTAAATGTAAGTTCTTCCCATAATCCTGTCGCAAGTTGCATAAAAATAAGGCAGGACACAACTATAGGCATGGTTGTATTTAACCAACTCTTTGCCCCTATCACCACATATGTAATGACCTCAAACACCACATAAATAAACATAGCAGAGCAAGCAGGAACAGCATCCTTAAAGCAGTTCATATTGACAATACTTCTCATACTGTCTTTCTTAAACAATTTTACAAATATAATAAGCTCGACAGCGAAAAATAGTATTCTTTGAACGCTTTTCATCATATATCCCAAAGCACCATCAAAGTTGTTATTTATCAGAGGTGATGTGTAGTAAAGCAATAATAAAAACAATACAGCCAGAATAATACCTATCAACTTTTTGTTTTTCATAATGGTCTCCAATCTTTTCATAATTACCGGATGAAAGCATCATAAGGTGCTTTATCATCAAATGGCTTTCTTTTACTAAATTGCGCTGATTCATCAATGTGTGCAAATATAACGTCAGAATATTTTCTGATACCACTATGCCCTGTACAGACATATTCCAATTGAATGTGTTGGATATTATCAATCAATGCCTTCAATTTCACCAGAGACTTTTTGTTCATATCCGGATATTGGGTGAAAAAATCAAAAAAACTATATCCACCTTTTTCATTTATTGCAAGACAATCTCCGGTAAACAAAATCTTATCATCAACAATATAACAGGTATGCCCCAGAGTATGTCCGGGTGTAGGAATAGATTGTACCTTAATGCCTCCGATATCAAACTTTTCATTGTTATCTATGGCGTAATATCCTTCTTTAATTCTGACACAATTTTTAATCTTCACCCCTAATTTTGTCATACGATGGATGCTTCCATTCAAGTATGCGCTTTCCGCTCTCCCCAGGTACACTTGTGCATTTGGGTATATATTTGTTCCGCTTGTGTCAATTCCACCACAATGATCCACATCGGCATGAGTAATAAAAACATGTTTAATTTCTTCTGGATTAATACCTATTTGTTGAAAAGAATTTTCAACACCACGATAATTCAAATGTCCTGAATCAACAGCTATTGTCACGCCATTTTTGGTATAAAACCAAAGATTTACATCCCCTTGCCTGATACAACTTATTCCACATTCATAATTTCCTGTTTCTGCCGGATTGCAGTATTTTTTCCCCTTCATAATATGGCGCTTTATTTTATCATCAAAAAAATACATAAACTTCATAGCAATTTTCTCCTCCTTATAATTATATTAGCCACTATAACCGAAGGGAAAATTTTTTGCTTTCAAAAATCTGCTGTTTTTCTGTTTATTTTAATACATCCGTAATAGAAACACCCGTTAATTTCTTACAAGTGTATGCAAGATGTGCCGAACTTGAGAAACCGCTTTCCTGCGCTGCCCAGGTAATTTTACTACCCGTGCTTATCAATCTGTATGCATATTCCATTCTGCGCATCAGAATATAACTTTTTAGCGAAATTCCCGCTTCTTCCTTGAATAAATGCGTCAACCTGCTTTCAGAAAGGAAAACTTTCTCCGCAATCTGCTTAACACTGTAACTTAACCATTCCCCAGAAATAACTTTGCTGATTATCAGTTCAATCCTTTCATCTCTTACGTTGTTTTTTCCTGTTGAAATACCCATGGCAAGAAACATATTTTCAACGATGCGTATAATTTCATTCTCCGGCAAATTTTGAATATCTTCTGATATCTCTGCAATTTCATCCGAAACATTGCAGTAGGAACCACCTTTTATATATTGCTCACGAATCTGTTCCGCAATAATGCTTGTGGGATCAATCAGCAGAAAAAAAGCGCAATTGTTTCCTGCTTCAACTGCATGCCTGACTCTTGAATCAAGCAGAATAATATTTCCCCATATATTTTCTTTACCCACTGTAATTCTGCAGCTCTTTTTCCCTGCAAACAAATGCAGAAATGGACGTTTATGAATGTCCGTCTTATAATATGATGGTATAATAACAATATATGAACTTTGAAAAATAAGACTACTCATTTTTTCGTCCTCATACTCCCTGCCCATCTGTCCAAACTCTCTATTGCGGTACGCTAATTAAAGCTCTGCAATTTTTGTCTCGATACTGAGGCAAAACCCTGGTATCATGCCAGAAGCTGTAACCTTACCAGATCCCTGCCAAATCCTACAACGAAATTCTCATATTATGATACTTGGCTACAACATCTTCAAACCCAACAGATCGGTATAAGGAATATCCATCCTCTGTTGCCTTTAATTCAATAATGCTCACGTTTTCTGCTTTTGCGTCCTCCAACATCATGTTCATTATTTTCTTAGCATATCCTTTTTTCCTATACTCTGGCTTCGTATAAACATTCAAAACAATCCCCGTCTTCCCGGTAATAAATGATGGGCTCATAGGTTTTTCCACGATCAACAAGAATGCACAGGAAACGATATCCTTCTCATTGCGTGCAACATAGACCATCAGATCCTTATTAAGGTGTTTTTCATAATAACCTGGCAATAATGACTCTATCAATTTTAAATCCGCAGCCTCAATTTCTCCTAAATCCTCTTGCAAATATGCGATTCTAAGTTCTGTCAATATACCTGTATCTTGAGCAGTTGCTTTTTCAAATATCATTGTCATTCCTCCGAATGCTTTTCTCTTTCCTCAGCATTTTTCATAAATTTCATAAACAAGTCCTCCGCTGCCTTTGAAATTTTGCTTTCTTCTTTAAGCATTCGGATTATTTCTTTCACCATATTCAGGTTTCGCTTTCTCACATAGCTTTACAATTTCTTCAATTTCCTTTTTGTAACTATTGTTTTCTGGTACTTTTCTCACTTTGTATCCTCCTTCATACAACATAGCATTCACTTCTCATGCATTACAGAAAACGATATTTTCCTTTTCCATGCCCTTGAACTTTCTCGATTATATTATTTCTTAGCAGGAGTTGTAGCACTTCTGAAGCCCGTGTTGACTTTAATCCTGTAACCGATTCTACAACTGTACGTCCAAAAAATGTTTCTTTACCACAATACTGATATAATGCTAAAATATTACTGCGCGTTTTGCTATTTATCGCTTCATCAATATTCGCTATCTTTATTGCAATGTCCGCTTTTTCTTCCCCAATGTCCGCTTTTCCTTCTGCAAATATATGAATCTGCCACAGTCTGGATACAAATACTGCCAAATGATGAATGATCTGATCCATATTCAGGTTTTTATAACTGAATTTTTTCTCTTCAGAAAAATCATACTCCAAAGTCGCACGCAATTCTGATGCACTTCCATACATCACCGTTGCGCCATTTAGTACCCATTCTTTCTTCGTGATATTATAATCCCGAATCCTTCCTGCATGGCTGTAAATACCCGTAAACAGTTTTCTATGAATTGAAATGTATTCATTTGGTGTAAAACTAAATGCCTTTTCAGATACAATTTTGACTATTCGCAATGATACCTTATCTGCTTCCTCTGCTCTGTCTGTCGCATCTGACTTCGGATTTTCCTCATAATAGCTATTTAATAATTCTCCTGCTTCATCAATCGAGATATCACCCTCAATATTCTTGATTGCTGTATCAATCAGGTATTTGGATGGTCGAAGCCCATCTACAGCTTGCAGTCCTATTGCGGTATGCCACGCATATCCCTTGTCTCTTTTTTCAGGCTCTGTTTCCTTTATATATTCCTTGAATGGATCCTGTTCCATACAATACTTCTCCTTTTCCCAAAATCATAACTTTCTAAAAACACTTATCCAGAATATCCGCATCCAGTCCTTTTCGCCCGGTAATCGCCCCAATCACAAAATACAGGACTGCACCGACAAGAAGTCCCCATACAACGGCGTTGATTCCTCCGACATGGATGTTGTATGTGGCGAAAATGTAAGTCGCAACCGCGCCGATACTGCTGCATACTGCCGCCTGTTTTGTTCCCTTTTTCCAGAACAAACCACCGACAAGCGGCCAGAAGAAGGTACATTCCAAACCACCAAACGCAAACATATTTAACAAGAAGATGATATCCGGCGGATCGATTGTCAGAACCATCACAACTGCGCCAAGCACCATCGTAAGAATAGTGCTCACAAGCTTTACATGCTTCTGATAAGATTCATTTTTCACCGGATCATCCTTCACCACATAGTTCTTCCATAAATCCTTGACGATTGCCGCGGTCGCAAGAATCAGAAGGGAATCTGCGGTCGACATAACAGCTGCCATCGGTGCAGCAAGGAAGATTGCTGCAACTCCCGTCGGCATGATCTTCTGCACGATATATGGGATAAAATAATCGGACGTCGGAAGGTTGTCTGTATCGACCAGCGCGCCTGCCCATGTTCCAGCCAGATGCATGCCAATGATTACAAAGCTGCATGTCAGCACACCAATCCACATCGCTTTGTGCATACTCTTGGTATCCTTAAATCCCATCGCACGCACGGCTGTCTGCGGAAGTCCCAATGTTCCGAATCCAACCAGAATCCAATAACTAAGCAAACCTCCCGGCGTATATTTCGAGAAGATATCGTCGTACACGTCCGGCAGATTTGCAGCCAGTCCCGCATCGATTGATGCAAGCCCGCCGCCCTCTTTTAAGACGAAAAATATAAACAGGAATGTTCCAATACACATAACGATTCCCTGTATCGTATCCGTAATCACAACCGCACTGAATCCGCCGATCGCCGTATACAGAATCACGACCGTTCCAAAGATCAACAACGATGTCACATGATCGAGTCCTGTTATGGATGCGATCAGCGTCGCGCCACCTGTGAACTGACTGATCATCTGTGCAATGAAAAATGCAATCAGTCCAAGGCTTGTAAATATCACAAGCACATCGCTTTTGTATCGTGCCTTGAAATAACCGACAACCGTAACCGCACCAGCTCTACGGGATACAAGTGCCAGTTTATTTCCAAGCACGCCAAGCACCAGAAATGTAACCGGCACCTGAATTGCGGCGATCCACGCCTGTGCATATCCATAGGTAAGTCCAGCCGCTCCCGGACCAGAAATAAAGGAACTGGCAGATGTATATGTCGCCATAATCGTCATCGCAAGCACAATACCGTTCATATTTCTTCCGCCGATAAAATACTTGTTCTCTTCAGATGTATGCAAACTTTTCTCTGCCTTTTTACTGTACGCAAAACTCACTACAACATTGAATAAAAGATATCCTAGAAACACGGATAAAATGATAATCTGATTACTGCTCATCTTCTGCATCCTCCTCATACGAAAAATCTACAAACACGAATCTGAGCAACCAGAATACCCCTATGATTGCAATCACAACTGTCCCTAACACAGAAACCACAAACCACGCCGGCATATGGAACAACGTCCAATCCACCGAGTTCAACAAGAACGCCGTCAGCACATGCCACAAAAAGCAGATTCCGACAACGATCAGTGTGGCTCTGATCTCTTTTACACACTGCTTATGTTTCTCTTCCTTCGTTAATTTCTTCATTCTCCACGCTCCCTCTCTTCCGATCTCATATATATTTCATTGCTTTCCCTTTCGCTTTTGCCTTTTTTCAGATGTTCTTTCAACAAAAAGACCGGCAAGTATGTAAGACTAAAATCAAGCAGTGCAATAAGCATCAACCATTTATTCGGTGAGAAAAAACCTGCCAGCAAGAAGAATACGAAAGGAACTCCCGGCACTCCGGAAACATGACATCCTAATCCTGATACTCTAGCTGAAAATAATCCATATACGCCTTAAATCTGTCTTGTGCGGTCAAACATGTATCTATCAAATACCCCCGCTCATTCTTCCACTCTTTCAATCCCCGATAATAAAATTCCTTGATATCATCCTCAATGATAAAAGGTGTAATTCCATTACGAAGACATTCTTTGAACATGATCAATCTGCCAACACGTCCATTTCCATCCTGAAACGGATGAATTTTTTCAAACATATAATGAAATTCTATAATATCTTCCAATGTTTTTGCAGAATCGGCATTATACTGTTTTAATAATTGTCTCATTTCTTTTGCAACCTGCTCCGGTTTCGTCGTCACACTCCCACCAACTTCATTTGCAAATCTTTTATAATCACCAACCGCAAACCATGATTTGCGACTATCCGATGTGCCCGATTTCAAAATAGCATGAAGCTGCTTAATAAAGGCTTCACTTAACTTATAATGCGCCTGTTCGATAATCAGATCTATACATGTAAAATGATTTGCCGTCTCTACGATATCATCAACATTTACGGTACCATCCTGTATCCCAATTGTGTTCGTTTCAAAGATATATCTTGTTTGATCGTGCGTAAGTCTGCTTCCCTCTATATGATTTGAATTATATGTTAATTCAATCTGTATCTTATGATATATTCCACCCGAAATACCCGATTCTTTTTCCATTCTCAAACGTGACAGTAAATCTGTTTCTATCTTCTCTGTCCGTTTCTTCCTCTGTGGCTTTACTGCATCTTCCGGTATATCCCACGTTTTCCCGTCTAAAACAGCTCCCGGTATTCTTCCATTTGTGCAATAATTTCTCACACTTCTCTCTGATATATTCCATTTTGTAGCAGCTTCTTTTACGCCAATATATCTCATACATACCTCCATAAAACAAACGTTTATCGGAATAATTATAGCATTATCGGCAATTTATCTCAATGATATTGGCCTTGATTTTCAATTTTATTTTGCCGATAGCTCCTCTGCATTTTTCCGCAACCACTTATAATCCGATTGCTTCGCCCGCTCCAGATACGCTTCTAATCTCGGTGAGTTGAGCTTCGCCAATACATGCAACGCCATGATTTTTTGATATTCATCTTCCGAAGAACCCGCCGGATATTTCCCACAATCCCAAAATTCAAACGCATAGCGTTCCGCACATTCCGGCTTTAATTCCACCATCGTCCAAAGTGCCATTCTGGAAGTATATTCATACTCCGATTTAATAAATGAAAATATAAGTTCCAGATCACAACCCTCGCAATCTCCAAGATGCTTCGCAAACTGCCACTCTGCATTCACATATTTTGATCCAATGCTCTTTTTTGCAAGCAATTCAAACCAGTCCCTGCGCAACACCAGTTTCTCTTCTACAAGCTCCTCACACTCATTATCTCTGGCTATTACAAACAGCAATGCATGGATCCGCCCATTTTGTGAACTTTTTAATTTCTCGATATAGTTTTTCTTTATGATTCATAATTTCCTAATTCCACCGTATTATCCGCCATTTTTAATTCAGACGCAGCCACTTGTGCATTCTCCCTCTGCGCCTTATCCATATATTTTGTTGTCGTCACCGCCAGATTACTCACGAGCGCACAGACGATTGCCCAGAAGATTGCAAATACAATTATATTCTCAAGATTCAGACGCTCTTTGCGCGTTTTGTCACATTCCACATCATCCCGGTACTTCTCTGTATTTCTCTGCCGCCACATAATTACCGCAAGAATAAGCCAGACGATATCCAGAACCAGACACACAGTGAACAGAAATGTACAGATATCTTTCATAAAATGCCATTTGATCAGATACATCACATCCACCACCAGAAACAGGACAAAGAATGCGAAATACATCCACATCCCAATCCGGCTGTGCTTTGCAAAAAGCGATCTTCCTGCCTCGCGCGTCTTCGGAAGATTGTTCAGATTATTCCCATATATTTTTTTATTATCCGGGATTTCGTAGCCGTAGGCCTGCAGACGGATAAAATAAAATTTCGCAGAGAGAAGGACTACATAACATGGAACCCCCACAAGCACGCTTGCATAGATTGTCATGATATAGAAAAACTCTGTACCATCAATTTCAAGAAACGAAAAGACTACACCAATTACAAAAAGAACCGTACATATAAGCGCACAGCATTTTGCAGTTTTTGCAATTATTCGATCGAATTTAATTTTCATATCCCTCCGCCTTTCTTTGCTGACACCGTTATAAGCTGTGCCCCATTATCCAAGTTAATTCGCGTCTTCCATTTCACGTTCAAACGTCTCTCGCTTGACACTTCCACTTCTGGCGTTCATCACGCGCACACAAAGCTTCTTTTCATTTTTCCATGTCGCATATACACCGATTGGCTCATGGCAGCCCGCTTCCATCTCACGGACAACCGCACGCTCGGCACGCAGGCAGCCCTCTGTCTCCACATCGCTGATTGTCTCTGCCATATGATACGGAAGAGTCCCCTCACACGCTTCCATCGCAATAATCCCCTGTCCGGCTGCCGGAAGCATCACATCCACATCGAGATATTCATAGACAAGATCCGGTTCCTTCTCGATACCTAACCGTTCGATTCCCGCCGCCGCAAGGATGATTGCATCGTACATACCATCCCGCAATTTCTGTATCCGCGTCGTGACATTCCCGCGCAGCTCCATACACTCTGCCTGTGGATATATCTCTTTAATCTGGCAACGTCTGCGCAGACTTCCGGTTCCCACGGTAAATGCATCCTTCGACCGGATATCCGTATCCACACGATAGATCAGCACATCCTGCACGCAGGCACGCGGCAGAACGCCCGCGATGCCAAGTCCCTTCTTGCATGGATTCGGCATATCCTTCGCACTGTGTACCGCCAGATCGATCGTACCGTCCAGCAAGGCTTCCTCGATTTCCTCTACGAACACCGCCTTGCCACCAAAGGAGCTGATTGCCGCATCTTTCTGCTTGTCCCCCTTCGTTGTCACGATCACTTTCTCAAACTGCACATCCGGGTAATTCTTCTTTAATTGTTCGATCACCATATCTGTCTGAATCTGCGCAAGTCTGCTTCCCCGCGTCCCGATCCGGATTCTCTGTTCCTGCATTTTTGCCTCCACAATTGCTGCAAATCTTCGTTTTCTTGCCCGTTCATCCGGCTCCTCTGCCAGAATTTTCTCCCGGATAGCTCCAAGCTCATCCGCGATCTGACCATAGTCTGTCCGAAGTGTCTGCCGGATATCCTTCTTGATCTTAGATGCAAGCATCGGACTGTTGCCTCCGGTCGACACCGAAACAACAACCTCACCCTGCTTGATGATTGCCGGGAAATAGAAATCACAATCCTTCTTCACATCGTCCACATTTACCAATATAATTCGCAGTATGCTTACTTCTGCAAAGCTCCGCATACTGCGAATTAAGCTCCGCATCATCTGTCGCCATGATTACAACGTCCATGCCGGAAATGTCTGCCTCTGTGACTTCCCGCTTCCACACCCGGATTCGTTCCGGCTTTTTCTGGCAATTACCATCAATATTTTCTACTATGCCTGCTGTTTCATCTATTCGTTCCGTATCTGCGATAGCCAGCAGTTCCGCGCAGATCTCCGGTGCTACCACCGTTACACATGCGCCAAACTCACACATCTGTGCCGCCTTCCGCGCTGCAACTGCACCGCCGCCTACGATCAGACATTGTTTATCATCGAGTTGTATCATGAATGGAAAATACGCCATCTTCTATCCCCTTTAATACGTGATTTAAGTCCTGTGCATCCAGAACGTCTTTCAACTGGTACAAAAGCCACATCGCGGATTTCTCGCCAAGCTTCTCCGTGATGTCCTTCCTCGTCCCGACAAATGCACGAAATGCAAGCAGCTTCTGCATCTCGTCCACATGTTCTTCAATCAGTAATTCAATCTTCTTTGCCTCGGAAAGTTTCTTTCGGTTATTTTCCGTCGCAAGCGACTTGATATAGTCGAGATCTTTCACGACGCAGCTGGAAAGTCTTCCGATCTCTGCATCAATATCCCGTGGAATCGCAAGGTCTAAGAACAACTGTGGTTTCGTTTCCTTCCGTACTTCCGCTACCTTATCTGCAAGAAATGTATAATGCGGACTGTCTGTCACACTGATAATCACATCCGCCCAATCCAGATATTCATATCGCCGGTCGTAATGCACCCATTGCACCCGCTCATGCGAGAAGATTTTCTGCAATGCCTGCTTATGCTTCCGGCTCGTTCCGACGATCTGCACCTTTGCATCTGCATCGAGCAGGTCCCGCATCACGATGCTTCCCATCTGCCCGGCAGCTCCGATGATGAGGATATGTTTTCCCGCACCAGACTCCAACGCCGCCATACATGCAAGTGTTCCGACGGATACCGGAAGATGCGTCATCTGTGAAGTCTCAGCCACTTCCTTGGCAAGCCGCAGTGCCCCTTGAAATACCATATTCATTTCCGCATCGGTCTGCCCGCGCTCTTTCGCCGCAAGATACGCCTGCTTGACCTGTCTTATAATTTCAACCTCCCCAAGCACAGCAGAATCCAGTCCACAGACTACGCGGCACAGATGTGTCAGGCAGCTTCGACCTTCATACCGCATAGCCGCACCCTTCAACGCCTCGACCGGGAATTTCTTTGTATCCGCAAACTGCTGTTCCAGCCATACGAAATCCGTGTCCGTGCCACTCATATAGATCTCGCTTCGATTACATGTCATAAGTAAAACCAACCCGGCTTCCGGATATGCCTTCGCCACGGCACCTGCCAGTTTTATCTGTTCCTCATCATTGCAGGCAAAGCACTCCCGCTTCGCCGCTGTTAAATTCTTATGTGTGATACTGATGCATAT
>OLQL01002613.1_pt1 | contig 12089 bp, 9 predicted proteins | sample 1672971 | NCBI WGS metagenome assembly OLQL01 (sample SAMEA3136742, study PRJEB25190) | human gut metagenome | biome: human gut; feature: human-associated habitat; material: faeces | place: Austria | collected 2013
TGGTTTAGGACTGCAAGCGGCCTGCGGCTGCTTTGCAGTCGCAAGCATAGCATTTTGACATCAAAATGCGCTTGTTAAGGGGTAAACCCCTTAATATCCCCACTTCAACAGGAAAGGAGCCTCCGATGAAACGCAACAATGTCAAGCAAATTACCATTCGCCTGACCGCTGACGAATACGCCCATGTCAAACAGCTTTCCAAGGACAGCGGCTTGAAAATAGAACCTGCGATTCGGCGGCTTATCATGGGCGTGAACCTGCGTCCCCGTCCGCCTGATGAACTGCCGGAGCTGCTGCGTCAGCTCTCCGGCATCGGTACAAACATCAACCAAATCGCTAAAGTCGCCAATGCCTCCGGTTATGTCCGCAAGGAGGACATTCAAAGCATCATGGAAATGCAAGCGGCATTGTGGAGGGCGGTGAAGCGGGGGTAGTGGCTGTCACCAAAGTTTTTGCCATTCGCGTCCGATTAGATGACCGTGTACGCTACATCACCGATGGAGAGAAAACCTCGCTGGCGTCCAGCATCGCCTACATCTCTAATCCCGAAAAGACGGAGCAATTCTTTTTCACTTCTGCGTTGAATTGCAGCAGCGTGGACACCGCCCTCTCTGAAATGATGGAAACCAAGCAGCAGTTTGGCAAAATGGGCGGCGTCCTCGGCTACCATTTCATCCAATCCTTTCAGCCGGGGGAGGTCACACCAGAGCAGGCGCACGCTATTGGGCTGGAATTTGCCAAGCGGTTGTTTGGAAAACGGTATGAGGTCGTTATCAGCACCCATTTGAATAAGCACCACCTGCACAATCATCTGGTGGTCAATTCCGTGTCCTGTGTAGACGGGCAGAAATACCATTCCAGTCCGGAAAGCTATTACAACGATGTGCGCGGCACCTCGGACGCACTGTGCCGGGAGAACGACCTATCCGTCATTGCCCCGCAGGGCAAGGGCAAGCATTACGCCGAGTGGAAGGCGGAGCAGGGCGGCAAGCCCACCGTGCGCGGCGTGATTCGCGTCGACATTGACACGATCATTGGGCAAGCCTACACCTACGATACCTTTCTCATGCTGCTGCGAAAGAACGGTTACGAGGTACGCCGCAGCCCCAATCGGAAATACACCACGGTCAAGCCCCCCGGCGCAAAGCGGGCGATCCGGCTGGACAGTCTGGGCGAGGGCTACACCGAAGCGGATATTCTGCTGCGGCTCTCCCGCCAGCGGCACGGCGGCATGACCCCGCCGACCGTCACCCATACCGTCAAGCGTTACCGCGTGAAGGGTAAGCTGTCCACCGTCCGAAAAAAGAAGATCACAGGCTTTCATGCGCTCTATCTCCGCTACCTCTACCTGCTGCGTGGGGGAAGGCGGAAAAAGCCGCCGCCCAAGCTGCCCTTTTCCGTCAAGCGGGAGGTCATTCATTTGGAGCGGTATGAGCAGCAATTCAAATACCTTTTATCAAGCGGGATCACTACCGAAACGGAGCTGGAGCAGCGCATCCGTGTGCTGGAGTGGGACATCCGCTTGCTGGAGGAACAGAGAAAACCACTTTATCAGGAAAGGAGGAACACCAGCGATGAAGAAGCACAAGCCAAGTACAGCGCGGAGATCCAACAGCAGACTGCAGCCTTGCGGGAAAAGCGCGGGGAACTGCGTCTGTGCCGCAGGATACAGGCAGACATTCCGAGGGTATCCCAGCAGTGCCAGCAGGCGCAGGCTGAACGGCAGGAAAATCTAAAGAAGAAGGAGGAACACGAGCATGAGTACCAACGGTGAAACCGCCGACCTGATGGTGCGTGAGGGTATCCAGATCACCGAGAGCGCCCTCAAGCTGGCAGGGCTGGGGGCGAAAAATCTTGCCGCCCTTCTGATTGCCCTTGCCAACGACAATCAGAAGCTCGCCGGTAAAACCAACCTCAAGCGCCTGATCCACGACGGCGAGGAGCTGACGATCTTTTCCGTCAAGCAGGAGGACTTGAAGGGCTTTCAGATGGAAGCCAAACGCTACGGCGTCTTGTTTTACCCCATCGTCAATAAGGTGGAAAAGACCGGCACGGTGGAGATCATGGCGAAGGCCAGGGACGCCAAGCAGATCAACCGCATTTTTGAACGCATGGGCTATCCCGCCCCGGTGAAGGAGGATACTGCCGCAAAAAAAGAGAACGCCCGCGCTCCGTCCGAGAACAGCTCCAAGGAGCGCGGGACTGGTGCGAGAGCGTCTACGGAACCGGCTACGGAGAAGGCTGACGCCCGCCCCTCTGTCCGCAGCCGCCTGATGGCACTGCAAGCCGCGGCAGAACGGGATGGCACAGCTCCCACCAAGGACACCGTGCGGGAAGCCATTCAAAAGGCTATGCCTACGCGGGAATAAATTGATTTTGAGAAGGAGAAACGAACATGGCAAAGTTAGACGATTTGATCCAGCAGAAGCAGCAGAGGGACGAGGACTGGAAGGCAAAGAAAACAGCGGAGCGCGAGGAATTGGGGCAGCTTTCCGACGATGCGGTCATGCACGTCACCAGCGAACCCGGCGCATACCTCCACTATCTGGACACGCAGGCCATCAACCCGCGATACAGCGCATCCAACGTGATGCTGGCGATGGCGCAGAACCCGGAGATCACTTACATCAACAGTCTGGAGGTGTGGAACCGCTTGGGGCGCAGCGTCAACCGTGACGAGAACGGCATGAAGATCCGCGTGTCGGATACCTATGTGAAGGACGGAAGGGAGTATCACGGCTATAAAATCGGGCGTGTTTTTGATGTGACGCAGACCCACGGCAAGGCCAGTGTTCCGGCACTGAGCCTGAAAGACAATACACCGGAAATGGACGCCGCCCTGCGCCGATTGCTGGACAGCTCCCCCGTTCCCGTGGTCACCAGCAGCACCATGTACCAGGACGCCGTTTATGATCCTAAGACGCAGAGCATTACGGTATCCAGCCGCCTGATCGACAGCAAGATCTTTGCGGCGCTCTCCCGCGAGATCGTCCACGCCGGCATCCATGACCACGGGCGCTATCCCTACTACAACCGCGAGGACTGCGCCATGGACGCCGAGAGCGTCAGCTATATGCTCTGCCGCAATTTCGGCGTGGAGACCCCGCAGCCCGATGTGAGCCGCGTGGGGCAGGTGTTTGACGGTATGGAGGTGCAAGATCGCCGTGGCGTGGTGGACAGCCTGCAAAAGTATTTCCGCAAGCTGCAAAATGACATTCAGCGTGAGATCTCTCCGCAGGAGCGCAAGCAGCCGGAGCAGAACCGGCCCGTTCGTTAAGAAAGGGAGGCGTAATGTGAAAAAGAAAGTTGCGTTTGCACTCTGCGCAGCGCTGATGCTGTGCAGCATGAGCGTCGCGGCGCTGGCCGCAGAACCCATGACAGAAGCCGATACGGTATCCACAATGATCTCTGCCGCAGATACGCTCCCCGGCGTTTCCGCCTATCCTGCCGAGGTCAGGGCCAGCGAGGAAAACGGTGTGTACCGATTAGAAAAGGTCTACTACCTGACCGCAAAGGACGATCCCACCACGATCCCCACCGCTGACTTTGAGCGCGAGGGACGCACTTATACGCTCCTTGATTTGCTGAAAAATGACCAGACAGAAACGGACACGCGGGAGCATATCGAGGTGGTCACGCTGGAGAGCAAGACCAAAGATATGGCGGAAATTCTGAAAATGCTGGAGCCGAAGCTGGAGGTCAAGACCGAGGACGGCTATGAGGGCGTCCTGTCCCTTGACCACACTACCATTCAGGTGGAGGCCGCGGGCTATGGGACCAGCAGCCGCACGGTGACGGCGGAGCGCACCTATCCCAACCTCTCAGACGCGGATGTGTCCCTTGTTCCCAAGTCCGTGAATGAAAATGGCCGCACCCTGACTCTTGCCGATGTAAGCTGGCAGGAGGCGGCTGTCGATCCCACGGACGGCTATGACATTCCCATTCGCTATACCGCCGTGGCAATCTACACCGGCACCGCCACCAGCAAATACGCCACCGGCTACACCGTTACGGCAGACTACAAGGGTGATGTCACCCGCACAAGCTGTGATACGGTGATCTACACCGCCGTTTTTTCCAGCGTCGGCGCTGCGGCATCGGCAAAGAGCGGAGTTGATTTTAACTGGCTGTGGCTGCTGATCCCCGTGGGCGCTGCGGCGCTGGGCGGCTGCGGTTACGCTGGTTATAAGGGCTATCGCCACTACATCAATAAGAAAAGAGGGTACGCCGCATGAAAAAATATCTGACCACGCTGCTGGCCGCCTGCTGTATGCTGGCAGCTTTTTCTATGCCTGCATCGGCATTGGAGTATCACTTTGACGGCCCGGACGCAGGGCTGTTCGGACGCCCCACCTCGGACGATACCATTTATGTCACGATGGATAAGCCTGCAAACACCGACCGCAGCAAAAACGCCGCCTACATCCCGCCTGCTTTTGGCTCGCCTACCTCTTATACGCTGAATGCCGGGGAACTGCTGACACCAAACCTTGTGAGCGGTTCAGTCGCGGGAACAATCAGCGGCACAGGCGGTGTGACCGTCCTGCCGCCTACGACTTCGGGCAGTAGCAGCGGAAATACCGGCTCCTACACGCCGGTGAAGTACACCGCGGTCACGAAAGACCTCTATTACAGCGGCGGCTACCTCGGTACACTGAAAATCCCCACCCTCGGCCTGTCTGTCAAGGTGTATCAGGGAACGGATGCGGACACGCTCCGCAAGGGCGCGGGCCATTTTGCCAGCACCTCCATTTGGGAAGGCAATGTGGCGATTGCGGGCCATAATCGGGGCGTCAACAATCACTTCGGAAAGATTCACACCCTTGACATTGGGGACACCATCAAGCTGACCACCCAGCTCGGCACACGCAGCTATGAAGTGTACTCTGTCAGTAAGATCGGCGTGGACGATACCAGTGTTCTGAACGACAGTACGGAGAACATCATCACCCTTGTCACCTGCGTGATGAATCAGCCGGATTACCGCTGGTGTGTGCAGGCACGAGTAAAATGATGAGATGTTGTGCTGGTCATAGAAAATTAACGATTCCTGACAGCAAGAAATCATTGCATAGCGGGCAGTGGCCTGATAAAATAAAGTAGAGGATGAGAAGCTATCCTCGAAAGGAAGTGTCACATGGTAATCAAGTATTCCAAGGATTCGCTGAAATTTCTGAGCAAGCTGGATAAGAAGTCCGTTGCCCGGATTAGGGCGGCGATTCAGGACTTGACCTTGACTCCCCCGAAAGGAGATATTAAGGTCATGCAGGGGTACAATGATGACCGGAAACGGCTCAGAGTTGGCTCGTGGCGCATCATTTATAAGTATGGTGTTGATAATGAGATCGACATTCTATTCATTATTGACATCGGAAACCGAGGAGACATCTACAAGTAAGGAGGTAGTATTTATGTCTGACATGGCTATTGACGCTGCCCGCATGATGGATATGCTGCCTGACGAAGATAAAAACTTTGCCTATGAATTCATCAAGAAGCTGGTAAAAGCGTGGGACCCCGACTTCACAAAAGTGACGCCGGAGGAGGCACAGCGTATCAAGGCGGCAGAAGAAAGCGGCTTTGTCGCGGACAGCGATATTGACTGGGATCATCTCAGCGCCATCGTATAACAGAAGATGGATACCGTTGATCTGATCGAACGAAAGCTGGGCGAGGCCGAAAATGCTGCGGCTTTATCTGCTGTCCGATACACAGCCGACGAAATGTTTTCCCGCATAAGAACGAATCAAACATCAACAGGAAGAAAACCGCTCTGAGAAATCAGGGCGGTTTTCTTGCAAAATAGCGTCAATGTTAACAACTTCCCCAAATAGAAAGTTTTTAACATTGATGTGAAAAACTTTTCTGTGCTTCTTTTCCTCGTTTTTTGACACACGGCAGTTGCCGCGATACTATGAACCCATCAAAGGATTTGGAGGTACACACTATGAAGCGAGGAAGTTTTGCAGCCGGTTTTCTTACCTGCCTGCTGTTGGCTGGAGTCACTACCACGGCCTTTGCTGCCGGGATCATGGCGGAGCGCAGCAATCACTGCATTTTTGTAGACGGGCAGGAGGTTCAGATGGAAGCCTATGTCATTAACGGCAACAATTATGTGAAGCTGCGGGACATTGGCGAGAAAGTTGGCTTCAATGTCTATTGGGACAGTTCCAACGGTTGTGTGCAGGTGGAAAGCGGCAAACCCTATACCGGCACGGCACCGCAACAGGCAGTTTCCCAAGCTGCTGCCGCAGACGGCTCCCGCTATATCCCCAGGGTGGGCGATGTGATCCGCTGCGACGACGGTACGGACTACACTATTAAAGATGTGTCCCGCTGGAACAACAACGCCTTTTCCAGCGCACCGCTGGGAGAGCTGCCCACCGCCACCTGTGACTGGAGCAAGCTGCCCCAGCCGGAAATGCCCAAGGCAGAAGCAAGGCATTTTGTCAGTGGCGGGCAGGACTACCTGTTCCAACGCAATCTCTATGAAACGCGCCGGATGCTCTATACACTGTATAACGCCATTGGGGAAAACCCGGAAACGTGGCAAAACGGCGCGCCCGTGAAGTTCCCCAGCGGGAATGACAAGGTGAAGATCAACCTGACCATTTCCGCAGATGTCACACCGCAGAGCTTTTGGCCGTGGCGCTCGGAGCAGATCACCGAGTTGTTTAATTCTTGCCCTCCGGGGACTTACTCTCTGGAGGCATGGAATGTCTACAAAAACGGCGTATTCCAGTACACCGAGTACAGCATCTATGTAAGCTGAAAAATTCATATCTCAACGCGCGGGCGGGATGCGAAAGCATACCGCCTTCTCTATTTCCCAAAATCAATAAAAGGAGAAAATGCACATGAAAAAACGATTGGTTTCTATACTCCTTGCGCTGGTAATGGTGCTGGGGATGCTCCCCGCCACGGCCCTTGCCGCCGGCAGCGAGGAGGAAGCCTTGGGTGAGGTCAATATCTACAACGGAGAGCAGAAGCTCTCCTACCTCTCCATCAACGGGCGAATCCGTGAGCTGATCTATACCTATTTCAACCATGTGGATGCCAACGGCAGGACGAAGGAGATCCCCGCGTACTGCGTCAATCCGAATACAACGGGTGTGCCGCAGACTGTGGCCCCCGGCGAGAGTATCAAATACATCGCCAAGGAAAAAGGCAGTGACCCGAAGGTCATGGGCATCATCGCCAACGGGTATCCCACCCGTGGCCTTTCGGAGCTGAAGCTGGAAAACAAATATCACGCCTACTATGCGACTAAAATGGCGCTGTGGTGCTATCTGCTTCCCAACTGGAACATCAATAACCTGAAGGTCAATCCCAACCTGACCGGTGCGGAGCTTCAGCGGGCGCGGGCTATCTTTGCCGCTGCCAAGGACATCTATGTGCGCGGCACGGCGTGGAGCAAGGTGTACTCGCCCCGTGTTACCGCCACGGCTGACCGCGATACCGCCTATGCCGTCACGGTGGACGGGCAGCAGTACAAGCAGCAGGTGTTCACCGTCCATTCCGACACATGGGTATGTAATTACGCCATCCGCGTGGCGTTCTCTGATCCCGCCTCCGTCCCCGCAGGAGCGCGCATTGTGGACATGAATAACAAGGATATTACCACCATCACCACCTCCGGCACCGGGGATGGCTACGGCGGTAAATTCAAGGTGCTGTACCCTGCCGCTACGGTGGCGGGCAAGACCGGCAGCGTCCAGCTTTCTTTTACCACCGATGTTTATAAATACGCGGTATTTTATGCCACCTGCGCCGAGGTCAACAAGTACGGCAAGCTCCAGAACTATATGTGCGACACCGATCCTACCGTCACCATGCGCCTGTCCGCATACAGCAATTTCAGCGATGGGGAAAAGCCCAAAGCGCCTGACACCGGTCTGAAGCTCATCAAGTTGGAAAAGGGTACGGATACCCCGCTCAGCGGCGCTATTTTTGAGGTGGTCGATCCTGACGGAGCCACCGTCGGCACCTTCGCCACCGGCTCGGACGGCACCGTGACCATCCCTCTGACGCTGGCGGGCAACTACACCGTGTATGAGCGTGTGGCACCCCTGAACCACCTGCTTAGTGATACGCCCGCACAGAATATCAGGGTGGAGTACGGCAAGGTGGCGGAGCTGACCTGCTGGAACGAGCCTTACGGCACGCTCCGCATCGAGAAGCTGTCCGACACCGGGGCGCACCTGCCCGGTGCCATGGTGCAGATCAAGCACATCGAGAGCGGCGTGACCTACACCGCCGAAACCAATTTTGCGGGCTATGCCATCTTTGACAACATCAAGCCCGGTGCTTACGAGATCAAGGAGATCACCGCGCCCTCCGGCTGGCTGAAGGACAACGCCACCTATACGGCTTCCGTCGCCACCGGCGAAACCACGACCTTTTCTCTCGTGAACAAGGAACTGCCCGGTCTGCGGATCATCAAGTATGACCGCAAGAACATGGTGGCAATGGCTAATGTCACCTTCGAGATTTTCCGTGACAGCGTTTCTCTCGGCAAATTTAAGACGGACGAGTTTGGCGAAATTCTCCTGACGGACGCTGCCCCCGGCACCTACCGTGCTGTGGAGGTGGATACTGGCAGTGACGGACATATCCTTGACACCATGCCGCAGGAGGTGGAGCTGTCTGCCGGCGACGGCATCAAGGAATTGCTGTTCTTCAATGATGTGAAGCCGGGACTGCGGCTGGTCAAGGTGGACAGCACCGATCCCAGCAAGGTCATTCCCAACGCAGTCTTTGAAATTAAGTCCGTCAAGGGCGACTACGGCCCCCAGGAATTTACCACCGACCAGAACGGCGAGATCGACCTTTCCAAACTGCCCACCGGCGCTTATGTGGTGACGGAAAAAGCCTGTGAGGGCTATATCATCGACCAGGCCCAGCGTATCATCCAGCTTGACGCCAACGAGGACGCACAGTTCGTATTCACCAACACCATCAAGCCCTCCTTGCAGATCATTAAGACCAGCGCAGACGGTAGCCGCCTGAAAAATGTACATTTCCGTATCGCCAAAATTGAGGATGGAACGCATTATCTCGACCGCACCACCAACGAGCAGGGCGAGATTCTGATTGCCGATTTGGAACCCGGTGTGTACTCCGTCAAGGAAACCGCCACGGATTCCTCACACATCCTCGACCTGCGGGAGTATCACATGGAGCTGTTCGCAGGCCGAACCAGCACCCTGACCATTGAAAACCAGAAGCGTCCCAACCTGACTGTCTACAAGCACGATGCCGACACCGGTGAGCCGATCACCGACACCGTGTTTGAAGTCCGGGCGGCAGACGGCCACAGTGTCGACCAAATCAAGACGGACAGCGAGGGCAAAGCGGAACTGAAAAATCTGCTGCCTGGTGCTTATGAAATCACGGAAAAATCTGTGCCTTCCCCCTATCTGCTGGACGCGCCCAGCCAGCTTACCACGCTCTATCCCAACCGTGACCACACCGTTTATTTTGAAAACCATCAGAAGCCCGCGCTGACCGTCAAAAAGGTGGACAGCGTGACGGGAGATCCCCTGCCGGGAGCCAAGTTCCAAGTGACCTATGCCAGCAACAACACCGTTAGCGGCGAGATCAACGACCTTGGCACCTACTATACCGATGAAAACGGCCAGTTCCAGCTCACCGGCCTGCGGGACGGCTGGTATAACGTAACGGAGCTGGAGCCGCCCACGGGGTACGCCATCAAGGAGGCCACGCAGGAGATCTATATCAAGTCCGGCACCGGTAAAGTGCTGACCTTTGAAAACATTCCGCTTTCTGCCCTCGTCGTGTGGAAGTATGATAGCGTGACGGGCGCAGCGGTGCAGGGCGCTGTGTTTCAGGTGAAGTATCTGACCGGAACCTCCGGCACAGGCGGTACGGTCATCGGCACCTACAAGACTTCCGCCAATGGCAGCTTCACCGTGACGGGGCTGAAGGAAGGCACTTATATCGTCGAGGAGCTTGCCAGTGACAGCGGCCATGTCATCGACTCTGCACCGCAGACGGCATACATCAGCGGCAAGCAGCAGGATGTGGTGCAGCTCTATTTTGGCAACAGTCCCAAGGGCAGCCTGCTCGTCAAGAAGATCGACAGCGCGACACACGCGCCGCTCTCCGATGTGGAGTTCTTGGTGACGACTGCGGACGGAACGGTGGTGGGCGACGCCAACGGCAAATATGTGACCGACAGCGCGGGCAGCTTTACCGTCAGCGGCATCGCTCCCGGCACGACGCTGGTGGTAAAAGAAACCCGCGCCAAGAGCGGCTATGTACTGGACGATACGCCGCAGACGGCCACCATCAAAGCGGGCCAAACGGTTACGCTGGAGTTCCGCAACGCGCCGAAAGGCTCTCTCATCATTGTAAAAAAGGATGCTGTGACCGGCAAGGCGCTGCAAGGCGTGGCTTTTACCGTCACTACTTCCTCCGGCCAGTTTGTCGCGGACGCTGAGGGACAGATCAGCTCCAACGGACTCTATTGCACCGATGAAAACGGTAAAATCATTCTCTCTGGGCTGGCTCCCGATACCTATGTGGTAACGGAAACCGCAACGATCCCCGGCTATGTACTGGACAGCACCCCGCAGACCGTGGTGGTCAACGCCAACGACACGCAGACGCTTACCTTTACCAACAAACCCATCGGTGGGCTTATCCTCATCAAGAGCGATGAGGACAGCGGCAAGCGCATCTCCGGCGTTCAGTTTGAGGTGCGTAAAATGAACGACGAGATTATTGGCAGCTACACTACGGACAGTAATGGTGTGATCCAGCTTCCTGAACTGGAAAGCGGCTGGTACACCGTGACGGAGCTGAAAGCTGCGTCCGGCTACCTGCTGGATTCCACGCCCCACCGCATTGAGATCAAGGACGGCCAGACGGCCACGCTGGAAATCACCAATCACAAATCCTCCCGCATTTTGCTCCACAAGGTGGACAAGGCCACCGGCAAGGGCATCTACGGCGTGAAATTCCTCTTGTCCGACGCCAGGGGCAACCCCATCGGCACCTATGAGAGCGACAACGAGGGCTATGTCTATATCGACCACGAGTTGGAGGATGGCCGGTACACCATCCAGGAGATTGAGTGCGCGGAGGGCTACCTTTTGGAAACCCAGCCCAAGACCGTCTATGTGAAGTACGGCGGCTGCACCACCATCATCTGGGAGAATACCGCCGTCACCGGCCAAATCCAGGTGACCAAGACAAGCGCCGACTATAACTCTATGAACGGCTGGCCCGCCGGCACCCCCATCCCCGGCACAGAGTTTGAGATCTACAATGTCCGGACGGGCAACCTGGTGGACACCATCCAGACGGACAAGAACGGCGTGGCATCCTCCCGGCCGCTGCCCCTGGGCCGCTACAAAATCGTGGAGTCCAAGGCGGCGGATTTCTACGGCCTGGACAAGACCCCCATCGAGGTGGAGCTTGAGTTCGCCGGCCAGATAGTCAAGGCAGCCATGACCAACCAGAGCCTCTATACCAATGTGTCCATCCAAAAGACCGGCTATGTGGAGGTCATGCCCGGCCAACAGATCCGCTATGATTTCAGCGGCATTGCCAATAACTCCACCACCAGCCTTACCTCATTTTTCTGGAGGGATACCCTGCCCAGCCAGGCGGTGCGGCTGGACAAGATTGTCACTGGCACCTACAACGTGCCGGGCAATTATAAGGTGGTCTACAAGACCAACCTGAGCGGCAGCACTTGGCGCACCTTGGCGGACAACCTGAGCACCCAGCAGAACTATGTATTGGACGCCTCCAAGGCCGCCCTGGGCCTGGCCTCCAACGAGTATGTCACCGAGTTCATGGTGTCCTTCGGCGTGGTGCCCGCCAACTTCCGGCAGGTGGAGGCGCCCCAGGTCTATGCCACCGTCTACGCCTGGCTTACCGGTGGCAGCCAATTCGTCAACCAGGCGGATGTGGGCGGCGTGTATAACGGCCAGTGGATTATGGCCACCTCCCGGTGGGTGACCAAGGTCTACAAGCCATCCAATCCCCTGCCCCGCACCGGCTACTGAGGCTTACCGCGGAAGACAAATAAAGCAGGGGCGCGGCCTTATTGGGCCGTG